>Ga0207828_100063_pt1 | contig 170437 bp, 159 predicted proteins | sample TtaePargueraPR_11_FD_187276 | JGI IMG/M metagenome (GOLD analysis project Ga0207828, IMG submission 187276) | Aerobic enrichment media microbial communities from Bioluminiscent Bay, La Parguera, Puerto Rico - Tt and P2 (3) (SPAdes) | ecosystem: Environmental > Aquatic > Marine > Unclassified ... | reverse complement strand
GTGATAATGCCAAGCGTGCCTTCCGAGCCGACAAGCAGATGCGTGAGATCATAACCGGCGGCGGATTTGCGCGCCCGCCCGCCCGTCTCGACAATCTCGCCATTCGCCATCACGGCTTTGAGGCTGAGAACATTCTCGCGCATCGTGCCATAGCGCACTGCATTGGTGCCGGAGGCGCGCGTCGCCGCCATGCCGCCCAGCGTCGCATTGGCGCCCGGATCGACGGGAAAGAAGAGCCCCGTATCGCGCAGTTCTTCATTCAGGGCCTTGCGCGTGATGCCCGCCTCGACCCGCACATCAAGGTCCTCCGCATTCACCTGCAAAACGCGGTTCATCCCGCTCATGTCGAGCGAGATGCCCCCCTCATAAGCCGCCAAATGCCCCTCAAGCGAAGTTCCCGCGCCGAAAGCGATGATAGGCGTGTTGTATTCCGCGCAGAGCCGCACCACATCTGCAACTTCTTCAGTGGAATGGGGGAACACCACGGCGTCCGGCAGGGCCGCTTCATGCCAGCTTTCATCGCGCCCATGCGCCGCGCGCACCGCCTCGCCCTGGTTGAACCGCGCGCCGAACCGGGCTTCCAGCGTGCGCAAAAGCGGCGCGGGCGCGGCTCTCGATATGATGTCAGCTTGAACGCTCATGACCAATCTCCTAGGCCTCAATCTAGAGCCCCCAACGCCTGCCGCCAAGAGGCCGCGGAGAAGCGGTTTTTGACAAACCCCGCGCCCGCAGGAAAGATATTCCCCAACAACGGAAAGGCTGATGAATGTCCTTCGAAAAAACGCCCTATGTGACCCCCATCCGCAAGGTCGAGCCTGCCTGGATCGACTATAACGGCCACATGAATATGGCCTATTACAACCTGATCTTCGATAATGCGCTTGATGCGCTCTTCAACGACCTCGGAATCGGCTGGGACTACACCAAGCAGGGCAAATTCTCCTGCTTCATCGGCGAGATTCATGTGACTTATCAGCAGGAACTGAAGGAAGGCGATCCGATACGCGTCGAATACCAGCTTCTCGATTGGGACGAAAAGCGCATGCATTATTTCGGGCGCATGTATCATGCGGAAGAGAACTATCTGGCCGCCACCTCCGAACAGATCAGCCTGCATGTCAGTCTTGAAACACGCCGCACTGCCCCCTTCCTGCCCGGCGTGCAGGAAAAACTGAAAGCCTTGATGGCGGCGCATGCCGGTCTACCTAAACCGGAAGAAGCGGGCCGCATCATCGGTATCCGCCGCAAGACGGAACCGGCATGATCTCCTTTTCCCACGTAAAGCGCATCGCGTTCCCCGCCCTTTTGGCCTTGCTCCTCTCCGCAGGCAGCATGGAACCGGCATCCGCCTTCGCCAACTGCTCCGCCTCGCCGGAACCGGGGGTGGATTGGACGCGCTGCGTGATGGGCGACATCTCTTATGAAAATGTCGATCTGTCTGGCGCCAAACTCGTCTCCGCGCGGCTCGGACGGTCTGACTTCGATCATTCCAATTTTACGAATGTGAAAGCGCGCAACGTGAATCTGGTGAGTTCCAGTCTGAAACAGGCCATCTTCGACGGCGCCGATCTGCAGGATGCGGATATGACGCGCGCAGATCTGGGAGGCGCATCCTTCAAGGGCGCCCGTCTGCTCCGCACCCGTTTTTATCGGGCCAACCTTAAGGGTGCCGACTTCACCGGCGCCGACCTCGACGAAACGGACTTGCTGCACGCGGACCTTACCGGCGCGCGCTGGACCGACGGCGAAAAAATCTGCGCCGAAGGCTCCATCGGCCGCTGCAGGTAAAGGAATTTCCCGCCGCAAAGCGCTCGCTAACCCTCGCAGGCTAGGGTAAACCTTGTTCTGGAGGTCAGTATGAGCGAGCAGCCCGGCGGCGAGCCGAAGCAGCGCAATTTCAAGGAACGCATGGCGGCATGGACAGCGCCAGCCCAACAACTTGCCCGGACTTTTTTCGACAGACCCATAGAGGAAAACTGGCGTGAGTTCTGGCGCGAGCGCCATGTCATCGTCTGGCTCGCCGCGCTGGCAGCCGGCATCATCGCCGCTTATGGCACCATCGCCTTCCGCCTGGCCATTGGCGGGGTACAGTTTCTCTGGATCGGTGTGCCGCATGAGGCCATGACATCTATCGTCGCCGCCCTTCCCTGGTGGCAGGTCATGGCAGGGCCCGTCTGCGTCGGCCTTTTTGCCGGCATCATCATTCACTACTTCATGCCCGGCCACCGCGCGCAAGGCGTCGCCAATGTCATTGAAGCGGCACACCTGAAAAGCGGGCGCATGTCCCTGCGCGAAGGGCTGATCAGCGCAGGGCTTTCCGCTGTGTCTCTCGGCGGCGGGGCAAGCGCGGGCCGGGAAGGCCCGGCTGTGCATCTTGGCGCGACACTTGCCGCAAAGCTCGCCCTCTACCTCAAACTGCCACCGGACATGAACCGCCTTCTGCTCGCCTCCGGTGTTGCGGCAGCCGTTTCAGCCTCCTTCAACGCACCGCTTGCCGGTGTTCTCTTTGCGCATGAGGTGATCCTCGGCCATTACGCGCTGCGCGCCTTCGTGCCCACCACCATCGCCTCCGTGGTCGGCACAGTCATTGTGCGCTTCCACATCGGTGACAGCCCGGCCTTCTCCCTTCCCCAATATGTAATCATGTCCTATTGGGAGTTTCCGGCCTTCGCGCTTCTGGGTGTTCTCTGCGCGGCGGTCGCCATTTCCTTCATGACATCGGCATTCGTTGCGGAGCGCATCGTCTCGCGCATCAAACTGCCGCTCTGGTCGAAGCCCGCAATCGGCGGCGCGGCTGTCGGCGCCATCGGTCTCGCCTTTCCGGAGGTATTGGGAGTCGGCTATGAGGCGACGGATGCGGCGCTGCGCCAGGAGTATGGCTTCTGGCTGCTCGTCTCGCTCGTCATTGCCAAGATCATTGCGACCGCTATCACACTTGGCGCACGTTTTGGCGGCGGCGTCTTCAGCCCCTCACTTTATCTTGGCGCGATGGCAGGCGGTGCCTTTGGCATTGTCGCCGCCTATATTTCACCGGGCCTTGCTTCCGAACACGGGGTCTATGCGATTGTCGGCATGGGCGCCGTTGCTGCCGCGGTGCTGGGCGCGCCGCTGTCCACCACCATCATGGTCTTCGAACTTATCGGCACCTATGAAGTTGCCATTGCGCTGCTTCTCGCCAATTCGATCTCCACAGCTCTCACTCAGGCCGTGATCGGCAAGAGTTTCTTTCACTGGCAGCTTGAGCAACGCAGCCTTCACCTGCATGAAGGCCCGCACCGGCGCGTGCTGCTCTCCATCCATGTGCGCGATCTCATGACCTGGTTTGAAAAACCGCGCACACGAGAGGAGCCGGAAGAAGACAGCGATTCGCCGCCCCTGCCCCGCCTCCTGCCAGGTGACACGCTGGGCAAGGCGCTTGGCCTCATGGACAAGCGGGACATGAACACCTATCCCGTCTCCCATCCGGATGACCTCACCATCATTGTGGGTGAAATTTCGGAGAAAACGGCGCTCAAAGCCTTCAACGACGCCCTCGTCATGGCGACACGCGAAGAGCACCATTAGGCCGAAACAGGATCCGGCGTTCTACTGGCGTTCTCGGCCAGAACTCGTTAAGGTCCGGCATCATGTCAGGCGAAGACCCCTTTGATCTCGGCGCGATTCCGGAAGAGGAAACCGCCCGCTCCATCAGCGCCGCCGCCATGGCGGGCGCCAAACCGCCCTATCTGCGCGGCATGAACGCCGAGCAGCTTGATGCGGTTGAAGCGCTGGACGGGCCCGTGCTCGTGCTCGCAGGCGCAGGCACCGGTAAAACACGCGTTTTGACGACACGCCTTGCTCACCTTCTAGCCACCCGAAAGGCCTGGCCGGGACAGATTCTCGCCGTCACCTTCACCAACAAGGCCGCACGCGAGATGAAGGAGCGCATCGGCCATCTGATTGGCGGCGTTGTGGAGGGCATGCAATGGCTCGGCACGTTCCACTCCATCGCCGCGAAAATTCTCCGCCGTCATGCCGAGCTTGTGGGCCTGCGCTCAGACTTCACCATTCTTGACATGGATGATCAGATCCGCCTGCTCAAGCAGATCATTTCGGCGGAAGGCATTGATGAAAAGCGCTGGCCGGCCCGCCAGCTCGCCTCCCATATCGATGGCTGGAAGAACCGCGGCATTACGCCGGACAAGGTGCCGCAGGGCGAAGCTTTCGCCTATGCCAATGGCAAGGGCGCAGAAGTTTATGCGGCCTATCAGGCGCGCCTCAAGGTGCTGAACGCGGCGGACTTTGGCGACCTGCTGCTTGAATGCCTGCGCCTCTTCCAGGAAAACCCGGATGTGCTGGCAACCTATCAGGACCGCTTCCGCTACATGCTGGTGGACGAATATCAGGACACCAACATCGCGCAATATCTCTGGCTGCGGCTGCTCGCGCAAAAGCACAAGAACATTTGCTGCGTGGGCGACGACGACCAATCCATCTATGGCTGGCGCGGCGCGGAAGTCGACAACATCCTGAAATTCGAAAAGGACTTTCCGGGCGCGAAAGTCGTGCGTCTGGAACAGAACTACCGTTCCACACCTCATATTCTGGGAGCGGCCTCCGGCCTCATCCGCGCCAATGAAAGCCGCCTCGGCAAGACGCTCTGGACGGAGCTGGACGACGGCGAGCGCGTCACGGTGAAGGGCATCTGGGACGGCGAGGAAGAAGCCCGTCAGATCGGTGACAAGATCGAAGACATGATGCGGGACGGCCATCCCCTGCATGAAGTCGCAATCCTCGTGCGTGCCAGCTTTCAGATGCGCGAGTTCGAAGACCGCTTCATAAATCTGGGCCTGCCTTACCGCGTCGTCGGCGGTCCGCGCTTTTATGAGCGCATGGAAATCCGCGATGCCAATGCTTATTTCCGCCTCATTGCACAGCCGGATGACGACCTTGCTTTCGAGCGCATCGTCAACAAGCCGCGCCGGGGCCTGGGCGACAAAGCCGTGCAGTCCTTGCACGAGGTTGCCCGTAGCCAAAGCATTTCGCTGATGCGCGCCGCGCGCCTTCTTATCCAGTCCGAAGAACTGAAACAGCCTGCGCGGCGCAACCTCGCCAGCTTTGTGCAAATGGTGGACCGCTGGCGCGAGTTGATACCGGGCTTGCCGCACACGGAGCTGGCGGAAATCGTGCTCGATGAATCGGGCTACACAGAGATGTGGCAAAACGACAAATCCGCCGACGCACCGGGCCGCCTCGACAACCTCAAAGAACTGATCCGTTCCATGGATCATTTCGAGAATCTGGCGGGCTATCTCGAGCACATCTCCCTTGTCATGGACATTCAGCAGAATGAAACCGAAGACAAGGTGAACCTTATGACCATGCACTCCGCCAAGGGCCTCGAATTCGACACTGTGTTCCTGCCCGGCTGGGAGGAAGGGCTCTTCCCGCATCAGCGCGCCCTCGACGATCAGGGCCTTGCCGGTCTCGAAGAAGAACGGCGCCTGGCCTATGTCTGCATCACCCGCGCAAAGAAGCGCGCGCACATCTCTTTCGCCGCCAACCGGCGCGTGCACAATCTCTGGCAGACAGCCCTGCCATCCCGCTTCATCGACGAATTGCCGCGCGATCATGTGGAAGTGCTGGAAGCGGAGATGGGCTATGGCTCTTATCAAAGCTTCGGCCAGAGCCGCTTCGACCATGGTTTTGAGACGTCCGATTACAGCAGCCCCGGCTGGCGCCGCGCGCAAGGCCAGGCGCAAGGCGGCGCCATGCGCGCCCGCGCACCGCAGATCGAGGCACAGGCCGAGCTGGTTGCAACCAGCGATCCCGCCGCCGCGCGCTATACGGTGGGCGAGCGCATCTTTCACCAGAAATTCGGCTATGGCCGCATCAGACTGATCGACGGCAACAAGCTGACGGTGGAGTTTGAAAAGGCCGGCATCAAAAAAGTCATCGACACTTTCGTGGAACGGCACTGATGAGATGAGCGATCCGAACGCCACCCAATGGAAAGCCACCCTCGTTCTGCCTGTGCATCTGGCGGAAGGCGCAAGCGACCTGCTGCAATGGGCCATGGAGCCGGAGCCTGTCGCCGTTTCCATCATCGAGGTGGAAGAAAATGTGAGCTGGGCGGTTGAAGCCTATTATCAGAGCGCACCGCAGGAAGGCGAACTGAAGGAACTGCTCACCCCCTATTTCACCGAATTCGGGCTCGACGTGCCGGGTTTTCAGATCGAGCAATTGCCGGATGTCGATTGGGTCGCCAGATCGCTCGAAGGCTTGAAGCCCATCGAAAGCGCGCGTTTCTTCGTGCATGGCGCCCATGACAGGAACCTTCGCCCGGCGGGCAAGCACACACTTCAGATCGAAGCGGGCCTTGCCTTCGGCACAGGCCATCACCCCACCACCTTCGGCTGCCTGAGCACGCTGGAGGAGATCACCCGCCGCCGGAAGATCCGCAACGCGCTCGATCTGGGCTGCGGAACGGGCCTTCTGGCTCTCGCGCTCGCAAATCTTACCGGCCACAAAGTGCTGGCCAGCGACATCGATCCCATTGCCGTGAAAGTGACGAAAGAAAATGCGAAGGCGAACGGCCTCGGCCCGCTCATCGACGCGGTGCCTGCCGCAGGCTTTGCCCATCGGCGCATCACGGAGAAAAAGCCATTTGATCTCATTGTGGCCAATATTCTCGCCCGCCCCCTCGTCTCGCTGGCCCGCGACATGGAGCAGCATCTTGCCCCCGGCGGCGAGATCGTGCTGGCGGGCATTCTCAACCGTCAGGGCCCGATGGTGGAAAGCGCCTTCCGCGACCAGGGCCTGAAACTGCGCGGACGCGAGGTAATCGGCGACTGGGTGATCCTGCATTTGCAAGGCTGAATGCCTCTTGACCAAGCCCTCTGCGGAGCACACTTTATTCTCATGTTCCAGACCTACGACGATACGGCAGATCCCACTCTCGGCGCAGCCCGCGTCGCCCGCCTGCGCGCGCTTTTTAAGGAAGAAGGCTATGCCGGCTTCCTCATTCCCCGTGCAGATGAACATCAGGGCGAATATGTGCCGCCCCGCGCCGAGCGCCTGAAATGGCTGACAGGCTTTTCCGGCTCTGCCGGCCTTGCCGCCGTGCTGCTGGACAAGGCCGCCGTCTTCGTCGATGGCCGCTACACGCTGCAGGTGCGCACCCAGGTGGATACCGATGTGTTCGAGACCTGCCACCTCATCGACATGCCGCCGCAGGTCTGGCTTGCCAAGCACCTCAAAGGCGGCAAGCTTGCCTATGATCCCTGGCTGCATACGGTGGATGGCGTCAAACGCCTGAAGACGGCTTTGGCAGAAACCGGCGCCGAATTGGTGGCTGTTCCTCAAAACCTGATTGACGGTATCTGGGAAGATCAGCCGGAGCCGCCCGCCGCCCCCGTCACCCCGCATGAAGATTCCTATGCAGGTGAAGAGGCACAGACAAAGCTGGAGCGCATTTCCACTGCCCTGAAAGAGCGCAAGGTGGACGCCGCCGTGCTCACCATGCCGGACTCCATTGCCTGGCTGTTCAACATTCGCGGCCATGACGTCTCGCACACGCCGCTTCCCCTCTCCTTCGCCATCGTGAAGGCGGACGGCACGGCAGACATTTTCATCGATGAGCGCAAGCTCGGACCGGAAACCCGCAATCATCTCGGAAATATCGTCGCCGTGCATGCGCCGGAGGCTTTCGGCGTCAACCTGGGCGAGCTTGGCGAAAATGGCGCGGCGGTGCAGATCGACCCCGCAAGCTGCGCCGATTGGATCAATGCAAAGCTGCTCGCGTCGGGTGCCAATGTGACCCATGGCGCGGACCCTTGCGAACTCCCCAAAGCCTGCAAGAACGCCCGTGAGGTGGATGGCGCGCGCAAGGCGCATGAGCGCGATGGCGTGGCCCTTGTCCGCTTCCTCGCCTGGCTCGATGAAAACGCGCCCTCCGGCAAGGTGACGGAGATCGAGGCGGCAAAGCAGCTCGAAGCCTTCCGCACCGACACCGGCCTCCTCAAGGACATCAGCTTCGACACGATTTCGGGCGCCGGTCCCAATGGCGCCATCGTCCATTACCGCGTGACGGAAAAGACGGACCGCGCGCTCGGCCCCGGCGAGCTTTACCTTGTGGACTCCGGTGCTCAATATCTCGACGGCACGACGGATGTGACGCGCACCATCGCCATCGGCAAACCCTCCGCAGAAATGAAAGACCGTTTCACCCGCGTGCTGAAAGGCCATATCGCCCTTTCCATGGCGCGCTTCCCGGAGGGCACGGCGGGCGCGCAACTTGACGCGCTGGCCCGCATGGCGCTCTGGCAGGCGGGGCTCGACTTCGACCACGGCACCGGCCACGGCGTCGGCTCCTATCTTTCCGTGCATGAAGGCCCGCAGCGCATCTCCAAGGCGGGGCATGAACCGCTGCGCCCGGGCATGATCGTTTCCAACGAGCCGGGCTATTACAAGACGGATGCTTACGGTATCCGCATCGAAAACCTGCAGGTTGTGACAGCCGCCGCCATGATCGATGGCGGCGAGCGCCCCATGCTCGGCTTTGAAACCCTCACCCTTGCACCCATCGACCGGCGGCTGATCGATGCCTCACTTTTGACGGCGGATGAAAAAGCCTGGCTCAACGCCTATCACGCCCGCGTGGCAAAAGTCGTGGGCACTGCGATTGATGAGAAAACGCGCGCGTGGCTGGCTGAGGCAACGCGTCCCGTGTGAGGACTAGCTCTCGCCAATGAGATCGAGCCAGCCCTGTTCGTCCAGAACCTGAATATCAAGCTCCTCAGCCTTTTTCAGCTTCGAGCCCGCGCCCGGCCCGGCGACGAGAATGTCCGTCTTGGCTGAAACGGACCCGGACACTTTGGCACCCAGCGACTCCGCCTTGGCCTTTGCCTCGGAGCGCGTGAAAAGTTCAAGCGAGCCGGTAAAAACCACCACCTTGCCCGCAACGGGCGAGCCCGTGTCCTGCGCTTCGAGCGGCTGCGGCGAGACGCCAGCATCCAGAAGCGCCCGCACCGCCTCGCGGTTATGATCTTCCTGGAAGAAATCGACAATTGCCTCGGCCACCACATCGCCAATCCCGTCAATGGCCATGAGGTCCTGATAGGCCTCTTCCTCCGGCCCCGTCGCCTTTTCCATCTCCTCCATCAGAGTTTCGATGGAGCCATAGGACCGTGCCAGCAGCCGCGCCGTCGTCTCGCCCACATGGCGGATGCCGAGACCGAAGAGAAAGCGGTCAAGGTCAACGTGCCGCCGCTCATTGATGGCCGCGAAAACATTTTTGACCGAAGTTTCGCCCCAGCCTTCCCGGTTCTTCAATCGGGTCAGATTTTCCTTGCCGCTGTCCCGCTCTTCCAGGGTAAAAATATCCGCCGGGCTTTTGATGAGGCCGTCCTTGTAGAACTGTTCCACCTGCTTCGAGCCGAGACCTTCAATGTCGAACGCATTACGCGAGACGAAATGCTTGAGCCGCTCCACCGCCTGCGCTGGGCAAATCAGGCCGCCCGTGCAGCGGCGCACCGCATCGGGCTTGCCGGTCTTGGGATTGATCTCCCGCACCGCATGCGAGCCGCATTCCGGACAGATATCGGGGAACTTGTAAGGCTTAGCGCCCTTGGGCCGGTTTTCCTCGATCACCCGGACGATCTGCGGAATGACATCCCCCGCCCGCTGCACGACAACCGTGTCACCGATACGCACATCCTTACGCTCGATCTCGTCTTCATTGTGCAGCGTGGCATTGGACACCACCACCCCGCCAACCGTGACAGGCTTGAGCCGCGCAACCGGCGTCAGCGCGCCGGTGCGCCCCACTTGAATGTCGATGGCCTCCAGCACCGTCGTTGCCTGCTCGGCCGGAAACTTATGCGCGATGGCCCAGCGCGGACTGCGAGAAACGAAACCCAGCCGGCTCTGCAGATCAAGCCGGTCCACCTTGTAGACGACGCCGTCAATGTCATAGCCAAGTTCCGCGCGCTGCCCTTCTACCTCGCGGTAAAACGCGATCATCTCTTCATCTGAAAGGCAGCGCCGCATCAGCGGGTTGACCGTGAAGCCCCACCGCGCAAGTGCTTCGATCACGCCCATCTGCGTCTCTGCAGGAAGGTCACTCACCTCCCCCCAGGCATAGGCGAAAAACCGCAAGGGGCGCGACTTGGTGATGGCCGCATCAAGCTGGCGCAAGGACCCGGCCGCCGCATTGCGCGGATTGGCGAAAACCGGCTTGCCGTCTTTCGCCTGGCGTTCATTGAGCGCGGCAAAATCCGCATGGCTCATATAAACCTCGCCGCGCACCTCGAAGACATCGGGCATGTCCTTGGCTTTGATGGTGGCAGGGATATCCGTGATCGTGCGCAGATTGGCGGTGACATTCTCCCCCTCACGCCCGTCACCCCGTGTGGCGCCGAGCACGAACTTGCCCTTCTCATAACGCAGCGAGGCGGAAAGCCCGTCAATCTTGGGTTCCGCCGTCACGGCAAGCTCTTCATCGTCCTTGAGGTTGAGAAAGCGGCGGATGCGGGCGAGAAACTCCGTCACATCCTCATCGTCGAACGCATTGGAGAGAGAAAGCATGGGCACGCGGTGCGTGACCTTGTCGAACTTTTCAGACGGCGCCGCGCCCACCTTCTTGCTGGGACTGTCTTCACGCACGAGACCCGGAAAGCACTTCTCGATCTCGTCATTGCGGATGCGCAGCGCATCATACTCGGCGTCCGAAATGCTGGGCGCGTCTTCGCGGTAATAGCGCGCATCATGCACGGCAATTTCCTGCGCCAGACGTTCAAGCTCGGCCGCCGCCTCCTTTTCCGTGAGGCTGGCGGCCTTTTTCCCGGCTTTTCCGGCCATTATTCCGCGCTCCCGATGAGCCGGTCCGCGGCGGCGCGGGCTTCATCCGTCACCGTAGCGCCGGCCAGCATGCGCGCGATTTCCTCACGCCGGTCGCCGGACGAAAGCCGCGCCACCTGCGTCGCCACCGGCGCATTCTTTGCCTTGCTCTTGGAGGATTTGGAAATCCGTAAATGGTGATCCGCGCGCGCCGCAACTTGCGGGGAATGGGTGACGACAATCACCTGCGCCGAGCGCGCCAACTCGGCAAGACGTACGCCCACAGCTTCCGCCACCGCGCCGCCCACGCCGGAATCCACCTCATCGAAAATCAGCGTCGGCGCGCTGCCCGCCGAGGCGAGCGCAACTTTAAGTGCCAGAATGAAGCGCGACAGCTCCCCGCCCGAGGCAATCTTGATCAGCGGTCCAAGCGGCGCGCCGGGATTGGTTGAAATGAGGAAGGACACGCGGTCGATCCCTTCCGGCCCGCCTTCTTCCAGAGGTAGAGTTTCAATGCGCGTATGGAAGGTCGCCTTATCGAGTTTCAGCGGCACAAGCTCCTTGGCGACGATCTTGTCGAGCTTCTCCGCCGCCTTCATGCGCTTGTCGGAGAGCGCTTCGGCAGCCTTGGCATAAGCCGCGCGCGTTTCCGCCAGCGCCTTTTCATAACGTGTCAAAGCGGATGCGCCGTCATCGATGTCGGCAAGCTCCCGCGCCATCCGGTCCTGCAGCGCTGGCAGTTCATCCACCTGCACATTGTGCTTTCGGGCAAGCGCGCGCAAGGCAAAGAGCCGCGTCTCGGTTTTCTCAAGTTCGTCCGGGTCGAATTCGAGATCCCGCACCGTGTCATCAAGCAAGGCTTCCGCCTCACTTGCCTCCGCCAGCGTGCGCTCCAGCGCGGCAAGCACCGGCTCCAGCCGCCCGCCCGCCTGCGGCACCGCGCGCTCCAGCCGGCGCATGGCCAGGTTGATGCGGGCATCAAGCCCGGCATCCCCTGCCAGGGCTTCCTGCGCGGCGACAAGCTCTTCTGATATCTTTTCGGCATGCATCAAAAGACTGCGCCGCTCGGCAAGCTTCTCTTCCTCGCCGATTTCAGGCCCCAGCTCTTCCAGCTCGCCCAGACTATGGGTGAGGAAATCCCGCTCCGCTTCCGCCCGCGCCAGCCGCGTCCGGTGCGCCTCAAGCGCCGCCAGCGCATCGGCCATGCCTTTGTGCGTTTCGCGCACCTTGGCGAGCTCAGCCTCCGTCCGCGCGAAAGCATCGAGCAGTGCCCGGTGGCCAGACACATCCAGAAGCCCGCGCTCATCATGCTGGCCATGCACTTCCACCAGCGCCTCGCCCACATCGCGCATCAGCCCCACGCTGACAGGCTGATCATTGATGAAGGCCCGCGTGCGCCCGTCTGCCGTCTGCACCCGGCGCAGAATGAGATCCCCTTCCGACTCCAGTTCCTGTGCCGCCAGCAAAGCGCGGGCGGGATGCACGCCGGGCACGTCGAAAACGGCGGTGACGGTGCCCTTGTCCCTGCCCTGCGCCACAAGCCCCGCATCGGCGCGCGCGCCGACGGCAAGGCCCAAAGCGTCCAGAAGAATGGATTTACCCGCCCCCGTCTCACCCGTCAGCGCGCAAAGCCCGCCTTCAAGAATGAGATCGAGTTCGTCGATCAAAACGATGTCCCGGATGGACAGCGCGACAAGCATGAAATGCCTCTAGAAAACAGACCCCCAGGCCTGACTGATCCAGGAGTCTTCATTCTCCTTCGGCTCAAGGCCCTTATCGGCGAGCAATGTATAACTGTCTTGATACCACCGGCTGCCCGGGAAGTTATACCCGAGAATGGCCGCCGAGGTTTGTGCTTCCGGCGCAATGCCGAGCGACAGATAAGCCTCCGTCAGCCTGTGCAGCGCCTCGGGCGTATGCGTCGTCGTCTGATATTGCTCGATCACCGTGCGGAAGCGGTTGATGGCGGCAAGATAGTTCTGCTGATTAAGATAATAGCGCCCGATCTCCATTTCCTTGCCGGCCAGGTGGTCGATCGTCAATTCAAGCTTGAGTTGCGCATCCCGCGCATATTTGCTCTCGGGATAGCGGCGTAGAATTTCAAGCAGAGAATTATGGGCAAGCTCCGTGATCTTCTGGTCTCTGCGCACATCGGAGATGCGCTCGTAATAGGAAAGCGCGATCAGATATTGCGCATAGGCCGCGTCCTCACTGCCCGGATAGAGGGAGAGGTAACGCTGAGCCGACAGGATCGCCGTATCATATTCGTTGATCTTGTAGTTGGCATAGGACGACATCAGCATGGCGCGCTTCGCCCAGGCCGAATAAGGGTGCTGACGCTCCACCTCGTCGAATTCCTGTGCGGCGCGGCGGTATTCGCCATCTTCCAGATAATCGAGCGCCTTGTTGTAGATGGTCTCGACGGGCCGTTCCTCATAGACGATTTCTTCCTCGTCGCTGGAACACCCTGCCACACCCAGCATCGCAAGCAGCAGAACGGCCATAGCCGGAAAGCGCCAATTCATACTGAAGCTCTTCAAGTCAAAATACGGCACGCCACCATCCATCTCTTCGCGAAAACGGGAATCGGGAAGCCGCGACCCCCCGGGGCCGCGACTATAGCAGGGCTGGCCCCGGTGCCATAGAGGCGCCGTGCCCTGAATCGGGCTACATCTGGCTGTATTTTGTGGAAGGTGCCGGAAGAAGGGCCCGGCCCTCAATCGGCAGGCATCGCCGCGGCAAGGGCCCGCGCCGCGAGGGCAGGCTGAGGCTCGATGCTCACGAAATCCCAGGCATCCGGTGCAGCAAAAAGCGCCCGAAGAATCTGGTTGTTGAGGGCATGACCGGCCCGGACACCCCGGTAAAGGCCCACAATCGGCGCCCCGGCAAGCGAAAGGTCGCCCACCGCGTCCAGCACCTTGTGACGCACGAACTCATCGGCATAGCGCAGGCCATCATCATTCATCACGGTTTCGCCGTCGATCACGACCGCATTGTCGAGCGAGCCACCCTTGGCAAGGCCCATGGCCTTCAGGGCTTCATAGTCCTGATAGAAACCGAAGGTCCGCGCCTCGGAAATTTCCTCCGCGAAAAGCTCTTCGGTGATTTCCGTCCGGTAGCTCTGCTTGCCGATCGCCGCATTGTCGAAATCGATGTCGAATTCGATGGCAAAGCCCTCGCCCGGCAGAAGCTCGGCCCGCTTCAGGCCTTCTTCGATGATGACGGGCTTCAGAATACGGATTGCAACACAAGGCGCTTCGAGTTCGCGAACCCCCGCCTGGCGGATCGCCTTGACGAAGGGCGCGGAGCTGCCATCCATGACGGGCACTTCCGGGCCGCTCACCTCGATCAGCAGATTATCCACACCGCAGGCAGCCAGTGCCGCCATCAGGTGCTCGACCGTCGCAACCGTGGTGCCCTTCTCATTGCCGAGCACGGTGCACATGGTCGTGCCGCTCACCGTGTCATAGCGGGCGGGAATGTCGGTCAGATTGCGGTCGATAGAAGAAAGATCCGTGCGGCGGAACACGATACCCGTGCCCGCTTCCGCCGGTTTCATCACCAGACGGGCCGTCTCGCCCTGATGGAGGCCGATGCCCTCCACCTCAATGGCGCGTCCAAGCGTCGTCTGGAAAGAAGAACGGGCAAGCTTCGCACGATCCTGCGAACGGACGCTCGATTTGCCCGAAGAGGCGCCTGCGCCCCGCACCGGGTCAAACTCTGCCGTATCGATTTCCGTCTTGCGCACGTCATTCACCCTTTTGCGGCCTATATAAGGAAGACCGCTTGAACCTTTTGACCGGGGTATTTGCTGATTTAGCTGCATCGCTTACGTCCCGTTCCGGTGCGTCCTGCAATTCAGCCCTTTCGGCAAGCCCCCGTGCCTGAGTCTCGCCCCCGCAAGTTTCACCTCAGGCATCACACATGTAGCAATCCGGCACGGTTGCCTCAAATAACTCTTTATTTCTACATGTTACAAACTGAACAATCTCCTAACCCATTGAAAATAAAACAATAATGGCCTGGTCCGGGAGCGGCACCCGGACCAGGCCACAGGCTGACAGGGGAGCAATCCCCCAGTTTTGGCGCCTGGCTTAGTTTGCCTGACGCCGGAGGAAGGTCGGAATTTCCAACTGATCTTCCTCATAGCTGGGCTGAATCAGCCCCTCTTCGGAGGGGACTGCCCGTTGTTGCTGCACCGGCTCCCGCCAGGTTTCCGTGGTCCGCACCTGGTCGGGAGAGATCACAGGCTGCGGCTGGGCCGCACGCGCTCTGACCGGCCCGCCCTGACCGAGCACCGGCTCACGGCGCGGCGCTTCGGCCTCTTCGCTCTTCTTGCGCCCGCCCGCGAGCCGCTCAAAAAAGCTCGGGGCGCGTTTCACCGGGCGGCTCTGCTGCACCGGCTGCGGACGCTGGGACAGGAAGGACGGCATGTCACTTTTCTGCGGCGCGCTTTCCACCCGGTCGAGGCTTTCGGGAATGTAAGGACGCTTCGGCCCTTTTTCCGTCAGCGAACGGGGTGCCTCGCCCGGCTTGTGCAGAATGACTTCCGCCTCATACTCGTTCGGGTCGTATTGCACGCGCTCGGCCTGAACCGGCTCGCGCTTCACCTGCTCGGCAACAGCCGAAGCTACTTCTTCAAAAGCCGGCTCTTCTTCAGGCTGCTCGGCGACTTCCGGTTCCCGGGCCGCTTCCGGCTCGGGCTGGGCCACAGGCTGCGGCGCGGGGCGTTGAGCCGTCTCAGGCGCACGCGGACGTGCCACGGCTTCAACCGGACGTGTTTCACGCGGCTGCGGCTGGGCCCCTGCCTCGATGTCGATGCCCGTGGCCACCACGGAAACACGCATCCGGCCATCAAGAGAGCTGTCGAAGGTGGAGCCGACGATGATATTGGCATCCGGGTCTACTTCAGAACGGATGCGGTTGGCCGCTTCATCGACTTCATAAAGCGTCAGATCCATGCCGCCCGTGATGTTGATGAGCACACCGCGCGCGCCCTTCATAGACACTTCGTCGAGGAGCGGGTTCGAAATCGCCGCTTCCGCCGCTTCGACAGCACGTTTTTCGCCATCGGCTTCGCCCGTGCCCATCATGGCCTTGCCCATCTCGTTCATCACCGTGCGCACATCGGCAAAGTCGAGATTGATGAGGCCCGGCTTCATCATGAGGTCGGTGATCCCGGCCACGCCCGAATGAAGCACCTGGTCTGCCATCGCAAAGGCGTCGGCAAAGGTCGTGCGCTCATTCGCCACCCGGAACAGGTTCTGGTTCGGAATGACGATCAGCGTATCGACATATTGCTGCAGCTCGGCAATGCCTTCTTCAGCAATGCGCATGCGCCGCGAGCCTTCGAACTGGAAGGGCTTGGTCACGACGCCGACCGTCAGAATGCCCTTCTCCCGGGCAGCGCGGGCAATAACCGGCGCGCCCCCCGTGCCGGTGCCGCCGCCCATGCCGGCCGTGATGAAGGCCATGTGCGCGCCTTGCATATTGTCGTCGATTTCCGCCAGCGCTTCTTCCGCCGCTGCGCAGCCCACTTCCGGCCGCGACCCTGCGCCGAGGCCTTCGGTGATGTTGGCACCGAGCTGGATACGCCGCTCTGCAGACGACATCTGAAGCGCCTGCGCATCCGTATTGGCCACCACGAAGTCGCAGCCTTCAAGGCCAGCCTCGATCATGTTGTTGACCGCGTTGCCGCCAGCGCCGCCGACGCCGAACACGGTAATTCTTGGTTTGAGCTCCCGATTCTTCGGGACAGAGAGATTAATGCTCATGTCAGCCTCCTCTTGAGGTCTAAAGTTCCAACTTGCTTGCCGGACGCTGCCTTTGAGAGCAGTGCCCGAAAGGAGCCGGATGCCGCATCCGAACCTTCCTCCTGAAAAACCCGCTGCTGCCGTTGCCGCTTGCAGCAACCGGACGCAACCGCTGCCCGGCCGGGTTTTCCCATCAGAAGTTCTCCTTCAACCAGCGGCCCATTCGCCGCAATTGCCCGCCGGACGTCTCCGGATCGGGCTCTTCCCCACCCGACAAAAGGTCGAGCGGTGAAACTTGTGAATAGGTGAGAAGCCCGGCACAGGCCGAAAAGGCCGGCCCGCCGGTGGACTCCGCAAGGCCCGTGACCTTGAGCGGATGCCCCACTCTCACCTGTTTGTCCAAAATCCGTGCTGCAAGTTCGCGCGCGCCGTTGAGCTGCGCTGCGCCGCCGGTCAGCACCACGCGCCGCCCGGCGATCCGGCCAAAGCCGCTTGCCTGAAGCCGGTCGCGTGCCAGCTCCAGCGTCTCTTCGAGACGGGGCTGGATGATGCCGGTCAGCATGGATCGCGGAATGTGATTCGCGCCGTCAGACTCAGACTCCCCCACCTGCGGCACGTCGATCAATTCCCTTTCATCGGAAGGACTGGCGAGCGCGCTGCCGTAGAGCGTTTTCATCCGCTCGGCATGCGCAAGCGGAGTCGACAGCCCGCGTGCAATATCATTCGTAATGTGAATACCCCCAATTGGAATCACATCGCAATAGACCATTACACCTTCGAAGAAGACAGCGATCGACGTTGTGCCGCCGCCCATCTCGATCAGAGTCACACCGAGGTCTTTCTCGTCTTCCACAAGCGAGGAAAGACCCGCCGCATAGGGCGCCGCCGCCATGCCCGCAATGTCGAGATGGCAGCGTTCGATGCAGAGCGCCAGATTGCGGAGCGGACCTTTTGTCGCGCTCACCATGTGAACCTCGACGCCGAGCTGTTCGCCGAACATGCCTTGCGGCGCGCGCACGCCCCGGCTGCCATCCACTGCATAATTAACCGGTATGGCATGCAGAACGTCGCGCCCGTCGGGCTTGTAATGGACACGGGCATGGGCCAGCAGCCGCTGCACGTCGTCATCCGACACCGCCTCGCCGGCAAGGCCGGATTTAACGGCCACGGTCTGGCTCTTCAGCTCGCCGCAAGAGACCGAAACCACCACATCCTTGACCGTGATGCCGGCCATGCGCTCCGCCGCGTCCACGGCAATCCGGATCGCCTCTTCCGCCTGGTCCATATTGACCACGGCACCCGAGCGGATACCCCGCGAGACCTGATGCCCGATGCCAAGCACCCGCACCGGATGCAGCCCATCGGCCATCCGGCCCGGCTCGATCTTGGCGATGAAGCACGCAATTTTGCTGGAGCCGATATCGAGTGCCGCTACCACACCTGGGCGGCCGCCGCTACGGCCCGGAAGAACTGGACGGCCCTGCATGTTCTTGTTCCCGAGACTCATCATGTTCATGTCGAACTGCCCTTGCCCGGCTTGACGTCAAATTCATTCGCGCCCGAAGCGGCCCGGCGCGCCGCTGCTTCGTCCGTGAGACGGATCGTGAAGCGGTCCGCCAGCCGCAAATCAATCGCCTCGATATCCCGCGCCAGCACCCGGTAAGAGGCTTCGATGGCGCTCAGCTCACCAAGCGCCCGGGCCACTCCGTCTTCCGGCAGCATCACATTGATGTCGTTCTCAAGCTTGAGGTTCCAGCGCCGCCCGCCGACCCGCACTGCCGCCCGCACGCGCGCGCGCAGTTCCGGCCATTCGGCCAGCATCTCCTGAAACGCCGCCGCTTCCCGCGCTGCGCCGTGCCCAACAACGAAGGGAAGATGGCCATACGCCTCGATATTGCTTTCGGTGATCGGATTGCCCTGCTTGTCGATCAGCGCAAGCCGCCCGCCCCGCTGCCAGATCGCGTAAGGCTCGCGCTCCACGATCTGCACATGAATGCGGTTCGGCCAGAAGCGGGTCACATGCGCCTCTTCCACCCAGTCGAGATCTTCCAGCCGCGCCCGCGCCGCATCGAGATCCACACTCAGCATGGAAGCTCCATAAGGCGCATCCAGCGCTTGGCGGATGGCGTCATTCGGCGTGCGCGAGCGGCCAGAGACCGTGATGTCCTCCACGCTGAAGCCCGCGGAGGCAACCATGCCGTTGAGACCCGCCAGAACCGTATTCCCGAAGGCCGAGAAATGGCCGCCCACGGCCAGGCCATAAAGCGTGACGGCAACCAGCAGGAAGCCCGTCACGAAAGCGGCAGGCGCGGAGGCAAAGCGGTTTTCCCGCAGCGCCGCCATGAACCGCTGAAAGCGGCTCGGCGGACGCTTGCCGCGCCGCCCGAAGCTGCGGGCCGCTTTTTTCCGCGCGGGCTTGCCGGGCGCAGAAGTCGCAACCTTGCGCCGCACCTGCGCGCTCTTGCGGGTGCGCGGGCTTGCCTGCGACTGCCTTTTGCTGGCCGACCGTCCTACCGGGGGCATGACGCGTCCTCCACCATCCATGAAACCAGATCTGCGTAAGAATACCCGGCCCGCTGCGCGAGTTCCGGCACGAGCGATGTCGGCGTCATGCCGGGCTGGGTATTCACTTCAAGAAGCACGAGGCCTTTGACACCTTTCGTATCGTCGAAACGGAAATCGGAGCGGCTGACGCCCCGGCAGCCGAGCGCGCGGTGCGCTTCCAGCGTCACACGCTGCACTTCGGCATAAATCTCAGGCTCGATGGGCGCCGGGAGAATATGCGTCGAACCGCCTTCCCGGTATTTTGCCTCATAATCATAAAAGGCCGTGTTGGCGACGATCTCTGTCACTTCCAGCGTTTCCTCACCCATCACCGCACAAGTCAGCTCCCGGCCAGGAATGTAACGCTCCACCATCACCATTTCGCCGAGATCCCATTTGCCCGCGGACAGTTCTGCCGGCGGGCGGTTCTCGCCTTCCCGCACAATATAGACACCGACGCTCGAGCCCTGATTGACTGGCTTGATGACATAGGGCGTGTCCATCACATGGCCGCGCGCCGCTTCCTCGCGCGGGACGACCTTGCTCTCCGTCACCGGCAAGCACGCCGCACGGAAAACGTGCTTCGCCATTTCCTTGTGCATGGCAAGGGCCGAGGCAAGAACGCCGGAATGGGTGTAAGGCAGGCCCATCACCTCGAAAATGCCCTGGACGCAGCCATCCTCGCCCCACTGGCCATGCAGCGCGTTGAACACCACATCAGGCGCAAGCTCCCGCAGCCGCTCGGCAAGGTCGTGACCCGCGTCAATCTCCGTGACCCGGTAGCCCCTCTCCTTAAGCGCGCCCGCGCAGCCCTGGCCGGAGACCAGAGACACGTCCCGCTCCGCGCTCCAGCCGCCCTTGATGACGGCGACATGTTTGGCCGATGCGCTCATGCCGCCTCCCCAATGCGTTTGATTTCCCACTGCAGCTCAATGCCGCTCGTCTTCTTCACCCGGGCGCGCACTTCCTCGCCCAGCGTTTCAATGTCATGCGCCGTGGCATCCCCGGTATTGATGAGGAAATTACAGTGCATTTCCGACACCTGTGCCCCGCCGATCTTGAGGCCGCGGCACCCGGCGGCATCCACAAGCTGCCAGCTCTTGTGACCTTCCGGATTCTTGAAGGTGGAGCCACCCGTGCGCGAGCGGATGGGCTGCGCATTTTCGCGGTGCTCCTGCACCTCGGCCATGCGCGCCGCGATCTTCTCCTTGTCGCCCTTGCGGCCTTCAAACAGCGCGGAGACGAAAATCAGATCATCCGCCGCGTCTGTATGCCGGTAGGAAAAGCCCATATCGGCAGGCGTAAGCGTGATGAGGCGCCCGTCCCGCGTCACCGCTTCCGCTTCGATGAACACATCCTTCGTTTCCCCGCCATGCGCGCCCGCATTCATGCGCAGCGCCCCGCCAAGGGCGCCGGGAATACCCCGGTAGAATTCCAGTCCTTCAATGCCCGCATCCTGCGCGGCGCGCGAAAGCGCCGCGTCGAGCACCGCCGCGCCCACCTTGAGCTGCGTCTCACCAATCTTTTCGATGAAGGCAAAGGCCCGGCCAAGACGGATCACGACCCCCTTCACCCCGCCATCACGCACAAGCAGGTTGGAGCCGACGCCAATCACCGTCAGCGGCACATCCGCGGGGCAGCCTGCCAGAAACGCAGCCAGATCTTCCTTGTCCGCCGGGCGGAACAGCACTTCCGCCGGACCGCCCACGCGGAACCAGGTGAAAGGCGCAAGTGGCGCACCCGCTGTCAACTCGCCGCGCACCGCCGGAAGTCGCTCGATCAGGGATGTGGCACGCAGCGCGTTCATGCGGCCCCTCCCTTCAGCTTTTCCAGTTCTTCAGGAAGCGCATTCGCCCAGAGCGTTATGTTGCCCGCGCCAAGGCAGACGACCATGTCACCCGGCTGCGCAATTTCAGCAATGCGGCCCGTCAGCTCGTCCGGTCCTTCAATGGTCATGACATTGCGGTGTCCGCGGTCGAGCAGGCCCTGTGCCAGCGCTGTGCTGTCTATGCCATCAACCGGCGCCTCGCCTGCAGCATAGACTGGCGCGATCATCACGGTGTCCGCATCGTTGAAGCACTGGCAGAACTGATCAAAAAGATCGCGCAGGCGCGTATAGCGGTGCGGCTGCACCACCGTAATGATCTTGCCCTCCGCCGCAGACCGCGCGGCCTGCAGCACCGCCGCAATTTCCACCGGATGATGGCCGTAATCGTCATAGATCTGCACGCCATTCCAGGTACCCGTCAGCGTAAAGCGCCGCTTCACCCCGCCGAACCCTTCCAGCGCCTTGCGGATCGTCTCGCCGGAGACGCCCATCTCGCTCGCCGCGCCGATGGCCGCCAGCGCATTCTGCACATTATGATTGCCAGGCATGGGCAACTTCACGCCGGGCATATCGATCGTCTCGCCCGTGCGGCGCTTTGAGATCGTCACATCGAAAATACTGACACCATTTTCCACCCGCACATTCGACGCGCGCACATCCGCCTGCGGGCTCATGCCATAGGTGATGACCCAGCGATCCCGCACCTTGCCGATCAGCGCCTGCACTTCCGGATGGTCGATACACATGACGGCCGAGCCATAGAACGGGACACCTTCCACGAAATTGAGGAACGCCTGCCGGATCGCATCGAAGCTGCCGTAGTGGTCAAGATGTTCCGGGTCCACATTGGTCACGATGGCAATGGTCGAGGGGAGCTTGAGGAAGGTACCGTCGGATTCATCCGCTTCCACCACCATCCAGTCGCCGTCGCCAAGGCGCGCATTCGTGCCATAGGCGTTGATGATGCCGCCATTGATGACCGTCGGATCGAACTCGGCCGCATCCAAAATGGAAGCCACCATGGAGGTTGTCGTCGTCTTGCCATGCGTGCCGCCAATGGAAACGCAGGATTTGAGACGCATCAGCTCTGCCAGCATTTCCGCCCGGCGCACGATGGGCAGCATCCGCGCCCGCGCTGCCAGCAGCTCCGGATTGTCCGGCCGGATGGCAGAAGAAATGACGAGCACCTGCGCCTCGGCCACGTTCTCCGGCTTATGGCCGATATCGATCTCGATGCCGAGCCCGCGCAGGCGTTTCACATTGGCGCTTTCGGCCACGTCCGAGCCACGCACCTTGTAGCCGAGATTGTGCATCACTTCGGCAATGCCGCTCATGCCGATGCCGCCGATCCCGACAAAGTGCAGAACGCCAATATCAAGAGGGGCGGGCTTCATAACGCATACTCCTTGGACACATTCATTTGCAGCGGCCCGGTTCCCGAAGGAGGCAGCGCATCGCTCGCGCCTTTTCCGGGCAGGGCCTGCATTTTTTTCATGGCAAGCCGCTCGACAAGATCTGCCAGACGCGCCACCGCATCAGGCTTGCCCTGCCCCAACGCCATGCGTGCAGCCGACGCCAGTTCATCCGGCCGTGCGAAGAGTTCCGTCAATTGCGCGGCCAGCGCCTCCGGCTTGAAATGGGGTTGCTCCGTCATCCAGGCCGCGCCTGCCTTCACCAACATTTCGGCATTGGCCTTCTGGTCCTGATCGATAGCATGGGGCAGCGGCACGAGGATCGACGGACGGCCAATCACCGCAAGCTCGCTCACCGTGGACGCACCTGAACGCCCGATGACAAGATGCGCCTCCGAAATGCGGGCCGGCATATCGTCAAAGAACGAGGAGAGCAAAACCTTCACGCCGGCCTGCTCATAAACACCGCGCACGCGTTCCAGATCTTCTTCCCGCGCCTGCTGCACCACATTGAGCCGGGCGCGAAGCGCTTCTGGCAGAAGCGCAATGGCGGCGGGCACTACGTCACTCATCACCCGCGCGCCCTGGCTGCCCCCAAAGACGAGCAGTTTAAGCAGCCCTGCAGCGTCCGGCGCCTTATAAGGCACTGCCGCATGCGCCATCACCGCATCGCGCACCGGATTTCCCGTCACCGCAATCTTGTGCCGGTCCCGCTCTTTCAGATATTTCGGCGCATCGAAGGTCGAGGCCAGCGCATCTATGAAACGCATCACTGCACGGTTGGCACGGCCGAGCACCGCATTCTGCTCATGCACGCAGGCCGGAATCCGCTTCATGATCGCAGCAAGCATGGGCGGCAGCGTCGGATAACCGCCAAACCCGATCACCACGCTGGGGCGGATGCGGCTATAAATCGCCATGGTTTGCAGCGTGCCGGAACCGATCTTCCAGAACGCGCCCAGCATGGGGGCCAGGCCGGGGCCGGAAATCGTCGCCGCAGGCACCGCAAAAATGTCTGCGCCGGGAAACAGATGATCGAAACGCTGCACCCGTTCATCCGTCACCAGCGCCACCTCATGGCCGCGCCGCTGCAATTCCTGCGCAAGCGCCTGACCGGGGAACAAATGCCCGCCTGTGCCGCCCGCGGCGATCACGACAGGTCCGGGAAGAGAAAGTCCTACCGCGCTCATGCGTAAGCCCTCCCCATCATATCCGGCTGCGTAAGCCGTGCGCCCGCCCGGCGGCGTGTCAGCGCGAGCAGCATCCCGAATGTGAAGGCCACCGCCAGAAGCGACGAACCGCCATAGGAAATGAACGGCAGCGTCATGCCCTTGGCAGGCATGAGGTTGACATTCACCGCCATGTTGATGAGCGCCTGCACGCCGACCAGCACCACAAGCGCGGTCGTCGCAAGCTGCACGAAAAGGTCGTTCTCATTCCGCACCCGCCCCAGAGTGCGCAGAACAATAAAACCGAAAAGCCCGATAATGAGCAGCCCGGCGAGCACACCATACTCTTCAGCAGCCACGGCAAAGATGAAGTCGGTATGCGCATCGGGCAGAATCTGCTTCACTTCGCCCTCGCCCGGCCCCACACCGAAGAATCCGCCATGGCGGAAGGCATCAAGCGCCCGGTCGATCTGATACGTGTCGCCCGATTCAGGATTGAGGAACCGGTCCACCCGGCTCGTCACATGCGGCACGAAGCTGTAAGCAGCAAGTCCCCCGAGCGCCGCCGCGCCGCCCATCATCCCGATCCAGAACCAGGAGAGGCCGGAAAGAAAGAAGAGCCCGGCAAAGACGAGCGTAAGCAAAGAGAGCTGTCCGAAATCCGGCTGCAGCGCGAGAATGGAGGCAAGCGCCGCATAAAGGCCGAACGCGATCGCCGCACCGGGAATGCGCCCGCGCGCGCCTTCCGAAAAGAGCCAGGCCGCGAGAACGGCAAAAGCAGGTTTCGCAAATTCCGATGGCTGAAGCGAGAACGGTCCGATATTGAGCCAGCGCGTCGCGCCCTTCACTTCCGCGCCGAACACAAGCGTTCCCAACATGAGAACGAGCGAGACCGCAAGCACGATGGCGGCAAGACGACGCGCCTGCTTTGCATTCAGCATGGACGTGCCGAGCAACACAAGAACAGCCGGCACGAGAAACACCAAATGCCGGTAAACGAAGTGAAAGCCGGGCAGCCCAAGCCGCTGCGCCACGGCGGGGCTCGCGGCGAGCGAAAGCAGGATGCCAATGATGATGAGACCCGCAACCGCTACCAGCGTCCAACGGTCCACAGTCCACCACCATTCGCTCCAGGGCGTCCGGTTTGTGCGCGCAAGACGGATCATGCCACGCGCCCTCCCGTTTCGCCTGGCGCCGCATCGCGGCCAAGACGGTTGAAGACGAGCGATCGGAACGCATCGCCCCGTTCCTCGAAATTCGCAAATTGATCGAAGGATGCGCAGGCCGGTGCGAGCAGCACGACCGCATTGGTGGCGCCGTCTTTCACAGCCGCCGCGGCATCCTTATGCGCCTGATCCACTGCCTCTGCCAGTGTACCGGCCTGGCAAACATCCGCCTGCCCTTCGAGTGTCGCCGCAAATGCCTCTGCAGCCTGTCCGATCAGATAGGCACCGCGCAGGCGCGGGAAGAAGGGCGCCAGCGGCTCGATCCCGCCTTCCTTGGCCACACCGCCCGCAATCCAGTAAATGTCTTCATAGGTGCCGAGCGACTTTGCCGCCGCATCCGCATTCGTTGCCTTGCTGTCATTGATGAAGCGCACCGCGCCGTCTTCGGCGACAATTTCCATCCGGTGGGCAAGGCCCGCAAAACTTTCGAAGGAATCAAGAATACGGTCACGCCCGAAGCCAAGTACGCGCCCTGCCGCATAGGCAAGAGCAGCGTTCTGCCAGTTGTGAGCGCCCGCCAGCGTCTTGAGCGGCTTCAGGTCGCCAACCGTCACGCATTGCGTACCCGTATTGTCGTAAAGAATGCCGTTCAGCACATAAATGCCCCGCCCGATCGCCTTGCCGACGGAAACCGGCACCGCTTTCTGACGCCGGCGGCCGGTAAGACGCGAGCAAATGCCGGCGCTTGCCGCATCATCGATACCGACAATCGCCACATCATCCTCGCCCTGCCGTTCGAACAGCCGTTCCTTCACGCCCGCATAACCTTCAAGGGAGCCGTGCCGGTCGATATGGTCCGGCGTGATATTCGTCAGCACCGCGATATTGGGATGAAGATGCGGCGCGAGATCGATCTGATAGGAAGAGACCTCGATCACATAGACCGTATTGGGGCTCGGCTTTGCCAGATCCAGCACCGGGCGGCCGATATTACCGCCCACCTGTGCATCCATGCCGCAGAAGCTGGCCATGTGGCCGATCAGCGCCGTTGTGGTGGACTTTCCATTGGTGCCCGTCACGGCAATGAAAGGCGCGTCGGTATCCGCCTTCTCCAGCGCCATCTGGAAAAGCTCGACATCACCAATGACCGGCACCTTCGCCTTGTTCGCCCGCTTGACGAGGTCATGAGGTTCGGGATGCGTGAGCGGCACGCCGGGACTAAGCACCAGCGCTTCAATGCCATGCCAATCCAGCTCATAGAGATTCACCGGCTTGAAGCCTTCTGCCTGCGCTTCTGCGCGGCGCGCCTCGCTGTCATCCCACACCATTACATCCGCGCCGCTCTCACGAAGCGCGCGCGCGCTCGCAAGCCCGGAACGTCCGAGTCCGAAAACCGCAATGCGCGAGCCGTGATAGTGCGGAACGATGAGCATGGAAAAGCCGCCTCCTATCTCAGCTTGAGGGTTGCAAGGCCGATCATGGCGAGCACCACGGCAATGACCCAGAAACGGATCACGATGGTGGGCTCGGCCCAGCCTTTTTGTTCAAAATGATGATGCAGCGGTGCCATGCGGAAGACCCGCTTGCCCGTCAGCTTGAAGGAGGCAACCTGCACGATGACAGACACCGCCTCGAGCACGAACAGCCCGCCGATGATCGCAAGAACGATTTCATGCTTCGTCGCCACAGCAATGGAGCCAAGCGCCCCGCCCAGCGAGAGCGAACCGGTATCGCCCATGAACACCATGGCAGGCGGTGCGTTGTACCAGAGGAAACCAAGCCCCGCGCCCAGCAGCGCGCCGCAGAAAACCGAAAGCTCGCCCGTACCGATCACGAAATGGATCTGCAGATATTCGGCGAAGACATTGTTGCCCACGAGATAAGCGATAAAGCCGAAGCTCGCCCCCGCAATCATGACCGGCACGATGGCCAGTCCATCAAGGCCGTCCGTCAGGTTCACCGCATTGGACGCGCCGACAATGACAAGAAGGCCGAAGATCATGAAACCGAAGAGCCCGAGCGGCAGAAGCACATCCTTGAAGAAGGGAATGGCCAGCGATGTGGAGAGCGGCGAAGCGCCAACCCGTGCCACCGCATAAACCGCGGCAAGCGCGATAAAACCCTCGAGCACCAGCTTCAGCTTGCCCGGCACCCCCGCCGGATTGACCTTGCTGACTTTCATATAGTCATCTGCAAACCCGATGGCACCAAAGCCGAGCGTGACGAGAAGCACGATCCAGACATAGGGATTGGAAAGGTCCGCCCAGAGAAGCGTGGAAGGAACAAGCCCAAGCAAAATCAAAAGCCCGCCCATGGTCGGCGTGCCTTTTTTCGTCAGAAGATGCGACTGCGGCCCATCCTCACGGATCGGCTGCCCCTGGCGCTGACGCGAACGCAGGCTGTCGATCACCCAGGGGCCGAGAAAGAAGCTGATCAAAAGGCCCGTGAACATCGCCGCGCCCGTGCGGAAGGTGATGTAGCGGAAGACGTTCAGCGCCGAGAGCTGATCCGCAAAATCCGTAAGCAGGTGATAGATCATGCGCGCCCCCTTTGCGCTTCTCCCGCGCCTTCATCATCCAGCGCCTTGAGCGCGTTGATGACGCGCGCCATTTTCGAACCGAGCGATCCCTTCACCATCACGCAGTCGCCCGCGCGCAGCTGGCGCATCAGCGGCTTGACGAGATCTTCGGATGTTGTCCCATGAAATACGTCGACACGCGCAGGTGCCGCATTGCAAAGCGCCTTCATATGCGGCCCGCAGGCGAAAAGCTGCGCGATACCGGCCTCTTCCAGCGCGCTGGCAAGGCCGGCATGCAGCTCGTCCGAGCGCGGGCCGAGTTCCAGCATGTCGCCAAGCACGGCAATGCGCCGTCCCTGACCGCGCGGAGTTGCCTGACCCAATGAGGCAAGCGCGGCGCGCATGGATGCCGGGTTGGCGTTATAGCTTTCATCGATAAGCAGGAAGTCATGCGTCCCGCCCTTGATGTGATGGCGCTCACCGCGCCCCGCAGGCGGCGTGAGATCAGCCAGTTTCAAAAGCGCACGCGCAAGATCGGCGCCCGACGTCTTCACCGCGCCCAGAACGGCCAGACTGTTGAGCACGATATGCTGGCCCGGCACGGAAATCTTGAAGGTCGCACCTTCGCCGTCCACGGAAGCTGACACGCAAGAACAGTTCTCGTGAAGCACGGCTTTCTCGGCGCGGATATCCGCCTCTTCCGACATGCCGAAGCTTAGGATTTTCACACGCGCAACGCGTTCCGCCGCCGTCTTGAGCCGCTCGAAATGCGGATTGTCCCTGTTGAGAATGGCAACGCCGCCGCCTTTAAGCCCCGCAAAGATTTCCGCCTTGGCGTCGGCAATCTCTTCCACTGAGGAGAAAAATTCGAGATGCACCGGCTCGACGGTGGTGATGATCGCCACATCCGGCTGCACCATCCTGGAAAGCGGGGTGATTTCCCCGGCATGGTTCATGCCGATTTCGAACACGGCATACTCCGTGTCCGCCGCCATGCGCGCTAGCGACAGCGGCACGCCCCAATGATTGTTGTAGGAAGCGGCGGAAGCATGCGTCTTGCCTTGCGCGCTCAAGACATGGCGCAGCGCTTCCTTCGTGCCCGTCTTGCCGACGCTGCCCGTCACCGCGATGATCTTTGCGTGACTGCGGGCACGCGCGGCCCGGCCAAGCGCTTCCAGCCCCTTCAGCGTGTCTTCAACGACAAGAAGCGGGCCCGCTGCGCGCATTTCATCCGTCGGGCGGGAGACGAGTGCCGCGCCCGCGCCTTTTTCAAAGGCATTCAGCACATAGGCATGGCCATCGCTGTTATCGCCGTCCAGCGCCACGAAAAGATCGCCCTTCTCAATCGTGCGCGTGTCGATGGAAACGCCGTCCACCTGAAAAGGCGCCGTAGCGGTGCCGCCCGTCGCCTTCACTGCATCATCCGATGTCCAAAGCGCACTCATGCCGCCCCTCCCAGAGAAGAAAGCGCAGCCGAAACCGCCTCATGATCGGAAAAGGGAATGATCTTCTGCCCGACAATCTGGCCCGTCTCATGCCCCTTGCCGGCGATGACAAGCACATCGCCTGCGCCAAGCGCCGTCATGGCCACGCGGATAGCCTCTGCCCGGTCACCGATCTCGATGGCGGAGGGCGCCCCTTCCATGATCTCGGCGCGGATCGTCTCGGCCTTTTCCGAACGCGGATTGTCATCCGTCACGAAAACGCCATCTGCAAGCTCGGCGGCAATGCGCCCCATCTCTGGCCGCTTGCCCTTGTCCCTGTCGCCGCCGCAGCCGAACACCACATAAAGTCGCCCTTCCGTGTGCGGGCGAAGCGCAGTAAGCACATTCGAAAGCGCATCCGGCGTATGCGCGTAGTCCACATAAACTGCCGCGCCAGTGCCAAGATGCGCAACTTCCTCAAGCCGCCCCTTCACACCGGAAAGCGAAGAAAGCGCCGTGAACACATCAGCAGGCGCCGCCCCGCACGCAATCGCGAGGCCCGCGGCGATCAGCGCATTGGAGGCCTGAAAATCACCCACAAGCGGCAGGTCGATTTCGTAATGCGTGCCCTTATGCACGACCTGCAGCACCTGGCCGCGCGGGTGCGGGCTCACCACCTCAAGACAAATGCCCTGCCCCTTACGCCCGACCGAGATGACCTGCAGCCCGCGCGCCCAGGAAACGGCTTCAAACTCGGCAAACTGCTCTGCATCCGCATTGAGCACCGCCGCGCTGCCCGGCCCCATCACCTCACCGAAGAGACGGAGTTTCGCGTAAAGGTAATCACCAAAGCTGGCGTGATAGTCCATATGATCGCGAGTGATATTGGCAAAAGCCGCCGCCCTCACCCGCACGCCGTCCATCCGGTATTGCGCAAGGCCGTGGCTGGAGGCTTCCATAGCAAGCGCTGTCACCCCGTCATCCGCCAGCTTGGCAAGCTCCTCATGCAGCCGGACGGGATCGGGTGTCGTGAAACCAAGGGGCTGCACGCCTTTGGCGGTTTCAATACCAAGCGTGCCGAGGCTTGCCGCAGAAGCGCCAAGCTTCGCCCAGATCTGCCGGGTGAAGGAGGCAATGGACGTCTTGCCGTTCGTGCCGGTAACGGCCACAACGGTTTCAGGCTGCTTGTTGCCATAAAACCGCGCTGCCATCAGCGCCAGGCGCCGGCGCGGGTTCCGGTCGATGATATGGGGAATCGAAAGGCCCGGCGCATCATCAAGCGGCGCACTGAGAACAGCTGCCGCGCCCTTCGCCACCGCATCGGCAATGAAGCGCGCACCATCGGCATTCACACCCGGAAGCGCGGCAAACAGGTACCCCGGCGCGACCTCGCGGCTATCCGCCGTGAGCCCCGCAATGTCCACCGCCCCATCCTGGGGAAGTCCGGCACTGCCGCCTATCAGCTCCCTAAGCTCCATTCCCTCCAACATTCCTATTCCACCGAAACGAGGCTCGCCTCCATGACGGGAGACTGCCAACGTTCCACGGGCCGCACGCCCAAAAGAGGTGCAATACGCTGCACAATGCGCCCGGTAAGCGGGGCGGCATTCCAACCGGCCGTTGCATATCCGTAGGTCGCCTTCGTGCCTTTCGGCTCATCCAAAACCACCAACATGGCAAATTGAGGGTCGTTCGCGGGAAAAGCCGACAAAAATGAGGTAATAAGAGATTTCTTGGCATAGCCGCCCGCCACCGCCTTTTCCGCCGTGCCGGTTTTACCGATCACCGGATAGCCAGGCACATCGGCGTGGCTGCCCGTGCCCTCTTCCACGACAAGGCGCATCAGCGCACGCACGGCAAGGCTCGTCTCGCCGGAAAGCACCTGCGCCCCAACCCCGTGGTCGGGATTGCGCAAGAATGTCGGTGTCACTTTATGCCCGCCATTCACCAGCGCCGCGCCGGCCGCCGCCACCTGCAACGGCGTCACGGAAAGCCCGTGGCCATAGGAAATCGTCATCATCGACAAATCGGTCCAGGGCCGCGGCAGAATCGGCGCCCCCGCTTCCGGCAGCTCGATGCTGGGCCGGTCCAGAAGGCCGAGTTTGTCGAGAAATTCCCGGTGCCCTTCCCGGCCCACATCCATCACCATCTTGGCCGTGCCGATATTGGATGAATGCATGAAAACTTCCGGCACCGACATGATGCGGCGCTCTGCATGGAAATCATTGATGGTGAAGCGCGCCACCTTGATGGGCTTGCGCGCATCATAGCGGTCGGAGAGATGCACCCGGCCCGAGTCGAGCGCAGCAGCTACCGTAAAGGCCTTGAAGGTCGACCCCATCTCATAAACGCCGAGGCTTGCCCGGTTGAACCGCCCGTCTTCATTGGAAGCGGTCGGATCGTTGGGGTCGAAATCCGGCAGCGAGGCCATTGCCATCACTTCGCCTGAGCGCACATCGATCACGATGCCCGAGGCCGCCTTGGCGGAAAAGGTTTCCATCGATGCGGCAAGCTCTGCCGTCAACGCGTGCTGCACACGCACATCGAGCGACAGCTCCACCTGCCCGTCCGCACTCACCGCATCATGCCCATCGACATATTTTTCGATGCCTGCAATCCCGCGATTGTCGATATCGACATAGCCGAGCACATGCGCGGCCACACGCCCGTTCGGATAGACGCGCTTCAACTCACGGCGGAAATCGAGGCCGGGAATACCGAGGCTGTGAACCGCATATTGCTGACGGGGCGACAGATCGCGCTTCAGCCAGACAAACGCCCGCCCGCTCGACAGCTTCTCACGCAGCCAGTCTTCCGAAAGCTCCGGCAAAGCCCGCGCCAGCTTGCGTGCCGCCTCATCCGGAGAAGACATCTTGCGCGCGTCCGCAAAGAGCGAGGCCGTGATGATATCCGTCGCCAGAATTTCCCCGTTCCGGTCCACAATGTCGGGCCGCGCGGACTGCACGGGAAGCGGCGGAACATAAGCGGTGCGCACATGCTCATCAGAGGCCGCCCCGAGCAGCGCCAGCCGGCCCGCCAGCACGGCAAAGGCGACGACAAAAAAGCTGAGCGCCAGCGAAATGCGGCGGCGCCCGCCCGCAAGCGCCCGCGCTTCCGGCCGCCGCGCGGCAGAGCGCGCGAATTCAGGCCGGGCAATCATGTCATACCCGATGGAAGGGGCCCGGCTATGCGGCGTATGCTTAGAGCGCGTCATCACTGCACCCCCGCAGACGGAATCGAGCCGGCATAGCCGTTCAGCACCTGCCGGCTACCCGGCCCGTAAAACTCGTCGCCATGCGGCGGCAAGGGCAATTCATCGAACGTGGCGATCTGCGAAGCATGAAGCGGCGCCAGGCCGAGGTGACGCTCGGCGAGCTGCTGCAGCCGCTCGGCCTGCGTCAGATAGCTGTATTCAGCCCGCAGCACGCGGATCGCATCTTCTTCCGCGCGGATCTCGCGCTCGATGCGGGTGATCTCCGCTTCCTGCTCCTGAATGCGGTATTTGACGTCATAGATCAGCACCGAAAGGCCAATCACCAGAAGGAAGGAGACGATGTTCAAGATCCGGATCATGCCGCGCCTCCTTGGAGAACGGGCATCCGGCTCATGCCGAGCGCGTCGAGATCGAGCGCCTGCGGCGCAGCGTCCGTGCGCACACCGGCGCGCAGCTTCGCCGAACGGGCACGCGGGTTGACCCCGGCCTCTTCATCGCTCGCCGCCTCCGCCCCGCGGAAAAGAAGGTCGAAAGAAGCCGCGGGCCCCGCCTCCGGCAGCGGCATGTGCCGCGAAACGGTGCGGGACGCACCGGCCCGCTCGGCAAGAAAGCGCTTCACGATCCGGTCTTCCAGCGAATGGAAGGCAACGACGGCCAACCGCCCGCCTTCGCGCAAAAGATGCTCCGCGCCGGAAAGGCCGCGCGCCAGCTCGCGCAGTTCGTCATTCACGAAAATGCGCAAGGCCTGAAAGGTACGCGTTGCCGGATGAATACGCGAGGCGCCGCGCCCGCCCACAGCAGAGGCAACGATGTCGGCAAGCTCGCCCGTGCGCGTAATTTCTTTCGTCGCCCGCGCCCGGCCGATGGCCCGCGCCACCGCACGTGCTTTCTTTTCTTCGCCATAAACGGAAATGATCCGCGCCAGATCCTTTTCCTCGAATGTGTTGACCACATCCGCTGCACTTGGCCCCTCGCCGCCCATGCGCATATCGAGCGGTCCGTCGGAAGAAAAGGAGAAGCCCCGCTCCGCCTCGTCGAGTTGCATCGACGAGACCCCCACATCGAGCGCGACGCCGTCCACCGCGGCAACGCCGCGCTCGTGGAGCAGGGCCTCCATATTGCCGAAACACCCTTCAACAAGGGTGAGACGGCCGCCAAACTCTTCTTCGATCGCACGCCCGCGCGAAAGCGCAGCAGGATCGCGGTCGATCGCATAAACCTGGCAATCAGCCTCGTTCAGAATGGCGCGCGTATAACCGCCCGCACCGAACGTGCCGTCCACATAAATGCCGCCATCTTTGGGCGCGAGCGCTTCCAGCACTTCGCGCAGCATGACGGGGATATGCGGGGATGCGGTCTCATGCGCACTCACTGCCCACCCCCACTCTGGCCACCCGCCGGAACGGAGCGTCCGCCGGTCAGCGCCGAAAAGGCATCGCTGAGAAGACCCGTATGCCCGCTTGCCTGCTTCAACGCTTCTGCGCGGAAAGCCTCATAGGCCGCGGGGCTCCAGATCTGGAATTTCGTTGTCATGCCGACAAAGGTGATCTGATCAGTGATGCCGGCGTGATCCATGAACTCGCGCGGCAGCATCACGCGCCCATCCCCGTCAAACATCAGGTCCATCGCGTTGCCGACCAAGATCGCAGCAAGCTGGTCCCTCTCCGGCGAGAAGGGCGGCAGTTTGTTCAGGATGGCGTCGATTTCAGAGGTGAAGGCAGGGCCGCCCGCTTCCAGGAACTTGCCGAGGAAGGACGGAAAACAGGTGATGCCATTGAAGCCCTGAGCCGCCACGACCGCACGAAATTTGGCGGGGACGGAGACACGGCCCTTGGCGTCAACTTTGTTCGTGAATGTGCCGCGAAATGACTCCATCGCCCGCCAAATCCCCCATCTCCGGGTTGAAGGCTCCCCCTGCCTGCAGAGCCCGGTCTACCGCCCCTCGCACGGGACACTATGGGATAGCATGGGTATTTATGGGTAGTCAATGGGATTAGACTGGTATTTGGCGGAATTCCGCGGGTTTACACCTTCTTAAGCTTCACTGCAAATCGCAATTACTTTGAGAACATAAATAGAACAAAAGAATTTGTGCCATGCCATCCCGTCACTGCCCGGAGCGCCGACAAATGGCTGTTTTCCACCAAAAATCCGGAAAATTAGCGCCAGATGGCCTGTAAGCCGGGTTCTGTACCGCCTCAAAAGAGACGGCGACGGCCATTCATCTGGGACGTCCGTCACCGGACGCCTCGCGCGGCCAACCCGGACGGAGCCCGGAAACGGGCATGCTCATTGAAGAGCTCCGTCCCTATTTGGTCTTGCTCCCGGTGGGGTTTACCGTGCCGCCCCTGTTGCCAGGCGCGCGGTGCGCTCTTACCGCACCCTTTCACCCTTACCCCGCGTCGCCAAAAGGCTATGCGGGGCGGTTTGCTTTCTGTGGCACTTTCCCTGGGGTCGCCCCCGCCGGGCGTTACCCGGCACCGTGTTTCCGTGGAGCCCGGACTTTCCTCCCCGCTAAAAGCGGAGCGGCCGTCCAGCCATCTGGCGCCCGCGGAAAGTGGTCCCTCCCCGCCCCCGCGTCAAGAAGAGAGGCCGCGCTTGCCGCAGCGGAAATCACCCCCATATCCGCCTGATATAAAGAACGCCAATAAATCCAGTGAGGGAGGCACCCATGAAAGCAGCCGTACAATATGAACTCGGCGGTCCCGATGTCCTGAAATATGAGGAGGTGCCGGACCCGGCCTGCGGCCCGCATGATGTGCGTATCAAGGTCGAGACTGTCTCCATCGAAGGCGGCGACACGCTCCACCGCGCCGGAACACCGCTCGCCAAGACACCCCATATTGTCGGTTATCAGGCGGCGGGCGAAATTATCGAGGTTGGCGCGGAAGTTCAGGGCTACAAGACCGGCCAGAAAGTTGTCACCGTCAACGCCGCAGGCTCCCATGCCGAGCAGCGCGTGGTGCCCTTCCTCACCGCCTTTCCCATTCCGGACGGACTCTCCCTTGATGAAGCGGCCACTATCCCCATTCCCTTCGGCACAGCCCATGACTGCCTCTTCGAGTTCGGCCGCCTTCAGAAAGGCGAAACCGTGCTCGTGCAAGCAGGCGCTTCCGCCGTCGGCCTTGCCGCCATCCAGCTCGCCAAACGCGCCGGCGCCACCGTCATTGCCACGGCGTCCGATCTGAAAAAGCTGAAAGCGGCGGAAGAACTCGGCCTCGATCACGGCATCAATTATGTGGAGCAGGACCTCGTCGCCGAGGTAATGAAGATCACGGACAACAAAGGCGTCGATGTCGTGGTCGATCCCGTGGGCGGCCCGACACTCCAGAAAAGCATCGCCTGCCTCGGCCATCGCGGCCGCGTTTCTTCCATGGGCAATGCAGGGCGCGAACAGACGAAGTTCGATCTTTCCACCCTCGCCCTCGGCAACCGCTCCGTCACCGGCATCTTCTTCGGCGCGGAAATCGCCGCCGAACGCGTGCAAAAGCTGATCCGCGATTTGCTGGCCGATGCCGCCAGGGGCGAGCTGAAAGCCGTGATCGACAAGACCTTCAACCTATCCGAAGCGGCGGAAGCCCACCGCTACATCGAAAGCCGCAAGGCCATTGGCCGTGTGCTGATGAAGCCCTGAGGCGCAGCGAGGCGGGCCAGGTGCCCGCCTCAAGCCGCCGCCTGCCGGTCGAGCGGACGGATCAGAAGACACATCCAGACAAACGCCGCCGCGCAATAAAGCGCCATCGCCAGAAGCTGCGTCTCGAAACCGATCCCGGCATCGAGCAACACGCCCGAAAGCCCTGGCGAAAGAGCGGTTGCAAAAACCGCTGCCGCCGTGCCAAGCGCCCGCACCGCGCCGAGATGCAGCGTGCCGTAAAGTTCCGCCCAGACGGCACCATGCACAGTGGAAGTCAGCCCCATCGTGATGCCCGCACTCGCCATGAAAAGCGGCCAGACCCAGGCTTCCTGCAGAAAGGCGAGCGCAAAGGCGCCGAGCCCCATCGGCACCAGATAGGCCGGCAAAAGCCGCCGCGCACCGAACCTATCCACCAGATAGCCCGTCACCAGCGTGGTGAGCACATTGCTGAGCGACATGACCGGGAAACTCGCCGCGATCCAGGTAAGCTCCCAGCCCTTGATCGTGGCAAGTTCGACCTGATTGAAGAAGATCGCCGTAAGAATGAAAGGCGAGGAAAGAAAACCCGGCAGAAGCGCATAAAAAAGCGGACTGCGCAGCACCTCCCCGCGCGTCCATTCATGGCGCGGCGTTTGCATCGGCGCGTCCGGCTGAGGCGGCTCCGCCGCAGCTGGCTCCCGCTCCCGCTTGAGCAGCAGGAGAAACAGCGGCAGCGCCGCAAAAAGAAGCACCAGGGACGCCGAAGCCCATGTCATGCGCCACCCAATGGCTGCCATGACGGAAACAGCGATAATGGGCAACACCGCATCCCCCGCCGGAATGCCAAGCGCCGCAATGGAAATCGCCCGCCCCCGTTTCCGGTTGAACCAGCGCGCCATGGCCGTCATCGCCACATGCACAAGCATTCCCTGCCCGAAAAAGCGCAGACCGAAAATGATGGGCAAGAGCAGCCACATGGAACTGACGCCCGACATGGCAAGCGCCGTGAGCGCAAGCCCCGCAATCACGCCCGCGCCCAGCCAGCGGATCGGCACTTCATCGGCAAATTTGCCCGCCCACATCAAAAGTCCGGCACTGACAAGCGTGCCGCCCGTATAGATGCTGCCAAAGGCGCCGTCGCTCATGCCGAGATCGGCTTTCAATACGCCAGCAAAAATCGCGATGAAATAGGTCTGCCCGAAGCCGGAAGACAACATCAGCATGAAGCCGCTTGCCAACCAGCGCGCATCACCTCTGAGTTCCGACAAGAACATGAACCGCTCCGCGCCCCGGCGGCTCAACCCCGAAGGCTCTCCCGGAGCATCCGCAAGGTCGCCGCCGTTGAAACATCCGCCACGCCGTCGACGCGCTGGGGCCGGAAATGACGCTGGAATGCCCGCACCACCGCTTCCGTTTTCGCGTCATAAATGCCCAGCACTTCGATGCCATAGCCATAATCGGCAAGCTGATATTGAAGCTCCGCCACCGTGTCGCCCCGGTCGCCCGGCGCAAGAACCGGTCCTTCAACAATTTCCTGAGGGGCCACCCAATGGCCGATGCCCGCGGCGGCCAGAAGCGGCCAGGGAAATTTCTCTCCAGGATCAGCCTTACGTTCCGGCGCCACATCCGAATGGCCGAGCACGCGCGAAGGCGGAATGTCGTGCCGCGCGAGAATATCGAGGCAAAGCGCTTCCACCGCTGCGATCTGCGCGGGCGGAAAATCCGGATAGCCGAAATCATGCCCCGGATTGACGATCTCGATTCCGATGGAACAGCTGTTGATATCGCTTTCGCCTTGCCAGCTTGCAACGCCCGCATGCCAGGCGCGCTTGTCTTCGAGCACCAGGCGGAAAATGCGCCCATCCTCTTCCACAAGATAATGCGCGCTCACCTTCGCCACCGGATCACAGAGCCGCTCCAACGCCGCCGCCCCACTTTCCATGCCGGTATAATGCAAAAGCAGAAGATCCGCAGGAAGCCGCCTCTCCTCGCAGTTCGGGGAAAGACAATCTTGAACAGAGGGACCACTCATGATTTTCCCCTATATCGTCGCTCCCGCGAAAGCGGGAGCCCAGGGGCGGCAAACACCGTGCTCGCGGCCCTGGATTCCCGCTTTCGCGGGAATGACGGAAAGAGAATAAAGCAACTGACCTCTCATGCCTTGGACTCCATGGGCGGCGGATCGCCCTTCTGCGCCTGGCGCAGCGTCACGATAAAGACGCCAACCAGCGCCACTGCCGCGCCGATCATCATACGCGTGGTCAGCGTTTCGCCCAGCAGCATCACCGCAAAGAAGACGGTGAAAAGCGGCGCAAGCAAGGTAAGCGGCGCTGTTTGCGAGACCTCATAACGCTGCAGCAGATAATAGATGCCCGCATGACCGACCAGGCTGGAGGCAAAGGCGACATAAAAGACCCCCGCCCATTCCAGCCAGTTGGCCGACGCGATAAGCGCAAGCTGGTCCTGCTCGGCAACAAGCGAGCCGCCCAGCAGAAGCGGCCAGCCCATGATGGCGACCCAGGCTTGAAGCTCGAACACGCCCACACCCTTGAGCTGACGCTGAAAGATCGTGCCGATGGACTGCACCACCACCGACCCCAGAATGACGATCACGCCCGTGATGTAATTGAAGACGGTCGGGTCGAAACTGATGATGACAATGCCGCCAAAGGCAAGCGCAATGCCGAGCCAGCGCCGCCACGAAACCTGCTCATGAAGAAAGATGATCGACAGGAGCGTGGAAAGCGGCACGCCAAGCTGCGTGACGATCGCCACCACGGAGGCATCGGCAATGGAAAGCCCGATGAAGAAAAGCCCGAAACCGACAGGGCCCGCGCAGAGCGCAATGATGATGACATCACGCATCCGCTTTTCATGAAGCTTCAGAAACGGAAAAAGCACCAGCGTGATGAGCCCGAAGCGCAATGCTGCAAAAAGAAAGGGCGGAAAATGGTCGAGACTCACCTTCCCCGCCACCAGGGCAAACCCCCAGATCAGGTTGATTAGCACCATGAAGGCAAGATGTTGCGGGGTCATGACTCACCGGCGGGAACGTGGAATGGGCCTCAGGTCAGGCCCTAGCCTTCTAGCCCGGACAGGCCCAAAGAGCAAAGGGACCAATCCCGCAAAAGGGTGAATCGCCGCTCAGAGGCCCCTCTCGGCGGAAATCCGCCGGTAGGCCTCATTGATGCGCTTCATCTTTTCCTCGGCCATAGCGACGAATTCCTCCGGCACCCCGCGGGCGATCAGCGTATCGGGGTGATTCTCCCGCACCTGGCGGCGGTATGCCTTCTTGATCTCGTCGTTTGCCGAGTCCGGGGTGATGCCCAGAATGAGGAAGGGGTCATCGCTCTCCCCGCCAATATGGGAAAGCTTGATGCGCTCGAACTCGAAATCCGAAAAGCCGAAAATCTCAGCCACCTTCTTCAAATAATCGATCTCGCTGGGCAACACCTTGTCGTCGGCCTTTGCAATGTGAAAGAGCGCGTCCATCACATCTTCCAGAATGGCGGGGTTGGCCTTGTAGATAGAGGCCACCTGCTTGGCATAGGCGTCAAAGCCCGTCACATCCTGCTGGGCGATCTTGTAGACGCGCTCCACATTGCGCCGCTCTTGCGGGGGGACTTTAAAGATTTCTTCAAAAGCGCGGATTTCCGACGGGCTCACCTCGCCATCCGCCTTCGCCATCTTGGCGGACAGGGCAATCAGCGCGACGGCGAAGACGACATCATCGTCCCGGAGCGGCCGGTCGATCACATAATGACCGGCCACCGCCCCCAGCAACGCGCCGAGCGGCCCGCCCGCAGCCAATCCGGCCGCCGCGCCTGCAAGTTTTCCCCAAATCGACATGAGCCGGACATTAATGCGATTTGCCCGGCCGCGCGACAGCCAATTCCATGCAATTCCTGCCAATCGGCAGGGCATAATTGCACAGCCCCCGGGGGCATGGCAGTTTCCTCCCCATGAATGCGGATATGAACGCGGATAGATGGGATTTCTGGATCGACCGGGGCGGGACCTTCACGGATATCGTGGCCCGCAGCCCGGAAGGCATGCTCATCACCCATAAGCTGCTCTCTGAAAACCCCGAGCAATATGAGGACGCGGCGCTGCAAGGCATTCGCGTTCTTCTGGACCTGCCGAAAGACGCGCCTATCCCCCCATCCCGCATCGGCGCGGTGAAGATGGGAACCACCGTCGCCACCAATGCGCTTTTGGAGCGCAAAGGCGAGCCGCTGCTCTTCCTCACCAATAAAGGCTTTGCCGACGCGCTGGAAATCGGCACGCAGGCCCGCCCCCACCTCTTCAAGCTGAAGATCGAAAAACCTGAAATGCTCTATGCCCGCGTGGCGGAAGTGCCGGGCCGCATGAGCGCGGAAGGCGAAGAGCTTGAAGGTTTCGATGAAATGGCCACCCGCGCCGCGCTGAATGAAGCCTATGAGGCGGGCCTCACGGCAGTGGCCATCTGCTTCATGCACGCCTGGGCGCATCCCGATCACGAAAAACGCGCAGCAGACATCGCGCGCAAAATGGGCTTCACACAAATCTCCACCAGCCACGACACAAGCCCGCTCATGAAATTCATCCCCCGCGCCGACACCGCCGTGGTGGATGCTTACCTCTCCCCCATACTGCGGCGCTATGTGGACCGCATTGCTACAGCCCTTGGCGAAGGGGACGATCCGGACTGCCGCCTGATGTTCATGCAGTCCTCGGGCGATCTTGCCGACGCGTATTTCTTTCAGGGCAAGGACGCGATCCTCTCCGGCCCGGCAGGCGGCGTCATCGGCGCGGTTGAAACCAGCGCCATGGCAGGCTTCGGCAAAATCATCGGCTTCGACATGGGCGGCACCTCCACCGATGTCTGCCATTATGACGGCACGCTGGAACGCTCCTTCGACACGGAAGTCGCGGGTGTGCGCCTGCGCGCGCCCATGATGCAAATCCACACCGTGGCAGCAGGCGGCGGCTCCATTCTCTCGTACGATGGTGCGAGACTGCGCGCAGGCCCCGCTTCCGCCGGTGCAGACCCCGGCCCCGCCTGCTACCGCAAGGGCGGCCCGCTCGCCGTGACCGATGCCAATGTCATGACCGGCAAGCTGATGCCGGACTTCTTTCCCCGCGTTTTCGGCCCGGATGCCGATGAGCCTATCGACCGGGAAATCGTGGCAGAGAAATTTGCGGAGCTGGCAGAAAAGCTTGGCGATGGCCGCAAGCCGGAAGAAATCGCCGACGGCTTTCTTTCCATTGCCGTAGAGAACATGGCCCAGGCGATCAAGAAAATCTCCGTCCAGCGCGGCTATGACATCACGGATTATGCGCTTACCTGCTTTGGCGGCGCAGGCGGCCAGCATGCCTGTCTGGTGGCGGATGCGCTCGGCATGTCGCGCATCTTCTTCCATCCTTTTTCGGGCATTCTTTCAGCCTACGGCATGGGCCTTGCCGCGCTTGGCACATCGCGCGAACAGGCCGTGGAAGCTCCCTTCGCAAAAGACCTCGAATCCCGCCTCGACACGCTGGCCCGCGAACTTGAGAAAGCCAACCTCAAAGAGCTGGAAGCGCAAGGCCTGCCCCGCGCCAATGCGCAAAGCACCGTCAAACTTCACCTGCGCTATGAAGGAACGGACACGCCGCTCCTCATCGAGCGCGGCAGCTTTGAAGAAACACGCGCGCGCTTTGAAGAAGCGCACAAGGCCCGCTTCGGCTTCGTGACCCCAGACAAGACCATCATCTCTGAAGCCCTTTCCGTGGAAAGCGCAGGCCGCGACACGCAGGTGCACGAAAATCTGGGTGAACTGCCGCCCCGCAAAGGCCCGGCCCGGCCCGTCACCGAGACCCGTTTCTTCTCCGGCGGTGCCTGGCACGAAGCTAAAGTCTGGAAGCGGGAGGACCTGCGCCCCGGCGATGAGATGGACGGCCCCGCCATCCTGATCGAGGATCACCAGACCATCATCATCGAACCTGGGTGGCAGGCGGACGTGACCCGCCACAATCACATTGTGGCCAAGCGAAAAGAAAAGCGCGCCGCCCGCCACGCCATCGGCACCAGCGTCGATCCGGTAATGCTGGAAATTTTCAACAACCGCTTCATGTCGGTTGCCGAACAGATGGGCTTCACCCTCGAAAAGACGGCCCACTCCGTCAACATCAAGGAACGGCTCGACTTCTCCTGCGCCATTTTCGATGCGAAAGGTGGCCTCGTCGCCAATGCGCCCCATGTGCCCGTTCATCTGGGCTCCATGGGCGCAAGCGTTGAAACCGTGATCGAACAGAATCCGGATATGAGTCCCGGCGATGTCTATGTGCTGAACGCGCCTTACAATGGCGGCACCCACTTGCCGGATGTAACCGTCATCGCGCCCGTCTATGACGAGGCAGGCAAGACCCGTCTCTTCTATGTCGCCGCCCGCGGCCACCAAGCCGACATTGGCGGCATCTCCCCCGGCTCCATGCCCGCCCATTCAAAAACCGTCGAAGAAGAAGGCGTGCTGATCGATAATTTCCGTCTTGTCGAGCGCGGCCGCTTCCGCGAAGCGGAGATGCGCGCCCTCCTGCAAAGCGGCCCTCACCCCGCCCGCAACCCCGATCAGAACATTGCCGACCTGCGCGCGCAGATCGCCGCCTGCGAAAAAGGCGCCCAGGAACTGCGCAAACTCGCAGCCCAGTTCGGCCTTGAAACCGTGCGCGCCTATATGGACCACGTACAGGACAATGCTGAAGAAAGCGTGCGCCGCGTCATCGATGTGCTGAAGGATGGCAGCTTCGAGCTGGAAATGGATGACGGCGCGAAGATCTGCGTGAAGGTGAGCGTGGATCATGCAAGCCGCGCCGCCACCATCGACTTCACGGGCACAAGCCCCGTGCAGCCCACCAATCTCAACGCGCCCTCCGCCGTTGCCCGCGCCGCAGTGCTTTATGTCTTCCGCTGCCTGGTGGATGACGAAATCCCGCTCAACGCCGGCTGCCTCAAACCGCTCGATCTCATCATCCCCGAAGGCTCCATGCTCGCGCCCGTCTATCCCGCCGCTGTTGTGGGCGGCAATGTGGAGACAAGCCAGGCCGTGACGGATGCGCTGTTCGGCGCGCTCGGCGTCATGGCCGCCGCGCAAGGCACCATGAACAACCTCACCTTCGGCAATGAACGCTATCAGTATTACGAAACCATCTGCGGCGGCGCAGGCGCGGGCGCGAATTTCGACGGCGCCGATGCCGTCCACACCCATATGACGAATTCGCGCCTCACCGACCCTGAAGTCCTGGAATGGCGCTTCCCTGTTCTCCTCGAACGCTTCGCCATCCGCCGCGGTTCCGGCGGCGCGGGCGCACACCGGGGCGGCTGCGGCATCGACCGCATGATCCGCTTCCGCGAAGCGATGGATGTCGCCATCCTCTCAACCCACCGCCGCGTTCCCCCTTTCGGCCTTGAAGGCGGTAGCCCCGGCGCGCTGGGAAAAAATGCCATCCTCCATGCAGACGGAAAAACCGCCCCCTTGCCCGGTGCCGCCCAGATTTCCCTGAAAGCAGGCGAAGCCATCCTTATCCGCACCCCCGGCGGCGGCGGCTTTGGTAAACCGTCCTAGAACGGGAAGAGCTGCCCGGTATCCAGCTTCTGCAAAATCAACCACTTATCGCGCCTGCGAAGATAGGGGTCTCACCCTCCCGGCAGCGCAGCAACGAATCCATTTGGTAGGAAAGCCTTAACCATGGGAAACTTCTTGCGGGCATCAACCGAGACGGGAGTCCCCCCATGAAAAATATGCTCTCGATTCGAGTTGAGTACATTCTGCCCTGCATGGCTATGGCATTTGTTGGCGCAGTGGCTATGGGGCTGTTTTGATCTACCGCCTTTGAAAAGGCACCTCGCAGAAGACACGAAAGGGCCCGCGCAAACCGGGCCCTTTCATTTTCAGGCATACTCGGAAAAGCGGGCCGCATAAGTCTCGCCAGGCAACTCGAGCGCATTCACCACGAACGACACCATGTGATAGAGCCCAGCAAGAACGGTCATCTCCAAAAGCTGTTCATCACTGAACGCCTTTTTAAGCTCGGCCCAAAGCGTCGCCTCCACGCGCGATGTTGCATGAAGCTGATCGACAAGCCGCAGGATAAGCTTTTCTTCTCCGCTCCAGCAGGAAGCGGCGGCCCCGTCCGGCGCCAGCGTCGCGGCAATCTCCTCATGCCCGAAGCCTGCCCTCTCCTTGAAAAAGGCGATATGGACGCCCCATTCATATTCCCCGCCGCAAAGTCCGCAGGCCCGGTCGATCACGATTTCCCGCTGGCGAAACGAGAGTGTGCCCTTGTCCAGAAGACCGCCGGCCATGAAGCGGCGGAAAACGCGCGGATTGCGCGCCAGTGTGCGGAACAGAAGCAAAGGTTCCACCCCCTCCGGCATCAGCCGGGCAAGCGTCTCCTCCATATCCTTTTCATAAGGCCGAATGGCCGGTTCCATTCTAAGCGTCATAACCATCTCCATTGCTACTTTTTTCGTAGCTCTAGAGATATGCTACTTTTTCAGTAGCGAAAGAGGCAATTTCCGATTAAAAGAAAGAGAATGACGAAAGATCGGAAATCCATGCCGAAGCCCGGCACCCCCGTGCGCGGCTCGAAAACCGGCCGCGCGGATATGGCGCTGATCGACCTGATAGGCCGGCGCTGGCTCTTGCGCATTCTATGGGAACTGCGGGCGGGGCCTCTCACCTTCCGCGCCTTGCAGGAAGCCTGCGGCGGCATCTCCCCAAGCGTCCTCAATGCCCGCCTCGCGGATCTGCGCGAGGCAAAACTCGTCAGCCATGAAGGAGACGGCTACGCCCACACCAGCCTGGGCGGGGAGTTGCTCGAAAAGCTCCTCCCCCTCTCCCGCTGGGCCGAGCGCTGGGCAAAGGCGTTGGATTAGGCTGCCACCACCGCGCCCGGCGTGTAGTTGAGAATGGGCGCGAGCCAGCGCTCCACCTCTTTCACACTCATGCCCTTGCGCTTGGCATAATCTTCCACCTGATCGCGCTCGATCCGCCCGACGCCGAAATAATGTGATTTCGGATGCGAGAAATAAAGCCCGGAGACGGCAGAGCCCGGCCACATGGCAAAGCTTTCCGTGAGCTCGATGCCCGCATTCTGCTCCGCGTTCAACAGATCGAACAGCGTGCGCTTCTCCGTATGGTCCGGCTGCGCGGGATAACCGGGCGCAGGGCGGATGCCGTCATATTTCTCGGCAATGAGGTCCTGATTGCTCAACCCCTCGTCCGGCGCATAGCCCCAGAACTCCTTGCGCACCCGCTGGTGCAGATGTTCGGCAAAGCCTTCCGCCAGCCGGTCTGCCAGCGCTTTGAGAAGAATGGCATTGTAATCATCCTTCGCCTCTTCAAAGCGCCGCGCAATCTCGTCCTCGCCGTGGCCCGCCGTCACTGCGAAACCGCCCACATAATCGGCAAGCCCCGTCGCCTTCGGCGCCACGAAATCGGAAAGCGCAATATTGTGCCGCCCTTCGCGTTTCGTCATTTGCTGACGCAGCGTGTGCAGCACGGCGAGCTCCTTGCTGCGGCTTTCATCCGTATAAAGCGCGATGTCGTCCTCATTCACCTGATTGGCAGGCCAGAAACCGATGACACCCTTCGCCGTCACCCATTTTTCCGTGACGATCTTCTCCAGCATTTCCTGCGCATCCTTGAAGAGCGCACGCGCCGCCTCGCCCCGCGTGGAATCTTCCAGGATCGCCGGATACTGCCCCTTCATCTCCCAGGTCGCAAAGAAGGGCGTCCAGTCGATGAACGGCACAATGTCTTCAAGCGGGTAGCTCTCGAATGTCTGCACACCGCCAATGAAACTGGGTTTGGGCGGCACATATCCTTCCCATTCGATGGGATAGCGGTTCGCCCGCGCCTGGGCGAGCGACGTACGCGGCCCCGTGCCCCGCTCGCGCGCATGCGCCTCCGCCATGCGCTCATACTCCGCACGCACCTCCGCACGGTATTTCGGCCCGTTATCATTGGAGAGAAGGTTCGAGCAGACGCCCACGGCCTTGCTCGCATCCGGCACATAAACCGCCTGCCCGCGCTTGTAATTCGGGTGGATCTTCACCGCCGTATGCACACGGCTCGTCGTCGCCCCGCCAATAAGCAGCGGCACTTCGAATTGCTGACGCTCCATCTCGGCGGCCACATGGCACATTTCATCAAGGCTCGGCGTGATAAGACCGGACAGGCCGATAATATCCACCCCCTCCTTCTTCGCCGTTTCGATGATCTTGGCCGTCGGCACCATGACGCCCATATCGATCACTTCGTAATTGTTGCACTGAAGCACGACGCCCACGATATTCTTGCCGATGTCATGCACATCGCCCTTCACCGTGGCCATGAGAATTTTCCCGGCGGCGGATTTTTGATCGAGCCCCTGCTCTTCTTTCTCTTTCTCCATATACGGCATGAGATGCGCCACCGCCTGCTTCATCACGCGTGCGCTTTTCACCACCTGCGGCAGGAACATCTTGCCTTCACCAAAAAGGTCGCCCACCACATTCATGCCCGCCATGAGCGGACCTTCGATAACATGCAGCGGCCGCTCGGCCTTGAGACGCGCTTCCTCAACGTCTTCATCGATAAACTGCGTAATGCCTTTGACAAGCGCATGCTTGAGCCGTTCTTCCACTTCCGCCTCACGCCAGGAAAGGTCTTCGGCCTGCTTCTTGCCGCCCTCACCCTTGTAGCGTTCCGCGGCATCCAGAAGCCTCTCCGTCGCATCGCTGCGCCGGTTCAAAATCACATCTTCCACAAGCTCGCGCAGTTCCGGCTCGATCTCTTCATAGATCGCAAGCTGCCCCGCATTCACGATGCCCATATCCATCCCCGCCTGAATGGCGTGATAAAGGAACACGGAGTGCATCGCCTCGCGCACTTTTTCGTTGCCGCGGAAGGAGAAGGAAACGTTGGACACACCGCCGGAAATATGCGCGTGCGGCAGGTTCTGCTTGATCCGCCGTGTCGCATCAATGAAGTCGACGGAATAGTTGTTATGCTCCTCGATCCCCGTCGCCACCGCAAAGATATTGGGATCGAAGATGATATCCTCCGCCGGAAAGCCGACCCTCTCCGTCAGGATCTTGTAGGAGCGTTCGCAAATCTCGAATTTGCGGTTTGCCGTGTCGGCCTGCCCCACCTCGTCAAACGCCATCACGACGACCGCCGCACCATAGCGCTTGATCTTGCGCGCCTGTTCGATGAAAGGCTCCTCACCTTCCTTCAGACTGATCGAGTTGACGATCGCCTTGCCCTGCACGCATTTAAGCCCCGCTTCGATGACGGACCATTTGGACGAGTCGATCATGATCGGCACGCGGGAAATATCCGGTTCCGAGGCAATAAGGTTGAGGAAGCGCACCATCGCCGCCTCGGAATCAAGCATGCCCTCATCCATATTCACATCGATGATCTGCGCGCCGTTTTCGACCTGGCTGCGCGCCACATCGAGCGCGGCTTCATAATCCCCGTTCAGGATCAGTTTCTTGAACTTGGCAGAGCCCGTCACATTGGTGCGCTCGCCGACATTGATGAAGGTTGCTGTCGCGTCCGTCGTCATGAAAAACTCGATTCTTCTATTTTACGCGTGAACGAAAGGCTCAAGCCCCGAAAGCCGCATTTTCACATCCGGATGCGGAATCTCGCGCGGGGCCACATTTGCCACAGCCTCGGCAATCGCCTGAATATGTTCCGGCGTCGTGCCACAGCACCCTCCCAGAATATTTACAAGACCCGATTCCGCAAACTCGCCCACCAGCTTGGCCATGTATTCCGGCGACTGGTCATATTCGCCAAATTCGTTGGGAAGCCCGGCATTGGGATGCGCGGAAACATTCGTGTCCGCCACGCGGGAAAGCTCTTCCACATATTGCCGGAGCTGCTCCGCCCCCAACGCGCAGTTCAGCCCAATGGAGAAGGGCTTGGCATGGCGCACGGAATACCAGAAAGCTTCCGGTACCTGACCCGAAAGGATGCGCCCCGCCGCATCCGTGATCGTGCCGGAAACCATGACGGGAAGTTCAAAACCCAATTCGTCGAAAAGATCCTGCAGCACGAAAAGCGCCACCTTGGCATTCAGCGTGTCGAACACCGTCTCGATCATGATGACGTCCGACCCACCCTCGATCAGCCCTTCGGCCGCCTCTCGGTAAGCGGCGTAAAGATCATCGAAAGTCACATTACGGAAACTCGGATCATTCACATCCGGTGAAATGGAGGCAGAACGCGGCGTCGGCCCAAGCACGCCGATTACCCAGCGCAGCTTGCCATCTTCTTTCTGCGCAATATCTGCCGCCTCGCGCGCAATCTGCACGCTTTTGACATTCATCTCATAGGCAAGATGCTCAAGGTCGTAATCCCCTTGCGCAATCCGCGTCGCGCCAAACGTGTTGGCCTCGGCAAAATCCGCGCCCGCCCGGTAATAGGTAAGATGGATGTCCCGCAGAATGTCCGGCCGCACGAGCCCGATCAGCTCGCTATTGCCTTTCACGTCTTTGTGGTGCTCTTTCAGAATGTCACCGCGGTAATCGTCTTCCTGAAGCTTGTAGCCCTGGATCATGGTGCCCATCGCGCCGTCCAGGATGAGAATGCGTTCCTTGACCGCTTCATAAAGCGCGGCGATGCGTTCTTCGCGTGTCATCTCGTCTACTCCTGTTCAGCCTTACTCGGCAGCTTTGACCTGGGGACCGGGCTCAGCCGCAGGTTTCAATCCCAGAATGTGACAGATCGCATACGTAAGATCCGCCTGATTGAGCGTATAGAAGTGGAAATCCTGAAAGCCAAGGCGCTGCAACTCATGCACCTGTTCCACAGCCACGGCAGCGGCGATCAGCTTGCGCGTTCCCACATCATCATCGAGCCCCCGGTAATACTCTTCCAGCCATTGCGGAATGGTGGACCCCACCTTCTCCGCCATGCGCTTTACGCCCTTGAAATTCGTCGTCGGCATGATGCCGGGCACGATAGGAACGGAAATCCCTGCCTTGCGCACCCGCTCCAGAAATCCTTCATAGATTGAGGTCTCGAAGGTGAACTGCGTAATCGCCCTGCTCGCTCCCGCTTCGATCTTGTCGGCAAGATAACGGATATCCGCCTCATCGTTTGGCGAGTCCGGGTGCTTTTCCGGGTAAGCGCTCACCGACACTTCGAAATCACCGATCTCCTTGATCCCGCGGACGAGATCCGCCGTCGACTGATAGCCCTTGGGGTGCGGTTCATAGGCTGCGCCAAGTTCAGGCATGTCGCCACGCAGCGCCACAATGTGCCTTATGCCCGCATCCCAATAGGATTGGATCACTGCATTCACCTCATCCCGCGAGGCGCCAACACAGGTCAGATGCGCGGCAGGCTTGAGGCTTGTCTCTTTCACGATCCGCGCCACCGTCGCATGGGTGCGCTCGCGCGTCGAGCCGCCCGCGCCATAGGTCACGGACACGAAATTGGGCTGCAGCGGCTCCAGACGCTTGATCGAGGCCCAGAGCGTTTCTTCCATTTGCGGAGTCTTCGGCGGGAAGAATTCGAAGGAAACACGAAGCCCGTTCCGCCCGTCTTTATGCCCATCCAGCTTCGTCATACTCATGCCTCCTCCAGCGCGCGTTTGGCGGCGCCTTCACTTTTTCCATCGGCCGGCTTTTCCGCGGCCCAAATCACAACCGTCAACTTCGCCTCATCGCCTTCGGGCGGCAGCTCGGCAATTTCCGCGGGCTGAAGACCTGCCCGCACACACCAGCGCGTCACTTCCTCGGGCGCAAAGCCGAGCCGCCGGTGCGCCTGCTCCTCACGCAGAAAGTCGAGCTCATGCGGCGCGAAATCCGCGATCAAAAGCCGTCCGCCCGGTTTCAGCACCCGCGCCGCCTCGGCCAAAGCCGTTGCCGGGTCGTCCAAGTAATGCAGCACCTGATGCAGCGTCACCAGATCCTGGCTGTCATCTGGCACCGGCAGATCGAACAGGTCCCCCTGCCGCACCTGGCAATGGGTCAGTCCGCGCTCTTCGACCTTCGCCCGGGCAAAGGCCAGCATTTCCGGACTGAGATCAATGCCAACCGCACTTTCCGACCGGGAGGCGAAAACCTCGAGCAGCCGTCCCGTGCCTGTGCCGAGATCCAGGAAAGAGCGCAGCCGTCCCTTCGGCGCAAGCTCCTGCATGGCTGCCTCGACGCGGGCTTCGGGCACATAAAGCGCCCGGATACGGTCCCATTCCTCCGCATTCTCCCGGAAGAAGGCCGCCGCCCGTTCCGCACGGCCCTGCCGCACTTCCTCCAGCCGTTCCGTGTCGCGGGTCAGCACCGGATCATTCTTCGGCAGGAGCGCCATCAGGCTCTGCGCCAGCGCGCCGCCCTCGCCGGCCCGCGCCAGCCGGTAAAACACCCAGCTTCCCTCGCGGAAACGATCGAGCAGCCCCGCCTCGCCCATCAGCTTCAAATGGCGGCTGATGCGCGGCTGGCTTTGGCGCATGATCTGAGTGAGCTCCGTCACAGTGAGCTCACTTTGGGCAAGCAACGACAAAAGGCGCAGCCGCGTCGGCTCACCTGCCGCTCTCAGCCCTGCCACCAATCCGTCCATGCCCGCCCTTTCCGTTTCGGCACCACATTTCGCGAGAATATATAAATATATCTTTATGTCCGCAAGTCATTTTGCATATCGCGGCATTTGCGCAACAGGCCGGACCTTTTCATTTTGGTAAAAATGCGCCTCTATGGTGGTGTATTTGGGCCTGTGCTAGCTAGATCGCTTGAGGATGCGGTGGTGATTCCAACCATTGCCGCCGTTTATCCACTCTTAAGAGTGCTACAGTTAAGCATCGTAAACCGTCGCTGTGCCGGCAACGAACCGGACAAGCGCGGCTGACGGAAATCAGGGCAAGCGCCCGTGGCAGGAGCAGACATGATCGAGGCCATGACCACCAAAGCCAAACTGGCGCTGGCGCTGCTGATTGGCGCTTCCCTACTCACCGCAGGTTGCGCCACCCGGCCGGACCCGTCCGACGAGGCGGCTGTTCATGCTTACGAACAGGCCAATGACCCGATCGAACCGCTGAACCGCTATTTCTTCGAACTGAACCGCTTTGCCGACATTGTAGCGCTGAAACCTGCCGCCGAGCTTTATGACGGCGTCCTGCCGCGCTTCGCTAAGCAGGGCGTGCGCCATTTCCTGGACAATCTGCGCACCCCGGTCATCCTGGCAAATGACATGCTCCAGGGCGAATGGGACCGCGCGGAAACGACCGCGACCCGCTTCGGCATCAACACTACGGTGGGTGTGCTCGGCCTAGACGATCCGGCCAGCGATTATGGCTATACCCGCCATGGCGAAGACTTCGGCCAGACCCTGGCGGTTTATGACGTCGAAGAAGGCCCCTATCTGTTTCTGCCGGTTCTCGGCCCCGCCCCGCCCCGCGATCTGACGGGCGTCGTCGTGGACAGCTTCTTCGACCCGCTCACCTATATCTATTGGGACGGCCCCTACACCGTGCCGGTCACGCGCTTTGTGCTGAACGGGGTCGACATGCGCGCCCGCAACCTTGGTGTATTGAACGAGATTGAACGGACATCGATTGACTTTTATGCCACCGTGCGCAGCCTCTACCGTCAAAGCCGGGCGGAAGAAATCGCAAATGGCCAAACAAATGTCGAAGATTTGCCCGATATTTCGAATATCTCCTTCGAGTAGCCCCCCCTGCATGCGTGCAGGTTGAAAGGCCCAACCTTCGAACAGCCAGAGGAGGGCCCGGACCCGTCCGGGCTAAGCAATATATGAACGTGTTTTCCCAAGTTCAGCGTCTTGCCTGGAATCCGGCGGCCTTCATCGCCGCGGCGGTCACGGCCCTCGCCCTTATTGCCGCAAGCCCCGCTTCCGCCAATAGCGACCCGGAAGCCGAAGCCTTCGTCAAGGACATCGCTGACAAGACCATCGAGGTGATTTCGACCAAGGATCAGACGGTGGAAGAGCGCGAAGCCGCCTTCCGCGACCTCTTCCTTGGAAATATGGACGTGCCGCGCATCTCCGCCTTCGTGCTTGGCCAATATGCACGCTTGCCCTCCGCGGAAGAGCGGAAGGAATATGTCTCCCTGGTGGAAGAATTCATCGTCAAGGTCTATGCCAACCGCCTTTCCGCCTATTCGAATGAATCCTTCGAAGTCCTGGGTTCCACGAAACGCCGCGAAGGCAAGGAAGTGATCGTCTCCAGCCGCATTAATTTCGAAGGCGGGCGCGATCCCGTGCCGGTCGACTGGTGGCTGCTCAACACCGATGACGGTTACAAGGTCTTCGACGTCAAAGTGCTCGGCATCTGGATGGCGCAAGAACAGCGCGAAGGCTTCGTCTCCGTGATCCGCAACAATGGCGGCAAATTCGAACCGCTCCTTGCCCATCTACGGAACCAGATCGGCAATGCCGAAAAGGAACTAGAGCAGACCTTGGCCCAGGAAAACAACGAAGAGTGATCAGTTCTTTCACGCAATAAAAAACGGCGCCCCTTGTGAGGCGCCGTTTCTGTTTCTGCCCTTTGAGAAACCTCAATCGCGGCTGAAGCGCTTGTACTTGATCCGGTGCGGCACGATCTCCTCATTGCCGAGGCGCCGCTTCCGGTCTTCTTCATAATCAGCATAATTGCCTTCGAACCATTCGACATGGCTGTCGCCTTCGAAGGCCAGAATATGCGTGGCAATACGGTCGAGGAACCAGCGGTCGTGGCTGACCACCACAGCGCAGCCCGCAAAATCGACCAGCGCATCTTCCAGCGCGCGCAGCGTGTCCACATCAAGGTCGTTGGTCGGTTCGTCGAGCAGCAGCAGGTTCGCGCCGGACTTCAGCATCTTGGCCAAATGCACGCGGTTGCGCTCCCCACCCGAAAGCAGGCTCACCTTTTTCTGCTGATCGCCGCCCTTGAAATTGAAGGCGCCTACATAGGCCCGGCTCGGCATGGTCGTCTTGCCCAGCTCCAGCACGTCGAGCCCGTCGGAAATCACTTCCCACACCGTCTTGCCCGGATCGAGATCATCGCGCGTCTGATCCACGTAACCAAGCTTCACCGTCTCACCGAGGCGCATGGCCCCTGCGTCCGGCTCTTCCTGTCCCGTAATCATGCGGAAGAGTGTCGTCTTGCCCGCACCGTTCGGGCCGATCACGCCCACAATACCGCCCGGCGGCAGATTGAAGGAGAGATCCTCGATAAGCAGCCGATCACCATAGGCCTTGGAGAGCCCTTCTGCTTCCAGCACCAGCCCGCCAAGACGGGGCCCGGCGGGAATGATGATCTGGGCTTTGCCATCCTGCGCCTTGCCGGCTTCCGAGACCAACTCGTCATAGGCACGGATACGGGCCTTGTTCTTGGCCTGGCGCGCCTTAGGCGAGGCCTTGATCCATTCCAATTCGCGGTCGAGCGTGCGCTGGCGCGCTTCTTCCTGGCGGCCTTCATGTTCAAGCCGCTTCTTCTTCTGCTCGAGCCAGGAAGAATAATTCCCTTCGTAGGGAATGCCCTGTCCGCGGTCCAGCTCCAGAATCCAGCCCGTCACATTGTCGAGGAAGTAGCGGTCGTGGGTAACAAGCACCACCGTGCCCGCGAAGGTTTCCAGGTGATGCTCGAGCCAGGCCACCGATTCCGCATCGAGATGGTTGGTCGGTTCGTCGAGCAGCAGAAGATCGGGCTGCGAAAGCAGCAGACGGCACAGCGCCACACGGCGCTTCTCGCCGCCCGAAAGCTTGGAGACATCCGCGTCGCCTGCCGGGCAGCGCAGCGCATCCATCGCCATTTCGATCTGGCTGTCGAGATCCCAGAGGTTCTGGGCGTCGATCACGTCCTGAAGCTCCGCCATCTCTTCCGCCGTCTCGTCAGAATAGTTCATCGCGAGCTCGTTATAGCGCTCGACCATCGCCTTCTTCTCGGCGACGCCTTCCATGACGTTACCGAGCACGTCCTTCTCACCGTCAAGCTCCGGCTCCTGCGAGAGATAGCCGATCTTGGCGCCTTCGGCGGCCCAGGCTTCCCCTGTATAATCCTTGTCCACTCCGGCCATGATCTTGAGCAGCGTCGATTTACCGGCGCCGTTCACGCCGACAATGCCGATTTTCGCCCCGGGCAGGAACGAAAGGCGGATGTCTTTCAGCACCTGCTTGCCGCCCGGATAAGTCTTGGACAAGCGGTCCATCACGTAAACATATTGATACGACGCCATATAATCCTCTGTGTTTGAATGCCGCAAAGGCGCGCGGGCCTTCTGACGGCCAGGTTCAAGCGGTTGCGGCCCGGAGGGTAACGGCCAGAGTAGTAACGGATTGCGCCGCTTCAAACAACGTCTCATGAAGACCGCCTGCGCGCCCTGAAAACGCGAGGGAAAGTGCGCATCCCCCTTCCGTTTCAGCCCCTCCTGTCCAAAAGAAGCCCCTCCCCCGGCCCTGAAAAGTAAGACCATCTTAACCAGTTCATTTAGCGCTTGATTAAAGACGTCGCGGTTAGGGTGACGGGTGAAACGCTGCATCCAGACCGGGGCAGCGCATCAGGAGGCGGAACCCGGCAAGACCTGCAACCCGCATCAAGCCGGAATTAGGACAACGTCATCATGTCGCTCGCGCCAGAAGAGGATCTGTTTCTGTTCGCCGACGAACGGCCCGCCGAGGCCGTGCCGCACGGCGCATGGAAACTGCTCATCGTCGACGACGAACCGGAAGTGCATGCGGTTACGCGCCTTGCGCTGCACGATGTCGTCTTCGCCGGACGGAGCCTTGAACTGCTCTCCGCCCACTCCGCCCTCGAAGCCCGCGAACTGATTGAAGAACGCGGCGATATTGCCGTCATTCTGCTCGACGTGGTGATGGAAACGGATAATGCAGGCCTCGATCTGGTGCGTTACATCCGCGAGACCCTGCGCAACACCCGCACCCGCATCATTCTACGCACCGGCCAGCCCGGCCACGCGCCCGAGCGCGACGTTATCATCCGTTACGACATCAACGACTACCGGGAAAAGACCGACCTCACCTCCTCGCATCTTTTCACCGCGATCTATGGCGCCCTGCGTGCCTACCGTGACATCAGCACACTTGAATCCTATCAATCGGGCCTTGAAGAGGTGATCGACGCGGCGGCGGAACTGTTCGAATGCAACAGTGTCTCAAGCTTCACCAAAACAACCGAGAAATGCCTTTATCAGCTGCTGGAACGCACATCCGCTGGCGGCATCGACAATCTCGATCTGCTCTGGCTGCGCTGCTCCGGCGGAACGAAAATCGAGCCGGTGCTGGCAACCGCCAATCTGCGCCCGCTCTCGGCATGCCGGCAGATGACGGACCTGCCCGAACGCCTGCGCGGCCGCATCACCCGTATTCTCAAGCGCCGGGTCATTGTCGAAAACGCCTGGATCGGTGCGGTCTACCGCGAAGGCCCCGGCGTCGAAAATCTTTTCTATGCGGATGGACTGCACACCCTGCCGCCCACCGACCGGGATTTGATGCAGCTTTTCCTGCGCCAGGCGGCCAGCGCCTTCGACAATCTCATGCTCACCCACCAGCTGGAAGAAACGCAGCGCGAAATCGTTTACCGCCTTGGCGAAGCCGTGGAAAGCCGCTCGCAGGAAACCGGCAACCATGTGAAACGCGTGGCGGAAATCAGCCGCCTTTTGGCGCATAAATACGGCATGGACCCGCAGGAATGCGAAGTCGTCTTCTATGCTTCCCCGCTTCATGACGTTGGCAAGATCGCCATTCCCGACGCCATCCTCAACAAACCCGGCAAGCTGACCGATGAGGAATGGGAAATCATGAAGACCCATGCCCAAAAGGGGCATGACATTCTTTGCAATTCGGACAGGCCCATCCTGAAGGCCGCAGCCCTCATCGCGCGCGACCACCACGAAAAATGGGACGGCTCCGGCTATCCTGCCGGGCGCAAGGGCGATGAGATCGACATTCTGGGCCGCATTACCGCGGTTGCCGACGTCTTCGACGCGCTTGGCTCCGACCGCTGCTACAAAAAGGCATGGCCTCTTGAAGAGGTCATGGAATTCTTCCGCCGTGAACGCGGACGGCATTTCGATCCCCGCCTTGTTGACATTCTTTTCGATAGCATCGGCGAGATCACTGCAATCCGCGACCAGTACCAGGATTGAGCCCTCTCCCTTTTTCAGCTTTATGCTAGGCTTCCCCAAAAGATGAAAATCCTGGGGAGGACAGTATGCAGAACGGCCTTTTCGACGACCTTCTTGTCATTGATTGCGCAAGCTATATCGCCGGCCCCGCCGCGGGCACGATCTTCGCGGACCTTGGCGCCCGCGTCATCAAGGTGGAACCGCCCGCTGCGGGCGACAGCTACCGTCTTCTGCGCTATCTGCCCGGCATGCCCGTTTCGGAGATTGACTATCCCTGGCTGCTCGACAATCGCTCGAAAGAAAGCCTGGCTCTCGACCTGAAACACGAAGAGGCACGCCCCGTCTTCGAAGACCTCATCAGAAGAGCTGACGTCTTCATCACGAATTTCCCCGGCCCCATCCGCGAGCGTCTGCATTTGCGCGAAGAAGACATTCTCTCTCTGAATGACCGCATCATTTACGCCTCACTCACCCCTTACGGCGAAGAAGGTCCGGAAAAAGACCGCACCGGCTATGACGCCACCGCCTGGTGGGCACGGTCCGGCTTGATGCACGCCGTGCGCCCGGTCCCCGACGCGGAACCGGCCATGTCCGTGCCCGGCATGGGCGATCATGCCACCGCCGCCTCGCTTTACGGCGCCATCATGACCGGTCTTTACAAGCGGGAGAAAACCGGCAAGGGTAGCGCCGTCTCCACCTCCCTCCTCGCCAATGGCCTCTGGTCCAATGCGCTTTACATGCAGGCCGTGCTTTGCGAGGCGGATTTCTCCGTCCGCCTGATGCGCGGCCAGCGCGGCGCATTAACGGAGCTTTATCCGTGCAAGGACGGACGTTGGTTCATGCTTGCCATGCTGAACCAGGTACGCGAATGGCCGCTGCTGACAAAGTGCATCGGCAAGCCCGAGCTGCAGGAAGATCCCCGCTTCGATACCGCCGAAAAACGCCAGACCAATGCGCCCGACCTCCTCGCCATTCTGGAGGAAACCTTCCGCAGCGCGGACTGGGCCGAGTGGCAACCGCGCTTTCAGGAATATGGCCTCACGGTCGGCCCAATCGCCGAGCCTTCTGACCATGTGAATTGCCCCCAGATCAAAGCCAACAACTTCTTGCCCGAGGTCGAGAACGCCGCCGCCATTCAGGCCGGCCTGCGCACGGTAGACAGCCCCATCCGCCTTCACGGCGAACCGCGCCGCGCACCCGCCATCGCCCCGGCCATCGGCGAGCACACCCGCGCCATCCTGACCGGGCTTTTGAGCTATGATGCCGCGAAGGTGGACACACTCCTGGCCACCGGCGCCCTGGGCGCGCTGGAACGGGGCAAAGCAGCCGAATGAGGCGCTTTCGATGCGCCAAAACATCTGCTATAGGCTGCCTTGGCGTTAGGGGGGCCTGTAGCTCAGTTGGTTAGAGCGAACCGCTCATAACGGTTTGGTCGCAGGTTCGAGTCCTGCCGGGCCCACCATCCCGCATCGCTCCCGATAGAACCTGATTGTTGCACACCGGTCACGCCCTTTCCGGAAACCGCAGATGCGCCATCCTGGCCGCCAACCAGGGGCAGGAAATCCACAGATAATCATGATAATCAGTCTCATTTCCTGTATAGGGAACGGGAAGCTGCCGGATTTCGGCCATTGCGGGCCTCACCCTGCCTGGACGGAGACATTTGGCATGTGGAGATTTATCCGGGAGCCGGTATGGGCAAACCGACACTTGAGAAACTGGCAGATGCCTTTTTGAGGCTCAGGCCCCGCTTGCAGGCAGCGGCGCAAAAGCGCGCAGGCTCGCGGGCAACAGCGGAAGATCTGCTGCAGGACGCTTGGCTCAAGCTCGAGAATGCGCAACTCGACGAGACGGTTCACAATCCTGTGGGCTTCATGATCCGCACGGCCAGCCGGACGGTGACCGACCATTTGCGTAAAGAACGGCGGCGGGCCGAGATCGATGCGGAGGTGTCGGAGCTTTTATGGACCAGCGTCGATGAGCTTTCGCCGGAGCGCATTCTGATGGGCCGGGAAAGCTGGGCTGCCGTCCGTGAGGCATTGGACGGCATGCCCGAACGCACGCGCCAGATTTTTCTGATGAACCGGATCGAGGGCATTTCCCATCGTCAAATCGCCCGGGACATTGGGATCAGCGACGAAGCCGTTTATTATCACATCCGCCGCGCGCTTGAGCGTCTGGCTGTGCTGCGGGACGAACTTACCCTTTGATTTTGACGGCTTTTGATTAGGCAAAAGCACCTTTCGCGCGTCTATGACATAGGAGCGCTTCGCGGCTTTCGCCCGGCGCGATATCCGCTATCTTGCTGAGCTGATGACCTTGTTGAACGATGACAGAACCTGAAGACCATACCGGCCCTGGCCGCCGTATTGCCCAGGAGGCCCGCGACTGGCTCGTGCATCTTGCCTCTGGCACGATCAGCGACGACGATCTTAAACGGTTCAAGATTTGGCGCACGCAATCGCCCCGGCACCGGCAGGCCTTCGAGCGGGAGCGGGCCTTCTGGCATCAGCTGGGCGCGCTCGATGCCGGCACCGCCTCTGCCCGGCCCTCCCTCACACCGGATGCGCGCGGGGGAATGAACCGGCGCGCCGTGCTCGCGGGCGGCGGGGCGGCGGTCGCTGCCGCCGCTCTTATCGCTGCGCCCCGGCTTGACGTGCTTCTGGATGCGGATTTTTCCACCAGCATTGGCGAGCAAGCGGAGTTTACTCTGCCCGATGGCTCCATCGCGGCACTTAATACCCAAAGCGCCATTGCGGTCGATTTTCGCCCAGGCCTGCGTCTCGTTCGGCTTCTCAAAGGCGAGGCCGCCTTTCAGGCGGCCCCTGCTACAAACGCCCCCTTCCGCGTGGCGGCGCTGGAGGGAAACAGCGATGCCACGGGTGCTGCCTTCGCCGTGAAGATGCAAGATGCCGCAGCGACAGTGACGGTGAGCGAAGGCCGCGTTCACGTGCGCGCACCTGCAAAGCCGGGGGACCCGGCGGGCGGAACCCGAGGTGTGGAGCTTGCCGCACATCAACAGACTGTTTATGCGGAGGGCCAGCCGCCGCGCCGCCCTGCACAGGTGGACACCGAAACACAGCTTGCCTGGCGCCGCGGGCGGCTGATCTTCGACGGCCTGCCCTTTTCAAATGCCATCGCCGAACTGGGCCGGTATGTCCCCGAACGCATCGTCATGGCGCCCGGCATAAAGACGGATGAGCCTGTAAGCGCTGTCTTCTCCACCCGGGAAACATTGACCGCAATCGACGCCCTGGCAAAAACGCAAGGGCTGACGGCGCGGCGTTTGCCCGGCCTCATGATCTTCATTTCCTGATACTGCGAAAAAATCTCAAGAAAATGCGTGCCGCCCTTTAGGCGGATGCCCCCCTCACCCGTCATAAGGGGTAAGAGGGGCAGGCATGTCTGCCAACGCCCCTCCGCGTCCATTCCCGCCGGGGGCGGGAGTCCAAGAGGGGGTAAAGTTCACATGACGAGAATGAAAACAAACCAGCCACGCGCGCCGCAGGGAGCGCGGTCCACGCAGCGTTCGCTTTCCACCGCTTTGATGTTGGGAACAGCACTTTGCCTTGGCGCGCAGCTGCCCCAAGCGGTGGTCGAGACGGCAGCAGCGCAAGAAACCACCACACACACTTTCGAAATTCCCGCAGGGCCTCTCACGCAAGCGCTCCGCAAACTGGCAGATCAGTCGGGCCTGCAAATCGCCTACAGCACCGATATCGCTTCCAGCCAGACAGCACCTGCCATCACCGGTACCATGACGGCGGAAGACGCGCTGACGCGCCTCCTCTCCAGCACACACTTGCATTACAGATTTACAGGCGCCAACACGGTCACCATTCTTGATGCCGCAACGCTTGGCGAAGAGGGAGCCGTTCTGCTCGATCCCATCACCGTGACGGAGAAAAAGCTCAATGGCTCCGCGGCATCCGGCTACCGGGTCGGCGCGGTGAATGCCGGCGTTCTCGGCGAAAAGTCACTGCAGGACACACCTTACAGCATTGAAGTCTTTTCCCGTGATCTGATGGACAATCTTCAGGCGCGTTCCCTTGCCGACGTGACCAAAACCGATGCGTCGGTAGCACTCATGTCGGACAATCTCGTGACGGAGAACAATGCGCTCGCCATACGCGGGCTCACCCCGGATGGCACGACCGGTAAAAAAATCGACGGGCTGAATGTGCGCATTCGCGCCGATGATTTGCCGCTAGAACATTTCGAACGTGTCGAAATTCTCAAAGGGGCGAGCGGCTTTCTTTATGGATTCGGCACCCCGGGCGGCACGGTGAACTACGTGACGAAGCGGCCGACGGACGAGACCACCGGCAGCCTGAACGCGCAGGTCATGGATAGCGGTCTGGCGCTGGTGCACGGGGATGCGGGCGGACGTTTCGGCGCGGACGAAGTGTTCGGCTACCGCGTCAACCTTGTTCATGAATCTGGCGACACCTATATCGAAGATGGCGAGTCGCGCCGCACCTCCGGCTCTCTGGCGGCAGACTGGCGCATCACCCCGGATCTCGTCTGGCAGGCGGACCTGCTGGCGGCAGAACATATGCGCGAAGGCGGGTTTTGGGCGCTGATCCCCAACGCCGATGGCGCCGTCAACAACTACACACTGGCAGAGCCGCTCTCTCCGATCGACGGTGACGAACGGCTTGCACCTTCCTTCACACGCTATGGCTCGCGTCACTTTTCCTTCGGCACCGATATTTCATGGAGCTTTGCGCAGAACTGGAAACTGATGCTGGCCCACCGGATTTCCGATAATGGACGGCAATATCTTCTACCCGCCATTTTCGCGGATGTGGAAGGCGACTATTCCCTGCGCTTCACGAATTATGCAAACCGCTTCAGAAGCCGGCACTCGCAAGGCATGGTCACAGGGGAATTTGAAACGGGGCCTCTCACGCATGATGTGACGTTCGGTACCTCTTATACCAAGACGGAAAGTGCCTATACCGCCGATGATTACCAGGCCGTATCGCTTGGCTCCGGCAATCTTTCCGACCCGATCGATTTCCCCAATCCTTTCGACTACGTCACTTTCGATGACGACATGACGACCTATGAACGGACGCGCCGGCGCGAGCTTTTTCTCTCCGATACGCTGCATATCGGAGAGCAGCTCGATCTGATCGTCGGAGTGCGGCAGGGCAATCTGCGCAACGAATTTTCCGGCTATGACAAGGATGCCACCACACCGACCCTTGCCGCCGTTTACCGCCCGCTCGACGGCATTTCAGTCTATGCGAGCTACATTGAAGCGCTGGAAGAAGGCGCGACGGCCCCGGCGACGGCCGCTAACGCTTTCGAGGTCTTCGAGCCGCTGGTCAGCGAGCAATATGAAATCGGTATCAAGGCGGAGGGTGAAGTGTGGTCCGCAAGCGCCGCGCTCTTCCGCTTGGAGCGGGGCCTGACCTATACGGATGCCAGCAACGTCTTCACCCAGGACGGTGAAGCGCGCTATGATGGCGTGGAACTATCGGGAAAATTCCACGTCACGCCGCAATGGTTTCTCGGCGCGAGCCTGATGTATCTCGATGCCACCAACCAGAAAACATCGGACGCCACCTTGGAAGGCAAGCGCATTCAGGGTGTGGCGGAATGGCAGGAAGCACTCTACACCGAATATACGCTTTCCGGCCTGCCGCTGACCCTGACGGCGGGCGCGCGCCATGTCGGCGAACGTCCGGTCGATGCCAACAACACCTGGTATGTGGATTCGGTGACGCTGTTCGATGCCGGCGCACGCTATGAAGCGGATGTCTATGGCAGCCCCGTCACATTCCGTCTCAATGTCGAGAATGTAGCGGATGAAGCCTATTGGATCACCCAGCCCGGAAGCGGCTATCTGAGACAGGGCGCCCCGCGCACCATCAAGCTCGGCGCACAGTTGACGTTCTAGAGATCCGGACACCTTTCAATGGAAACCCCGCCGCAAACACGGCGGGGTTTTCTTTTGCGGCGCACTCAATTAACAACAAGCCGCTTATTTATGCTTAGTCCTGCCGGGAAAGGCGGATCGCCATAGAATGCCGGCCATCCCGCAGCAAGAACGGAAAACGCCGTATTTTCGTCTTATTCCCTGAGCACACTCGGCCAGCTTATCAAGGGGGTCCGCGACAAGATGAAGGGACGATCATTCATGACAAACCTCACCCGCCTCCACGCCTCTCCGTTTGCGGCAGGCGTTGCCGCCGCACTGCTTGCCGTGAGCCTGCTTCTTCCGGGCGCGGCCAAGGCCGAGGAAATATTCCACCGCTCACTCACCGTATCCGGCGAAGGTAAGATCAGCGCTGTGCCCGACACCGCCCATATCGGCGCAGGCGTCGTCTCGGAAGCAGACACGGCCAAAGAGGCGCTCGCCGCCAACAGCGAGGCCATGAACAAAGTCTTTGCCGCGCTGGAAGAGATCGGTATCGAACGGCGCGACATTCAAACCTCGCAGTTCAACGTCTCGCCGGTTTACACCCGGCCAGAACGCGGCACGGATGAAGCGCCCCGAATTGACGGCTACCGCGTCACCAATTCGCTTTCCGTGCGCCTGCGGGACATGGACAAGATCGGACCAGTCCTCGACAAGCTCGTCTCCGTCGGCTCCAACCAGATCAACGGGGTGAGCTTTGAAGTCTCCAATTCCCGTACCCTGCTCGACAAGGCCCGCGAAGACGCCGTGAAGGACGCGCTGCGCAAGGCCAAAGTCTACGCTTCCTCTGCCGGCGTCGTCATCGGCCGCATCCTCACCATCAATGAAGGCGGCTCGTATGTGCCGCAGCCCAAGATGATGATGGCGCGCGGCATGGACATGGCCGAATCCTCGACGCCCATTGCAAGCGGCGAGATGGAACTCACCGCCAATGTGAACCTGGTCATCGAGATCGAATAAGAAAAAAGCCCCCGGAGAAAAATCCGGGGGCTTTCACCTTCAGGCGCCGAAAACGGCTGCCTCAAACCACACTGTTTCCCTCACCCATCAGCACCACACGCGGCGTGTAGGACTTGGCTTCTTCTTCGCTCATCTGCGCATAAGCGATGATGATGACGAGATCGCCAACCTGCGCCTTGCGCGCGCCCGCCCCGTTTATACCGATCATGCGCGAGCCGGCCGGTGCTTCAATGGCATAGGTCGTGAACCGCTCGCCATTATTGATGTTGAGCACATCCACTTGCTCGTTTGGCAAAATGCCCGACTTTTCGAGCAGGTCCTTGTCGATGGAAATCGAGCCTTCATAGTGCAGATCGCACTGCGTCACCACCGCACGGTGCAGCTTCGCCTTGAGCATGGTGAGATTCATCGGGGTCTCCGCTTGGCACATCAGACGCGCAAAAGCGCTCTTCCCTTATCATCAAGGAAAGAGCGCTGCGCCGGATATTATCAGTTGTCGAGGAACGAGCGCAGCTTGCGGCTCCGGCTCGGATGCTTGAGTTTCCGGAGCGCCTTCGCCTCGATCTGGCGGATACGCTCGCGCGTTACCGAGAACTGCTGGCCCACTTCTTCCAGCGTGTGGTCCGTGTTCATGCCAATGCCGAAGCGCATGCGCAAGACGCGCTCTTCGCGCGGCGTCAGCGAAGCCAGCACCCGCGTCGTCGTCTCGCGCAGGTTGGACTGGATCGCCGCGTCGATCGGCAGGATCGCATTCTTGTCCTCGATGAAATCGCCCAGATGGCTGTCTTCCTCATCGCCAATCGGCGTTTCGAGGGAGATCGGCTCCTTGGCGATCTTCAGCACCTTGCGCACTTTTTCGAGCGGCATAGCCAGCTTCTCAGCCAGCTCTTCCGGCGTCGGCTCGCGGCCGATTTCATGCAGCATCTGGCGCGAGGTGCGCACCAGTTTGTTGATCGTCTCGATCATGTGCACCGGAATACGGATGGTGCGCGCCTGGTCGGCAATCGAACGCGTGATCGCCTGACGGATCCACCAGGTCGCATAGGTCGAGAACTTGTAACCGCGGCGGTATTCGAATTTGTCCACCGCCTTCATCAGGCCGATATTGCCTTCCTGAATGAGGTCGAGGAACTGAAGGCCACGGTTCGTGTATTTCTTGGCAATGGAAATCACGAGACGCAGGTTCGCCTCGACCATTTCCTTCTTCGCCTGCCGCGCTTCCCGCTCGCCTTTCTGCACCGTGTGCACGATGCGGCGGAACTCGCCGATGTCGAGACCCGTATCCTGCACGAGATCATGAATCTCCGTGCGCAGCGTGCCGAGCATCTCCGTTTCTTCTTTCACGAAGGCGGCCCAGCCCTTGGTCTTGAGCTTGCCCACGCGCTCGGCCCAGTTCGGGTCCATCTCATGGCCGTAATATTGCGCAAGAAACTCCTCGCGCTTCACGCCGTGGCTTTCACACAGGCGTAAGAGACGGCCTTCAAGCCCCATAAGCCGCTTGTTGATCGCATAGAGCTGCTCGACCAGCGAGTCGATACGGTTATTGTTAAGCGAAAGCCCCTTCACCTCTTCGACAATCTCGTCGCGCAGTTTCTTGTAACGCTTTTCCTGCGCGTTGCTCAGATCGTCGTTCTGCAGCGCAAGCTCGTGCTTCTGGTCCTGCAGCTTGCGCAGCTTCTTATAGTTGGAGGCAATGGCGTCGAACGTCTCAAGCACTTTCGGCTTAAGCTCGGCTTCCATCGCGGCGAGCGAGAGACTGTTCTCATTGTCCTCGTCGTCGTCATCATCATCTTGTTCGAATTTTTCTTCTTCGATCTCGCGGCCTTCGGCTTTCGCCTTCTCGCGCTCCAGCGCGGCCTGGCTGCGGTCGATCTTCTTGGCGTCCGGGCCGGCATAGGTCGCATCGAGGTCGATAATGTCACGAAGGAGAATCTTTCCTTCGTTCAGCTCGTCGCGCCAGATGATGATGGCCTGGAAGGTGAGCGGGCTTTCGCACAGCCCCGCGATCATGGTCTCGCGGCCGGCCTCGATGCGCTTGGCGATGGCAATTTCGCCTTCGCGCGAGAGAAGCTCGACCGAGCCCATTTCGCGCAGATACATGCGCACCGGATCGTCCGTGCGCTCCAGCGTTGTCGTCGGCGCATCGCTCTTGGCAACGGAGGTGGACGTAGCCTTGGCAGGGACGCCGCCTTCCTCTTCCTCGTCGTCATCATCGGCAGCGCCGGCGCCGTCATCCGGCTGGTCTTCCGTCTCGTCGTTCTCCACGACCGTGATGCCCATTTCCGAGAGCATCGCCATCGTGTCTTCGATCTGCTCGGAGCTGAATTCCTCGGACGGCAGAACCTTGTTCAATTCGTCATAAGTGACCCAGCCGCGCGCCTTCGCGGCCTTGATCATCTTCTTGACCGCGGCGTCGGACATATCGAGGAGCGGGCTATCGGTGCTCTCCGCCGAGGATTCCGTTTCCGCCGTTTCAGCCGTCTTACTCGCCATTCAAAGAATCTCCGATCACGCGCCTGTCATGACCATAAAGCACAAGCCTTTCGCGACCCTTGACGAGGGATATAGTCCGGTCGCGTTTTTCTGCCAGCTTTGCTGTGTGGTTAAAGGCGCTTCCCTCCCCGAAGGAGCGCCCAGCCTCATTCATGACCTGCAGCTTCGTTTTGCCTATTCGCTGTTCGAGAATCCCGCAAGCTCTGCCTGCACGGCTCTGAGCCTTGCAACATTCTCCTCGGTCATCTCCTCGGCGAGCGCACGTTCTGCGGCCTTCAATTCCGTTTGCAAATCCGAGTGGTGCCGGTGCCGCTGAAGGAGGTGAAGGAAACCATGTTCCGCCTCTTCATCGGGGGCATCCTCCCGGGCAAACCGTTCGCTCATCAGCGTGGGCGCATGCGATAACTGCCGGGCGAGTTCCGAAAAACCCCTGGTAATCAATTGGTTCTCCAACACCCCCCTTTCAAGGGGCGCATGGAGAGAGGCTATATCTATGATTTCATTGCGGATTTTGTCAAGCGCGTGATCCATGAAGCGGATATGGGCAAAGTCCTCCCCATGCTGGTCGAGCAGCACGGGATGATTAAGGACCGTTGCAACCAGAAGTTGCTCCCTGTTCCGCCGCCCCGGATCTCCCCCCGTCACCAGCGAACTGCGCTTAAGCTCGGAGGAGACCGGCGGCTGAAATCCCTGAAACATCCGCCCCTTACCGGCCCGGAAACCCGGCCGCCCGCCCCCGCGCCAGGCGCGCTGGTTCTGAAATCCGCCGGAACGGGCCGTCTGCTGCGGCCCGGCAAAGAAACGCCGCAGCCGCTCCCGCAAGGCCTGGGAATAATGTCCTCTAACTTTGGGCTCCCGGACCGTTTGCATCACCTCTTCGATCCGGGCCTCAAGCTTGGCCCGGCGCTCCGGCGTGTCCCAGGGCCCGCCCTCAAGTTCCTTTTCCCAGACCATGTCGATAAGCGGGCGGGATTTTTCGATCACGCCCTGCATCGCCTCCCGCCCCTGATCGCGAATGAGGTCATCCGGGTCCTGCCCCTCCGGCAGCAACGCAAAGCTCAAGGAATGGCCGGGCCGGAGCAGCGGCAGCGCCCGCTCAACCGCCCGGAACGCCGCGCGGATACCTGCCTTGTCACCGTCAAAACAAAGCACCGGCTCGGGCGCTATCCGCCAAAGAAGCTCGATCTGATTCTCCGTCAACGCCGTGCCAAGCGGCGCCACCGCATGGCCGAAGCCCGCCTGCCCCAGCGCAATCACATCCATATAGCCTTCGCAAACAATGACCGTGCCATTGTCGTAAGCGGGCTTGCGCGCGCGGGCCATGTTGTAAAGCACATGGCCCTTGTGAAAGAGCGGCGTCTCGGGCGAATTGAGATATTTCGCCTTGGCGTCCGGGTCGAGCGCGCGCCCGCCAAAGGCGATCACGCGGCCCCGCCCATCCTCGATGGGAAACATGATGCGGTTGCGGAACCGGTCATAGGGCTGCTTGATGTCGGCCCCGCCGATGACAAGCCCCGCCTCGATCATCTGCCCCGCCTTCACGCCGCGCCCCGTCAGCGTGTTGATCAGCCCCTCGCGCATATCCGGCGCGAAGCCGATGCCGAAGCGGTCGATGGTCTCTTGCGAAAGGCCCCGCCGCTGCAGATAGGCCCGCGCCTCCGCCCCCATTCCGCGCGTCAGGCTCTCGCGGAAATAGTCCTGCGCCAGCGCCATCACATCGATGAGTTCGGTCTGCTGCTGCGCCCGCTCCGCCTCCCGCGGGTCGCGCTGCGGCATTTCAAGCCCCGCTTCCGCGGCCAGCCGCTCCACCGCTTCGAGGAAGGTCAGATTCTCGGTCTTTTCCAGAAACTTGATGACGTCGCCATGCTCGCTGGAGGAGAAGCAATGATAGAACTGCTTCTCATCATTCACCGTAAAGCTCGGCGTCTTTTCATTGGTGAAGGGCGACAGTCCCACAAATTCCCGTCCCCGCCGCGTGAGCTTGACCTTGCGGCCCACCACATCCGACACGCGGATGCGGGCTTTCAGCTCATCGAGAAAGGACTTCGGGAAGCTCATGGATCGGCCATCACGGGTTTTGGGCGGCCATCATACCGCAATCACGGGGCCGCGCTCAAAATCATGCCGGAGAAAACGAATCGCGGCGGAAGGCCGCCTCACCCGCCAAGCTGGGCTTTCACCGCCGCGCCGGCCTTGGCAAAATCCATCTGCCCGGCATAACGCTTTTTCAGCTCGCCCATCACCTTGCCCATGTCTTTCAGACTTTCCGCGCCAAGATCGGAAATCACGCCCTTGATGGCGTCCTGCAGTTCCGCCTCGGAAAGCTGCTTCGGCAGGAATTCCTGAATGATGGCAATTTCCTCGCGCTCCTGCTCGGCCAGCTCCAGCCGCCCGCCTTGCTCATAGGCGGCGATGGAATCGTTCCGCTGCTTGATCATCTTGGAGAGGATGTCGAGAATCTCGTCATCGGAGACGCCGTCCTGCTTGCCGGCCGTCCGCGCGGCAATGTCCCGGTCCTTGATCGCAGCCTGAACCAGCCGCAGCGTCGCAACGCGCCGCTTCTCCTGCGCCTTCATGGCTTCCTTGAATGCAGCTCCGATCCGCTCACGCATGACATGCCCCTCATTATGCGCCCGCCGGGACCCCGAAAGGCGCCGCAGGCTTTTGCGGAAGCGCAAACGCTATCCCATAAGGCCAGCCTGCGCAATCCGTCACATACCTTCTAAATAACTGAAATCAAAGGCTTTTTCTTTTCGTTTAGAGGGTTGACGCTTTCCACGGCTTCCCTTAGGTTCCGCGCAATTTGCGCTTTGGGGGCGCGGCTGCTCCCAATCCTCCTCAGGAGAACAGTATGATCTGCCCGGCGGCAAACTTGCGGGAACCCGTGCGCGAGGTTCCGGCCGGGAGTCACGCACGCGCGGGTGATCCGGCGCACGCAAGAGCGGAAAAAGGAGAGACGGCATGACGCGGCGGCTTCCAACGGCGGTTCTGGTTCTGAAGGACGGCACCGTCATTGAAGGCATGGGCCTCGGTGCCGTGGGCGAGGCAGTCGGCGAAGTCTGCTTCAACACCGCCATCACCGGCTATCAGGAAATTTTGACCGACCCTTCCTATGTCGGACAGATCATCACCTTCACCTTCCCCCATATCGGCAATGTCGGCGCGAATGACGAGGATATCGAAACCTCCAATCTCGCCGCCGCCTCCGGCGTGCGCGGCGCGGTCCTGCGGGCCGATATCACAAGCCCCTCAAATTACCGCGCAGCCCTGCACTTCGATGAATGGCTGAAGCGCCGCGGCATCGTTGCCATCGCCGGTGTCGATACCCGCGCGCTGACCGCCCGCATCCGCGAAGAGGGCATGGTGGATGCCGCCATCGCGCATGATCCCACGGGCAAGTTCGACAAGGACGCGCTGCTCGAAAAAGCGCGCGCCTTCCCCGGCCTTGAAGGGCTGGACCTTGCCAAGGAAGTCACTTGCGGCCAGTCCTACAGCTGGGACGAAACCCGCTGGGAATGGGATAAGGGCTATGGGCGCCTCGAAAACGCCAAGCACCATGTCGTCGCCATCGACTACGGTATGAAGCGCAATATCATGCGCTGCCTCGCGAGCACCGGCGTCAAAGTCACCGTCGTCCCCGCCTCCACAAGCGCGGAAGACGTCTTGGCCATGAACCCGGACGGTGTCTTCCTCTCCAACGGCCCCGGTGATCCCGCCGCAACCGGTGAATATGCGGTGCCTGAAATCAAGAAGCTGGTGGACAGCGGCAAGCCCCTTTTCGGCATCTGCCTCGGCCACCAGATGCTTGCCCGCGCGCTCGGCGCGAAAACGGTGAAGATGCGCCAGGGCCACCACGGCGCCAACCACCCGGTGAAGGACTACACGACCGGCAAGGTTGAAATCACCTCCATGAACCACGGCTTCACGGTAGAGCGGGAAACCCTGCCCGTGTCCGTGGAAGAGACACACGTCTCCCTCTTCGACGGCACGAATTGCGGCCTCCGCGTCAAGGACCAGCCGGTCTTCTCGGTGCAATACCACCCCGAAGCCTCCCCCGGCCCGCAAGACAGCCACTACCTCTTCACCCGCTTCGTTCGGATGATCTCGGAATCGAAAAGCTGAACCATGCCCAAACGCACCGACATTCACTCCATTCTCATCATCGGCGCGGGGCCCATCGTGATTGGGCAGGCCTGCGAGTTCGACTATTCGGGCACACAGGCCTGCAAGGCGCTGCGCGAGGAAGGCTACCGGATCATTCTGGTGAACTCGAACCCGGCGACGATCATGACCGACCCGGATCTTGCCGACGCGACCTATATCGAGCCGATCACGCCCGACGTCGTCGCCAAAATCATCGAGAAGGAGCGCCCGGACGCGCTGTTGCCCACCATGGGCGGCCAGACCGCACTCAACACCGCCCTTGCGCTGGCTGAAAACGGCACGCTCGCAAAATTCGGTGTGGAAATGATCGGCGCGAACCGCGACGCCATCGCCAAGGCCGAGGACCGGCATCTTTTCCGCGAGGCGATGGACCGGATCGGCCTTGAAAACCCGCGCGCCGCCATTATCGCCGCCCCGCCCATCAAGGACGAAAACGGACAGACCGTCGATTACGACCGCAATGAAGGCCTGCGCCAGGCATTGAGCGTGCTGGATGAAGTGGGCCTGCCCGCCATCATCCGCCCCGCCTACACGCTGGGCGGCACGGGCGGCGGCGTCGCTTACAACCGCGAGGAATATGAGCAGATCATCCGTTCCGGCCTCGACGCCTCTCCCATGGCGCAGGTGCTGGTCGATGAAAGCCTGCTCGGCTGGAAGGAATTTGAGATGGAAGTCGTCCGCGACAAGGCGGACAACTGCATCATCATCTGCTCCATCGAAAACATGGACCCGATGGGCATTCACACCGGCGACAGCATTACCGTCGCCCCCGCCCTCACCCTGACCGACAAGGAATATCAGGTGATGCGGAACGCGAGCATTGCGGTGCTGCGCGAAATCGGGGTGGAAACCGGCGGCTCCAACGTGCAGTTCGCGGTGAACCCGGAAGATGGCCGTCTCGTCGTCATCGAGATGAACCCGCGCGTCTCGCGCTCTTCTGCGCTGGCTTCCAAGGCCACGGGCTTCCCCATCGCCAAGGTCGCCGCCAAGCTTGCCGTAGGCTACACGCTCGACGAGCTGATGAACGACATCACCGGCGTCACGCCCGCCAGCTTCGAGCCCAGCATCGATTATGTGGTCACGAAGATCCCGCGCTTTGCGTTCGAAAAGTTTCCCGGCGCCCAGCCCCTGCTCACCACCGCCATGAAATCGGTGGGTGAAGTCATGGCCATTGGCCGCACCTTCCAGGAAAGTTTCCAGAAGGCGCTGCGCGGTCTTGAAACGGGCCTGACCGGCCTCAACGAAGCCGTGATCCCGGAAACCGGCGAAGGCGACGACAAGAACGCCGTGCGCAAGGCGCTGGGCACACCGACGCCGATGCGCGTTCTTCAGATCGCGCAGGCCATGCGCATGGGCCTCGACGACAAGCAGATCCAGTCGCTCTGCTCTTTCGACCCCTGGTTCCTCGAGCAGATCCGTTCGCTGGTCGAAACAGAAGAAGACATCCGCAAGAACGGCCTGCCGGATGACAAGGACGATCTGCTGCGCCTCAAATCCATGGGCTTTTCCGATGCCCGCCTCGCCGAGCTGACCGGCAAGAGCGAAGATGATGTGCGCGCCCACCGGCGCGGCCTCGGGGTGCGCCCGGTCTTCAAGCGCATCGACACCTGCGCGGCGGAGTTCAAATCCGAAACGCCCTACATGTACTCGACCTATGAGACGGATTTCATGGGCCAGGCCCAATGCGAGTCCGAACCGACATCGGCGAAGAAGGCCATCATCCTTGGCGGCGGGCCGAACCGCATCGGCCAGGGCATCGAGTTCGACTATTGCTGCTGCCATGCTGCCTTCGCGCTCGGCGATGTCGGCATTGAAAGCATCATGGTGAACTGCAACCCGGAAACCGTGTCGACCGACTACGACACCTCCGACCGGCTCTACTTCGAACCGCTCACCACCGAAGACGTGCTGGAGCTGATCGCCACCGAACAGACCAAAGGCACGCTTGCCGGGGTCATCGTGCAGTTTGGCGGTCAAACCCCGCTTAAACTCGCCAATGATCTGGAACGGGCCGGCATTCCCATTCTCGGCACGTCGCCCGATGCGATCGACCTTGCCGAAGACCGCGACCGCTTCAAGGCGCTGCTCGACAAGCTGAACCTCAAACAGCCGCCGAACGGCATTGCCCGCTCCGGCGATGAAGCACGGGCCATTGCCGAGCGGATCGGCTATCCCGTCGTCATCCGCCCCTCTTACGTGCTGGGCGGCCGCGCCATGGAGATCGTGCGCGACACCCCGCATCTCGAGCGCTACATCAACGAAGCCGTTGTCGTCTCCGGCAAGAGCCCGGTGCTGATCGACGGCTATCTGCGCGACGCCATCGAAGTGGATGTGGACGCGCTTTGCGACGGCGCGGATGTCTATGTCGCAGGCATCATGGAACATATCGAGGAAGCGGGCGTCCATTCCGGCGACAGCGCCTGCTCGCTCCCGCCCTATTCCCTGCCTGCAGAGACGATCGAGGAAATCAAACGCCAGACGGAAGCGCTGGCAAAGGGCCTCAACGTGGTCGGTCTCATGAACGTGCAATATGCCGTGCAGGGCGAAGACATCTACGTGCTTGAAGTGAACCCGCGCGCCTCGCGCACCGTGCCTTTCGTTGCAAAGGTGATCGGCGATCCCATCGCAAAGATCGCGGCGCGCATCATGGCAGGCGAAACCGTGGCGAGCTTCGGCCTCTCCACCCGCCCGCTCGGCCATATCGCCGTGAAGGAAGCCGTCTTCCCCTTCGCGCGCTTCCCCGGCGTCGACACGGTGCTCGGCCCGGAAATGCGCTCGACCGGCGAAGTGATGGGCCTCGACCGCGACTTTGGCGTCGCCTTCGCAAAGAGCCAGCTGGGCGCAGGCGTGAAGGTTCCCGCCAAGGGCACTGCCTTCATCTCGGTGAAGGACGCGGACAAGGAACGCATTGTGGAACCGGCGCGCAAGCTCATCTCGCTCGGCTTCAAGATCATCGCCACCAGCGGCACCGCCCGCTTCCTGAAAGATGCAGGCCTCGATGTCGCGGTGGTGAACAAGGTGCTGGAAGGCCGCCCGCATATCGTCGATGCGATGAAGAACGGCGATGTGCAGCTCGTTTTCAACACGACCGAAGGCGCGCAGGCGCTGGCTGATTCGAAATCGATCCGCCAGACCGCGCTCACCTCGAAGATCCCCTACTACACCACCATCGCCGGCGCCCGCGCCGCCGTGGAAGGGATCGCAGCCATCCATGCAGGCCAGCTACAGGTCGAGGCATTGCAATCCTATAACGGGGCGGCGTCTGCAAACTGACGCCGCCTCTCAGGCCGCCCCTTGCCGGAATGCGCAGAAAGCCCATATCCGCAAGGCCTTTCGCAGCCAAAACGCTGTTGACCGGGGCAAAAACCTGCTCAAAGATACGCGTCAGGCCGGTCGCCGGGCTCCATCCCGGCTCACCGGCTAAAATATGTGAGGAAGACCGTCAGGACATGGAAAAATTTCCGATGACTTCCGCGGGTCACACGGCCCTGGAAGAAGAGTTGAAACGTCTCAAATCCGTCGAACGCCCGCGTATCATCCAGGCGATTTCGGAAGCGCGCGCGCATGGCGACCTCTCCGAAAATGCGGAATATCACGCCGCGAAGGAACAGCAGGGCCTCAATGAGTCGCGCATCAACGAGCTGGAAGACAAGCTAGCCCGCGCGGATGTGATCGACGTGTCGAAACTGTCGGGGTCTTCGGTGAAATTCGGCGCAACCGTCACGGTTGTGGATGAAGATACGGACGAGGAACACGTCTATCAGATCGTCGGCGATCTGGAAGCCGACGTCTCAAAAGGCCGCATTTCCATCTCCTCGCCCATCGCCCGCGGCCTCATCGGCAAGGAAGAAGGCGACAGCGTGGAAGTGAACACGCCCGGCGGCGGCAAGTCCTACGAAATCCTGAAAGTGGAATACAAGTAAGCGCGGCAGCGCGCTTACTCTTCCTCCAGCGCCTCCAGCGGCACACCCGGCGTATGTTTGGAGCGGCGGATGGTGAGCGAGGTGCGCACGCTTTCCACATTGGGCGCGGGCGTCAGATGTTCCGTCAGGAAGGTCTGGAAGGTCGCAAGATCGGGCGCCACACATTTCAGAATGAAATCGATCTCGCCATTGAGCATGTGGCACTCGCGCACGAGCGGCAGCTCGGCCACATAGTGTTCGAAGGCCTTAAGGTCCGCTTCCGCCTGACTGTGCAGGCCCACCATGGCAAAGACCGTGACCTCGAAACCGAGGGCCTTGGGATCTAGATCCGCATGATAGCCGCGGATATAGCCCGCCTCTTCCAGCGCCCTGACCCGGCGCAGGCAAGGCGGCGCGGAAATGCCGACCTTCTTGGCAAGGTCCACATTGGTGATGCGGCCATCCTCCTGCAGCGCGCGCATGATCTGCATGTCGATGGCATCGAGCTTGGAACGTTTCATCTTCATGCCTCCCCATAACCCGCCGGAAACAGCCGAGACTTTCGGCGCGGGATGTTTTATTACTCGGGCAGGCTGGCCATTTCAGCAATAAAATTACCCAACAGCGCATTATTATAACCGAAATCAGCCAAAAACGATCCCGTCTATGACCAATTCCGCCGCCGAAGACCTGAAACTGCCCCCCGGCACCACCTGCTGGCTCCTCTCCAACGGCAATGCCGGCTATGAGGTGCAGGGCCTGGGTCTGGCGGAAATGATGGGCGTGGAGGCGGTCCTCAAGCGTGTTGCGCCGGGCGCGCCGGGCAAATGGCTCGCTCCCTGGGGCCCGGCCATGCAGGACCCGGAAATCGCCCCGCCCTGGCCGGATCTGCTCATCGCGGCAGGCCGCCAGGCCATTCCCTATGCCCGGATGATCCGGAAGGCCTCACGGGGCAGAACCTTCACCGCAATTCTCCAGCACCCGCATGTGAACCCGGCGCAGTTCGATTTCGTCTGGGTGCCTGCCCATGACCGGCTTTCCGGGCCGAATGTGCTCGCCACGCTCACCTCGCCCCACCGCATCACCCCGGAGAAGCTGGCGAAAGAGGCCGCGGCTTTCGAACCGCAAGTGGCGCACCTGCCCCGCCCCCGCGTCTGCGTCCTCATCGGCGGCACCAACAAGGCCTTCACACTGGACGAGGCGCGGATGGAGAAGATCTGCCAGAATCTCCAATCCGTGATGGGCACGGGCGCAAGCCTCATGGTTACCCCCTCCCGCCGCACCGGCGAAAAACAGACCGCGCTTTTAAAAGAGCGCCTTGCCGGCACCAATGCCGTGGTCTGGGACGGCACCGGCGCCAACCCCTATTTCGGCTTCATGGGCCAGGCCGATGCCGTCATCGTTACCTGCGACAGCGTCAACATGGTGGGTGAGGCCACTGCCACCGGCAAACCCGTCCATGTCATCGAGTTGCCCGCCATCTCGCCCCGCAAGGCGTCCAAATTCCGCCGTTTTCTTGATGCGCTCTATAAGGAAGGCGCGGCCCGCCCCTTTGTCGGCCAGCTTGAAAGCTGGGATTATCAGCCCTTAAATGCTACCACTGACGTCGCAAGGGAGCTGGTGCGCCGCTACCGCAAAGCGGCAGATGAGAAACGGTAACAGGGCCCAGCGCCAACAGGATAAAGGCCTGTTTCGGGAAGAACGAGAGATGAGCTTGCTCGATATCGAAGCCCTCAAACGCACACCAGCCAAGACCGATCCTTATGAGTATCTGGTGGTGGAAAATTTCATCCGTCCGGACATGTTTCCCGGCGTGGTGCGCGATTATCCGCAAATGACGACCACGGGCTCCGTCCCGCCCTCGGAACTCGATGTGCACGGCGCCTTCGAACAATTGCTCGAGGAACTCGAAGGACCGGCCTTCCGCGCCGCGCTCGAAGAGAAATTCGGTCTCGATCTTTCCTCTTATCCGACCATGTTCACCGTGCGCGGCCACTGCCACAAGGGCAATGGCAAAATTCATACGGACACGGAAAGCAAGATCATCACCGTGCTTCTCTACATGAACGAAAAATGGGAAGCCGATGGCGGGCGCCTCCGCATTCTGCGCGGCCCGGACGATCTAAACGACTATACCGAGGAAGTCCCCCCCTATGGCGGTACGCTGCTTGCCTTCCGCCGCTCGGAAAACTCCTGGCACGGCCATGAGCCTTTCGAAGGCCCGCGCCGCGCCATCCAGATGAACTGGGTCACGAGCGATAAGATTGTAGACAAGGAACAGCGCCGCCACCGCTTCTCGCAGCGGCTAAAGAAGCTCAATCCCTTCGCAGCGGATTGAGACACATGACCAGGATCAAAGCCGGGCCGGACACGCCATGTAACATGATGGCCGCCTAAGGCGCCTTCCATCCCGGCCCTGACAAAAAGAACAAGAGTTTACGATGCTGAATATCGAAACCTTTCAGAACGCGGACCTGTCGCAAGGATGGCGCCCCGGCAATAATGCGGGCGGCTCCACCCTCTTTAAAGCGCTGGGCCATCCGCTGGCCGCGGAAAAAGGCCGCGCGCTCATCCAGAAACTGAAAGGCAAAGGCCCCGTCGCGGTTTATGACCCGACGGGCATGATCGGCAATTTCCATGCCTATTTCGATCTCACCGGGATCGAGATCGAAGGCTATTACGTGCAGCGCATCGAAGATCTGGACGGCACCTTTCTCGGCCACAAGGCAAAACCGCTCACCGCCATGAAAGCGGGCAAGGCGAAAGCTGCTCTTGTTCTGCTTTTTGACGCCGATGCCGTGCTCGCTCCCATTCGCTTTGCGTTCCCGGAAGGCACGGAGATCGTCACGCTCGATGACATGCGTATCCCGGAAGAGATGCTGACCAATAAGAAGAAGTATCTCGACCCGATGAACTTCGCGACGAACTTCGCTCTGCTGCGCGAGGTGAAAGGCGCGAACGGCGTAGACGGGCTGCACACAACAGTGGCAAGCGCGAATTACTGGGCCATGCACGGCGCGAAAGACCCGCAGCTCTGGCTCTGCCTCTTCGACGAAGCAGGCGAGGAAATCGCAAGCTGGACGGAAAGCCTGCCCGAAGCAGGCGCGCCCTTCATCCTGGACAGCCAGGAGCTGCGCGCGCGCTTCGGCCTCGGCGACTTCACAGGCTCACTCTTCATTCACGCCATCCGCATTGCAGGCCATGACGTCGTAAAATATGCCCTTGATGTGTATGGCGAAGACGGCAAGGCGCTGACCTGCTCCCATGACGCCAATGCCTGGCCAGCAGATTATTATGCAGGCATGCCGGCAGGCGAGGCGGATGAAGAAGTCACGCTCTTCATCCAGAACTCGCATCCCATGCCTATTCCGCCGAAATCCATCGGCCTCAACATCATGGGCGCGCAGGACATCTCCTGGTATGAAAGCGAAATCCCGCCCTTCGCCACCCATGCGCTGAATGTGAACGCGCTGCTGCCGCAGGCCGAATGGCCGGACCAGATCGAGATCGTGGCAGGCCGTTTCTTCGTGCGCCCGCGTTATGAAGTGCGCCGCAAGGAGCTGGGCCGCCGCCGCATCGCCCACGCAAATGTGGAGCGCATCGACCTCAAAGCCGATCCTTTCATCCCCAAGCTGAGCGAAACGATGGGCAAGGGCTACATCATGCCCCTGCCCGTGCTGCCGCGCGACATCTTCTCCACCACCGTCTTGCCGACGCCCATGGCGCGCGACGAAATGGAAATGCCGCTGCGCATCGAACTCATGGATGCGGACGGCACGGTCGCAGCATCCAAATATCTCGGCCGCATCCCGCGCCGCGAAAGCACGGCCATAGATATCGACGCATGGATCGCAGAGGAAGGCGCAAAGCTTCCCTCCGGCCACGGCCACGTGGAATTTCTCTATGACTTCCGCAAAGGCGGTGAGGCGAATGGCTGGCTGCATGCGCTTGGCCGTTTCGAACAGAAAGCCTCAGGACACCGTGCGGAAACGATTTTCGGCGCGCATATCTACAACACGCCGGTCATCTATAAGGACGAGCCGCAATCCTACACCAACAAGCCACCGGGCCTGACGACGCGCCTTTTCCTGCGTCTGGCGCGGAACGGTGAAGATACGATCTGCCATCTCGTCTATCCCGCCTCCCTGCCCTGGCACGAGAAAAGCGCCACAAAGCTGATCCTGCATGATGAGCATGGGCAGCCTATTGCCGAAACCGGCATCGAGATCGCCTGCGGCGGCTCCCGCTTCTGGCGTCTGAGCGAAATGTTCTCCGCGGAAGAGCGCGCAAAAGCCGGCAAACTCGGCTATGTCATCGTGCGCGACACGACCTGCCGGCTCTTCGGGTTTCACGGCCTGCTCAATGACGGGGAAAGCTTCTGCCTCGATCATATGTTCGGTTTCTAGGGTAGTCTCCATGACACGCATGATGAAATGCGCAGCGCCGCTTCTCGCGCTCGCGCTTTTGACAGGCGCAAAAGGCGCTTCGGCTGAAAATGTTGCGGCTTTGACCTGCGCGGACCTGACGGAAGACAATATCGTCCCGCTCGCCATCTGGCTCGACGGCTACCGCGCGGCAAAGCTGGGCAGCACCCGCTCGGACGAAGACTGGATGTTTCAGGTAACCGAACGCCTGATCGTCGAATGCGACGAAAACCCGGACGGCGCGCTCTTTCCCATGTTTGACGAAATGATCCGCCGCTACTGACGAAAAGGCCCCATGACGAAAGCGCTCTTCATCGGCACAACGGGCATGCTCGCCAAGGCGGCAGAGCATGCGGCGGCACGGGCAGACACCTGCATCCTCGCAGCCCGCAACGCCTCCGGCTTTTCATTCAGCAAACCGGCTATCGATGCGCGTACACGCAAACTCGACCTTGATTACGAAAAAGCCGCACGCTTTCTCACCCTCGTGCGCCAGCATGCGCCCTTCGATCTCGCCCTCACCTGGGTAAGGCCGCAAGCTGAGGAAATGCGGAATGCCATCGCCCGTATGATGACGAAGGACGCCCTGCTCGTCGAAGTCATGGGCTCGGCCTCTGCCAAGGCAGGCGGCTTTGCGGACCGGCGGGCAAAAGCCATGCGCGCTTTCCCTCATATCCGCTATGCTCAGGTCGTTCTGGGATTCGTCATCGAAGGCGGAACGAGCCGCTGGCTCACCCATGAAGAAATTTCGGCGGCGGCGATAAAAGCGCTCGACACAGGCGCGCCGCGCATCCGTGCCGGACAAAGCGGCCCCTGGGAGAAGCGGCCGCAGGAGAGCGGACAATGAAAAAGTTTCTGACGGCATGGTGCCTTGCCTTTCTCCTGTGCGGCCCGGCCTCTGCGGATGAATGTGCCGCCCCGCCCTATTGCGAAACCCGCGCCTATTTCACCGACTGGCTGGCGGCCTGCCGCCCCACCCAGCCGCTTTTCTGCAGCATCAACACCTATGTGCATAACAAGGAAGCGCCAGCAGGCTTCGATTATCAGCTCCGCCTTGCCCGTCCCGCGCCCGGCGCCCCGCTTGAGCTCTCACTCATTGCCGTGGACCGGTTCGTCACCACCTCCAGGGAGATGATTTTCGACATTCCGGGCCAGGCAAATCTCGTCGTGACGCCGGAGAAACTCTCCACGCCCGAGGCGGTCAATGACTATGTGATTGAGGACCGTGCCGTCCTCGAAGAGCTGATTCCGGCTATGAAACGCGGCTATTACCTGACTGTCCGCTTTACCGACGGAGAGGAGCATCCCGCCTCCATCCGCTTCTCGCTCATGGGTTTCACAGCCGCGCTTGCCTTCATGGAAGAGCAATCGAAAGCGCCTAAATCTGCCGAGGCACCGCCGCTTTAGCCGCCCCCTACAAAAACGCGCTAAGGTCTGTATGCTGTGCCTGAATCGGAATGAGGAAGGATACCGCCATGCGCCGTCTGTTTCTGGGTCTTGCCGCTCTTCTTTGCGCGGGGCTGCTCGTGTCATGCGGCGACGGAGGCAGCACCAAAATAAGCGGCGACATCACCTCCGCTACCCCGATTTCCGTGCCCGAAGGCGCGGCTGCCGAAATCGTCCTGCTCGACATTGCCGAAGAAGACCCTGCCAAGGCCACGATTGCGGAAACCTCCATTGACGTTCCGGCTGGCGGCACGCCCTTCGGCTATGAACTTCCCTACGATCCGGAAAAGCTGGAAGATGGCGGCATCTACACGCTTGCAGTGCGCATTCTTGTGGATGGCGACGTGCGCTTCGCCGCCGCCCACCACAATGCAACGGTAACCGGAAAGGGCACTTCTATCCTCGACGTCGTAATCGAGCCCGTCGCTCCGTCAGGTCCGCGCGCCGAGTAACGTCTCGGCGACCCGTGCCGCGCACACCCGGAAAGCAGCCAGATCGCCCAGCGCCCCTTCTTTCCCGCAGCAAATGACGGCACCGCCGGACTGCGCCGCGGCGCCGTCGATCATCAGATTGTCGGTCAAACCGAAATCCTCGATCAAAAGCCCGTCTCCATCCCGCGCCCCGTGAACCCCGCAAAAGGCCCGCGTGCGCGCGGCGAAGAGGCGCGAATCGTTTGAATAGGCGAAAACGGGCTTGCCGAGCCCGCGCACATGACCGATCTCATAAGCCGTGCCTGGATCGAGCGAGGGACCGCGAAACGGCGTGACATTGGCAATGCAGGCCTCCGCCGCCTCGATCAGCGCAATATTCGCCTCATAGATCGCCAATCCAGCCTGACGCTGCGTAAGACCTGACAGATCAAGCCCGCCATCGAGCGGAAACAGACCTTCCAGTCCATATTGGGCGCATACCGCCTTTTTCGCCGCGCCGATCTCTTGTGCATCGGGCAGAAAAACCTCCGGCCCGGCCAGATAAATCTTCATGCGTTCCGCCTCTGTTCTTCTACCGCTCAGGAAATTCGTCCCCACATCGAAAGAGACGCAGCTCAGCCCAACCGGCGGGCCGCAGGGGACATTGAGGGGAATATCATGCGTCAGGCATCACGCAAGGCACAGCCTTGCCATGGGCCATACCGCCTATATAAAGAAACGCCGTTCAAGCCGGGGCTGCATTGTCAAAGGCAGTCGGCAGCTCTTGCCAGAGACGGCGGATGAACAATATGACGACGATAAAGGAGGCTGCCATTTCCTGCCGATATTCCGCCTGCAAATTGCCTGATCCCGTTTGGCGCCGCCATGCTGAAGAGACCCGGCATAAAGGGAGCACGGCAGAAAAATGGTGACGTATCTGAGTCTGGCCGCCGGCCTTTTGCTGCTGCTCTTCTGCGGTGATCTTCTCGTCCGCGGCGCCGTTGCTCTGGCGACGCGGCTCGGCATCCCCTCCATGGTCATCGGCCTCACCATCGTCGCCTTCGGCACCTCCGCTCCGGAACTTGTCGTCTCCATTCACGCCGCCCTGAAAGGCGTCTCCGGCATCGCCATTGGCAATGTGGTGGGCTCGAACATCGCCAATGTGCTGCTCGTGCTCGGCCTGCCCGCCATCATCTATCCCATTATTTGCGATCAGCCAGCCATTCGCCGCAATACCGTCATCATGCTGGGCTCGAGCGCGCTCTTCACGTTCCTGTGCTGGCATGGCGCGCTGCATTTCTGGCAAGGCGCGCTGCTCTTCCTGCTTCTCATCATCTTCCTCGGGTATTCTGCTCATTACGCCGCAACCTGCCCCGAGGCCGTGTCCGGCGAAGTGGATGAACTGATTGAAGAAGGCGCCCTGCCCGCCGGCAGCGGGCGCATCACGGTCTATCTTCTGGCGGGCATCATCGGCCTGCCGCTCGGCGCGCATCTTTGCGTGACAAGTGCCACGGAAATCGCGCGCACCTTTGGCGTTTCGGAAGCCGCCATCGGCCTTTCCGTCATCGCCATCGGTACCTCGCTGCCGGAGCTGGCCACCACCGTCGCCGCCGCCTTGCGCAAACAGGCCGATGTCGCTGTCGGCAACGTCATCGGCTCCAACATCTTCAACATCCTCGGCATCATGGGCATCACGGCGATGGTGAAAACCATTCCCGTGCCGCCCAATTTCCTTTTCTTCGACCTCTGGGTCATGATGATCGCGGCGGTGCTGATCCTGCCCTTCGCCTTGGCGCGCACCACCATCACCCGCAGCGCCGGAGCGGTGTTCCTCATCGGCTATGTGAGTTATCTCTACTTCCTCTTTCTGGCGGATCAGGCAGCAGGCGGCATGTAATACCCCGCTGTGAGCCACCGGCAGCCGAAACCATGGGAGGAGATCATGAGCAGTCCCGGCACCGTCCTGATTACGGGCGCGGCAAAACGGATAGGACGCGCCGTCGCGGAAGATATGGCCGCCCGCGGCTGGGCCGTCGCCGTGCATTATGGCGGCTCGGAGGACGCGGCGAACGATCTGGTGGACGCCATCAAGGCCAGGGGCGGCAAAGCCGCCGCCTTCCGCGCTGATCTGAGTCACACGCATGAGGTGAAGGCCCTTGTCCGCCTGGCCGCGAACGAGCTCGGTCCCCTCACCTGCCTCATCAACAACGCCTCGGTCTTTGAGGCCGACTCGCTCGGCGATGTGAGCGAAGAGAGCTGGGCGCTGCACATGGACGCCAATCTGAAAGCGCCGGTTTTCCTCGCCCAGTCCTTCGCCCACCAGTTGCCGGGGGACCGGGAGGCGAACATCATCAACGTCATCGACCAGCGCGTCTGGCGCCTCACGCCCCGCTTTCTGTCCTATACGCTCTCGAAAGCCGGGCTCTGGACCCTGACCCAGACCCTTGCCCAGGCGCTTGCCCCGCATAATATCCGCGTAAATGGCATCGGCCCTGGCCCCACCCTCAAGAACGAGCGCCAGGATGAGGCTGATTTTGCCCGTCAGCAAAAGGCAACCCTGCTGGGCCGCGGCGCGGAGCTGCGGGAAATCGCCGCTGCCATCCGCTTTATCCTTGAAAGTCCGAGCATGACGGGCCAAATGATCGCTCTCGATGGCGGCCAGCATCTGGCCTGGGAAACGCCGGATGTGCGGGATATCCCCGAATAACCCGCCAAATGCGGAGCGAGCGACCATGAGCCAGCCCCCTTCCTCCCAGAAAAACCGCGAAGCCTCCAATGTGATGCCCTTACGCATTGCCGATCACGCCCGCGCCATCCGGCATGTGTTCGTGCGGGACCTAATGCTCCACGCTGATATTGGCGTCTATGCCCATGAAAAGGGCCGCGAGCAGCCGCTGCGCTTCAATGTGGACCTGACCGTCTCCGAGGCCGCTCATAGTGATGAACTCACGAATGTAGTCTGCTACGAGCAAGTCGCGAACCGGATCAAGGATCTGGTGAACAGCGGCCGCGTGAACCTGGTCGAGACGCTGGCCGAGCAGATCGCCGCTGCGTGTCTGGAAGACGAAAGAGTGCTGGCAGTGCGCGTCAGAGTTGAAAAACTCGCGGCAATTCCCGAGGCCGCTGCAGTTGGCGTCGAAATCGAGCGCAGCCGCCTCGCGTGACCCCGATTCCCGCCCGTCGCTGGAAAGTTCTGCACACGGCCTGTCAAGCGGAATTAACCCTGTTGAACCGGCCAGTTTTTATTTATCCGTGCACGGACGCATCTCCAGTTCCGGGTAAAACCCTTTAATATCAATGACTTGGAGAATCGGCTCAAAAAGGGCATCTGTCATAAAACGTAATTATTACAAGGGTTTGACAGACTCGTTCCAAAAGTGCCCACAAACTTATCCACACCCTCTTTCCAGCCTCCCGGCATGGACAGAAAACTGAAACAATCATAGGAACTTAAGGCACAGCGCAGGCTTGAAGCGGCCAGAACCGGGCCAACATGGAACGCATGACGAGCACCGATATTTCCCTCCCCCGCGGGGCCGCCTTGATCGCCGAAAAGGTGAAGACCCTGCCCGAAAGTCCCGGCGTCTACCGCATGATGGCGCCGGACGGGGAGGTGCTTTATGTCGGCAAGGCCCGCAACCTGAAACGCCGGGTCACGAACTACACAAAGCTGGGCGGCCATTCGAACCGCATTGCCCGCATGATCGCCTCCACCGCCGCGATGGAATTCATCACCACCGCAACGGAGACGGACGCGCTTCTTCTGGAAGCCAACCTCATCAAACGCCTGCGCCCGCGCTACAATGTGCTGCTGCGCGATGACAAGTCGTTCCCTTACATCTTCCTGACCGCCGACCATGATTTCCCGCAGGTGCTGAAACACCGCGGCACCCGCAAGCGCGAAGGCGATTATTTCGGCCCCTTCGCCTCCGCCGGCGCCGTGGGCCGCACGCTGAACGCGCTTCAAAAAGCCTTCCTGCTGCGCTCCTGCTCTGACAGCGTCTTCGAAAGCCGCACCCGCCCCTGCCTGCTTTTTCAAATCAAGCGCTGCTCCGCCCCCTGCACAGGTGAGATCGGCAAGGAAGGTTATGAAGAACTGGTGACGGAAGCGCGCGACTTCCTGACCGGCAAGAGCCGCCGCACCCAGGACATGCTGGCCCGCGAAATGGAAAAGGCGTCAACGGATCTCGACTTCGAGCGCGCCGCCATTTACCGCGACCGCATCCGCGCGCTCACCCAGATCCAATCTCATCAGGGCATCAACCCCCGCTCCGTGGTGGACGCGGATGTCTTTGCCATTGCCGAGCAGGGCGGCCAGACCTGCATTCAGGTGTTCTTCTTCCGCGCCGGGCAGAACTGGGGCAACCGCGCCTATTTCCCGCGCCACGACAAGGAAGTGGAACCGGCAGAGGTGCTGGACGCCTTCCTTGCCCAGTTCTATGACGACCGCCCGCCCCCGAAGCTCATCCTGCTCAGCCATGACGTGCCGGGCCGCAAGCTTCTGGCCGAAGCGCTCACCATCCGCGCCGGCCACAAGGTCGAGGTCCACATGCCGCAGAAAGGCGAGAAGCGCGAGCTTGCCGAACACGCGCTGACCAACGCAAAAGACGCGCTGGGCCGCCGCCTCGCCGAATCCTCCACCCAGCGCCGCCTTCTGGAAGAGATGGCAGAGACTTTCGGCCTCGACGCGGCGCCGGAGCGGATCGAGGTTTACGACAACAGTCACATCTCCGGCACCAACGCCGTGGGCGGCATGATTGTGGCAGGCCCCGACGGCTTCATGAAAAATCACTACCGGAAGTTCAACATCAAGAACAAAGAGACGGAGCCGGGCGACGATTACGCCATGATGCGCGAAGTGCTGACCCGCCGCTTCTCCCGTCTCATCAAGGAGGCTGGCCCGCGCGGCGAAGCGCAGTCGGGCACGGAGGACGGCGCTTCCCCCTGGCCCGACGTCATTCTCATCGATGGCGGCACAGGCCAACTCACGGTCTCGGAGGAAGTGCTGGCCGAGCTTGGCATAGAGGACGTCGCCATCATCTCCATCGCCAAAGGGCCGGAGCGCGATGCAGGCCGCGAGCGCTTTTTCATGCCGGGCCGCCAGCCCTTCATGCTGCCGCCCAAGAACCCGGTGCTTTACTACCTCCAGCGCCTGCGCGATGAAGCCCACCGCTTTGCCATCGGCTCCCACCGCGCGCGCCGCAAGAAGGCTGCCGCCGCCAATCCCCTCGACGAGATTGCGGGCATCGGCCCCACGCGCAAACGCGCGCTCCTGCGTCATTTCGGGTCAGCCCGCGCCGTCGCCCGCGCCGGATTGAACGATCTGGTGGGTGTGGAAGGCATCAACGAAAAGGTTGCGCAAATTGTTTACGATCATTTCCATGGCAGCCCGGAATAGAGGCCCGGAGGGGCAGACGTGCCGCCCGCATGTGGTATGATAGGAAAGGAGCGCGGCCACCCGCCTCCGCTTAGAAAACACCGGTGAGTCCCATGCTTACAAGCCTTCCCAACCTTCTCACCTATGCCCGTATCCTCATGGTCCCGGCCATGGTGGGCGCGCTTTACCTTGAAGGCGACAAGGCACATTGGATCGCTCTCGCGCTTTTCATCCTTGCGGCCATTACGGATTATTTCGACGGCTATTTCGCGCGCGCCTGGCAACAGGTCTCGAGCCTCGGGCGCATGCTGGACCCGATCGCCGACAAGCTGCTTGTCGCCGCTGCGCTTTTGATGCTCGTCGCCAATGGCACGATTGGCTGGGATTCGGTGCTCGCCGCCGTCGTCATCCTTGCCCGCGAAATTCTGGTCTCGGGCCTGCGGGAGTTTCTGGCCGGTGTGCGCGTTTCAGTGCCGGTCTCCCAGCTCGCCAAATGGAAAACCGCCATTCAAATGGCCGCCATCGGCTTTTTGCTGGCCGGCCCTGCTGGCGACAAGGTCATTCCCTACATCACGCAAACAGGTACAGCTCTCCTTTGGATCGCCGCCCTTCTCACCCTATATACAGGCTATGATTATCTGAAGGCCGGGCTCACCCACGTCATCAGTGAAGACGAAGCATCGGCTGCGCCTCAGGCAGGCCATCAGCCGAGCCCTAGCAACCCGGCCAACAACCCGGATGGATCGCGCCCGTGAAAATTCTTTATTTCGCATCGCTGAAAGAAAAGATCGGCCGCGCCGAGGAAGACATCACCCTGCCCGGCGGCATCAAGACCGTGGGCGATCTGCTCACCTGGCTGAAGACCCGTGATGAAGCCTATGCCAACGCCTTTTGCGACATGCGCCTCATCAAAGCCGCCGTCGATCAGGAACATGCGGGCCTCGATGCGCCCATCGCCCGGGCAGCAGAGGTCGCTTTCTTTCCGCCGGTGACGGGCGGCTGAGTTCATGAGCGTCAGCGTTCAGGAACAGGATTTCGACATTGGCGCAGAAACAGCGGCGCTGACAAAGACTCGCACCGACATCGGCGCCCTCGTCACCTTCACCGGTCTCGCCCGCGATCATGCAGGCGGCAAACCCGTCAGCGAAATGACGCTGGAACATTATCCCGGCATGACGGAAAAGGAGCTGGAGCGCATCGAGGCCGAAGCCCATCAGCGCTGGGACCTGCAGGCAAGCCGGATCATCCATCGCTACGGGCGCATGAAGCCGGGCGACAATATCGTCCTTGTTCTCACCGCCTCCGCCCACCGCAAGGATGCGTTCGAGGCCGCCGAGTTCCTCATGGACTGGCTGAAAACCAAAGCACCCTTCTGGAAAAAGGAAACGGGGCCCGAAGGCCCCGAATGGGTTGCCGCGAAGGCAAGCGACGATGAAGCGGCGGCGCGCTGGAAACGCTGATTACGCCGCGCCCTTCTTCGGCTGCACTTCGGCCGTGTAGTCATCCATCAGCACTTTGGTGATATCACCCGGCGTGAAACGGTGCGGACCGATTTCCGCCACCGCCGTCACTTCCGCTGCCGTGCCGGTGATGAAGCATTCGGAGAAGCCGTCCAGCTCTTCCGGCTTGATGTGCCGTTCGATGATTTCGAAACCGCGCTTGCGGGCAAGATCCATCACCGTGCGGCGCGTGATCCCATCCAGGAAGCAGTCCGGCGTCGGCGTGTGAATGACACCGTCCTTCACGAAGAACATGTTCGCGCCCGTCGCCTCTGCCACATAACCCCGGTAATCGAGCATCATCGCATCGGCATAGCCCTTGGCTTCCGCCGCATGCTTGGAGATGGTGCAGATCATGTAAAGACCGGCTGCCTTGCTCTTGCAGGGCGCGGTTTCAGGCGAAGGCCGCTTGTAGTCCGCAATATCCATGCGGATACCCTTGAGCCGCTGCTCGGGATCGAAATAGCTCGGCCATTCCCAGGCAGCCACCGCCACATTGATACGGTTCGACTGCGCGGACACACCCATCATCTCGCTGCCGCGCCAGGCGACGGGGCGCAGATAACCGTCCGTCAGGCCCTGTGCCTTCACTGTCTGGCGGCAGGCGTCGTCAATCTCGTCCAATGTGTAGGGAATTTTGAAGCCCAGAATCTCGGCAGACTTGAACAGGCGCTCCGTATGCTCGCGCAGTTTGAAGATTTCTCCACCATAAAGACGCTCTCCTTCAAACACGCAGCTCGCATAATGGAGACCGTGCGTCAGCACGTGAATCTGCGTATCCTTCCACGGCTTGAGTTCGCCATTGAACCAGATCCAGCCGTCACGCTGATCGAACGGGATATCCGCCATGAGCTTGCATCCTTCAGTCTATGCCGGTGCGCCAGCCCGGCCATGTCACCACATGTTTGCCGGATGCCCCCGCATAGGTCAAAATAGGGAACTGGGTTTTCTCACCGGGCCAATAAGAGGTGCCGGCAAGAAGCTTAATGCGCTTGGGTACAATTCTGTCGTTTTGATTGCCCTATAAGTAACATCCGGTCGAATATATGTCAACATGGCTGACCTAAAAATTACACCGCTTTCGGCGCAAGGCGCCGCCACGGCCTCAGATGCCCAAGGAAAATCGCAGTCTTCTGCGGTTCCGGAGACAGATTTGCCTGCTATGGAGAACCGTTCCCGCGAAGAAACCCGCGAGCTTGTGGAAGCCATCGAGTGGCTTTTCTTCGCCTACCGGGATTTCACCTCTGATCCGGACGCCATTCTGCAGGAATATGGCTTCGGCCGGGCGCATCACCGTGTGATCCACTTTGTCGGGCGCCATCCGGGCATCACCGTGGCAGACCTTTTGAACATTCTGCGCATCACCAAGCAGAGCCTTGCCCGCGTGCTGAAGGAACTCATCGCCCAGGGCTATGTGATTCAGAAAACCGGCACCAAGGACAGGCGCCAGCGCCTGCTCTATCTGTCGGACAAGGGGGTCGAGCTTGAAAAGCGCCTTGCGGGCCCGCAGCGCGAACGTGTTGCCAAAGCCCTCGCCGCCGCCGGCCCCGAAGCACATAAAGCCTGGACGGCCGTGATGGCCCATCTGGTGAATGAGGATGACCGCCGCGCGGTGGAAGACCTCATTTCGGAAGGATATGTGTCGTGAGTGAAGCGGCCCCGGCCAATTCAGAAGCCCGCTCCGGCATGCAGAACGAACGCGCGCCGCTGCCCGATGATGCAGCGCATATTCTCGTGGTCGATGATGACCGGCGCATCCGCGAACTCCTCAAACGCTATCTCGGCGATAACGGCTTCCGCGTCACTGTGGCAGGCACCGCCGAGGAAGCGCGCGCGCGCCTTGCCGGCCTCGCCTTCGACCTGCTTGTGCTTGATGTGATGATGCCCGGCGAAACGGGCCTTGAACTCACCGCCGCGCTGCGCGGCAAATCGGACGTCCCGATCCTGCTGCTCACTGCGCGCGCGGAAACGGAGCACCGGATCGAAGGGCTGGAACACGGTGCGGATGATTATCTGCCTAAACCCTTCGAACCGCGCGAGCTGCTCTTGCGCATAAACACCATCCTGCGCCGCACCCGCAAGGATGAGGTGGCGGCGGCGGAAATCTTCTTCGGCGATTGCCAGTTCGACACCAAAAGCGGACGGCTCTGGCGCGGTGAAAAACCGGTGCACCTGACTGAGCGCGAAGCGCAGCTGATGCAGCTTTTCATTGACCGGATCGGTGACACGCTGACCCGGGACGATTTACGGGACGGCGAGAATGGCGGCAGCGAACGCGCCATCGATGTGCAGATCAACCGGCTGCGGCGGAAAATCGAACATGATCCGCGCAACCCGCTTTATCTTCAGACCGTGCGCGGCATCGGCTATGTCTTCAAGCCGGATTGAATGGACGCGTAAACGCGCAAACAATTGAGTGATGACCCCCAATGAGCGTTGAAAGCATGGATGGCAACTCCCGGCAGGAGCCCGCGCGCGAACCGCGCCGCTTTAGCCCCTTTGCCTTTCTCAAGCGTTTCATGCCGCGCGGCCTTTACGGACGCTCGCTCATCATCATCGTCGCGCCGATGATCCTGCTTCAGCTTGTCGTTACTTATGTCTTTCTGGAACGGCATTGGCGCATGGTGACGGAAAAACTCTCCGCCTCCGTTGTTGCCGATATCAGCCTGCTTGCCCGGCAATATGAAATTCTAGATGACACCAAAGAACTGCAGATGCTGACTGAAGCGGCGTGGAAGGAGCTGGACATGAGCATTGCCTTCCGTCCCGGCGAGAGCCTGCCCGAAACGCGTCCCGAACCGGGCAACTTCCTGCTTGAGGAATCCTTACGCGCAGAAATCGAGGAGCGGATCAGCAGGCCCTACTGGATCGACACGACGAGTTATTCCGAATATGTCGACATCAGGATCGGGGTCGGTGACGGCGTGCTGCGCGTTCTCCCCTTGCGCAGCCGCGTCTATGCCACGAACTCGCATATCTTCCTTGTCTGGATGGCCGGGGCTTCGCTTGTCCTTATTGCCGTTGCCGTTCTTTTCCTGCGCAACCAGATCCGTCCCATTCAGCGCCTCGCCTATGCGGCAGAAAGTTTCGGCAAAGGCCGCGACGTGCCCGACTTCAAACCCCAGGGCGCCTCCGAAATGCGCCGCGCCGCCGCCGCGTTCCTTGATATGCGCGCGCGCATTCAGCGCCAGATCGATCAGCGCACCGCCATGCTAGCCGGCGTGAGCCATGATTTGCGCACGCCGCTCACCCGTTTCAAACTTCAACTCGCCATGCTGGGTGACACGCCCGAAGCGATGGAACTGAAAGCTGATGTGCGCGAGATGGAGCGCATGCTCGAAGCCTATCTCGCCTTTGCCAAAGGTGACCAGGACGAGCCGGGGCGCGTGGTCGACCTTGCCCATCTCATCAATGAAGTGGGCCTCGATGCGGAGCGCAATGGCGGCAATGTGCTCATCGACGCGGACGGCGACCTGCGCCTGCCCATGCGCCGTCAGGCCTTCAAACGCTGCCTGACAAACCTGGTGGAAAATGCCTGCAAATATGCGGGCAATGTCACCATCACCGCCCGCCGCAGCCCGCATCTCATCACCATCTGGGTCGACGATGACGGCGGGGGCATTCCGCCGGAAAAATTAGAGGATGTGTTCCGTCCCTTCTACCGGCTCGATGAAGCGCGCAATCTCGATGAAGGCGGCACAGGCCTTGGCCTTGCCATCGCCCGGGACGTCGCCCGCAGCCATGGCGGCGACATCGAACTGATGGAAAGTCCGCTCGGCGGCCTGCGCGCGCAGATCAATCTGCCCGTCTGATTATTTTCAGGAGTGAAGAACGCGGCCGTCTTCTTCGCCGCTTTCGCCGTAAGGCGCCGAGGCACTGCGGCGGCGGGAGCGCAAAAGCTTGAGCCACTTCTCGCCCTGCGCAAGACGCGCATCAAGTTCGGCCATCACCTTGTTGGGATCATCCTCCCGCAGCCAGACCCGGAACGTGGCCAGCCACACGAGCGCCAGCCCGCGGCGGCGCGCGGCACCCAGCACCCCTTCCGTGTCGATACCGGCAGCAGCAAGCGCCCACTCCATGGACCGGTCGATGGCCTTTGCCTGGGAAAGCGCGGCAAGCGGGTCCTGATTCATGGCGGAAACCATCGATCTAACGGACGCCTTGTGCGGCTCCAGCAGTTCGACCCGCGTCATCAGCACATCGAAAACCCGGTCCCGCGGCGCCGCATCCTCAAAATCATCGGGATCGACCGTATCGAGCAATTCCGCATCAATGCGTTTGATGAAGGCGCTGACAATGGCAGGCTTGGTGTGAAGGCCGGGCGGCACTTGCGCCAGCTTCAGCCGCGCGGATTTGAGGATCGCAGGGAACGAAACATCTTCCCACGGCGTCTTGGCCGACAGCCGCAACGCCGCATCAATCAGTCTGTCTTCAATCGTCCGTTTCCCGCCCATGGATAAAAGATAAGGGCCGCAACGCCGACTTACGAGTCCCATTCGTCAAAAAAGCTTGCGAAAGCTCTTTTTCCCGGCGTTTATTTCCCGAGTTCGCGCGAGCGGTCCCGCGCCGCGGTCATGGCCTCGGTCAGGAGCCCGGTCAGCCGCTCCCCGCCCATCAGCACCTTGAGCGCGGCTTCCGTGGTGCCCCCCGGAGAGGTGACGTTCTGACGGAGCTGGCCCGCGCTTTCGGGCATCACGTGCAACATCTCCCCGGCTCCCGCCACGGTTGCGCGCGCCAAAGCCATCGCCATGTCGGGTTTCAGGCCGAGCGAAACACCTGCCGCGGCCATTGCTTCCACCATGTGAAAGACATAAGCCGGACCAGAGCCGGACAGCGCCGTCACCGCATCCATCAACTCTTCGGAAGGCAGCCACACGGCCTCACCCGCCGCCTCCAGCAGCTTGCCGGCAGCCTCCTGACCGGCCGCATCCACATGCGCATTCGCCACCGCGGCGCTCACGCCCCGTCCGACAGAGGCCGGCGTGTTGGGCATCGCCCGCACAATGGCCGCCCCCTCGCCCAGAAGCCCGGCAAGCCGCGCAAGCGAAACACCTGCTGCAATGGAAAGAAACACCGTGCCGGGCTGCACAAGAGGTTTGAGATCCGGCAGCACATCACCGAAGAGCTGCGGCTTGACCGCCAGCACCACCACGCGTGGGATCCGCTCGGCCAGCGCTTCGATGCCGGGATTAAGCGCAATGCCGTGTTCGACCACAAGCTGCGAAACCTCCTGAGGCGGCGACGGATCGCGCACCGCAAGCTGCGTCCCCGCAATGCCCTGCGCAAGCCAGCCCTGCAGCAAGGCGCCGCCCATCTTCCCTGCCCCGATCAGAACGACGGGACCTTCACCATTTCCGCTAGTCATACTGCCGCCTAAATCAACTATGTCCGGATCACGCCGTGCCATGCGTTTCGAACATGCAGGCACTCACCGCTTCCTGCGGGGTTTTGCCGGCCCAGATTACATATTGGAAGGCCGGGAAAAACCGTTCGCAGGCTTCAAGAGCCAAACGCAGCAGCGTCTCGCATTGTTCCGGGGTGGCCGTGGCCCCGCCGCAAAGAAGTAGCGAATCGCGGAACAGGATCGTGCCATCCTCAACCCACATGTCGAAATGGCCGGACCAAAGCTGTTCATTGACCAGCCCCATCACCTCGCGGATGCCGGAGCGTTTTTCCGGCGGCACCCTGAGGTCCAAGGCGCAGGCCATGTGAAGCCCGCCAATATCATCCCGCCAGTTGAGCGAGACATGATAGTCCCGCCACTCGCCGGAAAGAGCCAGATTGAGTTCCTGATCATGGCTGCGCTCGCAGACCCAGTTTTGCAGGTCCGCCACCTGCTCGACGAGATCGAGCGGGTTCATATCCACATATTCGGCTTGCATGAGAATGGTCGTCATCGCTGCACCCCGCCTCTGCCCGTCCCCGGAAAGCCCCGCCGACTTTCCCGGCCCCGGATCCGGGGCCTAAACATGGGCCTTTCGGCACCCACGCGGCGCCTCCCCGGACTTAGAAAGAGGCGCTTTAGAGAGCGCTGCGACCGCCTGCCCGCTAGATTTAGTAGCGACCGGCCGTCGGAATACCATCACCGTGCATGACTCGGTGAGTCGGCGCAAGACTGCCCTTGCGGCCTCGAAGCGAAATTTATGTGAATAAGCGGTTTTGCAGATCAGCCAGGCTTGCTGGTTTTCTTGAGCGCCTTTTCCAGCGCCTCGACGCGCGCCGCAAGCGCCTCGTTTTCTTCCCGCGCCTTCGCAGCCATTTCCTGCACCGCCTCGAACTCTTCGCGGGAAACAAGATCGAGATCGGCGATCATGCGCTCGAAATGCGCGCGGAAAAACGATTCCGCCTCCTGGCGCACACCATGCGCCGCCCCGGCGGCAGACGTGAACATCTTTGCCAGATCGTCGAGAAAACGGTTGTCATACTGCGTCATGGGAGCCTCCCGGAAAGCTTGGCGCCCACCATAACGCCCGCGCGCAAAAAAGCGAGAGCCGGAACGCCGCAGGCCCCAAAACGTCATGGCCGCCCCTGCTTGACTTGGGGCCCATCCCGGCGACACTGACCGCTCACATCGCGCAACCGCAGGCAGGCCCATGCCCTTTCCCGAAATCGACCCCGTTCTCATCCAGATCGGCCCCTTCGCGATCCGCTGGTATGCGCTGGCCTATATCGCCGGGCTGCTTCTCGGCTGGCGCTACATGATTGCGCTGGCCGAAAACGAAAAACTCTGGAGCGGGCGCCCCGGTCCCGCCACCCGCGCGCAGATCGATGATCTTCTGCTCTGGGCCGCGCTCGGCGTCATTCTGGGCGGGCGTCTCGGCTATGTGCTCTTTTACAAGCCCGCCTATTACTTCGCGAACCCGGGCGAAATCGCCGCCGTCTGGCAAGGCGGCATGTCCTTCCACGGCGGCATGCTCGGCGTCGTGATTGCCATCTTCCTCTTCGCCCGGCGCAAGAACATCGCGCTCTGGTCCCTGGGCGACATGGTGGCAGCGGCCACACCTATCGGCCTTTTTTTCGGGCGCATTGCGAACTTCATCAATGCCGAATTGTGGGGCCGCCCCTCCGATGTGCCCTGGGCAATGATCTTTCCGACGGACCGTCTGGGCCTGCCCCGCCACCCGAGCCAGCTTTATGAAGCGGCACTGGAAGGCATCGCGCTTTTCATTCTGCTGCGCTTCCTCACCCACAACACAAAGGCGCTGGAAAAACCAGGCACTATTGTCGGCGTCTTTGCCATCGGCTATGGCTGCGCGCGCATCTTCGTCGAATTCTTCCGCGAGCCCGATGCGCATATCGGTTATATCGCAGGCCTCTTCACGCAAGGCATGCTGCTCTCCCTGCCCATGGTGTTGCTCGGTCTTGCCATTGTTTACTGGGCGCAAAGCCGACCGCCGCACCCCGCACAAAAGCCGAAACCGGCCGCGCAGAAAAAGAAATGACCCCTCTCTCCGATCTCATTGCCGGTCTCATTTCCGGCCAGGGCCCGCTCACCATTGCCGATTACATGGCGCTTGCCCTCGGCCATCCGCAACATGGCTATTACATGAAGCAGGTGCCCTTCGGCGAACAGGGCGACTTCATCACCGCGCCTGAAATCAGTCAGATGTTCGGAGAGCTGATCGGCCTTTGGTGCGCCGATACCTGGACGCGCATGGGCTCGCCTACCGAAATCGCGCTCGTCGAGCTCGGCCCTGGCCGCGGCACGCTCATGCAGGATGTGCTGCGTGCCGCCACCGCCCTGCCCGCCTTTGCCGATGCGGTGGAAGTGCATTTCGTTGAAACAAGTCCCGTGCTGACCGGTGAGCAGCGCGCCCGCGTGCCGAATGCCACCTGGCATGCCTCCATCGCCTCACTGCCCGAAAAGCCGCTTCTCCTCATTGCGAATGAGTTTTTCGACGCCCTGCCCATCCGCCAGTTCCAGCGCACCGAGCGCGGCTGGCATGAGCGCTGCGTCACGCTCATTCCGCAGGAAGGCGGCGGTTATGATTTCGGCCTGCAGCTTTCTCCCGAAGCGCTCGCCAATACCTCCATGCTCCCGCTTTCAGTGCTCGATGCGCCGCAAGGCGCGGTTGCCGAAATCTGCCCGGCAGGAGAAGCCATTGCCGAAACGCTGGGCAACCACCTTGCCCGTTTCGGCGGCGCAGCCCTCACCATCGATTACGGCCACGGCCAGAGCGCGCCAGGCGACACACTGCAAGCAGTGCGCGGGCATGATTATGCCGATCCATTTGCCGATCCCGGTGAAGCGGATCTAACGGCCCATGTCGATTTCGCCTCCCTGGCGCAGGCTTTTGCCAAGGGCGGCGCGAAAGTCTGGCCGCTGACGACCCAAGGCGCGTTTCTGACCATGCTCGGCATTACCGAGCGCGCCAAGCGCCTTTCCGCCAAGGCAACCCCGGCTCAAACGCGCGACATCAAGAGCGCGCTCGAACGCTTGACCGCCCCCAAAGAGATGGGCACCCTTTTCAAGGTTCTCACCATCACCGCGCCAAACATGGCAGCCCCTGCAGGGTTCGACGCCGCATGATCGAAAGCTCTCTTCTTGCCGCTCTACCCCATGTCGCGCATGGCTTCTTTACGCGTGAAGGCGGCGCATCAGGCGGCATCTACGCCTCGCTGAATTGCGGTCCGGGCTCGAAGGACGATCCCGCCCATGTGCGCGAGAACCGTGCGCGCGTGGCAGGCGCCATGGACGTGCCGCCGGAAAACCTGCTCACGCTTTATCAGGTGCACTCCCCCGACACGGCCACCGTCTCCGCCCCTTTCACCCAGGAAACGAGGCCGGAAGCCGACAGTCTGGCAACGGCAACACCCGGTCTCGCGCTTGGCATTCTCACCGCCGATTGTGTACCTGTTCTCTTTGCGGATAAAAATGCGCCCATCATCGGCGCGGCTCATTCGGGCTGGAAAGGCGCCATTGGCGGTGTGCTGGAATCCACAATCGCCGCCATGGAAAAGCTGGGCGCCAACCGCGCGAACATCATCGCCGCCATCGGCCCCGCCATCAGCCAGAAAAATTACGAAGTGGGCGCGGAGTTCAGGGACACCTTCCTGAAGGAGAAGGGAGACAATGCACGCTGGTTCGTGCAGTCGGACAGGCCGGACCATTTCCGCTTCGACCTGCCAGGTTATGTGGAAGAGAAACTGCGCGCTCTCGGCCTTGGCAGCATCGACCCGCTCGGTCTCTGCACCTATGCGGACGAAAAACGCTTCTTCTCCTTCCGCCGCGCAACACACCGCGGCGAGCCCGATTATGGCCGCCAGATCTCCGTCATCAGGCTGAAGCAATCCTGACCGCCGCCTACCCGGAGTCCCGCGAATCGCATAAGAAGAAAGGGAACCAAATCGCGGTCAGGGAACCTCATGAGAAATGCGCTGAAAGCGTGCCTCGTCCTTTTGCTCAGCCTGCCGCTTGCCGCCTGTTCCGACGGCTGGTGGATCTTCACCGAAGAAGCCCCCCAGAAGGAACTCGAAGCGCCGCTCGCACTGCGCCCTGAGCCTATCCATCAAAGCATTCACATCGCCCCGCCGGACGGCGCGCCCGCAGCGCTTGCCGCCCGGCTGCAGGAAGACCTGCGCACCACGCTCGCAGACCGCGGTGTCCTCGCCTCGAGCCTCGACACGCTGAAGAGCCCGTTCAGGCTCAATACTGCGCTGAAAGCCGCGTCCAATGCCTCCGGCGTCATTGTCATTCTGGTGGCCGATGTCGAAGAAAAGGGCGCTGGGCGCCTTGAGCGCATCCTGATCGAGGAGCGCCTGCCCGCCTCCCCCGGAGCGGACAAGGATGTCTGGCTCGCCGTCAGCAACACGCTCTTGCAGCAGCTGGCCGCCAGGACGGTGGACCGGCTGGCCGGCTCGCCCGAATTTGCCGCCCTCATCGACCCGGCAAGCGGAAGGCGGGCGCCTGCCCGCGCTTATGCCCAGCTCGACCTCGGCCCGGAAACGGGCTTGGCGGACACGAATGACGCCCTTGTCACCGGCAGCACCGGACGCAGCGCCCAGGCAGCCCCCGCCCTCACCGTCACGGTAAAGACCGCGCCAGGCAATGGGCGCGAGGCGCTGGCCCGCGCTGTGCGCGCCGCCCTTGAAGCGGAGGCGGAGAAAGCGGCAGGCTATTTCGTGACCGCCGATGTGCGCACCAAGCCGCGCGGGCCCGCCCGCACCCATGTCGAAATCGACTGGATGGTGCTGGCCCCCGATGGCACACCGCTTGGCGTCGTCAAACAGGCAAATGAAGTGGGCACGGACGAGATCATGGAAGAATGGGGGCCTGTGGCAGAAGCGGCGGGCAAGGAAGCGGCAGAAGGCATCCGCGCCCTGCTGACAGCGCCGCAAACCCGCTCCTGAGGGAAAGGCCCCGCCGGGCCTATCCCCTTGTTTACAGCGCCCGGACCCCCTGTTAAAACGCGCCCGCCGGGCGGCGCCGTGACGGATGCGTGACAGACCGCCCGCGCGGGTTTTCAAGGGATGGCAGCAGAGGCCGGAAGGCCGAGAGGATTAGTCAGATGAAGCTTCTTTCGGGCAACTCCAACCGGGCTCTGGCCGAGGCGATCGCAGCCTATCTGAACCTTCCCCTCACCAAAGCCGTCGTCCGCCGCTTCGCGGATATGGAAGTTTTCGTGGAAATTCAGGAGAACGTGCGCGGCGAAGACGTTTTCGTCATGCAGTCCACCTCCTACCCCGCAAACGATCACTTGATGGAACTGCTCATCATGATCGATGCGCTGAAACGGGCGTCAGCGCGCCGCATCACCGCGGTGCTCCCCTATTACGGCTATGCGCGGCAGGACCGCAAACCCCAGGCCCGCACGCCCATCTCCGCCAAGCTCGTGGCCAACCTGATCGTCACCGCAGGCGCCGACCGGGTGCTGACCCTCGACCTTCACGCAGGCCAGATCCAGGGCTTCTTCGATATTCCGACCGACAACCTTTTCGCGGCCCCCGTCATCACCCGCGATATCCAGGCTCATTACCAGACCGACAATGTGATGGTCGTGTCCCCGGATGTGGGCGGCGTCGTGCGCGCCCGCGCCATCGCCAAGCGCATCAATGCCGACCTCGCCATCGTGGACAAGCGCCGCGAACGCGCCGGGGAATCGGAGGTGATGAACATTATCGGCGACGTGAAAGGCCGTTCCTGCATTCTGGTGGACGACATCGTGGACAGCGCCGGCACGCTCTGCAACGCGGCCCAGGCGCTTCTGAACGAAGGCGCAACGGAAGTTTCAGCCTATGTGACCCACGGCGTCCTCTCCGGCGGCGCCGTTGCCCGCGTCTCCTCCTCCGCTCTGAAGGAACTCGTGATTTCCGATTCCATCCAGGCGACGGAAGCCGTGCGCGTGGCCCAGAACATCCGCACCGTCTCCATCGCCCCGCTGATTGGCGAGGCCATGCACCGCACCTCTGAAGAGCGCTCGGTTTCCAGCCTTTTCGACTGAGAAACGGGCCTGAAATTAGGCCCTCCGGTCCGCGAGCCTGCGCTTGAGTTTTCCCCGGTTCGGGGCTATAACCCGCCTCACTTCGCCGCTGACACCCCTGGAGGAAGCGGCTCAACACAAGGCCCAAGGCCCTTGCGTTCCCAAATTAGACGCTAAGGGCCTGTTTTTATTGGAGAAAATGCTATGGCCGAGGTACGTATCCTCAAGGCTGCAGCGCGCGAACGGGCAGGTAAGGGGGCAGCCCGTGCAGTTCGCCGCGAAGGCCGTATTCCCGCCGTCATCTACGGCGACAAGCAGGCACCTGAGCTGATTTCGCTCGCCAAGAACGAAATCGAACGGCTCTGGAACACTGGCACCTTCATGAGCCACCTCGTCGATATCGAGGTGAACGGGAAGAAAGAGCGCGCCATTCCCCGTGACGTGCAGACCGACCCGGTGCTCGACTTCGTGGTGCATATCGATTTCCTCCGCCTCGGCAAGGGCGCCACGATCGACGTGGAAGTGCCCGTGCATTTCGTGAACGAAGAAGCCTCCCCAGGCCTCAAGCGCGGCGGTGTGCTGAACATCGTCCGTCACGATGTGGAACTGTCCTGCCCGGCAGAATCGATCCCGGAATTCATCGAAATCGATGTGACCGGCCTCGAAATCGGCGACTCGGTGCACATTTCCTCGGTGAAGCTGCCGAAGGATGTGAAGCCGACCATCACCGACCGCGACTTCACCATCGCCACCATCGCAGCGCCGGCCGGCCTCGTTTCGGCTGAATCGGAAGCTGAAGAAGGCGAAGGCGGCGAAGAAGAGAAAGAAGAAGGCGGCGAGGAGTAAGCCGTCAGCCAACGACGGAGACCCGCACGTATGAAACTCTTCGTCGGGCTCGGCAATCCGGGCGCGAAATATGCCCGGCACCGGCACAATATCGGGTTCATGGCGGTGGATGAGATCATCCGCCGCCATTCCTTTTCGCCGGAACGGGCGAAATTCCAGGGCCTCCTCAGCGAAGGCCTGATTGGCGGTGAAAAAGTCATCGCTCTCAAACCCCAGACCTACATGAACGAATCCGGCCGCGCAGTAGGCGAAGCCATGCGCTTCTTCAAGCTGACGCCGGATGACATCTATGTCTTTTACGACGAACTGGATCTCGCCCCCGGCAAGATCCGCGTCAAACAGGGCGGCGGCGCAGCGGGCCATAACGGCATCCGCTCGATCACGCAACATATCGGCGCCGAGTTCTTCCGCGTGCGCCTCGGCATCGGCCATCCGGGCGACAAGGCCCGCGTGCATGGCCATGTGCTGGGTGATTTCGCCAAGGCGGACCAGGAATGGCTCGAAACCATGCTGCGCGCCATCGGCGATGAAGCCCCCCTCCTCGCCGGAGGCAAGGATGCGAGCTTCGCCAACAAGGTGCATCTGGCGCTGAACCCGCCGAAGGAAAAAGACACCAAACCCGAAAGCGGGAAAACGGATAAGGAGCAGCCCTGATGGGTTTCAAATGCGGCATTGTCGGCCTGCCGAATGTGGGCAAATCGACGCTTTTCAACGCGCTGACCCAGACCGCGGCGGCGCAGGCCGAAAACTATCCTTTCTGCACCATCGAACCCAATGTGGGCGAAGTAGGCGTGCCCGATCCGCGCCTCGCCGAAATTGCGGCGATCTCGAAATCGAAAGAGATCATCCCTACCCGCCTGACCTTCGTGGATATTGCCGGCCTCGTGCGCGGCGCCTCCAAGGGCGAAGGGCTCGGCAACCAGTTCCTCGCCCATATCCGCGAGGTGGACGCCATCGCCTATGTGCTGCGCTGCTTCGAGGATGACGACATCACCCATGTGGAAGGCCGCATCAACCCGCTGGAAGACGCGGACACCGTGGAAACGGAGCTGATGCTTGCCGATCTCGAGAGCCTCGAGAAGCGCATTCCGAACCTCGAAAAGAAAATCCGCGCCAACGACAAGGAAGCCAAAGCCCAACTCGATCTTGTGGGCCGGGCGCTCGAACTTCTGCGCGAGGGCAAGCCCGCCCGCCTTCTGGACGTGAAGGAAGAGGAGAAGAAAACCTTCAAGGGCCTGCAGCTTCTCACCTCCAAGCCGACCCTCTATGTCTGCAACGTGGATGAAGCCTCCGCAGCAACCGGCAATAAATATTCCGAGACCGTGAAAGCACGGGCGGAAGAGGAAGGCGCCGAATGCGTCATCATCTCCGCCAAGATCGAGGCGGAACTTTCCCAGCTTGAAGCGGAAGAGCGCAGCGAATATCTCGAGGAACTCGAACTTGAAGAGCCCGGCCTCGACCGGCTGATCCGCGCCGGCTACACGCTGCTCGACCTCATCACCTATTTCACCTCCGGCCCGAAGGAAACCCGCGCCTGGACCATCTCCAAAGGCACCAAGGCGCCCCAGGCCGCAGGCGTCATCCATACGGATTTCGAAAAGGGATTCATCCGTGCCGAGACGATCTCTTATGAAGACTTCACCGCGCTGAAAGGCGAACAGGGCGCGAAAGAAGCCGGCAAGATGCGTCTCGAAGGCAAGGAATATGTCGTCCTGGACGGCGACATCATGCTCTTCCGCTTTGCAAACTAGAAATGAAACGGGGCGGCGTGAAGCCTCACACGAGCACCGTCCCCTCATCCGCCGAACAGCCGAATTTCAGTAAGTTCCCATGCGGGTCGATGACATAGAACTCCCGCATGCCCCAGGGCCGGGGCGAAAGATCGCCCTTCAGGCCCGGCACGCCCCGCGCTGAAAACTCCTCAAAGAGCGCAGGCACCTGCCCTCCCCTGATATAACAGGACGTGTTCTCCGCGATATGGCGCTCAGTGCAGAGCCAGAAATGGATCTCGATCTGATCGCGCCGCGCAATGGCATAATCGCCGAAAAGCTCCACCCGGCAGCCGAGATGGGTTTGATAGAACGCCGCCGTCTCTTCCAGATTGAGAGAGGCGAGCACCGGGATCGCTTGTGCAAAATCCGTCATGAAAGTCTCTTTCGCCAAGGGGTTTGAGGATCGGCGGCCTGATGTATTCTTAAGCCATAAAAGAACAGCAGAACAGGGACGGCCAGGATGACAGCACCCAAATATTACTGGGACGATATGGATGTGGGCTTCACCGCCCGCACCGGCGGCAAAACCGTAACCAAAGACGAGATCGTGGAATTCGCCAGCGTCTATGACCCCCAGCCCTTCCACCTCGATGAAGAAGCGGCAAAGGACTCCATTCTGGGCGGCCTCTGCGCCTCCGGCTGGCACAGCTGCGCCATCGCCATGCGCCTTGTGGTGGACGACATTTACCCGGACATGGCCCCGCTCGGCTCTCCCGGCATTGAGGAAGTGCGCTGGCGCCGCCCGCTCTATGCCGGTGAAACGGTGAAGGTGAAGCTCGACGTCACCGAACGCCGCGCCTCGAAGAAGCGCCCCGATATGGGCCTGACCCGCTTCTTCTGGACCATGACCAATGAAAAGGACGACATCATCATGACCTGCGACTGCTGGGTCATGTTCGCCCGCTCCCCCGAAGCGCAAAAAGAAAAAGGAGCGGCATGATGAGCTGGTTTGAAGACATCAAGATCGGCACGGCAACGGAACTGGGCTCTCACACTTTCACGAAGGAAGACATTGTTGCCTTCGCGGAGAAATACGACCCCCAGCCCTTTCACTTGGACGAAGAAGCCGCCCGCCAGACGCATTTCGGCGGCCTTGTCGCCTCCGGCTGGCACACCGCCTCCGTCTGGATGAAACTGATGATCGAAACCCGCCGCGATGCGCCGGAAGAGGAAGTTCCGCCTGCCCCGGACAGGCGCCCCGCTCCCAAAGGCGGCCCCTCGCCCGGCTTTCTTGACCTGAAATGGTTGAAACCCGTGCGCGCGGGCGACACCATCTCCTATCGCACCACGGTGGTCGAAAAGATCAATCTCAAAAGCCGCCCGATGCTCGGCATCGTGCGCAGCCGCAATGAAGGCTTCAACGAAAAGGGTGAGCTTATCTTTTCCTTTTTGGGCCAAGGCCTCATCGAAAGACGCGACGCATATAAGGGAGAAGAAACCAATGACTCATAAGGGACAGACCATCTCGCTTGCAGGCGCGGACGGCACACAGATCGGCGCTTACACCGTGGAAGCGGAAGGCCCACGCAAAGGCGGCCTTGTGCTCATCCAGGAAATTTTCGGCGTGACCGATCACATCAAGGACCTTTGCGACGGCTTTGCCGCGGACGGCTATGATGTGATCGCCCCTTCCATGTATGACCGCGATCACAAGAACTGGCAGGCCGACTACACCGAAGAAGGCATTCAGCAATCAATCAAGCTCGCCCAGGCCACCGGCATGACCTATGTCAAGGGCGATGTGCAGGCCGCCATCGATTTCCTGAAAGGCCGCGGCAATGAGCGCGTGCACATTACCGGCTATTGCTATGGCGGCTCCGTCACCTGGTTCGCCGCGGTGAACTGCGGCGGCCTCACCTCCGCCGTCGGCTATTACGGCCGCCTCATCATGGAAATGGAAAACGACAAACCGAAATGCCCCACCATGCTGCATTTCGGCGCAGAGGATAAATCCATTCCCCTCGACTGGGTGGAAAAGTTTAAGGCAAACCGGCCCGACATCACGGTCCACATCTACGACGCCGATCACGGCTTCAACTCCGACCGCCGCCAGAATTACGACGCGGAAGCAACGAAAGTTGCGCGGGAGCGGACGCTCGAATGGTTTGAGAAGGCCTAACCCACATTACAATCGTCACCCTCGGGCTTGACCCGAGGGTCCATTGGGAGTCTGCAATACACTGGGAGGCCCAATGGATGCTCGGGTCAAGCCCGAGCATGACGAGCTATTCTTCTTTCGGCTGCTTGCCGTAGCTCTTGAACTTCTCCATCACCCGCGCCATTTCCTCCGCCGAAAGATGCGGCGGCTCGCCAAGCTCGCAGGCGATGACATATTGCTTGGCCAGCGTTTCCACTTCCTCGGCAAGCTCCAGTGCCTTCTCCACCGTTTCGCCGCAAGCAATCTGCCCGTGATGGCCGAGAAGACAGGCCTTGCGCCCCTCCAGGGCGGCAACGGCATTTTTTGCCAGCTCTTCAGTGCCGAAAGTTGCATAAGGCGCGCAGCGGATATCCGCCCCGCCAGCCACCGCCACCATGTAATGAAAGGGCGGAATGGGCTTCTCATGCACGGAAAGCGCCGTCGCATAGGCCGAATGCGTATGCACGATGGCCTTGAAATCGTCCCGCGCCCGGTAAATCGCGCAGTGAAAATGCCATTCGGAAGACGGCAGCCGCTTGCCGGAAAGCACCTCGCCCTCAAGCGAGAGCGGCACGATGTCATCCGGAATAAGGTCGTGATAGGCCATGCCCGTGGGCGTGATGAGCACCATGTCTTCGAAGCGCAGCGACACATTGCCTGAACGGCCCGGCGACAACCCCGAGACCGACATGGCAAGCGCCGTATCGATCACGCTTTGCCGCGCCCATTGCTCATCCGCTGCTTCGCCAAGTCCCGCCAGGCTCATGCGCTTGCCCTCGCCTGTTCCGGATAAAGCGACAAAAGCCCCTGGCGCGAGGCATCACAAAGCCCGCGCTCCGTCACGAAGCCCGTGACAAGCCGCCCAGGCGTCACGTCGAAGCCGTAATTCGCCGCCGGGCTGCCGGGCGCCGCGATATCGACTGTCACCACCTCGCCGCCCGGCACGCGGCCCTGCATCGCCGTCACTTCCGCCGGATTGCGCTCCTCGATCGGAATTTCCTTCACCCCGTCCGACAGCGACCAGTCGATGGTCGAATGAGGCAGCGCCACATAGAACGGCACATTGTTGTCGGCGGCCGCCAGCGCCTTGAGATAGGTGCCGATCTTGTTCGCCACGTCGCCGTCCGCCGTCACCCGGTCCGTGCCGGTGATGCAGAAATCGACCAGCCCGTGCTGCATCAGATGCCCGCCCGCATTATCGACAATGATGGTGTGCGGCACGCCTTCCTGGCCAAGCTCGAAGGCCGTCAGAAACGCGCCCTGGTTCCGGGGCCGCGTTTCATCCACCCAGACATGCACCGGAATGCCTTCCGCCTGCGCCTGATAGACGGGCGAGGTCGCCGTGCCCCAATCGATGCAGGCAAGCCAGCCTGCATTGCAATGGGTGAGAATGTTGACCGGATCTCCGTTCTTCTTTTCGGCAAGCGCGCGGATGAGCTGAAGCCCATGCGCGCCGATGAGGCGGCAGGTCTCCACATCCTCGTCGCAGATCTGCGCGGCGCGCTCATAAGCAATGTCGAGCCGGTCCGAGGCCCCGAGCGGCAAAAGCCGCGCCTTCATGTCTGCCAGCGCCCAATGCAGATTGACGGCTGTTGGCCGCGTCGCACCCAGCACCTGGATTGCATGCTCCAGCGCGGCATCGGACGTGTCTTCCCGCATGGCGAGCGCCACACCATAAGCCGCCGTCGCGCCGATCAACGGCGCGCCCCGCACCAGCATATCACTGATCGCCCGCGCCGCATCTTCCATGCTGCGTAGCGTTACCGTTTCAAAGACGTGAGGCAGCTTCGTCTGGTCGATGATCTCCACCGACCAGCCATCTCCATTCACCCAGATGGTGCGCGTGTGCTGCCCGTTGATCCTCATTCAGTCCCCTTCAAAGCTGCAAAGCGAGAGCACTTCAATATCGTAGGCCTCCAGCCGCGACCGGCCGCCAAGATCCGGCAGTTCAATAACAAAGCTTGCGCCCAGCACATTGCCGCCCGCCCGGCCGATCAGTTTCACCGCCGCTTCCGCCGTGCCGCCCGTCGCAATCAGGTCGTCCACCAAAAGCACGCGTGCGCCGTCGAAAATCGCGTCTTTATGAATTTCGACCTGATCGGTCCCGTATTCAAGTTCGTAATCCTGACAGATCGTCTCGTGCGGCAGCTTGCCCTTCTTCCGCACGGGCACGAAACCCTTGCCAAGCTGGTGCGCCACGGCGCCGCCCAGGATGAAGCCCCGCGCCTCGATGCCAGCCACAAGGTCGATTTCCTCCCCCACATGAAGCTGCACCAGCGCATCCACCGCCTTGCGGAAGCCGCGCGCATCGGAAAGAAGCGTCGTCACATCCCGGAAGAGAATGCCCGGCTTCGGATAGTCCGGAATGGTGCGGATATAGTCTTTAACATCCATCTGAAACGCCCCTGCTTTATCTGTTGAGCACGCGGCCGGCCACCGCATCGAGTTTCTTGACGAGCGCGGGATCGCGCGCTTCGGGCGGCGTGATGATCGCGTAATCGAGCACGCTATCAAACCCCATCGGGCAAAGCGCGCGTTCCCCGCTGCCGATCTGCTTTGCAACGCCGGTCACCATAGCCTGCGCCTTTTCCGCATTCTGGCGCAGCACTTCCACAACATGTGTAACGGAGACATCCGGCTCTTCATCATGCCAGCAGTCATAATCCGTCACCATGGCGACGGTCGCGTAATTGATCTCTGCTTCCCGCGCAAGCTTGGCCTCCGGCATGTTGGTCATCCCGATTACCGAGCAGTCCCAGCTCCGGTAAAGATGGCTTTCCGCACGGGTGGAAAATTGCGGGCCTTCCATGACGAGATAGGTGCCGCCCCGCGCATGGGCGATCCCATTCTCCTTGCAGGCCTTTTCCGCATAATCGCCAAGGCGGGGACAAACGGGATCGGCCATGGAGACATGGGCCACGCACCCTTCCCCGAAAAAACTTTTCTCGCGCGCAAAGGTGCGGTCGATGAACTGGTCGACAATAACGAAGGTGCCGGGCGGCAGTTCCTGCTTCAGGGAACCGACAGCGGAAACGGAAAGAATGTCGGTCACACCGGCCCGCTTCATCGCATCGATATTCGCGCGGTAATTGATCGAGCTGGGGCTTTGCTTGTGGCCGCGCCCGTGCCGGGGCAGGAACACCATCTCCAGCCCGTCCAGAATGCCGAAACGCAGCTCGTCCGATGCATCGCCGAAACTGCTCTCGACCTTCTCCCAGCGGGCATTCTCAAGGCCGGGCAGATCATAAACACCGCTGCCGCCGATGACGCCAAGAACCGTCTTACCCATCGTCTCTCACCTCTGCCTTAAATTGCCGCGCGGCAACCTAGCAAAAGGGGTACGCCCGCCATAACGAAAAAGGGCCCTGGAGGGGCCCTTTTCACGTCACATTTCCGCAATCAGCGCTTAGTGCTGATCGGCCCAGAGCTTGCGTCCCGCAAAGAAGAGGAGGCCTGCAAGCACGGCAAGGAAGATCATCACCTGGAAGCCGAGACGGTGCCGGGCTTCGAGCTTCGGTTCGCCCGCCCAGGTCAGGAACGCCGTTACGTCCTTCGCATACTGGTCAACCGTCATGGGCGTGCCGTCTTCATACTCGACGATCTCGTCCATCAGCGGGTTCATCATCGCAATCTGATGCCCCCCGAAATAGGCGTTGTAATTCATGCCAGGCGACATCGGGAACCCCTGCGGCGGATCTTCGTAGCCGGTCAGCAACGAATAGATGTAATCCGCGCCGCCAGAGCGTGCCTTCACGATCACCGAAAAGTCCGGCGGCAGAGCCCCGCCATTGGCGGAGCGGGCCGCGTTATCATTCGCGAAAGGCGCCGGCATCGGGTCCTTCGGTTCGCGCGGACGGTCGAACATGTCACCGAACTCATCCGGACCATCCTGGATCGTGTATTCCGCAGCAAGCGCCTTCACCTGCGCTTCGGAAAACTCAGGTCCGCCTTCCTGGGACAGGTTGCGGAACTTCACCAGGTCCATAGAGTGGCAGGCTGCGCACACTTCCTTATAGACCTTGTAACCGCGGCGCAGCTGGCTGCGGTCGAACGTCCCGAAGGGCGCCTCGAAGGTCCAATCCGGATGCTTGTATTCGATATTCCCGCCAGCCGCTTTCGCATCCTGCGCGGAAAGGAACACAAGGCCGAGTGCCGTGATAGCCGCCGCCGCGAGATAAGGCGCCACACGGGACATCCGCGTGAACATGCACGGGCGGGAGATGGTCTGGGCTTCTTGTTTCATGGTCATCTCTCGGCCCCCTTTAAGCTTTTTTCTCGGCCAGAACGGCCTTGGAAATACTTTCGGGGAGCGGCTTGGTCTTTTCGATAAGCCCGAGCAAGGGCAGCACGATCAGGAAGAAACCGAAATAGAGGATGGTGAGCAGAAGGCTGAGATTCGTCACATCGAACGCAAAGTTCACTTGCTCGACATGCACCTCGTAAACGCCCTCTTCCACAACCGGCGTCTTCTTGAACGCCCCAGCCGTGGCGCCGGTCTCGCTCACCGCCTGCTCGATGGCCGCATCAGCTTCTTCCATCGTGGCATAGGAGCCGATCTCATCGCTTGCCGCGAAGAGCACCCGGTCGGCAGACTGACCGCCTGCCCAGCCAAGGCCAAGGCAAACCACCACGAAGCCGAAGAAGAACTGGCGGAACAGCGGCCGGAAGCGCGCCGAGCGCACTTTCGACGTGTCGAGCCAGGGCAGCACGAAGAGGATCGCAATCGACCCGAACATCGCAATCACACCGCCCAGCTTCGAGTCGATCGGACCGATGTCGAAGGTGATGGCGCGCAGGATCGCGTAGAACGGCAGCAGATACCATTCCGGCACGATGTGCGGCGGCGTCTGCAGCGGGTCGGCCTCGATATAGTTATCGGCATGGCCGAGCGCGTTCGGGTTGTAGAACACGAAGTAGGCGAAGAGCAGCAGGAACACTGCAAGGCCAAGCGCGTCCTTGATCGTCATGTAGGGATGGAACTTCACCGTGTCCTGCTCGTCTTTCACGGAGATGCCGAGCGGGTTGTTGTTGCCGGGCACATGCAGCGCCCAGATATGCAGCACAACCACACCAAGAATGACGAAAGGCAGGAGATAGTGCAGCGAGAAGAAACGCTGCAGCGTCGGGTTGTCCACAGCGAACCCGCCCCAGAGCCATTCGCGGATCGGGTCGCCGATCAGCGGGATCGCCCCGAAGAGGTTGGTAATCACCGTCGCGCCCCAGAAGCTCATCTGACCCCAGGGAAGCACATAGCCCATGAAAGCCGCAGCCATCATCAGGAGATAAATGATCACGCCGAGGATCCAGAGCACTTCGCGCGGCGCCTTGTAGGAGCCGTAATAAAGACCGCGGAACATGTGGATGTAAACGGCGAGGAAGAACATGGAGGCGCCGTTCGCATGGATGTACCGGATCAGCCAGCCATAATTCACGTCACGCATGATGTGTTCGACGCTGTTGAAAGCGAGGTCCACATGCGGCGTGTAATGCATAACAAGAATGATACCCGTCACGATCTGCGTCATCAGGCAGAAAGTGAGAATGCCGCCGAAGGTCCACCAATAGTTGAGGTTCCGGGGCGTGGGGTAATCCATCATGTGATGGACGATCCCCATGATGGGCAGGCGCTCGTCGAGCCAACGGGTAAAGGCGTTCGACGGCGTATAGGTGTGGTCTTGACTCATAATACGCCCCCTCAGCCTAGCTGGATGCGGTCATCGGACAGGAAGGAATAGACCGGCACGGCCAGATTCATGGGTGCCGGGCCCTTGCGGATGCGGCCTGCCGTGTCGTAATGCGAGCCGTGACAGGGGCAGAACCAGCCGCCGAAGTCACCCTGCGCATCGCCCACTTTCTGGCCTTTGGGAATGCAGCCCAGATGCGTGCAGATGCCGACCATGATGAGCCATTCTTCCTTGCCTTCCGCGGCGCGGTTCTCATCGGTCGCAGGCACTTCACCCGTAATGTTTTCGTTCCGCGCAACCGGGTCCGGCAGGGAGTCGACAGGAACGGCTTTCGCCATTTCGATCTCTTCTTCCGTGCGGCGGCGGATGAAGACAGGCTTGCCCTGCCACATCACCGTGATGCTCTGCCCCACTTCAATGGCGGAAATATCGACCTCGACCGTCGCCAGAGCGAGCATCGAAGCGTCAGGATTCATCTGATCGATTAGCGGCCAAATGGCTGCCGCGCCGCCGACTGCCGCAAACGCGCCGGTCGCGACATAAAGAAAATCGCGCCGTGTCGGCTCATCCGTGTCGGTGTGTGCCACGGTTGAGGTCTCCCTAAAATATTACCAGAGGCGCGCACCTGGCGCAGAAGCTAGTCCGGTCAAACGCCGCCCCGTCCGAACTGCGCGGCCCGGAGCCGTTCACCCTCCACAGCTCAAAGCCGCCCAGCACCCGCATATGTGCGGCGTTTGTTGCACTGTCGGCACGAATTGTCCAGACCCGCGACAGGGAAATGTGGCAGGATGCCGCAAGGTGCCAACCCGCTCGCCCGCCTCGCTTTTTCCGGCTGGCAAGGTGGAAAATAATTGGTTAAAGCCCTCCCCTATGAGACTGGCCCTTTATCAGCCCGACATTCCGCAAAATACCGGCACAATCCTTAGGCTCGGCGCCTGTTTCGGCGTCCCTGTGGATGTTATCGAGCCTTGCGGCTTTCCTTTCTCGGACAGGGGGCTGAAACGGGCCGGAATGGACTATCTGTCGCAGGCAGATTATGCCCGTCATGCCGATTGGGCGGCCTTCCGGGCCGCGCAGGCACCTGGCGCCCGCCTTATCCTGCTCACAACCCGGGCGGCGGAGTCCTATTGCGATTTCCGATTCGCCCCCGGCGACACGCTGCTGCTGGGGCGGGAAAGCGCGGGCGTGCCCGAAGAAGTGCATGAAACCGCCGATGCGCGGCTCCTCATCCCGCTCCGCCCCGGCGCCCGGTCGCTCAATGTGGCTGTGGCCGCCGCCATGGTCCTCGGCGAGGCGCTGCGCCAGACGGAAGGCTTTCCGCCCGGCTTGCCCGCATCCCGCCCATGAGGGAAAGTGCCGCCAGTTGATTTGGGTCAGCGCGGACCTGCACCGCCTCTGCCAAGAACAGGACATGATGGATATCGAACACGCCAAAGAAAAAGCCCGCACCTGGTTCGAAACGCTGCGCGATGACATTTGCGCCAGCTACGAGGCGCTGGAAGACGATCTGGCCGGCCCCCTGGCGGACCAGCCCGCCGGGCGCTTCGAGCGGACCCCCTGGACACGCGGGGACGGGAGCGAAGATCAGGGCGGCGGCATCATGTCGGTCATGAAGGGCCGCGTTTTCGAGAAAGTGGGCGTTCACACCTCCACCGTTTACGGCGAATTCTCCAAGGAATTCCGCACCCAGATCCCCGGCGCGGACAAGGACCCGCGCTTCTGGGCCAGCGGCATCTCGCTGATCGCACATCTGCAGAACCCGCATGTGCCCGCCGTTCACATGAACACGCGCATGCTCGTCACCGCTGACTGGTGGTTCGGCGGCGGCGCGGACCTGACCCCGGTACTGGATGTGAACCGCACACCGGACCATCCCGACAGTGTGGATTTTCTGGCCGCCCTTGAATCGGCCTGCGCCAAACATGACGGCACCTATTTCCCGCGCTTCAAGAAGTGGTGCGATGAATATTTCTATCTGCCTCACCGGGACGAACCGCGCGGCATTGGCGGCATCTTCTATGACCGCCACAATACCGGCGACTGGGACAACGACTTTGCGTTCACCCAGGATGTGGGCCGCGCCTTCCGCGATATCTATCCCGAACTTGTCAAACGCCACATGAACACGCCCTGGACGCAGGAAGAGCGCGACGAACAACTCATCCGCCGCGGGCGCTATGTGGAATTCAATCTGCTTTATGACCGCGGCACCACCTTCGGCCTCAAGACCGGCGGCAATGTGAACTCGATCCTCTCTTCCATGCCGCCCACAGTGAAGTGGCCCTGACGCGGAGCAGGACCGATGGCGAAAGGCGAAACCGCTGCGCAGCGCTTTCTGCGCCTCCACAAGATCACCGGCACCTTCCGCGAGATCGAGGTGCCAAAGGACCGCAAGACCTCCGCTCTTGAGATGGCCACGGCAAGCGGCATCGCGCCCGCGCGCCTTTTCAAGACATTGATTGTGATGGCAGACGGCAAAAGTTTCGCTATGGCCATCGTGCCCGCCGACAAGGACCTCGACCGCAAAGCCCTCGCCCGCGCCATGAACGCCAAGCGCGTTGATCTCGCCCCGAAGGAAAAAGCGGTGGCGCTGACCGGCTATCAGATGGGCGCCTGTTCACCCCTCGGCCAGAAAAAGCCCTTGCCTGCCTTTCTCGACGAAAGCGCCGCGGGCTTTGAAACCATCTTCGTCAGCGGCGGCGCCTACGGCCTCGAACTGGAAATCGCGCCGGAGGAATTGCTGAAGGCGGTGAAGGGGATGAAGGCAGCGATTGCCTGACCATTCCTTCCTTCGTCACCCCACCTTGCGCCGCGCCCTCGCGCCTTTGCCCCGCGCAGCAGGCGTCCTGGCGGGCCGTTCACCTGTCGCGGCCCATTCGCCGTAGAAGTCTATCTTCTGGTCAATAAGGTCCAGCGCCACGCGCCAGTCCTCGATCGTCTCCTCCACCTCGGCCCGGTGCGCCGCAAGCATGGCCTGCCGCTCCTTCAGCGTCGCACTGCCCTTCTTCACCAGCGCCGTATAATGCTGAAGCTGGGCGATGGACATACCCGTGCGTCTGAGCCGATCGATGAGATTGAGCCAGCCGACATGATGTTCGCTGAAAACGCGCCGTCCGCCAGTGTCGCGCGCGACACCGGGCATCAATCCTTGCGTCTCATACCAGCGGATGGTGTGAACGCTGCGCCCGGTCTTTTCGGAAAGCTCACCTATGCGAAGATCCATCGGCATGACCCGTTCTCCAGATGTCAGCCCGCGTTTGCCCCGGCGAAAGGTTTGTCCAGCACCCGTTCGACAAGCGCCGTGTCCATATACTCCGTCAGTTCCTTGAGCTTACCGTCCTCGACACGGCAAACCCAGCAATAGGTGTTGTTATAGCGCTGGCCGGTTTTCGCTATGACATCACCCCTGCACTCCACCACCACAAAATCCTCCTCCGCGATGAAGCGGACGGCCTTGTTCGTGTACCGGGTTGCAAACTGCGCAAAGAGCGGATCGAGAAGTTTCTCCCGCACCTCTGTCTTGCCCCGGTAGGAGCCGGACCAGGCATTGTCACCGATCATGTGCCAGCAGAAATCATCCGCCAGGCTGTCAATGAACGCCCGCCCGTCACCCGTGGCAAGGCCGTCGAAAATACTTTGCAGAAGCTGCTTGTTTTCGGAAGTTCCCATCATGCTTTTCCTTGAAAGGTTGAAGAGCATGAGGATTGAACTTCCTAGAGCGCACTCTAGGTCAAACGGGAATTTTTCAACAAAGGCGTCTTCTCTCTTCGTCACCCTCGGGCTTGACCCGAGGGTCCATTGGACATCTCCACTTGCCGCAACCGTCCATGGACTCCAGGATAAACCCGGGGTGACACTCCGGGCGAAAAGAAAAGGCACTGCTTCACAGCTTGCTCTTGTTGTCACCCCGGCCCCGTGCCGGGGTCCATGCAGTCTCACCACTTGCCGCAGTTCAGCATGGACCCTCGGGTCAAGCCCGAGGGTGACGAGCCGAGTGGGTCAATAAACCGTCGCCTGCACCACCGCTTTCAGCCGTTCGATGATCGAGAACTCATCCTCGATGAAATCGGAATCGACCCACCATTCTTCGACCTCCCGCATGACACGGCCGACCTCCGGCCCGTCGGGCACACCGGCGGCATGGACCATCTGCCCGGTGAGCGGCAGCTTGGGCCGTTCCCAGCTATCGGCCATGGCGAGCAGCGCGCGCCATTGAACGGAGTTGGCGAGCTTCTTATCCGCAGCCCAGCCAAGCATCACCCGGTCCTTGAAGAGCTCGATACCCATCCAGTAAAGTGCCCGGCGCACTTCGCGGATGGAGAGATAGGACACGATTTTCGTCTGATCCGTCTGCAAACGGATGAGGCGGTCGCGCTCCTTGTTGGAAAGACGCAGACGCGACGCCATGGCGCGCACGCCGTCTTCATCGAGGTCCACAAGCGAGCCGAGCCGCATAACAGGATCAGACGTGAAAAGCTGGTCCGCCTCGATCCGCACCACCTGCTCGAAGCGGTCGGTGTGAGAGGCTTCAGGCAGCACTTCGGAAAGAATGCCCGAGGCCGCCATTTGCCGGATGGCCGCAGGCGCACCGTCCGCACCCAGAATTTTCAAAAGCTCCATGCGCACCCGCTCGCCCGAAAGCTGCTTGAGGCCGTCTTTCTCTGCGGCGCAGGCGCGCAGCCCCTCGCTGTCGGGCTCGCCCTTGCCATATTGCGCGTGGAACCGGAAAAAACGGAGAATGCGCAGATAATCCTCGCGGATGCGCGCTGTGGCCTCACCGATGAAGCGCACACGCCGCGCCTGCAGGTCCTCGCGCCCGCCCAGCGGATCATGCACCGTGCCATCGATGTCTGCGTAAAGCGCGTTCATGGTGAAGTCGCGCCGCTTTGCATCTTCCACCCAGTCTTCGGTGAAGGCGACTTCCGCGTGCCGCCCGTCCGTTGCCACATCGACACGCAGCGTGGTGATCTCGAAGGGCTTGCCGTCCTCCACCGCCGTCACCGTGCCATGCTCGATGCCGGTCGGGATGACGTGAACCCCTACCTTTTCAAGCAGCGCCGTCACCTCTTCAGGCGGCAAGGAGGTCGCGATATCCACATCGCCCACGTCATCGCCGAGCAGCGCGTTGCGCACGCATCCGCCGACGAACCGCGCCTTGCCCGGCCCGAGCGCCTGCATCACCTTCTGGGTGCGCACATCCTTGATCCAGCTTGCGTGTTGAAGTTCACCGCTCATCTGACCCTCCTCTGACGGGCCTGCACCGGCCCGCTTATATTATTGTCAGCAACATATAAGCCCTTCCATGCCGCAACGGAAGGCGTGCAATTGCCGCAAGGGTGACCCGGAACCGTTCAGCGAAAGCCCCCGGGGATGATCTCGCCATCCTCCACCCGCGCGGGCACATATTCCTTGCCCGTCTGCGCCCCGTCGAAAATGGCGACAAGCCCGAGCGAGAGCAGCACCAGCGCCATGCCTGCAATGACAAGCCAGATATGCGGCGTCTTTTCAGGCGCGCCCGTCCAGCCGAAGCGCCGCGCCGCCATCACGTAAAGCGCGTAAATGATGAACGGCACGAAGAAGAGAAGCATATTGATGAGAACACGGCTCATGGCGCATAGACCCTGTCATACATATTTTTGAGCATCCCGGCGGTTGCCCCCCAGATGTAATGCCCCTCATAGGGCATCGCGTAATAAGCGCGCCGCTTGCCGCGCCACATCACAGAGTGACGCTCATGATGGGCCGGGTCCATGAGGAAAGTCAGCGGCACTTCGAACGCCTCCGCCACCTCACCTTCATGAATGGTGAGCGTGAAGCCCGGCTGCACGAAGGAAACGACGGGCAGAATACGGAACCCCGTGCCTGTTTCATACGTATCGAGAAACCCCGCCACCTCGACAAAGGAGCGGTCAAGCCCAACCTCTTCTTCCGCTTCGCGCAGCGCGGCATCGACCGGCGCTTCTCCCGGCTCCACCTTGCCGCCCGGAAAGGCGACCTGGCCGGAATGAGAGGCCAGATGGTCCGCCCGGCGCGTCAAAAGCACCGTCACCCCCTCCTCCCTCTCCACCAGCGGCACAAGCACGGCGGCAAGGCGCAAGGATTTGCGCTCTTCCGGCTCCACCCATTCCGCGGGGTTAAGGTCATGATCGCCCCGCACACCCGCACTGTTCAAAATCATGTCAGCCGCTGGCGGCGTCCGGTCGATCGCCGCCAGAATCTTCTCACGGTGTGCATTCATGCGTTGGCACCGCCCAGCTCCGCCGCGCGCATGATGGGGAAAAACTCGCCCCCGCTCCAGACGCCGAACCATTTTTCGCCGTCCACGTCCTCTTCCGTCCCCAGATCGACAAGATCGTAAAACACCGCGCGGTTGATCAGCGCATCGAGCCGGGCACGCACATGCACATAAGGCGTGGGCTCGCCGGTTTCCTCATCGATCTTGAAATACATGGGATGCTCGGGCCCGGCGTCCGTTTCATCGCCCACATTGGTGGTGAAGGTGAGCCGCTGCTCTTTGCCTTCCCCTTCCACCTCCATGGCGATGGCAACGAAGGGGGCGTCATCTACCTGGATGCCGATCTTTTCCACCGGCGTGACGAGATAATGCTTCCCGTCTTCATCATGGCGCAGCACGGTCGAAAAAAGCCTGACCAGCCGCTCCCGTCCGATGGGTGTGCCCAGATAGAACCAGGTCCCGTCCCGCTTGATTCGGATGTCGAGTTCACCGCAATAGTCCGGATTCCACAAATGGACCGGCGGCAGGCCTTTCTTCTTGGAGCCGCCTTCCTTGTTCGCATCCTCTGCCGCGCGCGTGATTTCCTTCAACGCATCGCCCGGATTTCCGCTTCCGGCGCCGCGTGTTTCCGGTTTATTCCCGCTTCTAGCTTCCGCCATGGCGTTTCACTCCTTAATCGCTCAAGGTGAACCATCAGGTTTCACACCAGCTTGACTGGCGAATAACCGTCCCGAGCGTCATAATCGGGCCATAAAAACCGCGAGACTGGGTAAAAATGCCCTTCCCGCGCAACACACTCAAGCAAGCCGCTTGAGCAGATCTGGGGCCCGGTTCCTTAACTTTCATCGCAAGCTCATCAGGATATATGTAAGGCAATGAATACGGTCAGTGAAGCAGAGGGCAACCCTGAGGGCAGTATTGTCCGCGAGGCCGAGGAAACCGGCGCCCGCATCGCAGAGGCCCGCGCCGCGGTCAATGACGTGATTTTCGGCCAGGCGAAAGTGGTGGAAGAAACCTTCATCACGCTGCTGGCGGGCGGTCACGCGCTCTTGATCGGCGTGCCCGGCCTGGCAAAAACCCGCCTCGTTCACACCATGGGCGTGGTGCTGGGGCTTGAGGACAAGCGCATCCAGTTCACCCCCGACCTGATGCCTGCCGACATTGTGGGCTCGGAAGTGCTGGAAGAGAACGAACAGGGCCGCCGCAATTTCCGTTTCCTCAAGGGCCCGGTCTTCTGCCAGCTCCTGATGGCCGATGAAATCAACCGCGCCAGCCCCCGCACCCAGTCCGCCTTGCTGCAGGCAATGCAGGAACAGCATGTCACCGTGGCAGGCCAGCGTTATGAACTGCCCCGTCCCTTCCATGTGCTCGCGACGCAAAACCCGCTGGAGCAGGAAGGCACCTATCCGCTGCCCGAAGCGCAGCTTGACCGCTTTCTGCTCCAGATCGATGTGGACTATCCGGATCTGGATGCCGAGCGGCGCATGCTGCTGGCGACCACCGGTCTTGAAGAAAGCGCGACGAAGCAGATCCTGAGCGGAGAAGAGCTGCGCGCCGCCCAGCGCCTTGTCCGCCGTATTCCTGTTGGTGAACAGGTGATCGAAGCCATTCTCGAACTTGTGCGCGGCGCCCGGCCGGAAGACGCGAGCATGCCCGAAGTCCTTGAACATGTGGCCTGGGGCCCCGGCCCGCGCGCCAGCCAGGCGCTGATGCTGGCCGTGCGCGCCCGCGCGCTGATCGATGGCCGTTTCGCGCCCTCCGTCGATGATGTGGCCGCCCTTGCCGCGCCCGTCCTGCGCCACCGCATGGCGCTGAACTTCGCCGCGCGGGCGGAAGGCGTTACCATTCCCGGCGTCATCGACCGTCTGGTCCAAAGGCTCGGCTGAAAGAGCGAATGAAAGACACCGCCCCCTTCTCCGGCCCGGCCCGCGCAGGCTTGCGCGCGCAGGCCGAGCGCCTTGCCGAAGCGCTGCCCCCGCTTCTCGTGGAAGCGGAGCGCGTGGCCAACACGGTTGCGCAAGGCGTGCATGGACGGCGCAAATCCGGCATGGGCGAAAGTTTCTGGCAATACCGCCGTTACCGCCAGGGTGACACCGCGCATCAGATCGATTGGCGCCAATCCGGCAAGTCGGAAAAGCTCTTCGTCCGCGAGACGGAATGGGAAGCCGCCGAAACGCTCTGGCTCTGGCGCGACGGCTCGCCCTCCATGGACTACCGCTCCTCTTTCGCGGAAATGTCGAAGAAGGACCGCGCCACCATTCTTTCACTCGCCCTCGCCAATCTTCTGGTGCGCGGCGGCGAGCGCGTGGCGGCGCTCGGCAGCGGCCTGCCGCCCGCCACGAACCGCATCGGCCTGCGCCGCCTTGCCCATCACTATCTCGGCGATGAAGGCGAAGCAGCAAGCCCGGTCATCACCGAAAGCCTGCCGCCTGCCGAACATGTGCCCCGTTATGCCGCGATGGTTCTGATCAGCGATTTCCTCACCTCCCCCGACGCGCTGACCGCCGCGCTGCAGCCTTATGCGCACCGGGGCATTGCCGGTCATCTCGTTCAGGTGCTCGACCCGGCGGAGGCGGATCTTCCCTTTGAAGGACGCACGGAATTTATCGGCGTCGAAGACCCGCGCCGTCTCCTCGTCTCGAAAGCCGAAAGCCTGAAAACCGCCTACCGGGAAAAACTGGAAGCGCATCAGGACGCGCTGCGCCAGATCGCGCGCCGTCTCGGCTGGCATTTCACGGTTCACCGGACCGACCGCCCGGCAGAGGCCTGCCTGCTCGGCCTTTACGGCCTGATCGCGGGCGCCAGCCGCCGCCCCGGAAACAAAACACTGCGCGCAAGCGGGGGAGGTTGAGCCATGCTCGAACTCGGCCTTATCGCGTTCGGCGAACCGCTTGTTCTGATCGCACTGCTTGTGCTGCCCGCCGTGTGGTGGCTTTTGCGCGTCACCCCGCCCGCCCCGCGCCGCATCGCCTTTCCTCCCATCCGGCTGCTCTTCGGCCTCAGGCAGGATGAAGAAACCGCCTCGCGCATCCCGCTCTGGCTGCTCCTGCTGCGCCTTGCGCTGGTGACAGTGCTTATTCTCGCGCTGGCCGATCCCATCTGGCGCCCGGCTGACGGGACCGCGCGGTCGCACCCGCTTTTGATCGTGATGGATAATGGCTGGGCCGCGGCGCCCGATTGGGACACGCGCCGGGCCCAGGCCGAAGCGTTGATCGACGGCGCCGCCCGCGCCGGTGAACTTGTCGCTGTCGCCGCCACCGCCCCCGAAGCCCGGCCCGGGACCATCCGCTTTCTGCCCGCAGGCGAGGCGCTTTCACGCCTGCGCGCCCTCACCCCCGCGCCCTTGACGCCGGACCGCAGCGCGCTGGCCGCACGGCTTGCGCAGATGGAGCGGCCGGAAGGCGCGCTCGATGCCGTCTGGATTGCCGACGGGCTGGACCATGGCAGCGCCGCCGCTTTTGCCGAAACCCTGCAGGACCTTTCAAAGGGCGGCAGCGTGCGCGTGCTTACCAATCTGCCCGTCACCATTCCTCCGGTGCTGACACCGCCCGAGCCTGGCCGGAGCGGCCTTGAACTTACCATCTACCACCCCGAAGTGATGGAAACCCGGGACGGGCGCATAGAAGCGCGCGGCGAAGATGGCCGCCTCATCGGCCAGGCCGACTGGCAATTACCGCGCGCAGCTACCGCCACAAGAGTCACGCTCGACCTGCCGCTCGATCTGAGAAATGCTGTTCACCGCATCGAAGTGACGGGCGCGCGTTCGGCCGCAAGCACCGTTCTGCTCGATGAACGCTGGCGCCGCCGCGCCGTCGGTCTCGTCTCCGGCGCGCCGTTTGAAGCGGACCAGCCCCTGCTTTCCGATCTTTATTATCTCGAACGCGCGCTTGCCCCCTTTGCCGAAATCCGCAAGCCGGGCGCAGCCGGACGCGCCGAAGATGGCGTGAGCCAGATCGAAAGCCTGCTCACCAACCCGCTTTCCGTTCTCTTTCTCGCCGATATCGGCACGTTGAGCGACAGCGACACGCAGCGCATCCAGGCGTGGGTGGAAGACGGCGGCACACTGGTGCGCTTTGCCGGACCGCGTCTCACCGCACAGGAAGCGAACGATCTGCTGCCCGTCGCGCTGCGCCAGGGCGGGCGCACGCTGGACGGCGCGCTGTCCTGGACGGAGCCGCAACGCCTTGCCCCCTTTGAAGAGGCAAGCCCCTTCGCAGGCATTGAACTGCCCGGCGATGTGACAGTGAGCCGTCAGGTGCTCGCCGATCCGCGCGATCTTTCCTTCGTGCAGACATGGGCGCGGCTCGAAGACGGCACGCCCCTTGTCACCGCAGCCGAGCGCGGTGAAGGCCGCATTATCCTCTTTCACGTGACGGCCAACACCGACTGGTCGAACCTGCCGCTCTCCGGTCTTTTCGTTTCCATGCTGCAGCGCGTGCTCGACCTTGCCCAGGGCGTCGCCACGCAGAACGCCTCCGGCGATGGCGGACTGCTTCCTCCGCGCCGCGTGCTGGACGGGTTTGGCCGGTTGGGCGCGCCGCCGCCCCAGGTCAAACCCATCTCGCTTAGAGAATGGACCAACGCCGCCCCCTCGCCCGAACATCCGCCCGGCTTCTACGGCAAGGAAGGTGCGGCCCGCGCACTCAATCTCGGCAGCGAAAAGCTGGACCTCACGCCGCTTCCCGCGCTGGGCGGGGTGGAGATGAAAACCGGCTTTGGCGAGGCAGTGCATCGCTCACTCAAACCCGCGCTCCTTGTCGCTGCGCTGTTGCTGCTGCTGGCCGACGGGCTTGCCGCGCTTTATCTGACAGGGCGGCTCACCTCCGGCGGCGAGCGGACCAAAGAAACCGCCGCAGCGCTCGCAGCCCTGATAGCGCTGCCGCTCCTCTTCACGGGAGATCCAGCCGACGCGGATGACAGCTTTGCGCTGCGCGCCGCGCAGGAAACGCATCTGGCTTATGTGAAAACCGGTGACAGCGAGATCGACCGGATTTCCCATGCTGGCCTACGCGGGCTCACCCGAAAATTGCAGGAACGCACCGCGCTCGAACCGGGCGACCCGATGGGCGTGGATGTGGAAAGCGATGAGCTTGCCTTCTTTCCTCTGCTCTATTGGCCGGTAACGGAAAATGCGCAGCCCCTCAGCGATGCCGCCGCGGCGAAGATTTCCACCTACATGCAAAATGGCGGCATGGTGCTGTTCGACACGCGCGATCAGATCAGTGCGGATTTTTCCGGCGGCGGCAACGAGCCGCTGCGCCGCGTGCTCGGCAAGCTGGATGTGCCTCCCCTCGAACCCGTGCCGCGCGATCATGTGCTGACCAAAAGTTTCTATCTGCTGCAATCCTTCCCCGGCCGCTGGGAGGGCGGCCAGCTTTGGGCGCAGGCGCCGCAGCGCGGACGCGTGCAAACCAATGACGGTGTCTCCGCCATCCTCATCGGCTCGAATGACTTTGCAGGCGCTTGGGCCGTGGATGAAAGCGGGCGCGCCCTTTTGCCCGTCACGCCGGGCGGCGAGCGCCAACGCGAATTCGCTTACCGCTTCGGCGTCAATCTCGTCATGTATGCGCTGACCGGCAACTACAAGGCCGATCAGGTGCATGTGCCGGCCCTTCTCGAACGGCTGGGGCAATAGGGGCGCGCGATGAATCTTTCCCTCTCCTTCGCCCCGCTCATTCCCGCCCTCTGGCTCAGCGCGCTCGCCGCACTCTCCCTGGCGCTGGCCGCGTTCTTCTTTCTGCGGCGCATGCGCGTTGCCGTGTGGCGGCTTTTTGCGATGGCGCTTTTGCTGCTGCTCATCGCCAATCCCTCCATCCGCAATGAAGAACGCGACCCCGTTCCCGATATCGGCCTGATCGTCGTGGACACGAGCGCGAGCATGAAACTCGAAGAACGCGAGGAAGCCGCGCGCACTGCCGCCGCGACACTGCAGGAAAGAATGGGCCGCCTCGACGCGCTCGACATCAGAACCATTTATGCAGGCACGCCGGGCGGGCGGGACGGCACCCAGCTTTTCACCGACATCGATGCCGCGCTTGCCGACATTCCCATGGACCGGCTGGCCGGCCTCGTGCTGCTGACCGACGGACAGGTGCATGACGTGCCCGAAAACTTAAGCGCGCTCGGCATCAGCGCGCCGGTGCACAGCATCATTCTGGGCAACCCCAATGCCTATGACCGGCGCCTCGTGATCGAAGAGGCCCCGCGCTTCGGCATTGTGGATGAAGAGCTGACCATCACCTTCCGCATCGAGGAAACGGGGCCTGCGCCCGATGACGCGCCGCGCACCGTGACCTTGCGCCTTGACGGGGAAACCCGCGCCACCGCGCGCGCCCTGCCCGGCCAGCAAGGCGCCGTTACCGTCACGCTGCCTCATGGCGGGCCGAATGTGATCGAACTGGAAGTGGAAAGCGCGCCGGAAGAACTCACCCGGCAGAACAACCGCGCCGTGACCGTGCCCACCGGCATCCGCGACCGCTTGCGCGTGCTGCTTGTCTCGGGCGAACCCCATGCAGGCGAGCGCACCTGGCGCAATCTTCTGAAAGCCGACCCCGCGGTCGATCTCGTTCACTTCACCATTTTGCGCCCGCCGGAAAAACAGGACGGCACGCCGATCAACGAGCTTTCACTCATCGCTTTCCCCACGCGCGAACTTTTCGCGTTGAAGCTCGATGAATTCGACCTCGTCATTTTCGACCGTTACCGCCGCCGCGGCGTGCTGCCGCTCATCTATTTCGACAACATTGCCCGCTATGTGGAAGATGGCGGCGCGCTGCTGGCCGCCGCAGGCCCGCCCTTTGCGGGGCCTTTCTCGCTTTACCGCACACCGCTGGCCAATATCCTGCCCGCCGAGCCGACCGGCGAGGTAACGGAAGAAGGTTTCCGCCCGGAATTGACGGGAGAGGGCCGCCGCCACCCCGTCACCGCCGCCCTGCCGGGCGCGGAGGACGGCAACCCGAGCTGGGGGCGCTGGTTCCGCCTGATCGGCACGCAGCCAGATGAGGGCCAGACATTGATGCAGGGCGCAGGGGCAAAACCGCTCCTGGTTCTGGACCGCGTGGGCGAGGGCCGCGTGGCGCAGCTCATGTCCGATCAGGGGTGGCTCTGGGCGCGGGGCTTTGAAGGCGGCGGCCCGCAGGCCGAACTGCTGCGCCGCGCCGCCCACTGGCTGATGAAGGAACCGGATCTCGAAGAAGAACGTCTGAGCGCGCGCGGGGAGGCGGGCGGCCTTGTGATCGAACGGCGCACCATGGCAGACACCGCCGCGCCCGCCGAAGTGATCTCCCCTTCCGGCACGCGCGAAGACGTGACGCTGAACGAGTCCAAGCCCGGCCTCTTCACCGCGACGATGGAAACCGGAGAGCTGGGCCTTTACCGGGTCGAGCAGGACGGGATGACGGCGCTCGCCGCGATCGGCCCCGCCAACCCGAAAGAATATGCCGACGTGGTGGCGAGCGATGAAAAGCTCCGCCCCCTGACGGAAGCCTCCGGCGGCGGCGTTTACAACGTTGTCCTGCCGGGGAATGATCCCCCCGCCGTGCGCCGCGTGCGCGCAGGCAGAGACGCCCACGGCTCCGACTGGATCGGCCTGCGCGACAATGAAGCCTATATCCTGCGCGGTGTGCGCGAGGTCCCGCTGCTTGCCGGCATTCTAGCCATCACCGCCATGCTGGCGCTCCTGCTCTTCGCCTGGTGGCGGGAGAGCCGGTGAGCGGGGTCAGACTCCGAACAAGCGGTTACCCCTTCACCCTCCCACTGCCTTCGGCAGCGGGCCCCTCCCTCTCCCCCAAGGGGGCGAGGGATTTCTGCTTATAGCCCTCTCCCCCTTGGGGGAGAGGGTTGGGTGAGGGGGTCCCGAGAGGACACGAACAGCCTTTATTCCGGCTTCGTGACCGCGCCCGACACACCCGAAAAGGCGCCAATGTCGAGTTCCCGGTAAAGCAGCCGCGCCAGATTGACCGGCCCCGGCATGAGGACCCGGCCAGGCGGAACAGGCCCGAAGCCCACCCGCGCATAATAAGGCACATCACCGACCAGAATGACGATCCGGTGGCCGAGGCGTTTGGCATCGGCAAGGCCGCGCTCCATGAGCTGAATGCCGCACCCCTTGCCGCGCAGCTCCGGCATCACCGCAAGCGGGCCGAGCATGAGCGCGGGCGTGCCGCCAATGAGGATCGGCCAGAAGGAAAGCGCGCCCACCATGCGCCGCGCCTCCCCTTCTCCCGAAAAGGCGACATAGCTGAGGCCGGGCGCGGCCACATTGCCCTCGCGCAGGCGCTGCGCCGTCTTGGCAAAGCGGCCGGGGCCGAAAACTTCATCGAGCAATTCTTCGATTTCGGCCGCGTGGTCCGGCCGTTCATTCTCTATGCTGAACATCAATCTCTCACAGTGCTGCGGCAATCAGGATAACCCCCCCCGCCTCTCGCACTGGTAAAGGTTCACATGCAGAGGGAGCGGCGGCGCAAAGGGATGCTTCGTCGTCGCAGATCGGGCCCCGGGCCGGAATGGAGAAGGAGATCAGGCATCTTTCGGCGTCTTCACATAGGCGATGATGAAAGCCACCAGAAGCACCGCATCAATCACGCCGCCGATAAGCACCGGCTCTGACACCCGGCCTTCCAGATAAAGAAGGCCCGCCGGAACGGCGAAGGCGATCTTCTCGAGAAATGTGACGGGCATGAGGGCGCGGAAGCGCACCGGGTTCCAGGCAATGACGAGAAAGGCAACCTGCCAGGCCAGCGCCGTGCCGATGAAACCATAATAGAATTCAGGATGAGAAACCGCGCCAAGCGGGCTCGCCTCAGCGGCCGCGCCTTCCAGAAAGAATTGCGGCACGAGCGCGATGATCCCGTAAAGGGCGGCAATCGCGTAAATCCAGCGCGCGGCTTTCATGGTCTCCTCCCCTTCTCCGGGCAGCCCGGATATGCCGGGTCACCCTCTAAACGGGCTTGCGATTATCACGGGGGGCGGGGCGGGTCCAGCGGAATTGCGCCCGGCGCGCGCAGGGCCGGGCCGCCCCTCTTTTCCGCTGCGGCAGGTGAGAAAGCACTTGTGGCAGGTGAGAAAGCACTGGCCGCTCGCGCCCTCAGCCGCTAGCTTTCGGGGCAATGGCGGCCCGGCCTTGCGAAAACCGGGCCCTGAGCAAAGAGCGTGCGACAAGAATAAGGGAGAGCGAAATGGGATTGCTTGAGGGAAAAGTCGTTCTGGTGACGGGCGCAGGCCGCGGCATTGGCCGTGAATGCGCCGTGCTCGCCGCAAATCTCGGCGCGAAAGTCGTGGTGAATGACCTTGGCGGCAGCGTGGAAGGCGGCGATGCGGGCGATGTGGGCCCGGCGCAGGAAGTCGTCAACGAAATCAAGAAGGCTGGCGGCGAAGCCGTGGCCAACACTGACTCCGTCGCCATCAAGTCCGGCGCCGAAGCCATGATCGAACAGGCGAAGGACGAATTCGGCGGCCTTCACTCCATCATCAGCCCGGCCGGCATTCTGCGCGACGGCATGTTCCACAAAATGCCCGACGAAGACTGGGCGAACGTGATCGATGTCCACCTGAACGGCTCCTATAACGTGACCCGCGCGGCGATCAATCATTTCCGCGATCAGGAAGAAGGCAATTTCGTTCTCTTCACCTCGACGAGCGGCCTCATCGGCAATATCGGCCAGGCCAACTACGCTGCCGCCAAGATGGGCATTGCCGGTCTCTCGCGCATCATCGCCATGGAAGGCGACCGCAAGAATGTGCGCTCCAACATCATCGCGCCCTTCGCCTGGACGCGCATGATCGCCACCATTCCGGTGAAGGACGAAGCTTCCGCCCAGCGCGTGGAGCGGATGAAGAACGCCATGCGCGCCGATCAGGTGGCCCAGCTCGCCGTCGCGCTCTGCGCGCCGGACTGCGACACGAACGGCCAGATTTTCGCCGTGCGCGGGAACGAGCTGTTCCTCTTCAACCAGCCCCGCCCCGTCCGCGGCATTGCGCGGCTGGAAGGCTGGACGCCGGACAGCATTCTTTCTCACGCCCTGCCCTCCATGAAGGCGGATTACACCGATCTCGGCGCAACGGCCTCGGTCTTCCCTTGGGAACCGATCTGAGCCTTATGGCGTGAACGGAATGATGAAGGCCTCCTCCGGGAGGCCTTTATTTTTGCGCAACCCTTGACAGCGTGACGCTGCTTTCCCATCTACGGCTTACATGAGTGAGTGTGCGCAAAGGCGGGCCTGAAAAGGCACCGCCTTTTTGTTTGGGGAACAGTGAAGGGGGACCGGATCATGCAGGTATCAATGCCCTTCTTCTCTCAACTCGTCACCCTCGGGCTCGACCCGAGGGTCCATACTGAAGCTGCGGCAAGTGGGGAGGCTGCATGGACCCCGGGACAAGCCCGAGGGTGACGAAGAAAAAGGAAAGGAAAGAACAAACAAAACGGGCAACGCCCCTCACACCCCGAGCCAGGGTGCGCGGGACTCGCCATATTTTTCGACCATGAAATCGACAAAGGCGCGGACCTTCGAGGGGAGATAGCGCCGGTCCGCATAAATGACGTGAAGCGTCACGATGTCTTCCAGCGCGTCGGGGAGAATTTGCACGAGCCGCCCCTCGCGCAAATAGCGGTAGACGATGAAATCGGGCGCGAGTTGCAGTGCAAGCCCCGCCAGCACGACGGGTTGAATGGCAACACTTGTATTCGCGATGAAAGGACCGGACACGGGAATGGAAACAGTCTGCCCGTCCTTCCGGCGCATGGCCCAGTGCCCCCGGTCCCGGAGCTGGCTGTTGACCACACAGCGATGCTGCGTGAGGTCCTCAAGGCTCTCCGGCGCGCCGTAACGTTCGATATAGGTGGGCGCCGCGCAGAGGATGCGGTTTACCGGCGCGAGCTGGCGGGCGATGAGGCTTGAATCGACCATGGAGGAAATACGGATGCCCGCATCATAGCCCTCGCCCACGAAATCGACCATGTGCTCGGACAGGTCCATCTCGACAGTGAGATCGGGATAACGCTCCATGAATTCCGGCAGCACCCGGCCAAACTCGGCATCGACGAAAGAAATGGGCGCGGCAAGGCGCAGTGTGCCCGTCACATTGCCGGAAAGCTCGCTCGCCGCCGCCGCGGCATAACAGGCGGACTCGACCGCCCGCTTGGCATGATCGAGCACCGCCGCCCCTTCACGGGTGAGGGACAGCGTGCGCGTGGTGCGGTTGAGGAGACGGGCGCCGAGCGATTCTTCCAGCGCCGTGACCTGGCGGCTAACGGCCCCCTTGGACATGTGCAAGCGGTCTGCCGCCTTGGTGAAGCTTCCGGCCTCGACCACTTCGGCAAAAACACGCAGCAGATTGAGATCCGGCAAGCCCATATTGAATCTCCTGACGAAACAATATGTTTCTCATGAGGCCCATTATCTTATGAGAAGAAACAAACTACGTCTAGGGCCAAGCAACACAGCCCGCCTTCGCCGCGTTGATGGGGCAAGGGCCAACCTCAAAAAGGGGAAAGACCATGACGACAGTTCTCGTTCTCTATCACAGCTCCTACGGCCATATCGAAACCCTGGCCAAGGCCGTGGCAAAAGGCGCGGCGGAAGGCGGCGCGGATGTGACCGTGAAGCGCGTGCCTGAAACCATGGACAAGGAGTTGATGGCGAAGGCCGGTATGAAGCTGGAGCAGGAAGCCCCCGTCGCCTCTCCGCAGGAACTGGCCGATTATGACGCGATCATCTTTGGCACGCCGACCCGCTTCGGCAACATGACAGGCCAGATGCGCACCTTCCTCGACCAGACAGGCGGACTCTGGGCCCAGGGCAAGCTCGCGGGCAAGCTCGGTTCGGTCTTCACCTCCACCGGCACAGGCGGCGGCGGCGAAACGACCATCACCTCGTTCCACTCGACGCTTATCCATCACGGCATGGTCATCACCGGCGTGCCTTACGCGATCCCAGAACTTGCCGACATTTCCGAAGTGCGCGCGGGCGGGCCTTATGGCGCGGCCACGCTGGCGGGCGCGGATGGCAGCCGCGAGCCCACGCAGAAGGAACTCGCCATTGCCAGTTTCCAGGGCAAGCACGTTGCCACCCTGGCCGCGAAACTGGCGGGGTGAGATCAAACCTCGTTCAACCCAAACCCGTCATGGCCCGGCTTGACCGGGCCATCCACGGAAACCTGCCGAAGCGCTTGAGCGCTCCTCCGTGGATGCCCCGCATAAAGCGGGGCATGACGGAAAAGTGAAAGGCGCTGGGCAAAAATAAACGGAGGCCCCCATGGGCAAGCTGGTGGACGGCGTCTGGAAGGACGTCTGGTATGAGACGGAAAAGACCAAGGGCAAGTTCGTGCGCTCGGAAAGCCAGTTCCGCAACTGGGTAACGGCGGCAGGCGAAGCCGGGCGCACGGGCGAGGCGGGCTTCAAGGCGGAAAGCGGGCGCTATCATCTTTACGTTTCCTATGCCTGCCCCTGGGCGCACCGCGCGCTTATCTTCCGTGAGCTGAAGGGCCTTGCGCCGCATATCGGCGTAACCGCCGTCGATCCGCTGATGCTGGAAGAAGGCTGGACGCTGAAAGGCGAAATGGGCGGGCAGAAAGACCCGCTTTACGGCAAGACGCGGCTTCATGAGATCTACACGAAGGCGGACCCGCATTATTCAGGCCGCGTCACGGTGCCGGTGCTGTGGGACAAGGAAAAGGAAACCATTGCCTCCAACGAATCCGCCGACATCATCCGCATGTTCAATTCCGCCTTCGATGCGCTGCCCGGCGTGAAGAAGGAACTCAATTTTTATCCCGCGGATTTGAGAGAGGAGATCGGTTCCGTCAACGCCCGTGTTTATGACGAGGTCAACAATGGCGTCTACAAGGCGGGCTTTGCCACCTCGCAAGAGGCTTATGATGAGGCGGTAACAACGCTCTTCAAGGCGCTCGACTGGCTGGACGGCATTCTCACCCGTAACCGCTATCTGTTGGGGCGCCGGGTGACGGAAGCCGATTGGCGGCTCTTCACGACGCTCGTGCGTTTCGATGCGGTGTATGCCGGCCACTTCAAATGCAACATCCGCCGGATTGCGGATTATCCCGCCCTTTCCGGCTATTTACGCGAGCTTTATCAGATGCCCGGCGTAAAGGGGACGGTGCGCTTCGATCACATCAAGCGGCACTATTATGGCAGCCACAAACACATCAACCCCACCGGCATTGTGCCGGCCGGACCCGTGCTCGATCTTGACGCGCCGCATGGGCGGGATGCCTTGCCGCTTAAAGAGAAACCGGCCTGAGAGGCTGCGCACCCTCTTCCCGCGCACCCGCGCGGAAGAGGGCCGCCGGCACCAGGCTTATTCAGGCTTGGGAATAACGCCCATGGACTGAAACCGGCCCTGGACCCAGGCCCATGGCCGTTCCGAGTTGTAACGCTGATCGAGCGGCAAAGCGTTGTGAAAGGCTTTCAGCTCCGGCGAGGCCTTGCCGGCCATATAGCTTTCCATATCGGTTGCCACACAGGCACCGGCTGCACCGCCTGCCCCGGCCAGGCAAGCCCGCTCGACGCGGCGCAGCTCTTTGATGTGCTGATCATTCAGCTCTTCAATGCCTTCCTTCGTGTGCGGCAGGACACTGAGGTCCGCCTTTTCAGCCATTGCGGCCATGGGAAGGGTGAGCAAAAGAGCAAGCCCCAGCAGGGGCGCATAAAGACGGGATAGTGTCGAACGCATATCAGTCCTCCTCTTCCCCCAATGAAAAAAGGGTAGGACAAAATGCCCGCGCGTCAAAGTAAAAGAAGAACTTTGCAAAAGACTCAGCCCGCCAGTTTTGCAGGCACCCCCGCATAAAGCGCGGCGATATAGACGGTGTAGAAAACCAGAAACATGCCCCCCTCCACCCGGCTGATGCGGCGGCCCGTGATCATGACCGGCAGAAGAATGACCGTGGCCGCCACCATGACCCAGGCGTCGAAATAAGCGATCTGCCGCGCGATGGAGAGCGGTTCGATTATCGCGGTGATGCCGAGAATGCCGAGAATGTTGGCAATGTTGGAGCCGATCACATTGCCCACCGCCACATCCACCCGCCCCTTGAAGGCGGCAATGACCGAAACCACAAGCTCCGGCAGCGAGGTGCCGATGGCGACCATGGAAAGACCGATCACCGCTTCCGGCACGCCCCAAACGCGCGCGATGGACACCGCCCCATCGACCAGAAGCTGCGCGCCGAAAATGACGCCCGCAAGTCCCAGGGCAAAAAGAGGCAGCAGCACATAAAGGCGCGGCGGCAGGCCTGCATATTCTTCCGTCTCATGGGTATGAAGCGCGGCCGCGCCCGTCTTGCTTTTCCGCTCCGCCCAGTAGCAGATGCAAATATAGACGGTGAGCAGACCGACAAAGAGCCAGCCCTGAAGCGGCGTGATCATGCCGGTAAGGCAGATGGCGGCGAGCCCCACCGTGACCGCCAGCATGAAAAGCCCGTCCCGCACGATGAGCGCGCGTTCCGGATGCAGCGGCGTGATGACGGCGGCAAGCCCCAGAATGAGCAGAATATTGGCGATGTTGGAGCCGACCACATTGCCGATGGCAATATCCGGCTGGCCAATGAGCGCCGCTTCCAGGGAGACGGTGAGTTCCGGCGCCGAGGTGCCGAAGGCAACAATGGTCAGGCCGACGAGAACAGGAGACACATTGAAGCGCGTGGCGATTGCCACGGAAGACCGCACCAGCACCTCCCCGCCTGCAAAAAGCAGCATAAGGCCCGCTGCGGCCAATAGGTAATCCATGATCCCCCAATTCCTTCCAAACTGCGCAGCAAGGCTTGTGGTTGCGGGCCCTGCCGGATAGCGTTTTCACCCAATGGAAAATGCTGGCAGAGAACTGGTATTCCAGTGTCGGAATAAAAGTGCTTGATGCAAGGCGAACGAAAATAAAAAGAAGGGAAAAGAAATGGGCGGCTTCAAGGAATATGACGCGTATGACGGGCTCGGCCTTGCCGATCTGGTGAAACGCAAAGAAGTGAGCGCCGGGGAACTGCTGGAGGAAGCCACCGCCCGCACCGAGGCACTGAACCCGAAACTGAACGCCGTCGTCTTCAAACATTATGAGGAAGCCAAGAAGCTGATCGAAAAGGGCCTGCCCGAAGGGCCCTTCAAGGGCGTGCCCTTTCTCCTGAAAGACCTGCATCTTCTTTGGGAGGGAACGGAGACCGCTTTCGGCTCTGCCGCCTGGCGCGGCAATATCGCCGATCACAACTCCACGCTGACGGACCGCTATCTGGAGGCCGGGCTCGTCATTTTCGGCAAGACGAACTCGCCGGAACTTGGCCTGACCGGCACGACAGAGCCGCGCGCCTTTGGCGCGACGCGCAACCCCTGGAACCTGGAACGTTCGCCCGGCGGCTCTTCCGGCGGCGCGGCCTCTGCGGTGGCGGCTGGCCTCCTTCCCGTCGCCAATGCCAGCGATGGCGGCGGCTCGATCCGCATTCCCGCCGCCGCCTGCGGCCTTTTCGGCATGAAGCCGACCCGCGCGCGCACGCCCATGGGCCCTGACCGGGGCGAAGGCTGGGGCGGCATGTCGATTTCTCATGTCGTCTCCCGCTCCGTGCGCGACAGCGCGGCGATGCTGGACGCGACAGGCGGCCCGGCAGACGGCGACCCTTATGCCGCGCCCGCGCCCGAACGCGCCTTTCTTGAAGAGGTGGCTCAGACACCCGGCATCCTGAAAATCGCCTTCAACACGAAACGCCCCGATGGCAGCGAAGCGGAGCCGGAAGTCGTCGAAGCGATCAAGCGCACGGCGATCCTGTGTGAATCCCTCGGCCATGTGGTGGAGGAAGCCGCGCCCAAACTCGACCCGCAGGCCATGTCCGCCCATCAGGGCGCGCTCATCGGCTCGAATGTGGCGCTAGCCCTCAAACAGCGGGGCGAGGCACTGGGCCGGGAGCTTGGCGCCAATGACGTGGAGCACATCACCTGGCTGATTGCCCAGGCGGCCAAGGCCCGCTCTGCCGTCGACTATGCCGATGCCAGCCTCTTCATCCACAAGATGGGCCGGATGATGGGCGAGTTTCATACGCAGTATGATGTTTATCTCTCCCCCGTCATCGGCGCGCCGCATATTCCGCTCGGTGTGCTGGACATGATGCGCGAGGATGTGGGCGGCTATATGGACGCGATCCGCCACTACATGCCCTTCACTGCCCTTTTCAACATGACGGGCCAGCCTTCCATGTCCGTGCCGCTCTTCTGGTCGCAGGACGGCATGCCGATCGGCTCCATGTTCACCGGGCGTTTTGGCGATGAGGCAACGCTGTTCCGTCTTGCCGGACAACTTGAAGAAGCCCAGCCCTGGAAGGACCGCCGCCCGGCGCTTTGAGTTACACGGCCCACATGTCCGGCGGCGCGAGACCTTCCCGCACTTCGCGGATGCGCGCCGCCGTGGCGGGACTCACTTCCTCCGGCAGGGCATCGGGCGAGAAGAAGCCATAGTCGGAGATTTCCAGACTGCGGCGTTCTTCCCGCGCGTAAGTGCCGGCCTCGGCTACATAAAGCGCCACATGGTCGGACTTGAACTCGCGGAAATTCGCGTAAAGGCCGAAAAGGCGCGGCGGCTCGGTGAGAAGAATGCCGGCCTCTTCATCCAGCTCGCGCGTCACCGCATCGGGCGCTGTTTCGCCCCGCTCCACCCCGCCGCCCGGCAGATACCAGCCGCGCATATAGGAATGGCGCACCAGCATGACGCGCCCTTCTTCATCGAAGACGAGACCCCGCACCCCCATGGTGAGCGGACGGGCAAGACGCCAATAAACCCGCATCACCGCATGAAGGAAGCGGTGCGGCAAGGGCGGACGCGGCGGATTGGACATGAGACCCCCGATTTGGCTCTTGCCTTCCAGCAGGGGGAAGGCGCTAGGCTTTGCCCAACCATAAAAGGAGAGCGCCAGATGGACCAGCCGCGGAAACTCAACCAGGACCAGATCGACTATTGGAACGGCGATGTGGGGGAAACCTGGACCCGCCAGCAGGAGAAAATGGACGCGGTGCTCGGCCCCATCACCAAAGCGGTTCTGGAGGCGGCAGCGGCAAAGCCTGGCGAAAGCGTGCTCGATATTGGCTGCGGCTGCGGCGACACCACCCTCACCCTTGCGAAGGCGGGCGCGAGGGTGAGCGGCGTCGATGTCTCCGCGCCCATGATTGCGCGCGCGGGGCAGCGCCTTTCTCAAGCGGGGCTCGAGGCGGAATTGATGACGGCGGATGCGGCCGCGCATGATTTCGCGCCGGGCCGCTTCGATCTCGTCTTTTCCCGCTTCGGCGTGATGTTCTTCGAAGATCCGGCAGCGGCCTTTTCAAACATCCGGCAAGGCATGAAAGAGGACGGGCGGCTCGCCTTTGTCTGCTGGCGCGACCTCGGCGAGAACCCGTGGCTCACCGCGCCCATGAAATCCATCCTGCCTTTCATCACCCCACCTGAACCGCCCGTGCCCGGCGCGCCCGGCCCCGGCGCCTTTGCCGACCCGGCCCGCGTGAAAGACGTGCTGGGCAAAGCCGGCTTCAAGGACATCACCCTCGCGCCCTTCGATACGCCGCTTATCATGGGCAGCGGCCCGGAGGCGGTTAAAGATGCTCTGGCGCTGACACTCGACATCGGCCCCGTAGCCCGCGCGCTCAAAGACGAGCCGGAAGCGCGCACAAACGCCCTGCCCGCCCTGGAGGATTTTTTCGCAAAACACGAAACGGCGGACGGCGTAAAACTGGGAAGCGCCACATGGATTGTCACGGCCCGGGGGTGACGCATTCAATATTCTTCAACAATCAGCGCCTAGCCTTGAGAGGATCAGAACTCTGGAGGCTCCCATGGGCATGCTCGCGCGCTGGCGGGAAAGACGGCAGGAAGAAAAGGCGCTTGGCTATGCCGCGCCCGAAGAAGCCGAAAACCCCGGCATTCAATATGCAATTTCCCGCGCCCTGAAACCCGCCGCCCGCCGCGCCGGGCAAGAAACCGCCGACCGCATCGCCGCCGCCCTTAAAATGGTGGAAGAAGCGATCCTCGCCATCGACCATGTGAGCGAAATGCTGGAGGAAGGCGAAGAGCTGTGCGAAAGCGCGCGCGAGGCGCAGACGCCTGCCAAGCGCGCCGCCATTGCCGAACGCTATGCCGCGCTGCTTGAACGCATCGATGCGTATGCGGTGAATGCGGGCACGGAAGACACCAACCTCATCGGCGGCGCGCGCAAGACCTGCGAAGTCATGCTCGATGCGGAAGGCCAGGCCCGCGCCGTGCTGCATGTCGCCAACCTGACCAGCGGGGAAGAAGGCCTCGGCCTGTCAAACCCGGACGGCGCTTTTGCAAGCGTTGCCGAAGCAGACCGCGCCCTTGCTGAAATCACGCTTGCAAAGAACCTTGCCCAGCACACGGCAGACCTCTTCGCCGACACCGCCGCCGTGCTGGCCGAACGCCGCGCGCGGCTGGGCGTGTGAGGCAGAGATGCAGCCATAGAGCGGCCTATAAACAAAAACAAGTGATTTAGTTCATAAAATATCTATACTCCCCTGACTGGTTTCATTCGGCCTGGGGAGGACGAGTGTGAATCCTGCCGGATTGCAATCTTCCGTTACCATTGAAAAAACATACGGCGCACGAAGAAAACTCAAGCCCGTCATTGCAGGCAGCTTGCTGTGGTTCTTCTCGCTTGCCTTCGCGCCCTCAAGTGTCGATCCATCCTTTGCCGACGAAAACCCCAATACCGAACTTGCACAGCAACTGGTCGAAACAGGGCGCGCTGCAACTTGTGCCGAAGTCATCGATTTACTGGTAGATGATTTTTTCAGCGCTGCTCTAGCACGGGATGGCACGCTGATCCGCTTCCAGCAGAAAACGCTGACCTTCCGCGTCGCTATAACCAATTTGCTTGGACAGCCAGAAGACTTAAACAAACCACAAGCCGGACTGCCGGATGACATCATGCAGCGGCTTACAAAGCTCGCCGCCTCCATCGGCATAGACGTCAAACCCGCAGATGCACATGCAGATATTCTCATCCAGCCTTTCAAGGCCTGGGGGCCTTATGGAAAACAGATGGACGAACAACGGCCCAATATGCACCGATGGCGCGGCTATAGAGACCGCTTCCGCACTTACTACTACGCGTACCAAAATTTTTGCGGATCGGACCGTTCCTCACCCGAAATACCGCAAGAAGTGGACGTTGATGGCACATCCCACCGCTTCATGAGCTGGAATGCGCATTTCTGCGAAGCGCGTCCGTCAGGCGGCATTGCGCTTGAGCACGGGAACTACCTGCAAGCGCAATGCGAAATCATGCTGACGGACTCAGCGAAACTTATCGAGGCCCAAGTGTCGGAATGCCTGCTTCGTTCATTCGGCTTGCTGGGAGCGTCAAACGAATTCCGGCACACGCTGCTTGGACGCCGTCCACCTGAGGACATCGAATACTACTTTCGCGGAAGACGCACGATGCCCCGCGCTGAATACCATGCACAGATTCCATACCGCCTGGCGGACGCGGACAGGCTCTACCTGCGCGTCCTCTATAGCGGCGGCCTCCATCACGGCATGACACGGGCACAAGCCGAAGAGGGTGTGCGAAACAATATAACTGCACATGTTCAATGCAGCCCGCCCAAAGGGGAAAACGGATGACCGGATGCCGCCTCCCGGCGAAAAGAATCCGAACAAGAAAAACTACCTTCGCGTTGCTTTTCGCCCTCGTTCCGGCTTCCTTTCCCTCCGCAGACGCCGAGCCTTTTGTGCGGCATTTCATCTCCAGCGGACTTTAATCCCTCCCCGTTCATCTTCCTTAACCCGCATTAAGCAAATTTCTGCGTTAAGGCAAAGAATTGGCTACCTCTGTTTCAAAAATTTTAACGATCAGCCACTAGCGTTTCTCCGGGGCAGAAACTGGGGGTTAAATCGTTGACCGTTTACGCGCAGCCGTCAGACGCAGCGAAGCTCTTTGCCAAATTGAGCATTCTGGTTGTCGAGGACAGCCCGCACATGCGCAAACTCATCTGCGAGATGTTGCGCGCGCTTGATGCCGGCACCATTCTCGATGCCTGTGACGGCTCCGAAGGCTGGGACAAGTTCCAGACATACGAGCCCGACATCGTTCTGACCGACGCGTCCATGGAACCGGTGGACGGTTACGTTCTTCTTGAAAACATCCGCGCGCATGAAAACCCGCATCTGGCGACCGTGCCCGTCATCATGGTCACGGGGCACTGCGAGGTGAAAGCGGTGGAACGGGCGCGCGATCTGGGCGTGACCGAATATCTCGCCAAACCCATCACGCCTGTCGGGCTCTATTCGCGGCTTGTGGAAGCGGCCGCGCATCCGCGCCCCTTCGTGCGGGCGGACGGCTTTTTCGGCCCCGACCGGCGCCGGCGGGAGAAAGCCGGCTTTGACGGTGACGACCGCCGCCGCCGCGCCGCGCCCGTAACTTATCTCGATATTTGACAGGTATACGTTCATGACCGGCCTTTTACAGAACACGGAACAGGAAGCAGCGCGCACACCCGGCGCAGCCGCGGTGGAAATCACGCAGCCGCCCTCTCTCGTGCGCCAGAAGCTCGGCCAGGGCGCCGTCATTCCCATGCGTCTCGACCCGCGCGCGCTCAAACGCATGGAACACGCCATCGAGACGATGAGCGGCGCCTATGCCAAAACGCTCAAGACCGAAATCCGCGCCGTGATGAACGCCCATGCCGAGTGGGAAGAAGGCGACAGCGCCAAGATCCATCAGGTCTATGCCATCGCCCATGAGATCCGCGGCCTCGCCGGCACCTTTGCCCGGCCCATGACGGGGCGCGTCGCCAATCAGCTTTGCCTTTATCTCGAAACCTTGCCGGAGCTGACCCGCGCCGAAGAAGGCGTGGTGCGCCTGCATGTGGATGCGATGCATGCCGCCGCAACCGGGTCCAGCGAACCCAGCGCCGAGGTGGCCGATGCAACGCTTGCCGGGCTCGACCGGCTTGTGAGCCGCGCCATCGAACATCTGCCGCAAAAGGCGGCGGCCTGCCGGTCCGTTGGCTGAGGGTCCCCTCCATGACCAATCCTGTCGACAAGCTCACCGTTCTCATTGCCGATGACAATGAAACCATGCGCCGCCTGCTGGGCACGCTGCTTGCCGCGCTCGGCGCGGGACGTATCTTTTTTGCCAGCAACGGGCAGGAGGCGCTGAAGAGCTTCTTCCGGTATTGCCCCGATCTCATCATCACCGATGCGGCCATGGCGCCCATTGACGGCTATGAACTGATCGACACGGTACGCACACATCCCGGCAGCCCGGACCCGCATGTGCCCATCATCATGCTCTCCGCGCTCAGTCATGAAAATCATGATGCCCGCGCCCGCGCCATGGGCGTGACGCTGATGATGCGCAAACCGCTGGCCCCGCCCACCCTTTATGCCGCCATCACTGAAGCGCTGACCGGCGCCGCCCGCACCGAATGGCTCGCCTCCGAAAGCGCGAGAGAGCTGCCAAAAGCGGCCCCGGCGCCCCGCCCCGCCCGCTCCCGCATGCTGCATTGAGGGGTGGAGCCCTTCACGGTGTTTTCCAACCTTATCCTCATACACCGATGTCATCCCGCGACTTGATCGCGGGATCCATTACCTCTCAAAGCATGGAAAAGACCGGGTTTTTCGCTGTAGTGCCGCCTGAACACCAAACTGTGCTCTTACCAAGCCGACAAGCCAATGGCCCCCGCGATCAAGTCGCGGGGTGACATGCAGGGGGAGATTGGTCCCCACGTAAACGCATTATTTCCGCTGAAAATGACACATCCGTCATTTTCTTTGATTTTTACGTAGCGCCGCTCTATATTTTCATCAGGGAAACCGGCTCGGCCGGGAGGGATGGAGAATGAGGGCGAATGCCCCGGGCCTCTCAGGCCGCGCCTTGGCTATTGTTGGAGGAGAAAGCATGGCGCTGCAGGACGGCAATATTACCGTCGATCAGGCTTATGAAGCCGTCGACCCGAAAGACTTCCCCGCAATGATGGATGTGGACCGGTATGGCAACCGCTCCACCGCGTTCGACAAGATCATCTCTGCAACGCATGACCATTTCTGGGACCCGCTCGACAAGAAATATATCGACTTCGATCAGCCCTTCGATATGGAGAACGAATATCTGATCGACCCGGCCCAGAACATGGAGCTGAAAACCGCCGTCGCCGACAAGCTGGACGAAAAGCAGAAAATCCAGCTCGTGAACATGAACGTGCATTGGTCGCTCTCTTCGATCCTCCACGGCGAACAGGGCGCGCTGGCGCTTTCTGCAAGCCTCTGCCACATCCTGAAGGACCCGGGCGCGCAGGAATATGCGGCCAACCAGACGCGCGAAGAAGCGCGCCACGTGACGGGCTTCACCAATTACATCAAGGCCCGCTGGGGCAAGCCTGTGCAGGTGGGCCCCGCGCTCGGCGACCTTCTCACCGAACTGGTGCTGTCACCTCTCGTCTGGAAAAAGCTCGTGGGCATGCAGATGCTCGTCGAAGGCCTCGCCATGGGCGCCTTCGCGACCTTCTACAAGTTCTCCCGCGACCCGCTGATGGTGAAGGTGATGCAGCTCACCATGACGGACGAGGCCTTCCACCACAAATTCGGGAAGATCTGGGCCGACCGCACCATTCCGAAACTGTCCGCCGATGAGCGCAACCAGATCGAAGACTGGGCCTGGGAGGTTTTCCAGGTGCTGCTCTATAACCTCGGCAGCCCGGAACAGAAGAAATGGATGTATGCCCGTGTCGGCCTCGACTGGGAATGGGTGCAGTCCGCCTTCATGGAAGCCATGACGGACTCCAACATCCGTGAGGACATGCAGGAATCCACCAACATCTTCCGCGTGCTCATCAAGACGCTGCTGAATGCCGGCATCATCACCGAGCGCACGGCGGGCAACTACGCCGCCTTCATCGACATGAAGGAACTTTACGGCGAAGGCGACCGCATGGTGGGCGACGACATCGCCGAAGAAGGCATCAAGTTCCTCCGCAAGCTGAACGGCAATAACGGGACTTACATGTCGCTGGACAGCATGACGGCGGCTGAATAAGCGGATTTGAGTTTATGAGTTTGAAGGGCGGCGCGAAGGTGCCGCCCTTTTTGTTTGCAACAGCCTACAAATCGGCAATAACTTGACTATTCTGCAAAAAAATCGCAAAAAAGGCCTCAAATTATAGATTGGAGGCTCCTATGCTTCTTCAGTTCAGTATTTTTAATTATCGATCAATAGCCGAAAAACAAACCCTGAGCTTAGTAGCGGGAACAAGCGCTGCTCGACAATCAAGAAGAAGCATCGAGACAAATAACTCTTTTGCGTCTCATGCACTTAAAAGTGCTTGTTTATTTGGCCCAAACGCCGCTGGAAAAACAAGCATTGTTAACGCTCTGCTCTTCTTTAAAAACTTCGTTGAATCCTCTGCCAAGGATGCAACAGAAGGTGAATCTATCGGCGTCAAACCATTCAGACTTGATCCCAACTTAAAGAATACACCATCAGAGTTTGAAGCCGTGTTCGTTCACAATGAAGCGTTGTACCAGTACGGATTCGCCGTCGACAATCAACGTGTATGGGAAGAATGGCTGTATAGCCGCCCAAACAAATCAGGTACAAAGTTACGACAGCTATTTCAACGCACCTATAATGAGAAATACCAGGAGTACGAATGGGTTATAAGCGACACGCATGTGAAAGGCGCACGCGAGACATGGAAAAATGCCACCCGTGAAAACGCGCTATTTCTTTCAACTGCTGTACAGCTAAACGCTCAGTCACTTCACTCCCCCTTCGAATGGGTGCAAAAGTATCTGAGAGTACTGACGACACCCCACAAGCTGTCGCCAAATTTTTCAGCAAAGCAGTGCAAACCAACAACCGACGCCAGCAATAAGAAAAAGATTCTGAGGTTTATCCAATCTGCAGATCTTAAAATTTCGGATCTTTTGATCGAAGAAGAAGATTACCAAATCCCAGAAACACTAGAGGAATTACTCAGAGCGACAGCGCTAAAAAAAATAAAGGGCGCTAGCAAAGGCGCCAAAGTATACAAGATAAGAACTGTACACAAAGACTCAGGCGGGAATCCTGTTGAGTTTGAACTTGATGAAGAGTCGGAAGGCAGCAAAGTTTTGTTCAGTTTAGCGGGACCGTGGTTAGATGTACTTGAGACCGGCTATACGCTCATAGTTGACGAACTTCACAACAGTTTGCACCCTATGGCGCAACGTTACCTTGTAAACATGTTTCATAGCGAAGAGCTCAACCAGTCGGGTGCTCAATTAGTATTTACAAGTCACGACACATCAATCATGGCAGATGGATTTCTTCACAAGGACCAAATCTGGCTTCTAGAAAAAACAGACAAGGAAAGCACCCACCTATACCCCCTTTCTGATTTCAGCGTTCGAGACGTTCAGGCATTTCAAAGAGCATATCTCGCTGGCAAATATGGCGCACTGCCCCGAATTGAGGATTTTCGGGATGCCGAAGCATAAAAATAACCACGGCAGAGGCATCACAAAGGCCACTCTAAAGAGACGTCGCGTAGAACGAAAACCTAATAAAAGAGTGCTGATCGTCTGCGAAGGCTCAAAAACAGAGAAACTTTATTTTACTGCGCTGGCTTCCTCGTTGCGACTTAGTTCAGTAGAAGTGGAGGTTTGTGAGAATTGCGGCTCAGCTCCTATTAGTGTCGTAAACTTCGCAGAGGATAAAGCAACGGACGCAGGCGCTCCGGAGGCGGGTGGTTATGATTGTGTGTTCTGTGTGTTTGACCGTGACGAACATGAGTCCTTTGATCGTGCAAAGAATAAAATCAAACAACTCAAACGGAAGGGGAAGTTCCCTGCCGGCGATATTGTTGGCATAACGTCGGAGCCTTGTGTGGAATACTGGTTCCTACTGCACGCAAAATACACAAGAGCACCATATACCAAGGCCGGAGGAAAAACAGCAGCAGAGCAATTAATCAGTCACCTCAAAAAGGTGCCCGCGTTCAAAGACTACAGAAAGTCGTTGAGCGATCAACATAAGTCATTTCTTCTAGATAAGACTAGTGCCGCAGTGAATCATGCAAGAAGAGCGTGGAGTGATGCAGAGCGAACTAACGTGGAAAATCCGTCAACGCTCGTCCATAAAATTGTTGAATTCTTGGAAACCCTTCAGCAGCAAGCTCAAACTGAAGCCAGAAAATCAATCTAGCTAAACAATCGGCCTCCAAAGAATGATTAAATTCCAGACAGATCAGTCGTAACAACGCTTGTAGAAAACGTTAACTTAACGTACATCACCCTCCCTTCTTCAGCTTATAAGTCAGCGCCATCCGGATGCAGTGGCGCAGTTCTTCTTCCGGCAACGGCTCCCCCGGTTTGAAGTGCAACGCGCGGTTGCCTTCGAAGGTGAAGAGACCGGGATAATGCTGGCGGAACATCTGCGCGAGGCGGGTCTGGCAATGGATGTAGAGCGCGAAGCTTGTCCCCTCCTTGGGCACACCAAGACGGATCGTGCTGCCGCTTTTCGTCTCCGGCGTCAGATAGGCGGGCTGGCCCCATTTCAGCGTTTCCTCAAGAGCGCCGACGCCGGGGGTTGCAGCCGCCGTCTCGAAGATCAGACGCCGGAGCGCAAGCAGCCCTTTGCGCAAGTGCACGGGATGGGCACCGAGCGCGGCTTTTATATCTGGCGGCGGAGAGGGAACGCGCTTTGTCATAAGGCATGATTGCCCGTTTCACCTGGGCCTTGCAAGACGCCGCCCGGCACTGCTGCCACCCTGCTGTCTCTCTCTTCGTCACCCTCGCACTTGATGCGAGGGTCCATGCAGCCGCACCACAAGCAGCAAGGCCGCATGGATGCTCGGGTCGAGCCCGAGCATGACGAAAGTAGGTGGATATGAGTACATGCCCGCATTGGCCCTCGCCTGCGCGGCGGCCATGTCGTATAAAACCCTCCGGAAACGGAGGAAGAACCATGAAAGCCCGGAAGATGCCTGCTCTGCCCTTTGCGCTCGTACTGGGGCTTACCGCGATCTGGCTTGTGCTCTTTTTCGGGCTGAACGGGGTGAATGCCGATACGGCCCTGGGGCTGACGCGCATTACCGCGCGCACCAGCGTCTTCTTCTTTCTGGCGGCCTTCACCGCAAGCGCGCTTTTGAAACTCTGGCGCACGGAAGCAGCGCGCTTTCTGGTGATGAACCGGCGCTATATCGGCCTTTCATTCGCGCTTGCCCATTTCATTCACCTCGGCGCGCTCATCGCCTTCTTTGCGGTGAGCGGAGAGCGGCCCGGCCTTGTGACGATCATCGGCGGCGGGGGCGCTTATCTCTTCATCGCGCTCATGGCCGCCACCTCCAACGACCGGTCGGTGAGAAAGCTCGGGCCGAACTGGCGCCGCCTGCACCTCACCGGAAGCTGGTATGTCTGGGTGATCTTCCTCAACTCCTATGCAGGCCGCGTGGCTGAAGGGCGTGAGCCGCGCTGGATGTTTGCGGGTCTCGCCTTCCTGCTCATCGCTGCGGCGGGCCTGCGGATTGCCGCCTGGGTGAAGGGCCGGGCCGCAAAACGGGCGCGGCGCGCGGCGGAACCCGCCTGACAGGTTTGTCAGTTTTTCGCCCTTCCCCTTCAAAGAATTGTTCTCTTTCCGGTTCCGGATGACGCGGCGCGCCAAAACGGTATGATGCCTTCCATAAAACGCAAATAAGCGCAGTTACGGGAGGATAAACGTGGGTTGGAATTACGGTGACATTCTCGACACGATAAGCGTGGCTTTGCCGGCCGATGCGCCGGCGCTCGCGCATGGCGACCGCCTCATCACCTGGAAGGACATGACGGCGCGCTCCAACAATCTGGCGCGCGGCCTGCGCGCCCGCGGCGCCAAGGCGGGCGACAAGGTTGCCTTCTACATGCGCAACCGCCCCGAATATATGGAAACGCTCGCCGCCTGCTTCAAAGGCCGGCTGACCCATGTGAATGTGAACTACCGCTACAAAGCGGACGAGGTGTTCTACATCTTCGACAATTCGGACGCGCAGACAGTCGTCTATGGCTCCGAGTTCCGCGACATCATTACCGAGATACGGGACCGGCTGACGAAAGTCGCCACCTTTGTCGAAGTCTCCGATGACGGCACGGTGGCGGACTTCGCCATCAATTATGAAGCGCTCGCAAAAGACGGCGATGGATCGCCGCTGGGCATCGAGCGCTCGCCCGACGATCAGCTTTTCATTTATACGGGCGGCACCACCGGCATGCCGAAAGGCGTGATGTGGAGCCACCATGCGCTGCGCGAAGCCCAGCTTGCCGCGCTGCGCCGCCTCGGGCCGGTGCCCGAATCCCTGCCCGAGCTGGAAGCGGCGATCAAGGAAGTGGGCCCGACAGGCCGCATCATCCCCGCCTGCCCGCTCATGCATGGCACCGGGCTTCTGACCGCCATGGGCACCATGATGAATGGCGGCCTTGTGGTGACGCTAAATGCCATTTCCATGGATGCAGAAGAGATCTGGCAGGCCGTGGACCGGCACAAGATCACCTCCATCGCCATTGTGGGGGACGCCTTCGCCAAGCCCATGCTGAAAGAGCTGAATGACAATCCCGGCAAATATGATCTCTCCTCCATCGAGACGATCATCTCCTCCGGCGTGATGTGGTCCACGGAAGTGAAGAAGGGCCTGCTCAAATACATGCCCAACGCCATCATGACCGACAGCTTCGGCTCGTCCGAAGGGATCGGCTTTGGCTCTTCGCTCATGACCTCGGAAGGTGAAATCCAGACGGCGAAATTCCAGATCGGCGAAACCTGCAAGGTCTTCGACGAAAGCGACAAGGAAGTCGTGCCGGGTTCCGGCAAGCCGGGCTTCATCGCCATTCCGGGCACCATCCCCGTCGGCTATTACAAGGACGAGGAAAAGACCGCCAAGACCTTCCGCACCATTGACGGCGTGCGCTACTCGATCCCCGGTGACTGGTGCACCGTGGAAGAAGACGGCACGCTGACGCTGCTGGGCCGCGGCTCCGTCTGCATCAACACGGCAGGCGAGAAGGTCTATCCGGAAGAAATCGAGGAAGTGCTGAAAACCCACCCGGCCGTGGAAGACGCCCTCGTCATCGGCGTGCCGGATGAGAAATGGGGCCAGGCCGTGACCGGCGTGGTGAAGATCGCGGGCGGCGCCGAATTCTCCGAAGAGACGCTGCGCGCCCATGTGCGCGGCAAGCTGGCGGGCTACAAGACGCCGAAGCGCATTCTCGTGGGCGAGGTGCCCTTCCGCGCGCCCAACGGCAAGGCGGATTACAAGGGCGTGACCAGCTTTGCAAAGGAACAACTGGGCATCGCCTGAGTTATTCTTTTAAGCCTTCTAAAATTCGAAGAATTTCCCAAGCGGCGCATGAAGAATGCGCCGCTTTTTCTTTTTTTAATAAGTTATTTTAAAGATATACTTGTTTCAGTATGGGGGAAGAATCAGAAAAAGGGGTATGAGTATGGCCTCGCATCCGGCGCAAAACCGCGCCGCCCTGATCGACCGGGCCCGCCGCACGGGCGTGCCGGTTGGCCGGGCGAAAGCGGAAGAATGGCTGGCCGAAATTCCTGTAAACGGATGGTCGATCGACCTGGAACTACGCTCCGAAGAGCTGCAGAAGGTGCTGACCCATTGGGCCGGGCTGGCAGACAATGACACCTGCCCGCGGCATGAAAAGCTCTATCTGCCCGACATAGGCGAAGCCGTGGAACACGCCTTCATTCTGGAAGTGGCGGCCGACCCCGCCGCCGACGGCAAGGATGATTACCGCTGCCTCTATATTGGCCGGGGGCTGACAGAGAAAGTGGGCGTCGACAATACCGGCCAGCTCTTGTCCGAATGCATGCCGCCGCTTTTCGTCAATCAGTACCGGGTGATCAACCGCATCGCCCGCTGCTGGCGCAAACCTCTGCGCGGGGTCGGCAATTTCGGTGACTGGCAGGGGCGCAGCGATCTGGTTTTCGAGTCACTTGTGATGCCTCTGAGTGAAGACGGCGAGCTTGTGACGCGCATCTTCACCTGCCTGCATTTTACGCGGTAAAGCACAGACCGCCGCGAGGTAAACCGCACCAAGTAGTATAGACATTTTACGACTTGTCTGCCCGGTTCCCGCTGCTATGCTCCCGCCCAACTTCATTCAGCATCAGGGAGTAAAAAATGGACGCGCTCGAAAAATTCCGCGCCGAAACCCGCGAATGGCTGGAGGCGAATTGCCCCGCTTCCATGCGCACGCCGATGGTTGACGGCGAAGAGCCCTGGGGCGGGCGCAACCCCACCTGGAAAAACCCGGACTCGAAACTCTGGATGGAGCGCATGGCCGAGCGCGGCTGGACCGCACCGACCTGGCCGTCCGAATATGGCGGCGGCGGCCTCTCGAAAGAAGAGAACTTCATCCTCCAACAGGAAATGCGCCGCATCAATGCCCGCACGCCGCTGATGAGCTTCGGCCTCTGGATGCTTGGCCCGGCCCTTCTGGAATTCGCCAATGAAGAGCAGAAGCGCGAGCACATCCCGCCCATCGTGCGCGGCGAGATTCGCTGGTGCCAGGGCTATTCCGAGCCGGGCGCCGGCTCCGACCTCGCCGGGCTTCAGACCAAATGCGAAGACAAGGGCGACCATTACCTTGTGAACGGCCAGAAGATCTGGACCTCTTACGCCGACAAGGCCGACTGGATTTTCTGCCTGGTGCGCACCGACACGAGCAAGAAGCATGAAGGCATTTCCTTCCTCTTGATCGACATGGACCAGCCGGGCGTTGAAGCGCGGCCGATCTCCATGATCTCCGGCGCCTCGCCCTTCTGCGAAACCTTCCTGACGGATGCGACGGCCCCGAAGAAGAACCTGGTGGGCGAACTCAACAAGGGCTGGACCATCGCCAAGCGCCTGCTGCAGCACGAACGCGCCATGATCTCCGGCATGGGCCTTGGCGGCGGCGGGGGCGCAGGCCCCGGCATCGAACAGGCCGCGAAAGACTATGCGGGCGAGGAAGGCGGCAAGATTGCCGACCCGGCGCTGCGCGACAAGATCACCCGCCAGAAGATGGACGGCCAGGCTTTCGCACTGACCATGCGCCGCTCGAACGAGGAAGCGAAAGCGGGCCAGGGGCCGGGCGCCGCCTCCTCCATGTTCAAATATTACGGCACGGAGCTGAACAAGAAGCGCTATGAGCTGCTGCTTGAGGTCATGGGCGTGCAGGGCCTCGGCTGGGAAGGCGAAGGCTTTACCCCGGACGAACTGACCACCACCCGCGCCTGGCTGCGCTCCAAGGGCAACTCGATCGAAGGCGGCACCTCCGAGGTGCAGCTCAACGTGATCTCCAAGCGCGTTCTCGAACTGCCGGAATCCTAAGGCCAGTTCTGCCCCATAACGAAATTCAAGAAACGGAAAGAGACAGAATATGGCGTTGGTATTGACCGAGGAACAAACCCTCCTCAAGGACACCGCAGCTCAGTTTTTCCAGGAAAAAGTACCGGTCGCGAACTTCCGCAAGCTGCGCGACGAAAAGAGCGAAAAGGGCTATGACCCGGCGGTCTGGAAAGAAGCCGCCAATCTCGGCTTTGCAGGCATCATGGTGCCGGAGCAATATGGCGGTACCGAGTTCGGCCCTGTCGGCCTTGGGCTCGTGCTCGAACAGGCTGGCCGCACACTGGCCGCAACCCCGCTCATGTCCACCGCCGTGGTGGCATGCGCCGCGCTGCAGCAGGGCGGCACGTCGGCCCAGCGGCAGAAATATCTGCCCCTCATCGCGTCGGGCGAAATCATCATGACGCTGGCGGTGGAAGAAGGCGCGCATCATGCCCCCACCCGCATCGCCGCCAAGGCGGAAGCGGCTGGCGACAACTTCAAGCTCACGGGCAAGAAGGTCTTTGTGCTGGACGGCCATATCGCGGATGTGCTGATCGTCGCGGCCCGCACCTCGGGCGGTGAACGCGATGCGAACGGCATCACGCTTTTCCTTGTCGAGAAAGACGCGCCGGGCCTGAAAGTGACCCGCACCATCATGACCGATCACCGCAACGCGGCCATCGTCGAGCTGGACGGCGTCTCCGTGCCTGCAACGAACGTGCTTGGCTCGGTCGATGGCGGCTGGGACGTGCTGGAACCGGCCCTCGATGTCGGCCGCATCGGCATCGCGGCGGAAACGCTGGGCCTGGTGCAGGAGGCGTTCGACATTACGGTGCAGTATCTCAAAGACCGCAAACAGTTCGGCAAGGTGATCGGCTCCTTCCAGGCGCTGCAGCACCGCGCGGCGGAACTTTTCTGCGAAGTGGAACTGTGCCGCTCCGTCGTGCTGGAAGCCTTGAGCGCGCTCGAGGAACGGCGCAATGACGTGCCGAAACTGGCCAGCCTTGCCAAGGCGCGCCTGGCCGAGGCCTCCCGCCTCATCACCAATGAGGGCCTGCAGATGCATGGCGGCGTCGGCATGACGGACGAATTCGACGTCGGCCTTTTCATGAAACGTGCCCGCGTGGCCGCAGTCACCTTCGGGGACGCGAATTACCACCGCAACCGCTATGCGGAACTGGACGGCTATTGAGGCATCTGCCCGCAGACCCTTCCCCAGGGGACCGCTGCGTCCCCCGGAAGGACACCGGCAAGCAAGATAAAGGGCAGGCTTCGGCCTGCCCTTTTTTCTTGCGGCCACTCGACAAAACCACCCCTCAAAGCCCATACTGCGCCCAACCAGCCGCCCCCGAGTCGGCCCCTCAGGCCGGCACGCGGGCACCCAGTCAGACCGGCTGGCCAGCCTTTATCCGGCCATCCAGTTCAAGGAGCGAGACGAAGCCCATGTCCGACGAAAAGAAGGATAACCCCGAGCGCATCACCGTGTTGGCGAAGGATTTCACGCCGGCCGCGATGGAGTTTCACCGCCGGAACATGAGCGCCAAAGGCTACCGCATGGAAGGCCAGATCGTGCCGCGCAAATTCATGATGATCGAAGGCATGGGCGAGCCCACCTCCCTCTTCGAGGGCGAAGCCTTCTACGCCGTGACCTTCGTGCGCAAGGCCGAAGACGAGTAAGTTTTCCCATTGTTTCCCGTGAGCTAGGGAGCAAAGCTCAAGCTGCAACAAACTGCAGGCGCTGCGTGGACCCCGGGACAGGCCCGGGGGGACACGGCGAGTTTGTTGCACTGAAGTGCCTCATATAGAAGCTGTCACCCCGGCTTTATGCCGGAGTCCACAGCAAAGCCCCCTCACCCTTTCTTCAAAAATTCCAGCAGCAGAACCGAGTTCGCCTTCACGCCGGTCACGACGGCGGGAAGCTCCACCTGGAATTTGGGATTGTGGTTCATGGGCGGCATGAGCCCATGCTTCATGTAATTGGCGAAGACATCCGGCTTGCCCGACCCAATTTCCACGAACAGAATCTGCGTGTCTTCATGCGGGGCGGCCAGCATCGGAAAGTCTTCCGAGCCCATGACGGGCGGAATGCCGGGCAGCACCTTGTCCTCCCCCAGCGCGGCGATGAGCACGGGCCGCGCGCGCTCCACCGCTTCCTCGTTATTGATGACGGGGAGCGCATAACCCTTCATCTGATAGGTGGGAAGCCGTTCTTCCGGCACACCGGCGGCCACGGCATTGGCTTTCGTTACGGTCTTGATGCGCTCGATCATCTTGTCCCGCACCGCCGTTTCATACCAGCGCAGATTGAGCTTGAGCGTCGCCGTTTCCGGAATGACGTTATTCGCTACGCCCGACTGAAACGCGCCCACCGTCAGCACGGCGGGCTTTTGCGGGTCGATGTTCCGGCTGACGATCGTCTGATAATCGAGCACGGTCTGCGCGCCGAGCACCACCGGATCGACCGTGTATTGCGGTGCCGAGCCATGTCCGCCTATGCCGGTCAACGTGACGTCCATCTGATCCGTCCCGGCCATACGCCGTCCCGCGCGCAGACCGGCCGTGCCCGCCGGAAAAATGCCCGTCACATGCGCGGAAATGAGAATGTCCGGCGCCGGCACATGATCGTAAAGCCCGCCTTCGACCATGGCGGTTGCCCCTTCAATGGTCTCTTCCGCAGGCTGGGCGATGAGAACAAGCGTGCCTTGCCATTCTTCTTTCATCTCCGCCATGACGCGGGCAATCCCGATGAGCCAGGCGACATGCGCATCATGCCCGCAGGCATGAGCAACATGGGTGCGCGAGCCATCAGGCAGCTCCACGACCTTGGTGCTGGCATAAGGCAGCCCCGTCTCTTCCTTCACCGGCAGCCCGTCCATATCCGACCGGAACATGACGGAGGGCCCGTCCCCATTCTTCATGACCGCCGTAACACCCGTCTTGCCGATGCCGGTCTCTACCTCATAGCCGAGAGACTTCAGTTCATCTGCCACAAGCGCCGCCGTCTCGCTTTCCATGAAAGCAAGTTCGGGATTGGCATGCACCTTCTTGAAAATATCGATGAGGCTGGACTCTTCTTCCTCCGCCAGCGCCTGGGCGCGGGCCGCTTGTTCCGGCGTCACGGCAAAAGACGGCAGCGCGCTTGCCGCCAGCACACCGAAAACGAAGGGCAGGCTCGCCAGAATGGGGGCTTTTTTCATGTGGTTCTCCCTCTAAACAGAACGCTCACCCTAAAGCAGCGCTTGCCTGGAGGAAACACTTGCCGCTCCCCTATCGCCATGCCAGAAGGGCTGAGATCGATTGTCCGATAGCTGCCGGTTTTCCATGTCCGCATCTTCACATTATGACGTGCTCATCATCGGCGCGGGCGGCGCCGGGCTTCTCTGCGCCATTGAAGCAGGCCGCAGAGGCCGGCGCGTGCTGCTGGCGGATCACGCGCGCAAACCGGCAGAGAAAATCCGCATCTCCGGCGGCGGGCGCTGCAATTTCACCAATCTCCATTGCGCGCCGAAAAACTTTCTCTCCCGGAATCCGCATTTCTGCATCTCTGCGCTGAAAAGCTTTACGCAGCATGATTTCATCGAGCGTGTGAAAACCCACGGCATTGCCTTTCATGAAAAGACATTGGGCCAGCTTTTCTGCGATGGGTCTTCGCAGGAAATCATCACCATGCTGCTGGATGACATGAAAGCGGCAGGCGCCGAGCTGCAACTTTCCGCACCGGTGACGGAGATTGAAAAGAAAGAAGACGGCTTTTCCGCGAAAGTGGATGGAAAGCCCGTCACCTGCGCCTCGCTCGTCATCGCAAGCGGCGGCAAGTCCATCCCCAAGATGGGCGCCAGCGGTTTCGGCTATGAAATTGCCAAACAGTTCGGTCTTAAACTCGTCGAGCCGCGTCCGGCCCTGGTGCCGTTCACCTTCGGCCCGGAGAAACTGGAAAAGCTGCAAGGTCTCTCCGGCGTTGCAACGGATGTCACCGCAAGCTGCAGCAAAACCTCTTTCCGCGAGGCGCTTCTTTTCACGCACCGGGGCCTCAGCGGCCCCGCGGTTTTGCAGATCTCTTCCTATTGGCGGGAAGGGGATGAAATCGCCCTCGACCTTCTGCCGGACACGGACATTCTGGAGGCGCTGAAAGACGCGCGCCGGGCCCAGCCGAAACAGGAAGTGCACACCGCCCTTGCCCGCCATGTGCCGAAACGCCTGGCCGACCGGCTTTGCGGGCTATACGGCTTTGATGGTCGCCTCGCGGATCTTTCCAATACAAGGCTCGCGGAGATTGCAGATGCGCTGAAAGACTGGCGCCTCACCCCGGACGGGACGGAAGGCTACCGCACCGCGGAAGTGACGCTGGGCGGCGTCGATACGGACGGGCTATCCTCCAAAACCATGGAAGCCAAGAATGTGCCGGGTCTTTACTTCATCGGCGAAGTGGTGGATGTGACGGGACATCTGGGCGGGTTCAACTTTCAATGGGCCTGGTCGTCGGGTTATGCGGCAGGCCAGCATGTTTAGACAAGGCGGGAGAGCAGCATGAGCGGCAACACCGAGATGGAAGAACGGCTGGCGGCGCTTGAAATACACGTCGCCCATCAGGACGAAACCATCACCAGCCTCAACACCATCGTGACCGAGCAGTGGCACGAGATCGACCGCCTGAAACGCCAGACCGCCGCGCTCGCAGAGCGGCTCTCCATGGCCGAAGAAACGCTGGAAAAAGGCGGTGCCCCCGCCCATCAGCCGCCGCCCCATTATTGACCAGCATTGGCTCTTGCCCCGCGCGCGGCGCCCTTTAATCTCTGGGCGTCCCCATAGCCACGAGAGAGCCCCATGAGCGTAGTGCGCAGTATCGACGACCTTGAAGCGATTTACGGCGAACCGGTCAGCGCCGCCATCATCAAGGAAACGGCACATATCACCCCGCATTACCGGGCCTATATCGAAGCCTCGCCTTTCGCGCTTCTCGCCACATCCGGGCCGGAAGGGTTGGACTGTTCGCCGCGCGGCGACAAGCCGGGCTTTGTGCGCGTGGTGGATGAACGCACCTTGATGATGCCGGACCGGCGCGGCAACAACCGTATCGATTCCTTGAAGAACATCGTCCGCGATCCGCGCGCCGCCCTGCTCTTTCTCGTGCCGGGCAGCGGCAACACACTGCGCGTCAATGGCCGCGCCGTCATCGACACGGATGACGGGCTTCGGGAAAGCTTTGCCGTGGACGGCCACGCGCCCCGCTCCGTTATCGTAATGAAGACGGAGGCCGTTTATGTGCAATGCGCCCGCGCCATCGTCCGCTCGGACCTTTGGAACCCGGAGCGGCACATCGCGGCAGGAATCCTGCCGACACCGGGGCAGATCGTGGAAGCCTTGAGCTATGCCCCCTTCGACGGCGCGGCCTATGACCGCGACTGGCCTGCGCGTGCCAGAAAAACGCTCTGGTAGGGCACTGGAAGCGCGCCGCTCCCGCCCTTATAGTGCGCCCCATGATCCGCGTGACCGACACACTTGCCCTTGAAGACGAAGAAATCTCGCTGAGCTTCATCCGCTCGGGCGGTCCCGGCGGGCAGAACGTCAACAAGGTGGCGACCGCCGCCCAGCTGCGTTTCGACCTGCGCGGCTCGCCCTCGCTTCCCTATGCGGTCAAAAAACGGCTGGAAAAACTGGCCGGTTCCAAACTCACCAAGGAAGGGGAGATCGTGTTCACCGCCTCCCGCTTCCGCACCCAGGAGGCAAACCGCGAAGATGCGGTAAAGCGCCTGGTGGATATGATCCGGGACGCGGCAACGCCGCCTAAATTCAGAATTCCGACCCGCCCCGGCAAGGCCGCCAAGAAGCGCCGCCTCGAGGGAAAGACAAAACGCGGCGCAGTGAAACGCCTGAGAAGTGGAAAGGTACGTTTTGACGAGTGAAGCGCCTGCGCGCCCCTTCATCTATGAGCCGCCGCAGGAACCGCGCCTGACTGTGCTGCACCGGGACGAGGACATGCTCGTGCTGATCAAGCCGAGCGGGCTTCTTTCCGTGCCGGGCCGCCCGCTGGAGCACCGGGACTGCTTGGCCTCCCGCGCGCAGGAGGAGTTCCCCTCCGCGACGGTGGTACACCGGCTGGATCTCGACACGTCCGGCATCATCATCATGGCGCTGCACAAGAAAGCGCACCGGCATCTCGGCCTGCAATTCGAGCGCCGCAAGACACAGAAGACCTATGTTGCCCGCGTCTGGGGCCGGATGGAGAAAGAGGAAGGCCTTGTCGACCTGCCGCTCACCATCGACTGGCCGAACCGCCCGAAACACATTGTCGATCATGAAAATGGCCGCGCGTCGCAAACCGAATGGAAGGTGATGGAGCGGGAAGACCTGGCAACGCGGGTGCGCCTCCATCCCATCACCGGGCGCTCGCACCAGCTGCGCGTCCACATGCTGAGCCTCGGCCATCCCATTCTGGGCGACCCGCTCTATGCCCATGATGAAGCATTCCACGCGGCAGACCGCCTGCAACTTCACGCCGAAAGCCTGACCCTGCACCACCCCTCTGACGGCCGCCTCGTCACCTTCACCGCGCCCTGTCCGTTTTGAAGCTTGCGAACATATAATCTGCTCTCTACCGTCCGAAGATGACGAGGAGCACTCTTACATGGCGCGCCGAAGAAGCCTGCCTTACCGCTTGGCCCGCGGCTGAAACACAAATCATCGATGGATGGCGCCTGCGGCGCTCGGGCGGCAACACAAAGCGTACAAACTCAGCAAACCCAGGCCCGGACGCAAGCAAGGAACGCAATATCATCGCTCAGGCCGAACGCTTTTACCAAACGCACGGCCAAACCTGCATTTTCCGCATCCCCTCCATCGCCGATGCGCTGGATAGCGGACTTGCAGAGGCGGGCTATCGGCGGGAAGGCGAAACGCTGACACTTTTGGCAAAGGGCATTGCAGCGCAGACGGGCAGGCACCGTGTCACACTCACCGCAAGCCCCACGCCGGAATGGTTGGCCGCGCGGCACCGGCTGAACACAGCACCGCAAGGGATCCAGAACATCTATGACAGCATGCTAGGCCTCATCACCTCGCCCAGATGTTTTGTCTCAATCGATCATGAATCAGAAATGGCCGCCGTCGCCTATGGTGTGATCCACCAGGGCTTTCTGGTTCTGGAATCCGTGGCAACAGACAAGCGCCTGCGCAATCAGGGATTGGGCCGCAGTGCCGTCTCGGCCCTGATGAGATGGGCTGAGGAAGCGGGAGCCAGTCAAGCCTGCCTGCAGGTCGTGGCAGACAATGCCCCTGCCATCTCTCTTTACCGAAGCCTTGGCTTTACACAGGAACTTTACCGCTATCACTACCGGATCGGGGGGTAGACATCTCTACCCATGCCGCCGGATGGCCCACCAGATGGCACCGGACGCGAGAAGCAGGATGAACAGGACACCTGCATGCGCCGGAAGCTGCTTGCGCAGGGTATTTTTCAGCATTTCGCGCATCTGCTGATACCCCTCCGGCATTTCAAGGATCCCCTCGCGTTCCGAGTGATCGTCATAAAGCGCGCGCAGTTCGGCAAAGAGCAAAGGCTGCGCGGCTGAGAGGTCCCGTGTCTCGCCGGGATCGACTTCAATGTCATAAAGCCGCCACTGCCCATCACCCCGCGGGGGCATGTTGCGCACGAGTTTGAGTCCGTCCCGGAAGAGCGCGGCATTTCCCGCAACTTCCACCACCGTCACATCTTCAGGTCCACGCACGGAAGACGCCCCGCCTGCCAGAACCGGCACGAGCGAAGCGCCCGTAAAGGTCTGTACGGGCACGCCCTTCACGTCTTCCGGCGGGTTGATGTCCGCAAGCCCGAGAACGGTCGGCACAAGATCGGAAACGAACGTAAAGGCATCGCTCACGCCTTCTTTCACCCCCGCACCTGAAATGATGAGCGGCACCCGCAAGCCCCCTTCGCCTGCATACATCTTGAAGAAGGCACCGGGCGCGGCGGCGGCACTCGCAAATTCAGGCCCGATGAAAACATAAGAGTCCTTCTCGCCCAGCGTTTCGTAATCGCGTCTGTACCCCTGCAGCCACAGCCATTCAGCCATGCCCGTAACCGCCAGCGGGTCCGCCGATTCCGGACCATTATCCGAAAGCACGACAAAAAGTGTGTTCCCGTATTCACCGGTTTCTTTCAAATAAGAAATGAGGCGTCCAATATGGTGGTCCATCGCCTCGATCATGCCGGCATTGACCGCCATGCTTTTAGCAAGGAACCGGCGCTCCTCTTCGTCAAGCGCCTCCCAATCGCGCAGCCCATCCGGCATAGGTCCAAGCTCCGCGCTTTGCGGAATGAACCCTGCAGCCTTGAGCTTGCCGAACCGGGCCTCCCGCAGCGCTTTCCAGCCTTCCGCGTAAACACCTTCATATTTTTTGGTGAAAGCGCGCGGCGCCTGCACGGGAATATGCACGGCCTGAAAGCCGATATAGGCAAAGAAGGGCTGTCCGCTCTCCCGTCCTTCTTCGATATAGGAGATGGTCTTATCGACGAAAAATGCCGAGGAATAAAAATCTTCCGGCAGGTCTACCGGCTCGCCATTCTCGAACCAGGGTACTTCCCGGTAATAGGGAACGTAGGGCTGCTTCTCCCAATTATCCGCACCTGAGGCATCAAGCGCGAAGCTGCGCTGAAAACCGCGCGCGGAGGGAAGCGCGCCATCCTCATGTCCTAGATGCCACTTTCCCGCCAGATAGGTCCGGTAGCCCGAGACGGAGAGAATTTCGGCAATGCTCACCACATCATCCCGCAGCCGGCCAAGATAGGACGGATGGCCCTGAAACGAGGCTGGCAGAGTTTCAGGAATGTCGCCCACCCCGGCCCGGTGGTTGCCCACCCCGGTCATCAGCATGGCGCGTGTCGGCGCACAGGCCGGCGAGACATGGAAATTGGTGAAAACCGTGCCGCGCCCGGCAAGCGCATCGATATTCGGCGTGGCGATTTCGCTGCCATAAGCCCCGAAATCCGAAAAGCCCACATCATCCGCCACAAGAACGACAATGTTGGGACGCGCAGCCTCGGCAAGCGCAGAAAAAACAGGGAACAGAAAAACGGCAAGAGCCGCCGCGAAACGAAACAAACCGGAATGCAACATAAATTATTCCTGGTGCGGCGCGCCGGGCATACGGCAACGCGTGCGCCGCTAGAACGGCACGCACCAATATAATGACATTTATTATGTCATTACAAGAAGCCTATCGGGATTTGCCCTTCCCGCCCGGCAAAAGAACACCCGACACCGCGTCGGTCAGCACATTACGCGTTTGCGTTTCGGACAGCTGTTGCAATTCGCGCATACGCAGCCAGGCATCGAAGGAGAGAAGCAGATCGAGCGTTTCCAGCCCGCTTTTCGGCAGCGCCTTCGCCTCGGGCAGAATGCCCAGTAACAGCGAGCGGCTCAGTTTTTCATCATCCTTCACCATCCGCTGCAACGCGGGGGAGTTCCAATAGCGGGCAAAAAGCGCTTTCCGGAAAGGCGAAATGCGCTTGTAAACTTTCATGCGCTGCTGGACGAGCATTTTGATGCGCTCGTCAAGCGGCACGGAGACGGGGATTTCCTGAATAAGAGGCCAGACGACGCGGTGAATCTCTTCATGGATCATCACATAAAGTGATTCCATATCCTCGAAATGACGGAAGACGGTGCGGTGTCCCACGCCCGCGCGCTTGGCCACTTCTTCGCTGGTCGGAGAAAGAACGCCTTCATCCACCATTTCAAGAAAGGCGGCCGCAATGGCCGCTTTGGTTTTGACGCTCCGGTTGAGACGGCCGTCGATCTTCTGTTCTTCCGTTTTCTTACCGGCCTGCGCCGTCATATCCGCCATTCTCCCGCCTTTGCTTCTCTTGCCGTCATTGCAGAATGCATCTGGAAAAAATCACCGTGTCTTTGGAATGCCACAATATGCCCGCGCAGGAAACCCTTCTTAAGCGCGCCCGCGCGTCCCGCAAGGTACACGGCCCTTGATGCGAAGGATCTCATCTTCGACGGCCCAAAGCCGGTCCTGTCCCCAAACAGCACACTCACCCACGGCAAAGGTCGGCACACCCCATAATCCGTGCGCGAAAAGCGCCTGGCGGTTCACTTCCGCCGTGCGGCGCCAACTCTCGTCCCGAAGCCGCGCCCGCGCTTCACGCCAATCAAGTCCGGCGCGCACAGCAATCTTCTTGAGGCCTTTATCCGTGCCCGCCCTTATGCCTTCTGCCCAGACACCGCTTAAAAAGGAAAGTACATAGGTCTGCCCGCATCCCGCTTCCATGGCGTAGGGAATCAGAGAAAGCCCGCGCTCGGCAGGCCGTCCGAAGGGATCGGCAATATGTCCGAAGGGCAGGCCCGCCCGTGCGGCTTCCCGCTTTGCATCCAGCGTAATGTAACGCAGCTTTTGCGGGGAAGCGGGAATGCCCCGCATCATCATGGGCAGCACGAAGCGAAGCCGCACCTCGCAATTATAATGCTGTGCCAGCTCAAAAAGCTGCGCCGCCGCAACATAGGTATAGGGGCTGCGTAAAGACAGAAAGAAGTCGATCGGCGGACCGGGCCGCACATCCGCATGTCCGTTGAAGAGCGGAGGAGGCGGGCACAGCGCCTCCTCCGGTGCCCCTTCCCGCTTCACACCAAGTGCCGAAAGCCGCGCTTCAAGATGGTGCAGCCGGTCGATGCCCCAATATTGCTCGCCTTCATAAACGAAGACGGCGCCAAGATAATGCCCCATGCGGGCCCGGGTGGCACGGCCTTCTTCCAGCACATGTGCCACCTCTTTACCCGCAGCTTCGCCTTCCGCATCGGCAAGCGCGTTGAGCGCGGCCTCATCCTCCCGCCACAGGGCATCCGACACGCGCTCCACCAGATGCAGAAAAGTGCCTTTCTTCAGCGCCCCGGCAAGCACCGCATTGGCGCGGGCAATAAGGGCCGCATGCGGCGGATGCCCCCGGTCTTCGAACAAAAGGCCGTACCGCGCCGCAAGCAATGCCGCATCCTTGCGGGAGTAAGCGGCCAGCGCCTCACGTTCCGGCGCATCATTCCCGGCGGGCGGCGGCACCAGAAGGGGACAAAGCTCGATGTCATACCGCGCCGCGAATGCACCGAGAATTTGCGCGGTGAGCGCCGCATAAGGGTCGTCCACCTGATGAAAGTAAACGACCCGGTGCGGTGCCCCAGCCTTGCATCGCCGTTCCTCGGCTTTCGCCCGCAATGCGTCCCGCCGCCTGTCGCCGGTCAGCCAGCGGGCGAAGAAGGGGCTGATTAACTCCCGCAGGGTCATGAAACCTCCATGGCGGAGATAATATTGACATATATTATGTCATAACTAAAGCTGGGTCAAACAGGAGGATTTCATGCAGCTCATCACCGGACTTTGGCTCACCGCCGCCCTGCTCTGCCTTGCTTTCTTTGCCTGGTATGAAAACTGGCGCGGCCCGCTGACGCCGGAAGAAATCGAAGCCTATATGGGCCGGTTTGCAGACAATGCAGAATCGCAAACCAACCAGCAAACCGATCCGGCCGTGCTTCACGCTTTTCTGGACGGGGATGATGGCGGCGAGTTCTTCATGCTCAATCTTGTGCGCCTTCGTTCCAGGCCTGTACCCGATCCCGTAACGGGAGAAAAGAAAAGCGCGCCGGAACTGATGGAGGGCTACACCAAGAAATTCTTCAAGGAACTGGGCAAACGCGCCGGGCACCCCGCGATCATGGCCGGCGTCAAAGGCGGACATATCGACAGCTGGGGAACGGCGGAAAACCCCGGCTGGACCAATATGGGGTATATGCGTTACCGCAGCCGCCGCGATCTGATGGAGCTGGCAACGGACCCGCAATTCGAAGGCGGGCATATTTACAAGCTCGCCGCCATTCCCAGCACCTTCTCCGTGCCCACCAAACCGCAATTCTCGGCACTGGCCGGCCCCAGGGTCTGGGTGCCCATGACGCTTACATTGCTAGCCGCGCTTGCCAGCATGGGCGTGCTTCTCTTCAGGCCCTGACAGAAAAAAGGGCGCCGCCCGCAAGCCGCGCCCTTTCCGCCCCCCAAGAATAAAGCGCGTCAATTCGGCCAGTAGATATATTCATCCTCCGGCTGTGCTTCCTCCGCGCCCGTCTTGTCGATCAGAACGGGAAGCTGCGCGGCGGAGGGCCAGGCCGGTTCCGCCTGCTCGGCATTGAAGCCGTCGAGCAGGGCCTGCAACTCGGCCACTTTCTCAGGCCGCTTTTCAGCCAGGTTCACCTGCTCCGTCGGGTCTTCAGCCAGGTGATACAGCCAGACCTTCGCCGGCTTGTTCGAGACCTGCATCTTCCAGCCGTCCGAGAGCACCGCCTGATAATAGCCCTGCCGCCAGAAGATAGGCCGCTCCGGCCCTGACGCGTCTTCCCCCGTCAGATAGGGCAGCAGATTGACGCCGTCGATGGGGTGCTTCTCCCAGTTCTGCGCCTTCGCCGCAGCAGCAGCGGTCGGCAGAATATCGAGATGCGAAGCCGGGGCATCGAGCACCGTCCCGGGCTCAATCTCGCCCGGCCATTTCACGAAGAACGGCACATGGGTCCCACCTTCGAAGAGTGTGATCTTCCAGCCCCGGTAAGGCTCGTTGACGTCCGGCAGGCCGATATAATCCGGCGCGCCATTATCGCTGGTAAAGACAATGATCGTATTATCATCGAGGCCCAGCTCCTCCAGCGTCTCCGTCACACGGCCCACGCTTCTGTCGAGGGCGCGGATCATGGCGGCATAAACCCGTTCGCGCTTGTTCTCGATATGCGACAGCGCCTCGAAATCTTCTTTCGTTGCCTGCAGGGGCGTATGAACGCCCCAATGGGCAAGATAGAGAAAGAAAGGCCGGTCCTTGTTCGCATGAATGGCCTTGACTGCTTCTTCCGTGAAGTAGTCGGTCAGATAGCGGTCGGGTTCAAACATCCCGCTATCGTTGAAGCTCACCGCATAATCGAGAATCTTCCAGAGCGCCTTGTCGATAATGTCAAAATCCTGCATGGAGTTGACCACATCGGGCGAGTCCTTGGGCAGGTAGAGCCCGCCTTCCATCATCAGGCTTTCATCGAAGCCGCGCACACCGGGCCGGAAGGGCGGCGTGGAACCCAGATGCCACTTGCCGATATGCAGCGTCTGATAGCCAGCCTCCTGCATCACTTCGCCCATGGTCTTCTCATTCACATCCATGCCCTGCTCATCGAACGGGGTCATGTTGTCACCCAGGTCCCGGTTGACGACGACCGGATGCAGATCATCTTCATCCCCTTCCGTGAGGATGGAAATGATGCGGCGCATGCCGTCCGGGATGGGCGTGAATTCAAAACCGAACCGCGTCGAATAGCGTCCGGTCAGGATCATGGCCCGCGAGGGCGCGCAGATGGCATTTCCCGCATAAGCATTGGACATGCTGGCGCCTTGCTGGCCCAACGCATCGATATTGGGCGTCGGCACGAGGCCGCCGCCAAAGAAACTCACATCATTGAAACCGAGATCATCCGCCAGAATGAAAACCACATTGGGCCTGTCACCGCGGGGCTGTGCCGCTTCCTCCTGTGAAGGCTTGCTCCAGACCACCTCCCGATTGGCGGCAACATCCCGGTTCATCGCCGTGATGATGCCCACCGCCTCGATCAGGATTGTCTTGCGGTTCGCATAACCAATAGCCAGAAGCAGCACCAGTACGGCCGGCACCAGATACTTCCAATTCAAAAAGCGCGACATGACCTTACTGCCCCCTTATGCGCCACTTCAATTATTGACATAATATGTGCCATATTATGGACTGCTGTCAAATGCTGGCCAAAAGGGGCTGGCAGGCCTCAATAATCCCACTTGAACTGAATGCCGACATCATTCTCACCGGTCGAGCCGGTTTCACTGCTCAGTGAAATGTTAGGGGTAAGTTCGACTTCTACGGAAACGGCGCCCGTTTCGTCCGTAATTCCTTTGCGCAGGCCGATATAGACCCCCTCGGCCACATAAGAGCCGGCCTCGACCGATGTACCTTCATTCTCTCCGCCATCGACGCGCAGCACATCCACGCCGAGCGCGCCGCGGGCAAAATCCAGAATCCCGGGGCCGCCGCCTGTAACACCCGTCAGCTCTCCCACCGCCAGCGCGAGCTGTGCCGCCTCGAAGGCGCTGAGATTGCCGCGGCTCTTGCCGAACAGCATGCGCGAGACGATTTCCTCATCCGGCAGGCTGGGGATGGAACTGAGTTCAATATCCGGGTCATCCGCCTGCCCCGTCGCCCTCACATTGACGGTAATGTCGTTCGAGCGGTTCTCGGCCAGCACATCAATCTCGGGCACCAGATCGGGACTGCCCCGGAAGGTCAGCTGCCCGCTTTTGATGGTGAAGGTCTTGGTCAGGATAGAGAAATAGCCACGCACGACGCTGAGTGTGCCCGTGACGCGCGGGTCTGCGGAGGTGCCGGTGACCTGCAAATTCCCCTCCCATTCTGAATCAAGCCCGCGCCCGCGCACAAAAACCCGCTTCGGCAGGGAGATGCCGAGATCGAGGCCGAGCGTCATGCCCTCTTCTTCCTCGGCGCCTTCCCGCTCTTCCGGCGGGACGATGCCCCGGCCACGCTCCACCACATCCAGCTTGGCAACTTCTGGCGGGAAATGCTCGGGAATGCGCACCAGCACGCCATCGGTCTGAATGTTCCCTTCGAGCTGCGCCTGAACCGCATCACCGGACAGCGTGACCGCCCCGCTTGCCTTACCGGTCAAGTCATCTCGGCGCAGCGCCGTGAACTTCGAAAATTCGGTTTCCAGCTCGAAGGGAAAATTCTCTTCCGGGTCGATGGTGGCCCCGCCCTTTGCCGAAAGCGTGCCGCCATTGCCATCCGTGCCAGTAAAACGGCTGAGCATGAACTCGCTGTCGCGCAGTGCCGCCTCCACCGTGAAATCGCGCAGCAGGAGACCGAGATCCAGATTCTCATAAGCCCCGCTGGAAAGCGCGATCTGCCCTTCCACATCGGGATCCCGCGCCGTGCCCTCCACCTGCACATTTATTTGCGTGCGCCCGCGCAGCCGATGCGCGTCAAGCGGCACAAGCGCCCACCAAGTGCCGATCTCCCCTTCCCAGGAAAGCCGCCCGGAAAGAGGCGCATCCTGCGGCACCTGTGGCACCGCGCCGTCTTGCGGCAGAACAAGCGCCACATCGAATGACCCGGCAGGCTGAGGCTCTGCTGCGCCTTCCCCGAAAAGAACGGTGGAGGCAAGCCGCCCCTCATTCCACTCGCCGCGCATATCGAAGGTCGCCTTGGGCATTTCGTCTTCACTGGCCCGCGAGAGGTCCGCGAGTGACAAGCGGTAACTTCCCTGCGGCGCCCGCCGCGGACCGTCGGCGGAAAAAGAAGCGGAAATCACACCCGCGAGATCTCCCGTTGCCCAGAAGGCATCAAGCGCTGCGATGTCGAGTGCATCGATGGACGCATCGATATTGAATGAACGGGCATCTGAGCGCATATCCGCGCGCAGCGTCGCCTCACCAAAGTCGAGCTCCGCTTGATTGATAGCGAGATGACGCGGTCCGGTTTCTATAAGCGTCTCCCGTGCAAGCTTGATGGGCCGCCCCGTCAACATGCCTTCAAAGGAAGAAAGACGGATGCGTATCATCTCCCCTTCGGATTGCACCCCGCCTTCAGCCTGCAGCGACAGCGGCCCCTTGAACCGGCCTTCAAGCGCGGCAGTGAACGCAAAGTCTGCCGCCTCTCCTTCTGCCGTGAGGGTCGTCTTTTCGAGCCGCGCATTCCCCATGCGCAGCTCTTCACCCTCCAGATTGGCCGTAAAGCGCGCGGCGTTCATAAGGTCGTGCGCATCTGCCTGAAGACGCAGCGCTGCCCCAGACAAGAGCTCTTCCGACGCATCCGCAATGACAGGATCGCGCACGGCCATATCGAGCGTTGCCGATTGCCCTCCGCCCGCGCCTGAAACCTGCACCTTGCCTGCAAGCGCGCCTTCACCGCGCAGCGCGGCCAGCTTGAGAAGCGGCGAAATATCCTCAGCCGCAATCGTGAGGCTGCCGGTCATAGGCGCACCATCAAGCGGCACCTCAATGCCCCCTTGCGCATTTGCCGCACCAAGCGAGAGCGACATATCTGCCAGCCGCATCACATCTTCCGTCACCCGGTAACGCAGTGACGCATTAAGCGGCCCGCCTTCGCTTTGCCCGGAAAGCCGCAAGCCGCCCTGCGGCGCCGCCAGCAGATTCTCCCCGTCAAAGCGAAGCCGCAAGGACGAAAACATGAGATCACCCGTGCCCGCACCCGCCAGCGACACTTCACCCGAAGTTGCGGGCGAAGCACCGGTGCCCGACACATCGCCTTTGACGGCGAGCGGCCCGTCAAACCGCGCACCCAGTGCGTCGTTCAGCACCTGCATGCGCGGCACGTCGAACCTGTATTGCCCGCCCAGCACGCCGCGCGCATTGGCATCAAACCCGCCTTCCAGACTGAGATGCGCTGCTTCCGCCTCTATTTCAGGAAAGGTGAAAGCCCCATCCGCCAGTTGCTCGCCTTCCGCGCGGAGTTTGAGCGACCCGCCCGTGAGCGCATCCACCGCCTCGATGCCGGTGCCAAACTCCTTTAATACCGCGGAAAGGCCGAACCGGGTGTTCTCTTCCGGGCCCGGCATGGACAGATCAAACCGCGCCTCCCCGGCGCCGCTCAGATCAACGCCCGCCATCGGCGCAAAAAACGCGAGGTTCTCAGCCGAAAGCCGGAGATCGGCCTCCCCGCTCTCTTCGGCGAGATGAAACTGGCCCGTGCCGTCGAGCCGCGCGCCAAGCCCCTCAAGCGCGATCAGCCCGTCTGTCAGCGCTTCTTCCTGCGGATTAAAAATGCCTTCCGCCCGCGCCGTGACGAGACCGCCCCCCGGCAATTCGAACTCCGTGCTCTTTGCCCCTTCCAGCGTGGCGAAAAGCAGGATGTCACGCTGGGCGCCATCCGCGCCGATAAGAGAGCGGCGCCGTTTGATGGTGAGATCGGCAGACAGTTTTTCCGCGCTAAAGCCTTCCACCGCGAGCGCGTCGCCTTCAAGCTGCGCCGCCACATCCGGCCAGGGCAGACTGCCGCTCAAGCTTGCATTGACCGCTGCCTTGCCGATGGAAGCGCCCGGCGCCAGCGCATCCAACTGCGCATCCTCTTTCAAGGAAAGGGCCAGATCGCCGCCAATCCCGCCGCTCGCGGCCTTGAGCGCGCCATCGAACACCAGGGTAAGGGCCCGGCCGTCGAGCCGCATGCTGTCGATGACGAGTGTTTCATCCTTGTCCCAAAGCGCACTGATGCGGAAACGAGGCGTGTCCCCCGCCAAGGCGCCAAGGCTTTCCTCTTCGAGGCCTCTCAAATTCGCTTGCCCGTCAAGAAGAATGCGCAGCGCCTCATCCTCCGTGAGCGTGACATCGCTTTCCAAAGACGCATAGCCCTCAAGCCCGGCCTCGAACCCGCCATGCCATGCGCCAAGTGGACCCTCGCCCTCAAGACGGGCAAAGCCGCGCTGCCTTTCAAAGCCCATGAGCCGCATGAGCGGTCCGTCCGGCGCCGCATCCGCATCGAAGTTGATGGCCAGATGTTCATCCGCCGGCCGGAAGGAGGATTGCCAGGAAAGCGATCCGGCCTCGCCTTCAAGCACGTCGAGGCCAACCGAAGTAACATAAGCCCCCTCCTTGATCGTGCTGCCGCCTGCAAGACGAAACGTCACCGCTTCTCCCGCCACCGCGGGCGCAAGATGAATAGCTTCGGCGCGGACCTCTTCGATGGACAGCCGGGCGAGAAGAGGCAAGGGCAAGGAAAAATCTTCTTCGGCCGGCTTCTCTTCCTCCGCCGCCTCTGGTAAACGCGCTAGGTCGATCCTGTCTGCAGTCAGCCGCGTCACCGCAATGCGCCCCGAGAAAAGCGCAAACGGGCGCCAGGCAAGGTCAAGTCCCGAGAGCGACAGCCAGACACCTTCGCCATCCGAAATCTCGATGCGGTCAACTTGGATATGATGCGGAAGCGCGCCGCCAAGACCTGTGATGACGATCTCTTCTTCACCGGGGGTAGAGAGAAAATCATTCAGCCAGGCTTCAAGAAAACTTTTCGCCCCTGACGTTTGAAGCAAGACATAAAGAGTAATGGCAAACAGCACGGCGCAGACGAGGAGCCCGCCTGCCGCAATGGCAACCCAGCGCCCGATCTGTCTTGCCCGTGCTCCGACCGCCATATTCTAGAACGCCTGTCCGATACTTATATAGAACTGGAAATCATCATCGCCCCGCCGCTTGTTGATAGGCACGGCGATATCCGCGCGCAGCGGACCGAACCCCGTAAAGTAGCGAAAGCCGAGTCCCCCGGCCCATTGCAGGTCTTCCCGGAAATCGGGATATTCATTGTCGAAAACCATGCCGCCATCCACAAAGGGAACAAGGCCGAAGTTTTCCGTCACCTTGGTGCGCAGCTCGCCCTTCACTTCAAAGAGCGAGCGTCCACCCAGCGGTTCTCCTTCATCATCAAGCGGGCCGACTTTTTGATATTCGTAGCCACGAATGGACCCGCCACCGCCTGCATAATAACGCTTGTTAGCAGGCACCGAGGGCGTTTCTTCCCCTGCAATCGACCCAGCGCGCACCAGACCTGCAAGAATATAGCGCTTTTCCTCATCGACCGCGTGATAAGCCGACCCTGTGACGGTGGTTTTTACGAAAGCCAGCGGCTCGCTGCTTTTCATGCCTGCATACGGAATGACATAAACAGAAAACCGTGAGCCACGGGAAGGATCGAGCGCATCATCCGTCGAGTCCCGCGAGGCGGAAAGCGGCACGCCGAAAAGCTGGAATGTGCTTTTCCCGGTATCATCCTTGAGCTTGGTATATTCCGCGCTCAGCCCCGCGCTGATTTCCCAGTTCTCCAGCCAGTCGCGGTTTATTGCAATGCCGGCGGAAAGCCCCTGTTCGTCGAACGCATCGGTGTTCCGGTTGGCAAGCTCGGCTTCCATGACAAGTTCCTGATCCGGGCGCAGAAACCGTGGCTTGGTGAACTGCGCGGACAGCACCTGCTCAAGTTCGGCAATCGTCATGCCCAGCCGCAATTGTTCATTCCGGCCGAACAGGTTGCGGTGTTCCCAAGAGGCATTGCCGCCCGGCCCTTCACTGGTCGAATATTTTGCGCCGAACCCGATGCTGCGCGGCGGCACTTCACTGACCTCGACCGTCATGGGCAATTCGCCCTCAGCATTCAGCTCTCCGCCATGAGAAATGCCGATCCCGCCAAAAAGACCGGTCTGCGCAAAGGCCCGGCGCGTCTCCTCGACCTTCTCTTCGTCATAGACGTCACCCTCTTCCCACTCGATAAGGGCGAGAGCATAGTCTTCCTCGACGCTTTCATTGCCGCTAAGCGCTGCCTTGCCGAAGCGGGAGAAGGCACCGGCATCGACCCGGAGAGTCACCACCATCTTGCGCGTGTCATGATCAATCACCGCGCGTTGGTTTATCACCTTTGCAAGCGGGTGACCGCGACGGGCAAGCAAACGCAAAAGGCGGGACTGCGCCGAAACGATTTCAGGCGCGCGCGCCGGAGCCCCCTCCTTGATGCCAAGCGCGGAGAGCGCTGGCGGGTCGTCCGGCGGCGGGGCACCTTCATAATGGGTAACATAGCTGGCCAACTCATAACGCGGGCCGGGCGTCACCTCCAATGTCACAAGAACAGGGCTTTTCTCCCGCTGCAGCATGTAACGAACTTCACCGTCATAATACCCTTCCGAGCGCAGCGCCGTTTGAAGCCGCTCGAGATCCCCCTCTGCCCGCCGCCGGAGCGCACCGAGAGAGGCGGGCAATCTGTCTTCAAGCGCAACGAGTTCGGACGACTCTTCGAGAAGCGTCTTGAGACCGTCCGGCTCCGCCCCCGTCAACTCCGTGTCATAGGAAATGCCGCCGGCAGTGCTGAAAACCGGGTCCTCCCCCAATCCCTCGCTTTCGCCTGTGCCGAACACATCATCAAGAACGCCCCCGCTGGCGCAGCCCGCAAGCGAAAGGGCGAGGAAAGCAGCGGCGAAACTTTTATGGAGGCTTTTCAAGAAGCGGTTTCCGCGGCGAAAGAAGCCGAATGAACAAGGGTGCGCAGACAGCAAGGATGGGCTGGACATGTCTCCTCAGCCTGTGTTCCGCGCCAAAAACGGGCGCTTCTGCAACTGGCAGAACAGCGCCCCGGCACCGCGTCAAAATTCCGGCTCCGATGTTGCTAACATGATCGGACATGCCCGTCCACCCGCAGCCCGGAAGGGCTGCGGTGGCGCAAAAAAGCGCAGAAAATCAGGCTATTCGGCGGCGGCCACCGCGAGGCGCGGCCTGGTCTCAGTCGGGTTCGAAAACTCCATCACCCCATCATCCACCTTGCCGAGCCGCAGGCTGAAAATGTCGCGCGCGTAATTCTGATGCAGCTTCCAGGGCATTTTAGTGCCCTGCTTGGGGAACATATGGATAGAGCGCTGCACATAGCCCGACGAGAAATCGAGCCAGGGCTCTTCATCCATATCCGGGTCTGTGTTGCGCGGGGTGCATTGCTGCACGCCCTTCTCATCCATCGCATTGATGAGACGGCAGACATATTCGCAGGTAAGGTCGCATTTCAGCGTCCAGGACGCATTGGTATAGCCGAAGGCAGAAGCAAAGTTCGGCACGTCGCTATACATCATGCCCTTGTAGTTGAAAGTCTTGGAGAACTCGACCGGCTGATTGTCCACGGTTACATCAAGACCGCCTAACACTTTTAGATTGAGCCCCGTCGCCGTCACCACAAGATCCGCTTCAAGCTCGCGGCCTGATTTGAGGCGGATGCTATTTTCCGTGAAGCTATCGATGTGATCCGTCACCACCGAGGCGCTGCCCTCTTTCAGAGACTCAAAGAGGTCGCCATTCGGCACAAGACAGAGCCGCTGATCCCACGGATTATAATGCGGCGTGAAATGCGTCATGTCGAAATCGGGACCGAGCTGCTCACGCACATTGTTCAGAATGTACTCTTTCGCCTTTTCGGGGTTCTTGCGGCAAAGATTGAAGAAATACATGCCGAAAAGCACGTTCTTCCAGCGCGTCAGCCCGTAAGCCGCCTTGGCAGGCAATTTGCGGCGCAGCCAGTTGGCCACCGCATCTTCTTCCGGCCGGGAGACGACATAGGTAGGCGAACGCTGCAGCATGGTGACATGGGCAGCCTCTTTCGCCATTTCCGGCACCAGCGTGACCGCCGTAGCGCCCGAGCCGATAACCACAACGCGCTTGCCTTTATAGTCGATGTCATCCGTCCACTTCTGGGGATGGGCAATACGGCCCTTGAAGCGCTCAATGCCAGCAAAGTCGGGTGTGTAGCCCTTGTCGTAATCGTAATAGCCCGAGCACATGAAAAGGAAATTGCAGGTGAAGCGCACGGCCTCCCCGTTTGCGCGTTCCGCTTCCACGGTCCAGCGTGCTTCGGGCGTCGACCAATATGACCGCTTCACTTTGAGGCCAAAGCGGATGTGCTTGTCGATGCCGTAATCTTCCGCCGTCTCGCGCACATATTTGAGAATGGAGGGACCGTCGGCGATGGCCTTTGCCTCCTTCCAAGGGCGGAAGGAATAGCCAAGCGTGTACATGTCGCTGTCCGAGCGAATACCGGGATAACGGAAAAGATCCCACGTCCCGCCGAGACTCTCGCGCCCTTCCAGAATGGCATAGCTCTTATCTGGACAGTTCTTCTGCAGGTGATAGCCCGCGCCGATGCCGGAAAGACCCGCGCCAACAATGATCACGTCGAAATGCTCGATCGTCATAAAATCCACCCCATTCCCTTGAGAGGGTTCCTCACATTTATCAGATGACGCTGCGTTACCCAGGCGCCAGCCATTTCTGACAATATATCAGTTTTGTTGACGTTAGGGAAGCTTGTGGCAAGGCGGCCAAAGCTTACATAGAATCAAATGGTTAGGGAGAGCCGTCCAGGCTGGGAAAAGGTGGGGTTTCATGACCATCCGCAATCTCGAGCATGTTTTCGAGCCAGGCACCGTCGCGCTGATCGGCGCCAGCGCCACCCCGGGCAAACTGGGGCGGGTTGTCCTGACTAATCTCCTGAAAGCGGGCTTCAAAGGCGAAATCTATCCGGTCAATCCCGGCTATGCGGAAATCGGCGGGCGCAAATGCTATCCGGATGTCGCCTCCCTGCCCGCGCCGCCGGACCTTGCCGTCATCGCCACGCCGGCTGAAAGCGTGCCCCGCCTCATCAAGGAATTGGGAGAGGCAGGCGCAAAAGCCGCCGTCATCCTGAGCGCAGGCCTTGGCCGCGGCCCCGGCTCATTGGCGCAGGCTGCGCTCGATGCGGCACGGCCCTATCTGCTCCGCCTCATCGGGCCGAACAGCCTTGGCCTGATGGCGCCGCGCATGGGCCTTGATGCAAGTTTCTCTCACACAAGTCCTGAAAGGGGCGACCTCGCCTTTCTCTCGCAATCAGGCGCCGTCATCACCACCGTTGCCGATTGGGCGACCGCGCATCACACCGGCTTTTCCGCCATGGTGTCGCTGGGCGACATGGCGGATGTGGATTTCGGCGATCTGCTGGACTGGTTTGCGGCCGATACATCAACCCGCGCCATTCTTCTTTATGTGGAAGCCATCACCCATCCGCAGAAATTCATGTCCGCCGCCCGCTCCGCAGCGCGCGCAAAACCCGTTGTCGTGATCAAGGCGGGGCGCCACGCCGAAGCGGCGAAAGCAGCCGCCTCGCATACGGGCGCGCTGGCCGGCGTCGATGCGGTTTATGATGCCGCGTTCCGGCGCGCCGGGTTGCTTCGCGTATTTCAGCTCGAAGAGCTGTTTGCCGCCACCGAAACTCTGAGCCGGCTCAAACCCTTCCGCGGCGACAAGCTGGCCGTGCTGACAAATGGCGGCGGCACGGGCGTGCTGGCCGTGGATACGCTTGCCGATCATGGCGGCAAACTGGCCGCGCTGGACGTGGAAACGCTGACCGCGCTCGACGCCGTTTTGCCCGGCATCTGGTCACGCAACAATCCCATCGACATTCTGGGCGACGCCGATACGGAGCGTTACCGCGCCTCGCTCGATCTCCTGCTCGCCGACAAGAACACCGATGCCGTGCTCGTCATGAACTGTCCGAGCGCGCTTGCCTCCAGCAAGGAAGCCGCAGAGGCGACCGCCGAAGCCATCGCCGCCTATAAAGAGAAGAGACCGCGCGGCAAACCCGTCTTTACCGCCTGGCTGGGCGGAGCAACGGGTGCCGAAGCCCGGCAGATCTTCGAACCCTTGCGCATCCCCAGCTATGAAACGCCGGAAGATGCAGTGCGGGGCTTCATGTATCTCACCCGTTATTCCGCCGCACAGGACGCGCTTATCCGCATGCCGCCCCGTCTGCCCGAAAACTTCAAACCGGATGTGGAGGCGGCCCGCCATACAATTGCAAGTGCGCTTGCTGCAAAGAAAGAATGGTTGAGCAGCCATGAGATCGCGGAAATCTTTTCAGCCTATGACATTCCTTTCTCTGCAGCCCATTTCACGAACGCGCCGGAAAGCACTGCGGAAGTACCCGCTATCCATCGGCCCGGCGCGCGCGAATTAGTGCTCGGCCTTGTGGATGATCCGCTTTTCGGCCCTGCGGTTCTTTTCGGCCAGGGCGGCATGACGGCGGAGATCATCGAAGACAAGGCGCTTGCGCTGCCGCCGCTCGACCTTGTGCTTGCCCATGATCTGATTGGCCAGACCCGCGTCGCCAATCTGCTCAGGGCTTACCGGACGGAACCGGCAGCAGATGTTGAAGCCGTGGCACTGACACTGGTAAAGCTCTCGCAACTCGCAGCCGATCAACCGGAACTGCGGGACCTTGAGATCAACCCGCTTCTGGCGGATCAGCACGGCGTTATCGCCCTCGGCGCTCGTCTGCGCGTGGCGCCGGAACCGCGCCGCGACCGGCATGGCGGCAATCCGCGTTTTGCCGTCCATCCCTACCCCTCCGAATGGGAGCGGGAAATTGAACTCTCAGACGGCACATCCATCAATGTGCGCCCTGTGCGGCCGGAAGATGAAACTCTCTATCATGAATTCTTTGACAATGTGACACCGGAAGATGCGCGGCTGCGCTTCTTCTCGCCCAAGCCGCAGCTTTCCCACAAGCTCATCACCCGTTTCACGCAGATCGACTATAACCGTGCCATGGCCTTTGTGGCGCTGGACAAGGAAACGGGAAAGCTCTGGGGCGTGGTGCGCCTGCACGCGGACCCGGACGGGGTGGAAGGCGAATATGCTATTCTCATCCGCTCCGACCTTAAAGGCAAAGGCCTCGGCTGGGCGTTGATGCAGCTGGCGCTCGATTATGGACGCAAAACGGGCCTGAAGAAGATATATGGCGATGTGCTGCGCACCAATTCAGGCATGCTGCGCATGTGTGCAGCGCTTGGCTTTGCTCAGCATCAGGACCTGGACGATCCGGGCATCGTGCGCGTCGACATCGACCTTTAAAAAGCGCTACTCGGTCACAAAGCCTGATGGCGGCACGCGCACGATGAAATGGCCTTTGACACCTTCGGGCCAGTCGCGAAACGGCACGACACCCTCCTCACTGTTCCGGTAGCGCTCGAAAAAGGCGGCTATTGCTTCGGCTGCCTCCTTGTCCGGTGCAAAACCTCCCAGCACATAGCCCACCTTGCCCGGCGCCCTGAGATGCACCGTGCAAAAGCGCGAACACGCAAAGAGGCACGGCATGGGCTGGACGCTGAAATCCGCCTCCGGCACCACTGCCTGCAATTCTTCCATCAAAAGCGCGCCGCCGCGCCTACCCTCTTCATCCTCCCGCTCTTCCTGCGAAAAACGGCAGGTGGAGCAGACGACGATGGAAGCACCCTCTTCAACCTTGCGCATGGGCATGAGGTCTCTCCTCTTCTTCTGCTGCGTCATCAATGCAGGTCCAGGGCAGCACATAGGTCTGTCCATGCTCCATGCCGTAAACCCCTTCAATGCTGTAAGCGGAGGCAAGGTGCGGGCGTGCCAGCACGTCATCCGGCGTGCCATCCGCCACAAGCTCCCCGTCGCGCATCAAAAGAAGCCGGGCACAGAACCGCGCGGCAAGAGGCAGGTCATGCAGCACCGCAATGACAAGACGGCCTTCCGCCGCGATTTCCCGAAGCAGCGTCATGACACGGATCTGGTGATAGGGATCGAGAGAGGCGATCGGCTCGTCCACCAGCAGAACCGGCGCTTCCACCGCCAGCGCCCGGGCCAGCATCACGCGCGCGCGCTCACCGCCTGAAAGCGTCGTTACATCCCGGTCCGCGAAGGTGGCGACATCCGCCTTTTCCATGGCCTCCATGATGGCCGCATTGTCTTGCGCGCTCACCGAGGCAAGCGGCCCCAGATGCGGCAAACGTCCGAGCGCAACGACCTGATAGGCATCGAGCGGCCAATGCACGCTGTGGCCCTGCGGCATGTAGGCGATCTGCCGCGCCCGCTCTTTCCGCGGCACGAGATGAACCGGACGCGCGCCAAGCCGCACGTCCCCCTCTTCCGGGGCCCGCAGCCCCGCCAGCAAACGGGCAAGCGTCGACTTGCCCGCGCCATTGGGTCCGATCAGCCCCACCAGCCCGCCAGGCCGCGCGGTAAAGGATATACCGGAAATAATTCTCTTTTCGCCGATGGAGAACGCTACCCCTGCCGCAGAAAGTTCCGTCATCGCATGAGGCCCCTTGTTTTAAGGAGGAGATAGAAAAAGAACGGCGCGCCGATAAGCGAGGTGACGACACCAAGATGAAGCTCCGGCCCGCTTTGCGCAAGAAAACGCACCGCAATATCCGCCGCCGACAAGAGACACGCCCCGCCAAGCGCGCTCGGCAACAGCAGCCGGCTTGGCAGCGGCCC
>Ga0207828_100062_pt1 | contig 171837 bp, 167 predicted proteins | sample TtaePargueraPR_11_FD_187276 | JGI IMG/M metagenome (GOLD analysis project Ga0207828, IMG submission 187276) | Aerobic enrichment media microbial communities from Bioluminiscent Bay, La Parguera, Puerto Rico - Tt and P2 (3) (SPAdes) | ecosystem: Environmental > Aquatic > Marine > Unclassified ... | reverse complement strand
CGAGCCGGTGATCGACTTCCACCACCGCCGCATCGGCCACCAGCTGGCCCGGGATCGCGAATTCGTGCTCGGGCAGGAAGGCGATGAACATCTCGCCCGCCTTCACCGCTTTCCCGCCGGCGAATTCCAGTTCCAGCCGGTGGCGCGTGCCGGCGAAGGTGATGCTGGCCCAGCTTCGTTCCGAGTGGGCAACCAGCCGCGCCTCGCCGGCGAGCGCCAGCACGGCCGATCGCAGCCTGTCGCCCGGCCCGCGGCGGCTGGTTCGGGCGGCGCGGGGCAGGGCAGGATCAGCAAGCATTGGCACTCTCCAGGTATTTGTTCATGAAATGTTCCACCCGTGTTTCGGTCTCGGGGCGGGGTGTGCGGCCATTGCGCAGATCGAGCACGAAGCGCGGATCATGCGTGGCGAGGCGGCCGAACTTGGTGGCGGGCATGCCGGTGCGGCGCAGGAAGACTTCGATCTTGCGGATGAGCATGGCGGGCTCCTGTTGAGGCTGCGGGCAGACGAATCGACGGCCCATTTGCTCGCGCGTGAAATCCTACTTGTCTAGGAAAATTCCTACGTGTAGGAAGAAATCATGCAATCATCGCAGGATATTTGCCATGGAAACGCGTGAACGGCTCGCCACTCTGGCGCGGGAGCGGGGCAGCAGCCTGGCTGCGCTGTCACGGATGTTGGGGCGTAATTCCAGCTATTTGCAGCAGTATATTACGAAAGGCAGTCCGCGAAAACTGGAGGAGGAGGACCGGCGCCATCTCGCGCAATTCTTCGGCGTGGCCGAATCGGAATTGGGCGGGCGGGAGGAAAACTCCTACACCGCATCCGGCGACTGGGTGGATGTGCCGCGCCTGCCGCTCGATGCTTCGGCCGGGCCGGGCGCGCTGGGCGCGGCGGAAATTCCCTTCGACGCCTTCCGCTTCTCACGCCGCTGGCTGCGCGAGCAGGGGCTCGATCCCGCCATGCTCTCCTCGATCCGGGTAATGGGCGATTCCATGGACCCGCTGCTGCGCGACGGTGACGAAATCCTCGTCGACCGCACCCCGCGCGCCTTCCGCGAAGGCGTCCATGTGTTGCGCATGGGCGAGGTGCTGCATGTGAAACGCGTCCAGTCCGGCGCGCCGGGCACGCTACGCCTGATCAGCGCGAACGAGGCTTACGATCCGATCGAGGTCGGGCTGGACGAGGTGGACCTGGTGGGGCGGGTGGTTTGGAAGAGTGGGCGGTTGTGATTACCGGGGCGCCTGTCTGCAATCAGTGGAAAGCTGCCACCGTCTAGCCTAGTCTCCCGCCGTAAAGAGGACGGGGATTTCACATGGTTGCAAGGTTTATAATCGCACTGGCGGCACTGGTCGTAGCGGTTCCAGCGAATGCCCAGTCGGACTTGGAGAAGGGGTTCGCCGGGGCATTGCGAGGCTGTGAGGAATGGGTGCTTAATCCCGCAAGCTGGGCTGATGGTTTAGGCCCGTTCGTCTCGGCAGTCGGTCTTGGCGACAAAATGGGACTGGTGGACTCGGTGAACGAGGCTGTGCTGCCGCCAAGAGAACTAAGGGTCGCCAACCATTACTTGCGTATCAACTCGACGGCGGATGCCGGATATATTCTGGTTGTCTCGGATCAGCTTCCGATGTGCCATATCACCGGTGGCGGCGGAAGCGATCTGCAGCCTGTAGTCGAGTCCGTACTGGAAAGCGCCGACTTCCAGAGCCGCTGGGAAGAAACGGAAAAGAACGCGCAAGGCGACATGGTCTCCACAACATATCGGAGCCGTGAGGAACCGGCCTTCTCCATTGTGATAAGCCGGGCCGATGAGCCCGGTCAGCGCCTGGATCGCGTCCAGGTCTTGGCAACCGCGATGATCGACTTGGATAGGTAATCACCTGCGTCAGCCTTGACGTGGGAAAAGGGGGCGGGCTGTCCTACATCCGCTCCTCGTGCTTGCTCTGCGCCATGCTTTCGCGCCCTTACCAAACCCCTGCCGCGCCACGAAAATCGCCCTCCGCTCGCCCCGTGGAATTTCTCCCCCAGGACAGTGTTCCAAGTGTTCCAGGCCCCCGCTTGCAATCGCCCATCCGGCCCGCCACTTTCGCACCCATGACAGCCACGCAGGAATCCCCGCTTCGCGCCGCGATCATTCCGGTCACCGCTTTCCAGCAGAACTGCTCGCTGGTCTGGTGCAGCAAGACCATGCGCGGGGCGCTGATCGATCCGGGGGGCGATCTCGACAAGTTGAAAGGCGCGGTGGAGCGGGCCGGGGTGACGCTGGAGAAAATCCTGCTGACGCACGGCCACGCCGATCATTGCGGGCAGGCGGGAATGCTCGCCGGCGAGCTGGGCCTGCCGATCGAGGGCCCGCATGAGGATGACCGTTTCTGGATCTCCCGGCTGGAGGATGACGGGCCGCGCTTCCAGATGCAGACCAAGATCTTCGAGCCGACGCGCTGGCTGAAGGATGGCGACACCGTCTCTTTCGGCGAGATCGAGCTGGAAGTGATCCATTGCCCGGGCCACACGCCGGGCCATGTCGTGTTCTTCCACCGGCCGACCAAATTCGCCTTCGTGGGGGACGTGCTGTTTTCCGGCTCGATCGGGCGCACCGATTTCCCGATGGGCAATCATCAGGACCTGCTCGATGCGATCACGCAGAAGCTGTGGCCGCTGGGCGACGATGTCACCTTCATTCCCGGCCACGGCCCGCACAGCACTTTCGGGCAGGAGCGCAGGGTGAACCCCTATGTCGGCGATGCCGCGATGGCGGCGGGCCGCTGAGGGCGCACGGTGCTTGCAACGCGGCCAAAAATCGCTATAGGGCGCGCCTTCGCCGCATGGTTGCACCAGCCGCCTCTGCCCTTGCTTATGCAGGGTGCGTGGCCTAGGGCGACCGCTTAAAGACGACAAGAATTTCAAGGAACAGGTGCCGCAATGGCTGTCCCTAAGAGAAAAGTATCGCCGCATCGCCGGGGCAACCGCCGGGCACATGATTCGCTGAAGGCCGAGGCATTCCACGAATGCTCGAACTGTGGCGAGCTCAAGCGCCCGCACAATCTGTGCACCCATTGCGGCCATTATAACGGGCGCGAGATCGTTTCGGTCGGGCTCTAAGCCCTTTCCTCGAGGAATGAACGCATGAGCCTGCCGCGTATCGCCGTTGATGCGATGGGCGGCGATGAGGGCGTGCGCGTGATGATCTCGGGCGCGGCGCTTGCTCGCCGCCGCCACGAACAGTTCAAATTCCTGCTGGTGGGTGACCAGGCGCGGATCGAACGCGCGCTGGAAGCCCATCCGAACATGCGCGAAGCCTCCGAAATCCTCCATTGCGAGGATGTGGTGGGCGGCGAGGAAAAGCCGACCCAGGCGCTCCGCCGGGCCAAGACCACCAGCATGGGCCTCGCCATCGACGCGGTGAAGCGCGGCGAGGCGGGTGCGGCCGTGAGCGCGGGCAATACCGGCGCGCTGATGGCGATGAGCAAGCTCGCCTTGCGCACCATGCCCGGCATCGACCGCCCGGCACTGGCCGCGCTGATGCCGACGCTGGGCGATAATGACGTGATCATGCTCGATCTCGGCGCCAATACCGAATGCGACGCGCGCAACCTCGTGCAATTCGCGATCATGGGCGGCGCCTATTCGCGGATCCTGACCGAAGGCCACACGCCGCGCGTGCGGCTGCTGAATATCGGTACCGAGGAAACCAAGGGCACCGACCGGCTGCAGGACGCGGCGCAGATGCTGCGCGAGGCGAAAGGGCTCTCGCTGAGTTTCGAAGGCTTCGTGGAAGCCGACAAGATCAATCGCGGCGATGTGGACGTGGTGGTGACCGACGGGTTCTCCGGCAATATCGCGCTCAAGGCGATCGAGGGCGCGGCGCGGTTCGTGACCGACCTGTTGAAGGAGGCCTTCAGCAGCTCGACCCGTTCGAAGATCGGCTTCCTGATCTCCCGCCCGGCCACCGAATTGCTGCGCCACCATCTCGATCCCAACAACCACAATGGCGCGGTCTTCCTCGGCCTTAACGGCGTGGTGGTGAAATCGCATGGCAGCGCGACCGCGGCCGGCGTCGCCAATGCGGTGGCCGTCGCTGCGCGGCTGCTGGAGGAAAACCTCACCGAACGGATTGCCGCCGACCTCGCCGAACTGGGCGAGGAGCGACTCCGCGAGAATGGAATGGCTGGGGCCGGTAAGTGATTCGTGCTGTATTCAAGGGTGTCGGTTCGGCACTGCCGAAACGCGCCGTCTCCAATGACGAGCTGGCGAAGACCGTCGATACGAGCGACGAGTGGATTCGTGAGCGCACTGGCATCGCCAACCGCTACCTGGCGGGCGAGGGCGAAACCACCGGCACGCTGGCCACGCAGGCCGCGCGGGCCGCGCTGGAGAATGCCGGGATCGATGCGGGCGAGGTGGACCTGATCGTGCTGGCCACGGCCACGCCCGACAGCACTTTTCCGGCCACCGCCACGCAGGTGCAGGCGGCGCTTGGCTGCAAGGGAGCGGCCTTCGATGTCGCGGCCGTCTGCTCCGGCTTCCTCTACGCGCTGGCCACGGCCGATTCCATGATGCGCACGGGCATGTCCAAATGCGCGCTGGTGATCGGCGCGGAGACGTTCAGCCGCATTCTCGACTGGGAAGACCGCACCACCTGCGTGCTGTTCGGCGATGGCGCCGGCGCATTCGTGCTGCGCGCAGAAGAGGTTGCGGAGGATGGGCCGGGCGTTCTCGCCACGCGGCTGCATGCCGATGGCGAGCATCGCGACCTGCTCTATGTCGATGGCGGGCCCTCGAGCACGGGCACTGTCGGCAAGGTGCGGATGAAGGGGCGCGAAGTGTTCCGTCATGCCGTCGTCAATCTCGCCAGCGTGCTGGAGGAAGTGCTGCAGGCCACTGGCGTCACGCCCGCTGATCTGGACTGGGTCGTGCCGCACCAGGCCAATCTGCGCATTCTCGATGCGACCGCGCGCAAGCTCGGCCTGCCGAGCGAGAAGGTGATCGTGACGGTGGACCGGCACGCCAACACCTCCGCCGCATCCGTCCCGCTGGCCTTCGACGTGGCGGTGCGCGACGGGCGGATAAAGCCGGGCGATCTGGTCATGCTGGAGGCGATGGGCGGCGGCTTCACCTGGGGCGCGAGCCTGCTGCGCGTTTGAGCAAGTTAAACAGCCGCGGGCGAACTTGCCAAACAGGTGCAAATCAGCCATTTAAATACCGGGGGTTGCTCAACTGAGTTAGAAGGGGGCGCAACTGATGATGCGATCCGTGGGAACGCTTACCCGCGCCGATTTGGCGGAGGCCGTCAATCGTAAAATGGGCCTTTCGCGTGCCGAGAGCCTCGATCTTGTGGAAGCCGTCCTCGCCAAGATGTGCGATGCAATGAGCGAGGGGGAGAATGTAAAGATCTCCGGTTTCGGCAGTTTCGTGCTGCGCGACAAGAAGGAGCGCGTGGGCCGCAATCCGAAGACCGGGATAGAGGTGCCGATCACGCCGCGCCGCGTGATGACCTTCCGCGCGAGCCAGAAGCTCAAGGACAGGATAGCCGAAGGCTGACGTCATGACGGACACTCCCCGACAATTGCGCTTCGACGACGGCAAGGATCCGCAGGCGTTGCGCACGATCGGGGAGGTCGCGTCGGCGCTCGGCATCAAGCAGCATGTGCTGCGCTATTGGGAACAGCAATTCCCGATGCTCCGCCCGCTCAAGCGCAGCGGCGGGCGCCGCTATTACCGTCCCGAGGATGTGGAGCTGGTCTCCGCCATCGACCGCCTGATCAATGCCGAAGGCTACACGCTGAAAGGCGCGCGCCAGGCGATCGAGAATGGCAATGCGCCGGCTGGAGAAGCCGCGCCCGCAGCGGCGGTGGCAGTGGCTCCCGCCGAGGACATCCTGCCGCAATTGCGCGCGATCCGCGAAAAGCTCGCCGCCGCGCTGGCCTGAGCCACCGCGCGTCGGCGCTAGAACCGCACCTGTTCCGGCCCCAGCTCGGGATCGAGATCGCGGGGACGCGCGAAATGGACCAGCCTGCCGCAGCCCGGCGCGATATCGGCCCAGTCGTCTATCGCCAGTTCGAGCACGGCGAAGGTCGCGGTCGGGTATTTCTTGGCGGCGGCGGCGAACAGGTCGTTTTCCTGATCGGGCCCCACCAGCAGGAAGATCAGCTCCTGCAGCCCCGGATTGTGGCCCGCCATCAGCAAGGTTCGCGGATCGCCTTCGGTCTTGCGCAGCAGCGTCATCAGCGTGTCGGCATCGGCGAGATAGGCCTCCCGCTCCCACTCGATCGGCCGGTCGAACCCGCCCGCCTGCAGCGTCAGCTTCACCCGTTCGGCCGGGCTGGCGACGAGCTTGTCCCACTTCACGCCGTGATCGCGGATATGCTGGCCCATCAGGGCAGCGCCGCGCCGGCCGCGTGCATTCAGCCCGCGGTCGAAATCGCGCAGGGACAGATCTTCCCAGTCTGACTTGGCATGTCGCAAGAGGCCGAGCAGTCTCACCCTAATCGCGTTCCTCTTCCCTGGCCGCAGCGTGTCCGGTGTTGTCGCCGATCGAGCAAACACCTGCTGCCACGCGTTGTAAAGCCTCGTCGAGCGTCAACCGTGTGACCGGCGTGCCCGGCGGAAAGGCGCTCAACAGGCGCGACGGGAAGGCGGGCGAGAGCACCACGAAATGCCCGCTATCCCCGGCCGAGCGGATCAGCCGCCCGAAGGCCTGCGCCAGCCGCGCGCGGATGATCCGGTCGTCATAGGCAGAGCCGCCGCCCGCCGCGCGGCGGGCGCGATGAAGGATGCTCGGCTTGGGCCAGGGCACCTGTTCCATCACCACGCAGCGCAGCGAATGGCCGGGCACGTCCACCCCGTCGCGCAGCGCATCGGTGCCGAGCAGGCTGGCATGGGGATCGTCGCGGAAGATATCGACCAGCGTGCCGGTGTCGATCGGATCGACATGCTGGGCATAGAGCGGCAGGCCCGCACGCGCGAGCCGGTCGGCAATGCGGCCATGCACGGCGCGCAGCCGGCGGATCGCGGTGAACAGGCCGAGCACGCCGCCGCCCGATGCCTCGATGATGCGCGCATAGGCGCCTGCGAGCCCCGCCAGATCGCCCTTCTTCACATCGGTGACGATCAGCACTTCGGCGCGGTTGGCATAGTCGAACGGGCTCTCCGCGCTGGCCAGCAGCGGCTTGCCTTCAAGGTGCAGCGCGCCGGAGCGGGCGAGGGCGCTCTCCCAATCCTCGCCGTCCCGCAGCGTGGCGCTGGTCAGCATCACGCCATGCGCGGGTTCGAGCACGACCCTGGCGAAAGGCTTCATCGGATCGAGGAAATGGCGGTGCAGCCCGATATCGAATTCGCGCGCATCGCTGCGGTCCACGGCGAGCCAGTCGACGAAATCGGGATTGGCCGGGCCGCCGAGCCGTTCCAGCAGCGCTTCCCATGCTGCCAGCGTGTCGATCCGCCAGGCGAGCGAATGACGTGCCCCTTCGATCCTTGCGCGGCCCTGTCCGTCGAGCCAGTCGGGCGCGTCCTCCACCAGCGCTTCGAGCCGCAGGCCGAGCCGGATCAGCGGCTGGCGGATTTCGGACAGCGCGGCGGCGGCTTCCTGAGCGCGCTCGACGAAATCGCCCTCGAGCTGGGCCGCTTCGGTTTCGATGCCGTAGCCGGCTTCCTGTCCGCCGCTTTCGTCGCGCGCGTAAGTGGTGGCGCGGACGGCGGCGAGCAGCTCTTCAATCGGGCCGGAGGGTTCGCCTTCCGCCAGCCTTTGCAGCCAGCCGGTGCTCGGCAGCGCCTCGGCCGCGTGGCAGGCGGCGGCGACCGCCTTGCCGCCATCCTCGTCATAGCTGGCGACATCCGCCAGCCGCGCCGCCAGCCCGCGTCGCCGCCCGCGCGATCCGCGTTCGGGGCCGAGGATCCAGCGGCGCAGTTCGACCGCTTCCTGCCCGGTCAGCGCGGCGGCGAAGGTGCTGTCCGCCGCTTCGAAGACATGGTGCCCCTCGTCGAAGATGATGCGGGTGGGGCGCTGGGCGTGATCCCGCCCGCGCGCGGCGTTGATCATCACCAGCGCATGATTGGCGATGACGAGATCGGCCTGCGCGCTGGCCCGGGCTGCCCGCTCTATGAAGCATTTGCGGTAATGCGGGCAGCCGGCATAGACGCATTCGCCACGCTGGTCGGTCAGCGAGCGGATCGCACGGCTGCGGAACAGCGTGCCGAGCCAGCCCGGCAAATCGCCGCCAATCATGTCGCCATCGGAGCTGTAGGCGGCCCAGCGCGCCACGAGTTGCGCCAGCACCGCCGCCCGTCCTCCGAAGCCACCCTGCATCGCGTCCTCGAGATTGAGCAGGCAGAGATAGTTCTCGCGCCCCTTGCGCACCACCACCGGGCGGCTGCCATCGGGCCGCGTGGCCGGCCATGCGCGCGCGCTTTCCCGGCGCAGCTGGCGCTGCAGGTTCTTGGTGAAGGTGCTGACCCACACCGTGCCATGCGATCGTTCGGCCCAAAGCGAGGCCGGGGCGAGATAGCCCAGCGTCTTGCCGATCCCGGTGCCGGCCTGCGCCAGCAGCATATGCGGCGTGCCGCGCTTGCCTCGTGGGGCGAAGGTTCGTCCGGCTTCGCGCGCATAGAGGCGCTGGCCCTCGCGGCGTTCGGCGCCTTCGCCGGTCAGCCGTTCGAGCCGGGCCTCGATTTCGAATTCCTCGATCGCGACCTGGCCGGGCTGCGGCCGCTCGGGCGTCTCCTCCCATTCGGGCAGGCGGGAGAATAGCCATTTCTCGGCCCGTTGCGGCTGGCGGATATGCGGGGAGAGAACCTGCGCCCAGGGCCAGCGCAGCTTGGCCAGCGTTTGCAGCGCGCTCCACGCGCCTTCGCGCTCGGGCCAGTCCTCGGCCTCGCAGCGGGCGAGCAGCGCGGCGGCGGCTTCCTGCAACAGCGCGGGCACCGCATCGTCGCTCTCCGGTTCGGGCAGGCCGAGAGCATGGGCGAGCCCCTTGGGCGTCGGCACCACGAAGCGGGCGGGGTGGATGAAGGCGAAGAGTTCGAGCAGGTCGAGCCCCGACAGGTCCGGATAGCCGAGCCGGGTGGCCACCAGCGGAGCATTGACGATCAGCAGCGGCGTGTCCGCCGCAGCCATCACCGCTTCGCCCTTGCCGACGCCGCGCGTGGCGCCATCGGCACTGCGCAGCCAGGTGCCGGCATGGCTGGCATGGAGGGCGGGAAGGGCGAGGGCGACCATGGGAATCACGATGGGCGAGGCGGAACGAAAAGTAAACGAGGCGGCCCATCCCGCCGCGAAGGGTTAACAGTTCGCCGCAACCGATCATCGGCTTGCCGCATTTCTGCCATATAATATCCACGTAAAAACAATATGTTATTCTGTTTCCTGAATGGACGTACAGGGAACCGTGTTTCGTTAACGGGGATTTTCTTACTCGTTATGAACACCAAACCGCTCCCCGCTCGCCGCGCCGGCACCGCGATTGCCGCGGTCCTCGCGCTCACCGCAACCCCGCTCTTTGCGCAGGACGCCGCCGTGCCTGCCGAAGCGCCCGATGCGATCGACGCACCGCCGCCGATCTCGCAGCCGGAATCGATCACGGGCCAGGACTCGATCGTGTCCCTGCCGGATACGACCGCAAGCCCGCAGCCCGCGCCGAGTGCGCAGCCGGCCCCGGTCACTCCGGTTAGTCCGACGACCGCTCCCTCGGCCGCGCCGTCCCCCACGGTCGCTCCCAGCCCCACCATCATTCCCGAGACAGTGACCGCCGAAAGCCAGTCGGCTCCGGCACCGCAGGCCCCGGCCAGCAATCCGGCCCCGGCGCCGGCTCCGCAACCGAGCCCGTCCGCCGAGGCGGAAACCGAGCCTGCCGCACCGGCTCCCGCGCCCGTCGCCGCTCCCGCCAATAATGTGACTGAGGAAGCCGCCGACGCAGCGCCCGCCACGACCGATGTCAGCGATGAGATCGGGTCGAGCGACGATGCGTTCCGCACGGAGACTGTGCCGCTGGCTGCTCCTGTCGATACCACCACCGATTTCGACACGACGCCCGTCGAGACGGGCACGATGGACGGTGCGCTTGAATCCGCGCTCGGCCTGTTGCTGGCGCTCGGCGTCGGCATCTTCGGCATTGCCGCGTTGCGCCGCAGTCGGAAGAAGCAGCTTCGCAAGGGCGCCTATTACAAGGTCCGGCCGACCGAGCCCGTGCGCGATCCGGTTACGCCCGTCGCCGAGCCGGTGCCGGCAGCAACCCATGCCGAGCCCGTGGTCGAACGCGATATCCGCGAATGGGCGCATCCGCTGCCGCCGCGCAAGCCGGTCGTGACCAGCGCGACGGCCGGTGGCCTCGCCAATACCGGCGCCGCCGTTCCCTTGCCGAGCAGCATGCCGGAAAGCTTCGAGGAACGCGATGCGCTGATCAGGCGGATGGTCGCCGCGAAGCCCGATCGCGCCAACCCGTTCGTGTCGCCCAAGGCCCGCCTCAAGCGCGCCCGGCTGATCCTCCAGTCGCTGGACCGGACGTTCGAGAACAACAAGCCATGGATCGATCTCAGCCAGTATCCGCGGAACTGGCCGGAATTGGCCCGACAGAACCAAAGCGCTGCCGCCTGATCCCGTCGGCAGTGAGATTAGGGGCGGCCCTCTCCCTTGGGCCGCCCCTTTTTTTTGTCTCGATCGCTCAGAAGCCGGGCGGCAGCTCCGATCCCTGCGCGGTCATGCCTTCGGCGAGATTGCGCATCGTGCGTTCCGCGTCCTGATGGGCCGCCGCCTCCAGCATCGCATCGAGTGCGGCCCGGTCCAGCCAGCGGCCATCGCGGATCACGGCATGCGGTTCGTGCGTGCAGCCGATATCGGCCAGCGGATCGCAGCTATAGAGCACCAGGTCCGCCCGGCAGCCCTCGGCAAGGCATCCGCTTAAACCCGCTTCGCCCAGCACCTGCGCCGGGGCGGCGGTCGCCGCTTTCAGCACTTCGGCCGGCGTCAGCCCCGCTTCCGCCAGCAGGTCGAGCTCGTCGATCAGCGAGAGGCCCGGCGGGTTCACGAAAATCCCCGCATCGCTGCCCGTAACCAGCGTGACCCCGGCATCGCGCATCATCGCTGCCATCTGGCCCAGGAAGCGCACGGTATCGAAATAGGGCTCGGCTTCGCGGCCGGCCCAGCTTTGCACATATTCGGCTTCGATGGGGCGCAGCACAGGGTTCATCCATTCGGTGCCGGGCCGGCCGGCATAGGCGCCATCGGTTTCCGCGACATGGATCAGGTTGCGATAGGCGACGAGAGTCGGGGTGACCGGGACGCCTGCCGCCGCGATCCGTTCCGCGAGTTCCTTGGCCGCGACGGGGTCCTGCCGGTCGCGCAGGGCGTGCCACAGGATCGACTCATTGTGTTCGATCGTCACGAAACCGGCGGCCAGCACATCGTCGAACGGGATGACGAAATCGCGTTCCACGGGGATGCTGTCCAGCCGCTCGCCCTCCGGCGTGTGGCCCGTCAGCGTCATGCCCAGCTTCCCGGCCTCGTCCACGATCGCGTCGAAGGCTTCGCGGCGCAGGTTCGAATAGAGCTTCAGGTGGCGGAAGCCGGCTTCATATTGCCAGCGCACGGCGGCGCGGGCGGATTCGGCATCCTCCACCAGCTGGTGATTGATTTGCGCATTGGGGCCGGCGCTGTTGAGGATCGGCCCGGTCGTGAACAGGCGCGGGCCGGTAAGCTCGCCGCTGTCGATGCGGCGCTGCATGTCGAGATGGAATGGCATGCCCGACATGTTGCGCACCGTGGTCACGCCATGGGCGAGATAGGCGCCGAGCGCGCCTTCATCCCAGATATGCACGTGCATGTCGGTGAGGCCGGGCAGCACGGTCAGCCCGCTCGCATCGATCCGCTGTGCGCCTTCCAGCGCCGGAGCGGCCGCCGCATTGCCGGCATAGGCGATCCGGCCGTCGGCGATGACCAGCGTCACGTCTTCGCCGATGGCGGGCTCGGCGCCGGTCAAATCCAGCGAGCGGACATGTTCCAGCACCAGCGGCGCGGCGGCTTCGGTTGCTGCGCAGGCGGGTGCGGCGCAAAGCAATCCCAGCGCCGAAAGCCACGGCGCGATCGAACGCACTCCCAATTTACTATCCCCCTGTCGATCCGTCCCCGGCCGGACATTGCCGACGGGGGACGGAGGAGACAAGGCCTAGCTGTCGCGGGCGACGCACTGCCAGCTGGCGGGATCGTTGGCGTCGCCTTCGCCCTTGTACTGGGCGACGTCCGGCCAGGCACAGTGCAGGCGGGTCAGCGAGCCGTCCATCTTGGTGCCGACCACCGTGGCCGGGGCATCGCCGCCGCTGGCCCAGCCGTCCAGCGTGTCGAGCCATTCGACCATGTCCGCGCCTGGCCCGCCGCGGCAATGTTCGACGCCGGGCAGCAGGAAGTAGCGCATGTCGTCAGCCGCGCCGTCAGCAGTGGAAAGCACGGCCTTGGCATAATCGTTGGTGCCGACCGGGCTCGGGCCCGGATCGTTCTCGCCATGCCACAGGATCAGCTTGCCGCCCCGGCCGAAGAAGGCCGAGAGATCGGGATTGGTCGCCTCATACATCTTGGCGAAATCGCTGCTGCGCAGTTCGGGGATGTCCTTGTCCGCCGAGAGCTTGGCGAAATCGACCTTGCGGCCATTGAACAGCAGCGGGGAGAGGTTCATCAGCCCGCCGCCGCCAGTGGCATCCTGGCCCTTGCCGTCCGTGCCCACGAACAGGCTCCAGCCCGTCTCGCCGCCACGGCTCATCGGGAACATCGCCCATTCGCCGTCGGGCGACTTGATGCCCGTATAGATCGTCTTGAGCGCGGCGACTTGCGCCGGGGCGAGGCAGCTGGCGGTCTTGGCGCCCGAGCATTCGAGCTCGGCCGGGTCCCAGCTGCACTGGCGCGGATTGTTGATCAGCCCGTCCTTCAGCCCGTCGGCCTCGTCGCAGGAAGCCAGCGCGGCATCCTTGGCCAGTTGCAGGTCCTCGGGGCTGAAGCCGCCATTATCCTTGGCGAAGGTGTTGTTGCGCAGCACGGCGCTGGTCTGCACCTGCAGCGAATAGACCGGCGCGCCAGCGCTGATCGCGTCGTAATCCTCGGGGAAGCGCTGCGCTTCCATCAGCGCCATGCGCCCGCCGGTGGAACAGCCCTGGAAATAGGCGCGGTCCTGCTCCTGGCCGTAGACGGCGGCGACCAGTTCCTTGCCCGTCACGGTCATGTCGTGGACCGCGCGATAGCTGAAATCCTTGGCCGCTTCGGGATTTTCGGCCACCCAGCCATTGTCCCACACATTGGTGCCGGCATTGCCGCCATCGGTCTGCAGCGTGGCATAGCCCTTGTTGAGCCCTTCGGCGGCCGCCATCAGCGTGACATTGCCGGCCCAGCCGCCGCCGCCGAGGCCCAGGATCTTGCCGTTCCAGGTGGCGGGCAGGCGATAGACCACGCCGATATTCGATCCCTCGGCCGGATGCAGCGTGGCGGTGACTTCGCAATAGGCCGGCATCTGATCGGTCGCCTCGACCCATTTCGCCTCGCCTTCGAGCGAGCCGAGCTTGTCGGCGCTGCACGCGTCGGCGGCGATTTCGATGCTGGTCGTGCTGGCGGCGGTCTCATCCTCGGTGGAGGAACAACCGGCTGCAATCGCCGCAAGCCCGACTGCGGCGGCAAGTTTCATTCTCATTGCTGTTAGTCTCCCATTCGAACGCTTGGTTCAGGCGAGGCGCAGGCGCGCGATCCGCCAGCCATCCTTGTTCTTTACGTAATCGGTTTCAAGCAGGCGCTGTTCGCCATGGCGATGGCTGCCCTGGCCCTGGAAGCGGGCCATTTGCTCGATGGTGGAATGGCCGGTGAATTCGGTTTCCAGCTCGACCCGGCATTTGTGCCGGTAGCTGGCGCTGAGCCCGTCCTCGGCTATTTCCAGCACCGCTTCGGAGCCCTGGTCCGCAGCGATGCCGCGCAGCCGCGGATCGAGCTTAACCGCGTCGGCGGAAGCGAGGAATTCGCCGCAATCGCCGCCGCCATTGAGGCGGCGCAGCGCGCTGCGGTGGAGTTTCTCGATCGCCTGCCGGTCCTCCAGCCGGGCGAGCTTCGCGCGGCTGCCGTCATCGGCCAGGGCCGCCGCCGGGGCGATCGCCGCGATCGGCGCTGCCACCAGCGCGCCCGTCTTCAGAAAGGAGCGGCGGTCAGTTGCCGTGGAATTGCTCATCTTGCTCTCCTCAGGCCTTGGGAAAGAACTTGTCGACATCGAACTTGCCGGCATGGCGCGCGGGCGCGCCCACTGCGCTCATGCTCAATCCGCCATTCTTGCCGCAGTGATAGCCGATCCCGGCATCGTGCATCGTGCGCATGTTTATCAGGATGGTGCCGAGCGTGCCGTTGCAGGCTTCCTCCTGCCAGCGCGCGAAATAGAGCTGGTCGCGGATCTTCACGAAATCGCCGCTGCCGCTCCATTCGGTGCCGAAATGCCCGTCCGGCGTGGGGATGATCCACGATGTCGTGGTGGGCGTGGAATAGAGGTGCATCGAATTGAGGCCCGGCGAATATTCCCAGGTGAAGGCCCGGCCCAGCAGGTCGCGCGTTCGCTCGTGCCGCTTGCTGCCGGGATCGGGAATGCCTTCGCCCACGATCTTGCCGAACAGCGTTTCGGCGCCGGCCTCATTGGCGAAATAGGGCGTGTTGAGGAAGCCGTGATAGGCCGTCGCCAGCCCGGCATCGAGATCGACAACGGCGATATGCCCGTCATGGTTCGGCTCGCCCTGCAGCAGGTGGCCGAAGATGAAGGCGCCGGGCATCATCTCCCAGGCATTGTAGCGCGCATCCGTCCACGCCCCGGCGCCATCCTTGCGCCATTGCAACTGGTCGGCGGAGGCGAAGCGGTATTCCATTCTGGGCCCGCCGTCATATTCGATGGCGAAGGCCTTGCCCGCGAGCGCGCCGGAGGGTTCGGTGCCGTTGCCGGCCATCGGGCTCGGCCGGTCGAACACATGGGTGTTCTCCGCCACCACGGCGTCCACTTCGGCCGGGGTCATCTTGTCCATCGTCGCCAGCGGCCGATAGATGCGCCGCTCGCCCTTCTTGCCATCCTCGATCTTGAGCGGTTCGGCCGAGAAATCGCCGAGCTTCTCGAACCGCGCGAGCTGGCCCAGCCATTCGCCGGTGCCGTGGAACATGTAATATTCGAGCTCGTCCGCGCCGTTGAAGCCGAGCCGCAGGCCCGTCTGCTCGAGCCGGTTCGCATCGAGTACGTAGAGGTGGAGCATGCCCGAAAATTCGGCCTCGACACGGGCGAAGGCATACAGGTCTTCGGTGAGCTGGATATAGTCCGCCGGGGCGGAATAGCCGCGATTGCCCTTGAGCCGGTCCAGCTCCACGAAATGGGTGTAGGTGACCGAGGGGAAATACTCGATCGTGCGCATGCCGGTATCCTCGGTCCAGGCATAGCCGCGGCCTTCCATCCGCAATGTCGGTGCGTGCCGCTCCTCGGGCGCTTCGCCGGAGCCATCGTCGACATAGCCGAACCACACGGCGCGGTTGATCTCGCGGGCGGTGGGGGCGGGGCCGCCGCCGAACCACAATTCGAACACGGTGGCGAGATTGCTGTCCCGGTCCCAGGCGATGGCATAGCCCTTGGTCGTGCCGGGGATGAGATGGGCGATCAGCGTGACATGGCCCTGCGTCAGCGCGCCATAGCCGCCTTCCTTGCCGTCGAAGGTTACGCGCCCGCCGGGGGCGAAGGCCCAGCTCAGCGTACCCGCGCCGTCTGTGACGATCTTGAGAGTCTTGCCAGCCAGCCCGTCATCAAACGCGGGTTTCCCGGCAGGCCCGTCCTTGGCCGGCCCGGTGAGCTTGCTTGCAACCTGCGCCTCGCTCAGATTCGTGAAGTCGTACCGAAACAGCGGCACGTCCGGATAGGCCTGCAGGGCCATCGCTCTCTCTCCCACTTATTTGTTTTTTTCCAGACTGCCACAGGGAGCAGTCCGAAGCAAAGGGAGGAAGTGTAACGAATTGTCTAGCTCTCGGCCGGTTCGGGCTCCGGCTTGGGCAGCGGGATCGTTTCCTTGAAGGTGTGGGTGACATAGGGGAACGGGATCTCGATTTCCGCCTCGTCCAGCGCCTGCTTGATCGCGAAGACCACTTCGCTCTTCACGCCGAGATAATCGTTCTGCCGGATATCGGTCCACCAGCGCACGAGGAAGTCGATCGAGCTGGAATTGAACTCCTGCGCATACACATCGACGCCGCGGCTCTGGGCGAGGGCGGTGATCGATTCCACCGCCTTGCGGATTACCGCTTCGGCCTTTGCCAGATCCGTATCGTAGGCCACGCCGACTACGATCTCGTTCCGCCGCTCATGCGCGTCGGTGTAGATCTTCACCGCATTCTTGAAGACCATCGAATTGGGCAGGATGGTCAGTTCGTTGGAATATTGCCTGATATGCGTTTCGCGCAGGGTGATGTTCTCGACCTTGCCGAGGATGCCCTCGACTTCGATCATGTCGCCGATCTGCATCTTCTCGCGCAGCATGATCAGCACGCCGGCGAAGAAGTTCTCGAAGATATCCTGGAAGGCGAAGCCGATGGCCACCGCGCCGAAGCCGAGGCCGGCGATCATGCCGGCGGGGGTGAAGCCGGGAATGACGATGGCGGCCGCGATCAGCAGGCCGATGATCCAGATGACCAGCCGCGAAACCGTCTCCACCAGCAGGCGCAGGCTTTCGCGCATGCTTGTCTTGCCGACGATCTTCTCGGCGATCTTCACCGCGAATTTCGCGAAGATCCACGTCACGATCAGGACGACGATCGCGATAACGATATTGGGCAGCAGGGCGATCGTCTGGGCTTCCATGGCAGCCAGTTGATCGCGGATAATCTTCACGTAATCCAAGGAGAACTCCCGTTTTTTGACCTACCAACCGGCAAGCCGGGCAGGCGTTCCGGTTCGGCGGTAAGATCGCGCCCGCGGGCGCATGCCAGCCTTCGTACTTGCAACCAACCCCGCCATCCGCGAAAGGCGCGCCACCATGATCGATGAAGCGCTGATTGCCGCCGCCCGTGTGTCCAAGGCCTGGCCGTTCCAGGAGGCGATGAAACTCGCCAAGCGTTTCCCCGACGGCAAGCCGGGCGGTGAGCCGGTTCTGTTCGAAACGGGATACGGCCCCTCGGGCCTGCCGCATATCGGGACTTTTCAGGAGGTCTTGCGCACCACGCTGGTGCGAAAGGCCTATGAAATCGTCGCCAGCACCGGCGGCGCGCCCGCGCCGACGCGGCTGGTCGCCTTCAGCGACGACATGGACGGACTGCGCAAGGTGCCGGACAATGTGCCGAACCAGGAACTGCTGCAGGCCAATCTCGGCAAGCCGCTCAGCCGCATTCCCGATCCCTTCGGCAAGTATGAGAGCTTCGCGCATCACAACAATGCGATGCTGCGCGAATTCCTCGACCGGTTCGATTTCGAATATGAATTCGTGGCCGCGTCGGACCGTTACAATTCGGGCGCGTTCGATGCGGCGCTGGCCAATGTCCTGACGCATTACGATGCGATCATGGAGATCATGCTGCCGACCCTGCGCGAGGAGCGGCGGCAGACCTATTCGCCGGTCCTGCCGATCAGCGCGAAAAGCGGGATCGTGCTGCAGGTGCCGGTGGAAGTGGTCGATGCCGCAGCCGGGATGATCCGCTTCGAGGATGAGGGCGAGACGGTCGAGCATTGCATCTTCGGCGGCGGCGCCAAGCTGCAATGGAAGGTCGACTGGGCGATGCGCTGGTATGCGCTCGGCGTCGATTACGAGATGTACGGCAAGGACCTGACAGACAGCGGCACCCAGTCCGGCCGCATCGTCAAGGCGCTCGGTGGCCGCCGGCCGGAAGGCCTGATCTACGAGCTGTTCCTAGACGAGAAGGGCGAGAAGATTTCCAAGTCGAAGGGCAATGGCCTGACGATCGAGGAATGGCTTACCTATGGCAGCGAAGAGAGCCTCGGCTTCTATATCTTCCCCAACCCCAAGAGCGCCAAGCAGCTGCATGTCGGCGTGATCCCGCGCGCGGTGGACGAATACTGGCAGTTCCGCGAGCGTATCCCCGAACAGGAGATCGACAAGCGGCTGGGCAATCCGGCCTGGAACCTGCTGAATGCGCAGGGCAATCTGGACGGCGCGGGGGAGAGCCTGCCGGTCACTTATGGCCTGCTGCTCAATCTCGTCAGCGTGCTCGGCGCCGATGCCAGCCGCGACCAGGTGTGGTCCTATCTCGGCAATTACATTCACGATGCCGATCCGGCGCATCATCCGCAGCTCAATACGCTGGTCGATTGCGCGCTGGCCTATAATCGCGATTTCGTCGCGCCGACGCTCAGCAAGCGCGCGCCCGCACCGAACGAGGCCGCGGCCCTGCGCGCGCTGGATGCGGTGCTGGCCGGCGAGAGCGACGATAGCTCGGCCGAAGATCTGCAGACCGCGGTTTACGAGATCGGCAAGAACGAGGAATTCGGTTTCGAGAACCTGCGCGACTGGTTCCGCGCGCTTTACGAAACGCTGCTGGGCAGCTCGCAGGGTCCGCGCATGGGCAGCTTTATCGCGCTTTACGGTATCGCCAATACCCGCAAGCTGATCGCCGAGGCGCTGGCGCGCGGCTGACCGGCCGTCAGATCCAGCGCCGCGCGCGGTACCATTTGGTGACGATGTATTTCTGCCCCTTCACCACGGGCATGCCGGCATGGACCGTCCAGGGATTGGGCACGCCGCGCTCGTCGGCATTGTTCCAGGCCAGCAGCACGCCGCGCTTGGGTTCGATCGACATGCCGAGTTCGGTGAAGTTGGTCTGGCCGCCTTCCTCCACGTCGTTGAGGAAGATCATCGCCGTATAGGCGCGCTGCCCGCCGCGGTCCTTCTCCTGCTCCCAATAGGGCGTGTTTGGCGGAAACCAGTCCGTATGCGCCTGGAATTGCTGGCCCGGCAGGTAACGCTGGCCCTGCACGGTCTCGCCATTGCGCGGATCGATGCCCAGCAGGTCGTCGATCCGCCGCTGGATGCGCTTGACGAAGGGATCGTGGGGATCGGGATCGCCGGAATAGGATGTGCGATAGCCGGTGGCGTAATCGACATCGAAGGCCCGGCTGGGCTTGGCCACCGCGTCGATCATCGCGATCAGCCGCCCGCATTCCTCGCCGCTCAGGAAATCGCCGATCGCGTAGATCTCGGCCTTGTCGGTCGGCAGCTTGTAGCATTCGGGAATGGCGGTCAGCCGTTCGCGCGCCTTGCGGCCGATCTTCGCCAGCCGCGTCTGGTCCGGCGAGGCGAAGCTGGTGGTGTAACTGGCGGCTTGCATGGCGAACTATTTCCATCGCCCGCCGCCGCATGCAACCCCCGGTTACCCCATCGCGGGCACGGCTCGCAGGCAAAAAGCCCCCGACCCCGAAGGGCCGGAGGCTAGATCTGCCGGGCCACTCAATCCGGCAGAAGGGGAACGGGGACTACCAGAAGAAGTCGTAGATCACGTCGACCACTTCGCCGGAATAGGTATCGACCAGCAGCGCGTCGTCGTAATAGCGGACCCAGCGATAGGGGCCGTAGACCGCGGGCAGGCGATAGCGCCAGGGATCGGCGATCCAGTAGCGGCTCGAGAAGAACAGCGAGTCGAGACGGAACCCGATGCTCAGCCGGCGATAGGAGTAATTCCGGTAGGGCGAATAGTAGAAGCCCAGGTGGAATATGCTCCGGTTCGCGCGGCGATAGCGCTGCCAGTCATAACGGTTGTTGCTCCGCCAGCGCCGGTCCCATTGGCGATAATCGCGCCGCGCCTGGTTGCGGTTGTCGTTCCAGCGTCGGTCGTTGTCGCGATAATTGCGATTGCGATCATTGTCCCGATAGGAATGGTTCCGGTCATTGTCGCGGTAGGAGCGGTTGCGGTTATTGTCCGTATAGCTGCGATTGCGGTCATTGCTGCGATTGCTGGACCAGTTGCGATCGTTGCTGCGCGTATCGTAACGGGCGCCGTTATTGCCGCCATTGCTGCGATTGGACGAGCGATCGCTGCCCTGGCGGTTTTCGCCGCGGCGATCATCGTTGCGCCGGCTGTCATTGCCCGAACGCTGGCCGCCGCTCCAATTGCCGCGGTCGCTGCTCGGCTGCGAGCGCTGGCTGTCATTGCCGCGCCGGTCGTTCGAAGAGCGATTGCCGTTCGAGCGCGAGGCATTGCTATTGCTGCGCTGATGCTGCGCCAGCCTTTCACCCTTATTGCGATACTGCGCGCCCGCCGCGGCGGCTTCACCGGCGATTGCGGGGGCGGTCAGCACAATGGCGAGTGCCGCCAATCCGCTGTTCTTCAATAACTTTCCAAGTTGCACTGCGGCATCTCCCTTGCGTCAGTGCCGCCGAGTGGTCGCGGCTTGCGTGATGGAGACGAAATAGGTGATTCGCCCTGCACGTTAACTGAACCGGCCATATAGCTTAACGTTCATCTTTGTAGCTATTAATATGAATGCGTCCGGTAATGGATCGTTCCGTAAAGGCGCCGCCATGTGTGGACATCTCGCCGAGTCCGTCTAGGGACCGCCCATGCCCCTGATGCGCAGCATTGCCCGGTCGCTGGACCGATTCTCTCATTCCGAGGTCTTCCATGTCGAACAATGGCGCCGCCGCCTGGCGACGCTGAGCAGCGCGCTGCTGGTCGGCGCGGTTGCGGTGCTGTTCGCGCATCTGGGCGAGGGGGCGCAGCGGATCTTCGACCGTGTGGAAGGCAATTACCCGCTGCTGCCGCTGGCGATGACGCCGCTGCTGTTCCTGCTGCTGGCCTGGATTACCAAGCGTTACATTCCCGAAGCGGCCAGTTCCGGCATTCCGCAGGTGATCGCCGCCAGCCGCGATTCGCAAAATCCCATCGGCCGCAAGCTGATCTCGGTACGAGTGGCCTTCGCCAAGCTGGTCCTGGCGCTCGGCGCCCTGCTGGGCGGCGCGTCGGTCGGGCGCGAGGGGCCGACGGTGCAGATCAGCGCGGCGATCATGCTGCGGATTCACAAGCTGCTCGGCGTCAAGCTGACCCCCGGCGTGTTCATCGCCGGCGGCGCGGCCGGCGTGGCTGCGGCCTTCAACACCCCACTGGCCGGGATCGCCTTCGCGATCGAGGAACTGGCGGTCGCCTATGAACAGCGCGTCGCCGTGCTGGTGATGGGCGCGGTGATGATTTCCGGCCTGATGGCGCAGGGCCTCTCGGGCAATTACGTCTATTTCGGCGCGGTCTCGTCGGACATTCCGCTGCGGACCATGCTGTTCGTGGCGCCGGTCGCCGGGCTGCTGGGCGGTGCGTTGGGCGGGCTGTTCTCGCGCCTGCTGCTGTCCTTCCGCGGGAAGGACGGGCGCTGGCATGCGATCACCGGCAAGCGCCCGCTGCAGCTGGCATTCGCCTGCGGCGTCATCGTCGCCGCGCTGGGCGTCGCCACCAACGGATCGACCTGGGGCACGGGATACGAATCCGCGGCAACCCTGCTGCGCGGCGGGCAGATGCCGCTCGATTTCGGCCCGGCCAAGTTCCTCGCCTCGCTGGCGACCGCGGTCAGCGGCATCCCCGGCGGCATCTTCGCGCCCTCGCTGGCGGTGGGGGCAGGCTTCGGCAATCTGATGGCCACATTGTTCCCGCCGGAGCAGGCGGGCGCGGTCGTGCTGCTGGGCATGGCCGGCTATTTCGTCGGCGTGGTGCGCGCGCCGCTGACGGCGGTGATCATCCTCAGCGAAGCGACCGGCAGCACCACGATCATCCTCCCGCTTTTCGCCACCGCGCTGATCGGCGACTGGGCCGGCAGCCAGGTCTGCCGCCAGCGGCTCTATCACGTGCTGGCGCAGAACTTCATGCCGAAGGCGATGGAGAAGACCGAAGCCGGCGCGGATGATGACGAGGAGTGCGAGGAGAAGGACGGGAAGCCGGCCAACTGAGCCCGGCCCTCCGGAGCGTTAGCGCCGGTTGAACTCGTCCAGCCCTTCCTCGGCCTCGCTTTCCCGCTGTTCGATACGATCGCCCCGTGCGGCCGGCGGGCCGGACCGCATCCGCGTTATCATGTCTCGGACCGCGCCTTCCTCACCCTGCAGATGCGCTTCCACGGACCCGTTGGCGCAGTTCCGCACCCATCCGCTCAGCCCCAGCGCCTGCGCATTCTTCACCGTCCAGTTGCGATAGAAAACGCCCTGCACGCGGCCGTGAATGGTGAGGCGAAAGGCGATCATCCCCGCATGATGTGTGGGGCGCCCGTGCATTGCAAGCCGAGCCCTCGCGCCCCATGCCCATGCCCCGTCCCACGTCATCCCGGACTTGATCCGGGATCCCGCTTGGTTCGACGCCGCCACGGAGAAGCGGGCCCCCGGATCAAGTCCGGGGCGACGACGTTGGGTATGCTATCGTCGCAATCTGTTGCGGTTATCGCAATCCGATCGCCAGGACGGCACAAGCCAATACGAGGGGCACTGCCGCTATCCAGAATTGCGCTGTTCTGAGAATGGGGTCGTGCCATTCCTCCGACGCCACGACTTTCCACGTGGGAGGATAGAGGCTCGGAGTGCCCGGACCATCGAAATCCTCATCGAAGGCCCCGTTGCTTTCATCGATCCTCTGGATGATTCCGCGGATCACGCAGATCTGGCCATAGATGTATCGGTTCGCGATCCAGCCAAACGCGGCCACTATCACCAATATTGCCGCAACAGTAAATGTCTGGATGGGCGTGGGACTGTCGATACTGGCGTAGAGCGCCAGAACGCCAAGCGACCCGGTGGCGATGAACAGGCTGGCATCGACGAACAGCCGATGCCAGTGCATCAGATAGCCAGCCTGAACGGCAAAGACCGCCAGCCGTGTTTCCCTGTCCATCGGCCCCCCTGCCAGCCTTTACCTACTCAGCTTCTTATACGCCAACCGCGTAGGCCGATCCGCGGCATCGCCCAGCCTGCGCCGGCGATCCTCTTCATAGGCCTCGAAGTTGCCCTCGAACCATTCGACATGGCTGTCGCCCTCGAAGGCGAGGATATGGGTGGCGAGGCGGTCGAGGAAGAAGCGGTCGTGCGAGATGACCACGGCGCAGCCGGCGAAATTCTCGATCGCTTCTTCCAGCGCGGCGAGGGTTTCGACGTCGAGATCGTTGGTCGGTTCGTCCAGCAGCAGCACGTTGCCGCCTTCCTTCAGCATCTTGGCCATGTGCACGCGGTTGCGTTCACCGCCCGAGAGCTTGCCGACATTCTTCTGCTGGTCCGCGCCCTTGAAGTTGAACGCGCCGACATAGGCCCGTGTGCTCATGTCGTGGCCGTTGACCTTCATGTAGTCGAGCCCGTCGGAAATCTCCTCCCACACATTCTTCTTGGGATCGAGATGGTCGCGGCTCTGGTCCACGAAGCCGAGATGGACCGTCTGGCCGATCTCGATTTCGCCCTCGTCGGGCGTTTCCTTGCCGGTGATGATCTTGAACAGGGTGGATTTACCCGCGCCGTTCGGGCCGATCACGCCGACAATGCCGCCCGGCGGCAGCATGAAGGAGAGGTTCTCGAACAACAGCTTGTCGCCATAGGCCTTGGAGATGTTCTTGGCCTCGATCACCTTGCCGCCGAGCCGCTCGGGCACCTGGATGACGATCTGCGCCTTGCCCGGCTTGCGCTCGCTCTGCGCGTCCTGCAGCTGCTCGAACTTGCGGATACGGGCCTTGCTCTTGGTCTGGCGCGCGGCGGGGGTCTGCCGGATCCACTCCAGTTCTTCCCTCAGCGCCTTTGAACGGCCGCTTTCCTCGCGCTCTTCCTGCGCCAGGCGCTTGGCCTTCTTCTCCAGATAGGTCGAGTAATTGCCTTCGTAGGGGAAGTATTTCCCGCGGTCGATTTCGAGGATCCATTCCACCACATTGTCGAGGAAGTAGCGGTCGTGGGTGATCATCAGCACCGCGCCGGCATATTCCTTGAGGTGGTTTTCCAGCCATTCGACGCTTTCGGCGTCGAGGTGGTTGGTCGGTTCGTCCAGCAGCAGGATGGACGGCTTCTGGATCAGCAGGCGGGTGAGGGCGACGCGGCGCTTCTCGCCGCCGGACAAGTTTGACACTTCCCAGTCGGAGGGCGGGCAGCGCAGGGCCTCCATCGCGATCTCCAGCTGGTTGTCGAGCGTCCAGCCATCGACCGCGTCGATCTTCTCCTGCAGCGTGCCCATCTCTTCCATCAGGGCATCGAAATCGGTGTCGTCCTGCGGGTCGCCCATTTCGGCCGAGATGGCGTTGAGGCGATCGACCATGTCGGCCACTTCGCGCGCGCCGTCTTTCACGTTTTCGAGCACGTTCTTGGTCGGATCGAGCTCCGGCTCCTGCGGCAGATAGCCGACGGTCATGTTCTCGCCCGGCCAGGCTTCGCCGGTGATATCCGTGTCCATCCCCGCCATGATCTTCATCAGCGTGGACTTGCCCGCGCCGTTGGGGCCGACGATGCCGATCTTCGCGCCCTGATAGAATTGCAGGTTGATATCGGTCAGCACCGGCTTCTGCGCGCCGGGGAAGGTCTTCGTCATGTTCTTCATGACGTATGCGTATTGGGCGGCCATGCTCGTCCTTGCGGGTATACTGGTGTTGTCCGGAGTTGCCGCGCAGATAGGATGTCGCGCGGGGCGGGGCAAGCGGCTTGCTTGCATGCTGCGGCGCAACATGCCAACCGCAGATAGTGACATCCGAAACCGAATCCCTGCGCGATCCGCATGAGCACACCGTGCTGGAGGATATCTACGCGCTGTTCACCGGCTGCACGCTGATCGCGATCGGCTTGGTGCTGATGAAGGCGGCGGGGATCGTCACGGCCGGCGTGGCGGGGATCGCGCTGCTGGTTTCCTACAAGGTGAAGCTCGGCGTGGGGCCGCTGTTCTTCCTGATCAACATTCCCTTCTTCCTCGTCGGCATGCGCGCGATGGGCCGCGAATTCCTGATCAAGACGCTGGTGGCGAGCGGGCTGATCTTCCTGCTCGCCTCGGCCGCGCAGGCCTCCATGCACCTCTCCGATGTCCATCCGGCCTTCGCCTCGCTGGCGGGCGGGACCTGCGCCGGCGCGGGCATTCTCGCGCTGGTCCGCCACAATACGGGGGTGGGGGGAGTCAACATAATTGCTCTGTGGATGCAGAAGACCCGGGGGTGGAATCTAGGGCGGTTGCATATGGTGCTGGACGGGGTGATCCTGCTGGTCGCGCTCACCGCCATTCCGCTCGAAAAACTCGGCTGGTCGATGCTCAGCATGATCGCCGTAAACATGATCCTCGTCGCCTATCACCGGCCCGGCCGCTATCTCGGCCATTGACCGGGCCGCGCGCGGCTGGTCTTTTTGCGGCGCAACACATTCGTTTCGAGGACAATCGATGAAGATGCTTCCCTTGGCGTTGGCCGCGCTTGCCATCCCCGCTGCCGTTCATGCGGAGGCGCCTGCGGGCCTTGCCGCCAAGGCGGACGAGGCGCTGGAAGGCGACACGCTGGCCTGGGACTTCGTCGAGGGCGTCACCACCGAGATCGGGCCCCGCCTGGCAGGCAGCGAGGCCGAGGCGCGGGCGCGCGCCTGGGCGGTGAAGTGGCTGGAAGAGCAGGGCTTTTCCGACGTGCATGTGGAGGATTTCAGCATTCCCGGCTGGGAACGCGGCGAGGAAAAGGCGTGGGTGGTCTCGCCGTTCCCGCAGCCCCTGGTGCTGACCGCGCTCGGCAGCAGCGGCGCGACGCCGGCCGAGGGGCTTACCGCCGAAGTGGTGCCTTTCATGAGCGTTGCCGAATTGCAGGCCGCACCGGCCGGCAGTCTTTCGGGCAAGATCGCCTATATCTCCAATGCCATGAAGCCGACGCAGGACGGTTCGGGCTATGGCTTTGCCGGTCCGGCTCGCTGGGTCGGAGCGGGCATTGCCGCGAGCAAGGGCGCGGTGGCGACGATCATCAAGTCGGTCGGCACCGATCACCACCGCAATCCCCACACGGGCAGCACGGGTTTCCCGGAGGGCGTGCAGCCGACCCCGGCCGCCGCGCTCGCCGTGCCCGATGCCGAAAATCTGGAGCGGATGGTCGCGCGTGCCGATGGCGAGCCGGTGACGGTGAAGCTGGTGCTCACGCCGCGCTCGGTCGGCGAATTGCCCTCGGGCAATGTGGTCGCGGATATACCGGGCAGCGATCCCTCGCTGCCGCCGGTGATCCTCGCCTGCCATCTCGATAGCTGGGATCTCGGCACCGGCGCAATCGATGACGGGGCGGGCTGCGGCATCGTCGCCGCGGCGGCAAAGCATGTCGCCGCCGCCGGCCAGCCGCTGCGCACGATCCGCCTGCTATTCGCCGGATCGGAGGAACCGGGTGGCCTCGGCGGAGATGCCTTCGCTGCTGCGCATGGCGACAAGCCGGTCGCGCTCGCCGTGGAAAGCGATTTCGGCGCCGATCGCGTGTGGCGGTTCAAGTCCAATTTCGCCAAGTCCAACGCGGCGCTGCACAAGCAGATCGCTGGCTCTGTCGCGCGCTTCGGCGTGACTTCGGTGGAAGATGAAGCGGGCGGCGGCGAGGATATTGACATTGCCCGCGAACAGGGCGCGGGTGTGCTCGATCTCGATCAGGACGGGCTCAACTATTTCGACCTGCACCACACGCCTGACGATACGCTCGACAAGATCGACCCTGCGCAATTGCGGCAGAATGTCGCCGTATGGACCCAGGTGATTGGCATCATCGCCAACGAGCCGGGCACGATCCGCCCGGCGCAATAGCGGCGATGGCGGGCCGCCCTCAAATGCGGTGCCCGGAAGGGCGCCATTCGGCAATGTTTTCACGCGAGGTGTGCGATGCTTAAGTGGCAGACGAAGATCGCTATCAACACCGCGAAATCCTTCGTGCCGTTCCAGAATTCGATCCGCAAGATCAAGCACTCGATCCAGCCGCCCGCGCTGACGCCGCATCACGAGGGCGTCGTCAAAGGCATATTGGAGCAGATCGAGCGCATTTCGGGCGCCGGGGCGAAGATCGAAGGCGCGCGGGTTCTAGAAATCGGCAGTGGCTGGGTGCCGGTGGCGCCGCTGCTCTATCGCCTGGCAGGGGCGAGGGAAGTCGTCCTGACCGACGAATATCGCCTGTTGCACAAGGCTTCCGTGCTCTCCGCGATCGACTTCCTGATTTCCAAGTCGGAAATCATTTCGGCAGCGCTCGGCCTTGATGATCAAGCTATCGCGCGGCGGCTGGAAGTGCCCCGCTCCGGCGATCTCGATGCCATGCTCGATGCGCTGGATTTTACCTATCTGGTGCCGATGAGGGCGGGGAATATCGGCGAGCCGCTGGATATCGCCTATAGCCACACCGTGCTGGAGCACATCCCGCCGCAGGTCCTGTCCGAGATTTTCGCCACGCTGCATGCGAACATGAAAAAGGGCGGCATATTCTGCAACGGCATCGACAATAGCGATCACCGGAAGAATTATGATGGCAATCTGTCGATCGTGGATTTCCTGAAATATTCGGAGTTCAGCTGGAAGCTGCTTTGCCTCCACCCGCAGGATTACACGAACAGGCTGCGCCATTCGGACTATTTCAAGCTGTTGGACGATGCAGGCTTCGAGGTGGTCGAATCCAGCGTCTATGTGGCGCAAAGCGCGATGCAGGTGATCGGCGGCTGGGAACTGGACGAGCGCTTCAAGGGAAAGACCCAGGAGGATTTGTGCACCACCTGGAGCCTGATCTTGGCGAGGGTTTAGCCGAAGCGCAGGAATGACGGGAAGCTTGGTCGGGGAGACAGGATTCGAACCTGCGACATCCTGCTCCCAAAGCAGGCGCGCTACCGGGCTGCGCTACTCCCCGACCGTGGCTTCGCAAGGCGGTGGTGGGCCCGGCAGGATTCGAACCCGCGACCTAGCCGTTATGAGCGGCCAGCTCTAACCGCTGAGCTACAGGCCCGGCGCACCGTTTGCGTGCGGCGCAAGTAGCCGGGCATCCGGGCGCTGGCAAGCAAACGCGTGCTAGCGTTCCACCGCCTCAAGAATCTCCGCCACGCAGCTTGGCGAGACCTTGCGCATTTCCAGATAGGCGAAGATGCGCCCCCACCAGTCATAGAGCGCTTCGAGATCGTGTTCGCTGCGGACATAGGGCGTGTGCCCGATATCCAGCGACGGACTGTGGAACGAGAAGACCAGCATCGGCAGCTCGTCGTCCAGCGCCATGTCGATGCCGCGGATCGCCTCGTCCACGCTGACGCCTTCGGGGGTAAGCGGGATGCGTTCGAGCAGGCCGAGCTTGGCCAGTACGCCGCGCATGCTCGGCATCCGCCACAGCCGGGGGTAGATCCAGTCGCCCTGCCGCCGCAGCATGCCCCAGAACACGCTGGTCAGCGGAAGTTCGAGCAGCGAATGCTCGTCATCCACCCAATAGGGCGTGAGCGGATGCGTCCGGTAGTCGGGTCCGCCGCGGGCCGAATAGTTGAACTTGCTGCGCACCGAACTGTCGATGGCGATCCCGGCTTCGGCGAGGATCCGCGCGGTATTGGGGCCGAGGCCGTAGCGCCCGGCGCGGTAGATCAGCGGCGCCCGTCCGAAGCTTTCTTCGATGCGGTCGCGCAGGCCGAGCAGTTTGGCCCGCTCCGTCTCTTCGGGGAGGTTGCCGGCATAGGAATTCCGCTCGCACACTTCCTCGTCGAAGGGCGGGCTGACCCACGGGTGCAGTTGTACGCCGACTTCCGCCTTTCCGGAGGCGACGGGCTCGCGCAGGATTTCCGCGGCGAGCTCCGAGGAGGCGATCGGCCAGTCCACCAGGTAGATCGGCACCACGCCATGCGCTTCGCAGAAGGACTGGAAACGGGCGATCCGGGCGACATGGTCGAGCCCGTGGCTCGTCCGGTCGATCGGCCTGGTCCAGTCGAACTCTTCCTCCGTATCGACGGTGACGATGAAGCGCTGGCCGAAGGATTTGTCGAACCGGGCCCCGGCTCCGGGCGGCGGCGGTTTGATGATCGATCGCACCGCCTTCAGCCCCATCCCACACTATCCGCCGGCAGCCTGGCCGCCGGTTCCGGTCGGATCGACGCTATGGTTCGCTGCCGGGCCGGTCAAGGCCGGGAGGGTAAGGATCAGTGCATCGCCCTGCCGCAGCAGGGAGCCGCCCATGGCGATCGCCTCGGCGCGTGCGAGGCGGAAAGTGAAGCCGGCGCCGAACATGCCGGCCGTCACGGCGCGCGGTTGCGCGGTGGCACCGGCGGCGAACAGATCGGCATTGTCGGCCAGCGCGGCCGGCAGTTCGGCATGCAGGGTGACCGTGCCTTCTTCGTTGCCCAGCGTGAGCGCGATGATCTCCGCCGGGGCGAGGGCGCCGGCCAGTGTGGCGAGCAGGCGCCAGACGAGTTGCAGCGATTCCGCTTCCGGCAGCCCGATGGTGAATGTCTTGCCCGATGCTTCGAATTCGATCCTCGCGCTGCGCGGACGCAGCACCGCTTCTAGCCGCCGCAGCGTCTGCTTGATCGAATCGCGCAGGTCGCTTTCGCCCGGCGTGAGTTCGAAGGCGTCGCTTTCGAGCCGTGCGAGCCGGTCGATTTCCTCGAAACCGGCGAGCAGCCGCGCGGCGTCCACCGCCACGCCTGCCGCCAATGCGCGATATTCGTTCGGGGCGGGGCCGAACATCTGCTGCTGGATGATCTCGGCAAAGCCCTGGATCGCATTCACCGGCGTGCGCAGTTCGTGCAGCAACTGCCGCATGCGGTCGACCGCGTCATCGGCCGGCGCGGCTGCTGGCTGCGGGCTCGCTTCGATGCGGCACAGCCGGCCGCGATAGCCGGCGAAGCTGCCCGTGCCGGGGGTGAAGATCGGCGCGGCGTCGATGCGCCAGTCGCCGGCGATTTCGGGCAGGCCGAGCATCGCAACCTTGCCCCCACGGATCGGCCCATGCCGGGCGATGGCGCGCAGGCTCGCCGGATCGAGTTCGGCCACGGCGCCGGGGCGCGGCGGTCCGACGACGAGGCCGATAAGCACCGGGGCCATGCTCGGATCGGCCCATTGGATCGTGCCTTCCGCATCGGTGGCAAAATCCACCGCGTGGCGGCGATGGTCCGCTTCGCGCGCATCTTCCAGCGGCAATTGCGGCGCCAGCGCGGCCTCGCGATTGTTGCGCCGGGCCTGCTGGAATGCCTCGATTCGCCGCAGCAGCGCGCTGATCTCCGCCTTTTCCTCGGCCTGGGGGGCGGAGGGAGGCGCAGGCTCGGCGGGTTGCAGCGCCTCTTCGGCCGAAGCGGGGATATCGAAAATCGCGCCGGCTTCGGGCTGCGGCAGGACGAGATCCTGCACGCCGAGCCGTTCGAGCACGTGCTGCGCGCTTTCTGGCATGTTGCGGCGGTGGCGCAGGAAGCCGCGCGCCGTCATCGGCAGGCGCGGGATCAGGTAGAGCCAGTCGCTTTCGGTGAGGCGCGCCGTGGCCATCGCAGCGGCAGCGGCCTGCGGCTCGCCCTCGGCCAGCCACGCCACCAGCCGGCGGCTGCGCAGCCGCAGGCCGGGTTCACGCAGGATCGCCGATTGCACGGCGGCGGGCAATGCCCCTGCCAGTTCGCCGAGCCGCGCATAAGCCGCATCGGCCAGTTCGCTCCCCGCATCGTCGGGCATGCTGCCCAGCAGGTCGACCAACTGCCTGAACTGCGTGCGCGCGCCCGTCTCGCTCCGCATGGCGGAACGCAGCACGGTGGCCAGGCGGTCGTCGAACAGCATCGAATCTCCGGGCAGCGAAAGGCGAAGGGTGGCAGTTCCCTCCACCGTGCCAATAGCCGTTCCGCAAGCACTCGAAATGGCCCGCTAATCCTGCGTTGCAAAGCGGGACAATTGCGGCCATATATAATAATATTTCCAGCCAACCGCCCGCTTGCAGTTTGATGTTTCACGGCGGACTGGGCACAGGGGGCTGACCCACCGGCACGGAATTGGCGATGGCAACGCTAGACAATATCGATCGCCGCCTTTTGGCGGAGCTGCAGTCCGAAGGGCGGGTAACCAATGTGGACCTCGCCCGGCGCGTCGGACTGACCGCGCCTCCATGCCTGCGCCGCGTGCGCGCGCTGGAGGAAGGCGGCGTCATCCGCGGCTATCACGCGGAACTCGATCCCTCCAAGCTGGGCTTCGCGATCACCGTTTTCGCGATGGTCAGCCTGCGTAGCCAGGCGGAAGAGGATCTCCGCGCGTTCGAGGAGCATATCAAGGATCTGCCCGATGTGCGCGAATGCCACATGCTCAATGGCGAGATCGATTTCATCCTCAAGATCGTCAGCAAGGATCTGCAGAGCTTCCAGGAATTCCTGACCAGCAAGCTCACTCCGGCACCCAATGTGGCGAGCGTGAAGACATCGCTGACGATCCGCACCTCCAAGAACGATCCGGGCGTGCCGCTGGGCTGACCGGACCGAGCCCACCGGCTGGGCTTTGGAACACTTGGAACACTGTCCTGAGGGAGAAATCCTCCGGGCCTTGCGGTTGCATTCCGGAGCGCTGTTTACCGAGTTCAAAGAGCCGGCGTTTTTGTACCCTGTCGGTCCCGATTAGGAAAACGGCCTTCCACTGTATCGTCATCCCAGCTTTCGCTGGGATGACGTTTCGGGGAGAAGGCTCAGCTCTCGCGCTTCGCCAACCATTCCTCCAGCCACTTGATCGAGTAGTCGCCGCTGAGGATATCGGGCTGTTCCAGCAATTCGCTGTGCAGCGGGATCGAGGTTTTCACGCCTTCGATCACCATCTCTTCCAGCGCCCGGCGCAGGCGCATGATGCAGCCTTCGCGGGTGCGGCCATAGACGATCAGCTTGGCGATCATGGAATCGTAGTAAGGCGGGATCGAATAGCCGGCATAAAGCCCGCTATCGACGCGCACATGCATGCCGCCCGCCGCGTGATAGGCGGTGACGAGGCCGGGCGAGGGCGCGAAGGTGAACGGGTCCTCGGCGTTGATCCGGCATTCGATCGCGTGGCCGGAAAAGACCAGCTCGTCCTGCGTGACCGACAGCGCCTTGCCGTCGGCGATCCGGATCTGTTCGCGCACCAGGTCCACGCCGGTGATCGCTTCGGTCACCGGATGCTCCACCTGCAGGCGGGTGTTCATCTCGATGAAGTAGAACTCGCCATCTTCCCACAGGAATTCGATCGTGCCCGCGCCGCGATAGGCCATGTCGGCCATCGCCTTGGCGACGATGCCGCCCATCCGCGCCCGCTCTTCGGGCGTGATGACGGGCGAGGGGGCTTCTTCGAGAACCTTCTGGTGGCGGCGTTGCAGCGAGCAGTCGCGCTCGCCCAGATGGATCGCATTGCCCTTGCCGTCGCCGAACACCTGGAATTCGATATGGCGCGGATTGCCGAGATATTTCTCGATATAGACCGTGTCGTCGCCGAATGCCGCCTTGGCCTCGCTGCCGGCCTGCTTCATCAGCGTTTCGAGCTTGTCGGGGCTATCGCACACCTTCATGCCGCGCCCGCCGCCGCCCGAAGCGGCCTTGATGATCACCGGATAGCCGATTTCCTCGGCAATCTCGGCGGCAACTGCAGGATCGCTGATCGCGCCGTCCGATCCGGGGACCAGCGGCAGGCCGAGCGCGCCGGCGGTGCGCTTGGCTTCCACCTTGTCGCCCATCGTGCGGATATGTTCGGGCTTGGGGCCGATCCAGGCGATATCGTGCGCTTCGACGATCTCGGCGAAATTGGCATTTTCCGACAGGAAGCCATAGCCGGGATGGATCGCGTCCGCGCCGGTGATCTCGGCGGCGGAAATGATCGCGGCGACGTTCAGATAGCTGTCGCTTGCCTGCGGCGGGCCGATGCACACCGCATGGTCGGCCAGCCGCACATGCATGGCGTCGGCATCGGCCGTCGAATGCACGGCCACGGTTTCGATACCCATTTCATGCGCGGCGCGGTGGATGCGCAGCGCGATCTCGCCGCGATTGGCGATCAGCAGGCGGGAAATGGCCATCTTCTCAAGCGACCACGATCAGCGGCTGGTCGAATTCGACCGGCTGGGCGTTTTCGACCAGGATCTGCTGCACGGTGCCGGCAGCGGATGCGGTGATCGGGTTCATCACCTTCATCGCTTCGACGATCACCAGCGTATCGCCCGGCTTCACCGTGTCGCCGACCTTAACGAAGGCTTCGGAGCCCGGCTCCGGCGAGAGATAGACGGTGCCGACCATCGGCGATTTGATTGCATTGGCGGGGGCCGCCGGCGCTTCCGCCGCGGCGGCGGGTGCCGCCGGCGCCGCCGGAGCGGCCGGTGCGGGAGCCGGCGCGGCCGGCACGCTTGCGGCAACGACACCGCCGCCGCGCGAAACGCGAATCTTGCGGTCGCCGTCTTCGACCTCGATCTCGGTGAGGCCCGTTTCTGAAAGCATGTCCGCCAGCTCGCGCACGAGCTGCGTATCGATCTTCATGCCTGTGGCGCCCTTATTATCGGCCATCAAGTCCTCTTCGGGTGGCTGAACAGGGGAGGGCCTATGCGTTTTGCGCGCAGGCAAGGCAAGGGGGGTGTCTCGGGAAGGTTCACAGCTTGGCTGCCGCCTCCAGTGCCAGTTCGTATCCATACGCGCCGAAGCCGGCAATCGTTCCCAGCGCCGCCATCGCCACGTAACTCTTGTGGCGATAGGCCTCGCGCGCATGGGGATTGGAGATGTGAACTTCGATCACCGGCGTCTTCACCGAACGGATCGCATCATAGAGCGCGAGGCTGGTGTGCGTGAGCGCGCCGGCATTGAGCAGCACGGCCTTGGCCCCTTCGGCCTGCGCCTCGTGCAGCCAGTCGCACAGATGGCCTTCATGGTTCGACTGGCGCATTTCCACGGTCAGCCCCAGTTCGCGGGCGCGGTCCTCCAGCCTTCCGGCGATATCGTCGAGCGTATCGGCGCCGTAGATCTCCGGCTCGCGCACGCCGAGCAGGTTGAGATTGGGCCCGTTGAGGACATAGACGGTATCTGACATTCGCGAATTCCCTTGGAACTTTGGCGCGCGCCATAGCGGCAAGCCGCCGGGAGGGCAAAACGCTTCCTTCCATGCGGGCGGGGCGCCTTTTCACAAAGGGCCTGTCACGGCGGGCCTGTCACAAAAGGATCGTCTTGCCGGGGTACCTCTTGTCGTCACGCGGCAACCTCGGGGGGCGCTCGCATGCAAATCGGCTCGTTTCGTCTGTTCGGCGGCGGTTTTCTCGCCTTCGGCCTGCTTGTTCCGGCTCCGGCCCTCGCGGCATCTTCGGCGCAATCGCCGCTGTGGCGACTGCTGGATGCGGGCGGGCCGATCATCGTCATCCTGGCCGTGCTGGCGGTGCTGGCCCTGGCGGTAACCATCGTCAAATTCGTGCAGTTCGCCCGGCTCGGCGTGGGCAGGGTGCGCTTCGTCCAGAACGAGATCGACGCAATCCGGCACGGGCGCGCTTCCGCCGCGCTGGGCGATCTCGAACCCCGGCGCTGCCCGGTGGCGCAGGTGATGGCGGCGGCGGTGCGCGGCAAGGTCAATCCGCGCATGGACGACACGGTCGTGCGTGAGGAAGTCACCCGCGTGGCGCAGGCCCAGCTCGACGCGCTGGAGCGCGGGCTGGCGCTGCTGAGCCTGATCGCCACCATCGCCCCGCTGCTCGGCCTGCTGGGCACGGTGCTGGGCATGATCGAGGCGTTCCAGCAGATGGAGACGGTGGGCGACCGGGTGGAACCGGCGGTGCTGGCCGGCGGTATCTGGGAAGCGCTGCTGACCACGGCGGCCGGCCTCAGTGTGGCGATCCCTGCGGCGGTGTTCTTCACCTGGCTGCAGCGAACGGTGGATGTGGAGGCGCAGCGGATGGAGGATGCGGCGACGCAGGTCTTCACCGCATCGCTTTATGACGCGGTTCCCCGCGCCGAGCCCGACCTGGCCGCGCCCGAACCGGAGCCGGAGGCGGCGGCTGCCTGATGCAACTGCGCAAGGTCCGGCGGCCGATCGCGCTTCTCAACGTCACCCCGTTGATCGACGTGGTGTTCATCCTGCTCGTCTTCTTCATGCTCAGCACCAATTTCGCGCGTTTCCGCCTGATCGGCGTCGAGACGCCGCAGGACCGGGAAGTGCTGCGCGATGCCGCCGCGGCGGTGGTGATCCTGGTGAAGGACAATGGCGATCTCGAATATGACGGCGATCCGGCGACGCCCGAGCAGGTGCGGCAGAATGTCGCCAATCTGGTGGCGATCGATCCGGGCCGATCCTTCCTCGTCCGCCCGGAGAAGGGCGTGAGCGTGCAGGAGGCGATCGACGTATTCCAGATGGCGCGCGATTCGGGCGCGACCCTTGTCTCCTTCGCCAAACCGGAAACGCCAGGGGCGCCCGCGCCATGAGGCCTGCGCCATGAGGATCGTCCGTGAAAAGCCGAAGAGCGAGCTGATCAACATCACTCCGCTGATCGACGTGGTGTTCATCCTGTTGGTGTTCTTCATGCTGGCGGGCTCGATCGAACCGAAGGACGCCTTCGCGATCTCTCCGCCGGCCTCCACCAGCAAGATGCGCGGCGATGTGCAGGATTTCGTGATCCTCATCGACAAGGACGGCCAGGTCGCGATGGGCGAGGAAAAGCTCGCGCGCGATGAGATCGAGAGCCGCGTGCGGCAGGCGCTGACATCGAAGCCGGGCGGGCTGATCCAGCTCAAGCCCGATGCGGAGGCCGATGCGGTGGACGTGATCGAGGTGATGGAAGCCATCCGCAGCGGCGGTGCGGAATATATCGTGCTGCTGACCGTCGGCAGCGGCGCCGGACGCGGGAAATGAGCGCCAGGCTGGCCTGGAGCTGCGCGATCGCGCCCACGCCGCCGCCGGTCCCCGCAAACAGCCATTGGCTTATGGGCCTTGTCGCGGCCGTGGCGCTGCTGGCCGGGGCCGTGCTCCATTATGCCCACGAAGTGCCCGCAACGGTGGCGTCCGAAGAGGCCGAAGCGGTGGTGGTCGCGCTCGGCGCCGGGCCCGCACGCAGGCTGGAAGCGCCGCCGGCCGGAGTGGAGGCGGCGGAGGAAGCGACCGTCGTGGCCGAACGCGCCGAGGATGCCCCGCCGCCGACTGCTCCGCCCCAGCCGCGCAAGGTGGCAGGCTTCGCCGATGGCGACGGCCCGCCGAGTTCGGGGACTGGCGGCATGGGGACGGGGCCGCCCGCGGTCCTCCCGCCGCCCCCGCCGCCACGCCCGGCGCCCGCACCGCCGCCGGTGCCTGCCGCGCCGCCGCCGCTGGACTACAATTTCATCCAGAAATCGCACCGCATATATATGCAGCAGATCGTCTATCCGGCGGCCTCGCTGCGGCGGCGGGAGCAGGGGACGGGCATCCTGCGGATCGTGATCGACCGCAGCGGAAAAGTGCTGGATTGGCGGCTGCGGCAATCGACGGGCTTTGAGCGGCTGGACGAGGAGATCCGCCGCGTGGCCGGCATCACCAGGCAGCTCGATCCGCTGCCCGATGCCTATCCGGCCGACCGGGCGGAGGCCGATCTCAAGATCATCTTCTTCATCGAATATGTCGACAGGGACGGCAATTAGCCGCCCCCGTCGCCCTGCGGCCTAGCGCTCGGTGCCCCTGGCCTTTCCCCATTGCCGCGCGGCGGTGTAGCCGAGATAGCCGGTCCCGAAGAGCGCATAGAGCGGTTCGGGCAAGCCATTGAGATAGGCATTCATGCCGCTGGCGATGTCCTTCGCCGCGGCCGGATCGAAGGCGGACAGCAGCCCCATGGGGATCGCCCACAGCAGCATCGCATAGATGACATAGAGGAAGCTCGGCCGTGCGCGACTGGTCCAGGGATCCTGCGAATTGGCTTCCGCGACGATGGCCGAAAGCCGCGCGTCGATGGCCTGCAATTCCTGCGAGCCCTGCAGCCGGACAAGTTCGAGCTTGGCCTTGTCGCGGGCTTCCTTGTCGGGAATGACCTTGTCGATGATAGCGGCCACAGGGCCGATCAGCGCTTCCAGAAGAGGCATAAAAATCTCCATTTCGGAATAATACTGTTCAAAAAATAACCGAATAGGTTTATGTAGGAAACTGCGAGATCACTTGCGCGCGGCGGATTTCCGGTGGAAGGTCGCGCAAGATGGATTGATCGGCCGGGCGGTGCGGGCGCATTGGATGCGCGCAAGCCGTCACCTTTGGGGGAAGGGGCAACCATGCGATCCGAGGAACGGGCTCAATTTTTCGGCCAGCACCTGCCGAATCTGCTGCTGGCGGTCGTCGCCGCGGTGGCGGCGGTGGTCCTTGTCGGCGGCTGGATCCTGGGCTTTGCTGCGCTGACCTATCTCGTGCCCGGCCTCGCGGTGATGGTCCCCTAGACCGCGATCTGCTTCGTCCTGCTCGGCGGTGCCATGCTGATCAGCCCGCTGACGGGCCGAAAGTCCACGCCGATCCTGCGGTCCGTCGCCGTGATCGTCGCCTGCATCGCCCTGGCCGATCTGGCGGTGATCGCGCTCCGCCTCGCCAACGGGATCGACTGGCTGGTGCTGCCGTTCTGGGCGGACCGGCTGACAGCGTCCTCCATGTCGGTGGCCACCGCCACAAGCCTGTTCCTCGTCTCCTGCTGCGCCATCCTGCAGACATTCCCGCCGGGATCGACCGGCCGGACGTTCACCATCCTCGCCTCGATCGGCCTGCTGCTCCCCTCCATCGCGATCGTCGGGCACTTGTTCGATACGCATGCCGTGCTCGAAGTGTTCGTCTTCGCGACGATGGCGATCCACACGGCGGTGCTGCTGGTGCTGCTCTATTTCGCGATGATGCTGCGCTCGCGCGGCGGGTGGCTGTGGCTCCTGTTTGGCGACAAGGTGGGGAGCGTGGCGGCGCGCAGGCTGTTCCCCACGGTCGTGCTGGGCCCGTTCCTGTTCTGCCTGCTGACCGTGCTGGCGACCGATGCGGGACTGATGAGCGCCAATTTCCGCATCACCCTGCTGGCGATCTTGACGGCTTCGGTCGGCCTTATCGCGATCGTCCACAACGCCCAGATTGAAAACGCGGCGAATGAGCGGCAGGCCGAATTGCTGGCGGAACTGCGGCGCACCGTGGCGGACAAGAACCTGCTGATCCGCGAAATCCATCACCGGGTGAAGAACAATCTGCAGCAGATCACTGCGCTGATCGCGATCGAGGCGGCCAAATATCGCGGCGATGAGCGCGCGCCGTTCGATGCCTTGAGCGGCCGGGTGCAGGCGCTCGGCCTCGTCCACCAATTGCTGATGCAGAGCTCGCGCCAGTCGGAAATCAGCGTCGCCACATTCCTTACCGACCTCTGCGACAGCATATCGCGCAGCCACTTCCTCTTGAGGCGCAACATCGCCCTGGAAGTGGAAGTCGATGACGAGGACGTGCTGCTGGAATGCGCGGTGACGATCGGCCTGCTGGCGAACGAACTGGTCACCAATTCCATCAAGCACGCCTTTGGCGAGCAGGAGGGCGGATCGATCCGGGTGAGCTACCGCGCGGACCAGAATAATCGCGAGAACCGTCTGCTGGTGGTACAGGATAGCGGCCGCGGGATCGACGCGCAGGAACTGGCGAAGAAAGGCGAGGGCGGCGGAATGCGCATCATCCGCAGCCTGGTGGCGCAATTGCGCGGGAAGATGGACATGCAGCAGGACAACGGCACGCGCTTCGCGATCAGTTTCCCGTCCATGATTTTCGAGGAGACCCGCTATGTCGTCTAAGCGGGTGGCAATCGTCGAGGATGACGTTCTGATCGCCTATTTCTTCCACGACATCTGCACCTCCAACGGCATGGAGGTGGTCGGCATGGCCCATCAGACAGAGGGCGCGCTGGACATGATCCTGGCCGCAAAGCCCGACTTCGTGCTGATGGACGTCCGCCTTGGCGGGAAGCGCGACGGGGTCGATATCGGCATGGCCGCGCATGAGGCGCTGCCCGGGCTCAAGCTGGTCTATATTACCGGATCGAACGAACCGCCTTCGCTGCAGCGGATTCGTTCCGACAATCCCTACAAGATCCTGATCAAGCCGGTGCTGCCGGCCGATATCATCGAGGCGCTCGCCTGAGGCGGGGTGATAATTGAGGGGGTTGCCACTGGTCGGGACGAGAGGATTCGAACCTCCGACCCCCACACCCCCAGTGTGATGCGCTACCAGGCTGCGCTACGTCCCGATCCAGTGGAGCCCGGCCCTATAGGGGGCAGCTTCCGGCAAGGCAAGCACCCCTGATTACGGGCCTCGATTGCCACCCTTGGGCTTTGCTGCTAGGCGCGGCGGCCACTGGACCGGAGGGCTGGTTGCCAGCCATTTCCGGTATCTGAGACAACACTCCGCTTTTCCGTCCTGATAGGCCGTTACAATGCTTGATTTCCTTGCCGCCGGCGCCGCCGGGGCCGCACCCCCGGGATGGGTGCAATTCCTCCCGATCATTGGCATGGTCGCGATCTTCTGGTTTCTTATCATTCGTCCGCAGATGAAGCGGCAGAAGGAACACCAGGCCAAGATCGCGGGCGTCAAGAAAGGCGACCAGGTCGTCACGGCCGGCGGAATCCTCGGCAAGGTGGTCCGCGTGGACGACGATTATGCCGATGTCGACATTGCCCAGGGCGTTCGCGTCAAAGTGGTGAAATCGACTCTCGGCGATATCGTCCCGCCGGGCGGCAAGCCGGCGAACGACTGAGTTTGCGAGACAACGGACTGCCCCGATAATGCTCGATTTTCCCCCCTGGAAGCGGATCTTCCTTTGGCTGATCACCCTGGTGGCGATCCTGGCCATGTTGCCTTCCGCCGTCTCCCTTTCCGGCGGCAAATGGCCCGAATCGTTGCCCGACCCCGAAATCAACCTGGGTCTGGACCTTGCCGGCGGCAGCCATATCCTGCTCGAAGCCGATCCGGCGCAGGTGGCCCACCAGCGGCTCGAAACGATGGAAGAATCGGTCCGCGCGGTGCTGCGCGATGCCGATCCGCGCATCCGCATCGGCGATATCTCCACCGCCGACGACAAGCTGTCCTTCCTGCTCGACGATCCTTCGCAGGTGGATGCCGCGCGTGACCTGATCGAACCGCTGACCACCGGCGCGGGCCTCACCGGCCAGCGCGACTGGACCATCGAAGTGGTCGATGGCAGCCGCTTCATCCTGACGCAGTCGCGCGCCGGGCTGGATCTCGCGGTGAACCAGGCGATGGACAGCGCGGCGGAAGTGGTCCGCAAGCGTATCGACGCGCTCGGCACGCGCGAGCCGACCATCATCCGCCAGGGTGACGAGCGGATCGTGGTGCAGGTGCCCGGCCTGCAGGATCCGCAGCAGCTCAAGGACCTGCTCGGCCAGACGGCCAAGCTCGAATTCAAGCTGGTGGACCAGACCGCGCTGCAATCCGATATCGAGCAGGGCATCGCGCCTCCGGGCAAGGAAATCGTGCCCTATGCCGCGACGTCGCGCTTTGCGGGCTCTTCCATCGTTGTTGATCGGCTGGGCGGCATTCGCGGCGATTCGCTGACCAATGCGCAGCAGAGCTTCGATCCGCAGACCAACGAGCCGGTCGTCAACATCACCTTCGACCCGCAGGGCGGCGCCCGCTTCGCCCGCCTGACCAGCGAGAATGTCGGCAAGCCTTTCGCGATCATCCTTGATGGCGAGGTGCTCTCCGCGCCCAATATCAATGAAGCGATCCTGGGCGGCACGGCGAGGATATCGGGCGGGTTCACGGTCGAAACCGCCAACCAGCTCGCCATCGCCCTGCGTTCGGGCGCGCTTCCGGTGGATCTCGCCGTGGTCGAGGAACGCACGGTCGGCCCCGATCTCGGCGCCGATTCGATCCGCAAGGGCATTATCGCCATGTCGATCGGCTCGCTGCTGGTCGTGGCGCTGATGATCCTCAGCTATGGCCGTTTTGGCATCTACGCGACCATCGCGCTGGTGCTGAACGTGCTGATGATCCTCGGCATCATGTCGATCATGGGCACCACCCTCACGCTGCCCGGCATTGCCGGCTTCGTGCTGACGATCGGCGCGGCGGTGGACGCCAACGTGCTGATCAACGAGCGAATACGAGAAGAGCGCAAGCGAGGCAGGCGCGTGATCGCGGCTGTGGAAAACGGCTACAAGGAAGCCAGCCGCGCGATCTACGACGCCAATATCACCAACTTCATCGCCGGCGTCCTGCTGTTCCTGTTCGGCTCCGGTCCGGTGCGCGGCTTCGCCGTCGTGCTGATCATCGGCCTGTTCACCAGCGTGTTCACCGCCGTTACGATGACCCGCATGTGGGTCGCCGGCTGGCTGCGCAAGGCGCGGCCGACGGACCTCAACGTGTAAGGGGATAGACGATGCGACTGCTCAAACTCGTCCCCGAGGACACCAACATCCATTTCCTGAAATGGCGGGTGCCCTTCTATGTGATCAGCGTGCTGCTGATCGCTGCCAGCTGGGCGCTGGTGCTGACCAAGGGCCTCAATTACGGCGTCGATTTCGCCGGCGGGCTGGAAATCCAGGCGACCTTCACCAAGAGCGAGGAGGCGCCGATCGCCGCCCTGCGCGATCAGGTGGGCGGGCTCGGCTATGGTGACCCGGTCATCCAGCGTTTCGGCGACGAAAACCAGGTTTCCATCCGCATGCGCCTGCCCGACGATGTGTCGGGCGACAAGGCCGCGGCGGACCGGATTTCGGACCAGGTGATTTCGGACCTGGAGGCGAAGTTCCCCGACTTCAGGCTGGACTTCAAGGGCAGCGTTTCGGGCAAGGTTTCGGGCGAGTTCCGCACCAAGGCGGTCTATGCGCTGCTTGCCGCCATGCTGGCCATCGCGCTCTATATCTGGGTGCGGTTCGAATGGCAGTTCGGCGTGGGCGCGCTGTTCGCGCTGTTCCACGACGTTTCGCTGACGCTGGGCATGTTCGCGCTGTTCCAGATGGAATTCAGCCTGCAGATCATCGCCGCGATCCTGGCGATCATCGGCTATTCGCTGAACGACACGATCGTCGTCTATGACCGTATCCGCGAGAACCTGAAGAAATACCGCAAGATGGGCATCGTCGAACTGCTCGACCTGTCGGTGAACGAGACGCTGGCGCGCACGGTGATGACCTCGCTGACGCTGCTCGTGGCGCTCATCCCGCTGCTGATCTTCGGCCCGGCCAGCCTGTTTGGCCTGACCGCCGCGATCACGCTGGGCATCTTCGTGGGTACCTACAGCTCAATTTACATGGCGGCGCCGATCCTGATCTGGCTGGGCGTGACCTCGCACAGCTTTGTGCCGACCGAGAGCGTGGCCGACAAGCAGGACCGTAAGGCGCGCGGCGAGGCCTGACGGCTTCGGCGCAGGGCCGCCTAGGCCGGGGGCAGCAAGCTCTCGTAATAGGCGGCGAGCGCCTGCGCATTGGCTTCCCAGCTGAAATGCGCGACGCATTCCGCCACCGCATCGGGCGAGGGCGGATCGTCGAGCAATTCGCGCACGGCGGCGGCGATCGTATCGGCATCGCGCGGGACGATCCGGCCGGCATCGGCGCTGGTTACCACTTCGCGCGCGCCGCCCGCATCGGTGATCACCAGCGGGGCCCCGCAGGCCAGCGATTCGACCCAGGCATTGGCGAGCCCTTCGCTTTCGGAGGGCAGCACCATCGCATCGGCGGCGGAAAGCACCACGGGCAGCATGCTGTGGTCGAGCAGGCCGAGAAAATGCACGCGGTCGGCCAGCCCGGCCTCGCGGGTGAAGGTTTCCAGCGCCGCCCGGTCCGGCCCGGCGCCCACCAGCACGAGATGCGCGGAGGGCAGGCGGGCCAGCGCGCGGATCACGTAATGCTGCCCTTTGCGCGGAATCAGCGCGCCGACGCTGGCGAGCAGCGGTGCGCCTTCCGGAATGGCCAGGCCCAGCTCCTCCGCCAGCCGCTTACGGCTGCGCCTGCGGCCGAGCGGGCGGAACCGGCTGCGGTCGAGCCCAGTATAATGCACGGTGATCTTCTCGCGCGGGAAGCCCAGCGCCGCCATGTGCTCGGCCAGCGCCTTGCTCACTGCCAGCAGCCCGGCGGCCTGATCCGCCGCGAGGCGCATCTTGCGCAGCGCATAGGCCTTCTGGCCCCAGAGCGAGATATCCGCGCCGCGCGCCTTGATCGATAGCGGGAGGCCGAGTTCGGAAGCGATGCGCGCCGCGGCGGGTCCGTCAGGGTAGAAGAACTGCGCGTCAACGAGATCGAACGGCGCCAGCGCATGCAGCCGCTGGGCCAGCGGGAGTACCGCGCGCACGATCATGCGCGGATTGAACGGCCCTCCCACCGCCGGGATCAGCGTGAAACGCGGGCGGTGGACAGTGACATCGTGCTCCACCCCGGTGACGGCGGCATCCGCCAGCGGCTTGTAGCGGCCCATCGGCACGGGCGGCACGCCGATCGGATTGATCACCGTCACATCCCAATCGTCGCGCGCGGCGAGCGCTTCCATCTGCCGCGCCACGAACGTCCCGAAGCGCGGCTGGTGCTCGTTCGGATAAAGCGTGGCGATGGAAAGGACGCGTCTCATTTCGCTGTCACAGCTTGCGGACAAGCATCTCCGCGACGGCCAGCCAGGCCGGTTTGTCGATCACGATCTGGCGTTGCCCGATCCCCGGCGGGAGCAGGCCGACCATGCTGCCCTGCCGGTCGATCAGCCGTCCGAAGGCGAAGCGCCCGCGCGAACGTGGCACCAGCACGTCGCGATTGATGATCTTCGGGGCTTCCTCTGGCGGGACATGGCGTAGCCATAGCTGGTCGCCCGCGCGATATTCGCCCTGCGGCGCTTCGATGGCGAGGCAGATGAGCGGCGAATCCCCGCCCAGTTCGGTCGGCAGGATCGCATCGCGCGGGGCGGGCAGGGCCTCGGCCCCGGTCTCGGTCAGCCGCGCGACCAGTTTCGGCGCCTGAGCCTCCTCGCCCTTCACGAGCAATTCGGGATCGACGCCCAGCGCGGCGCCGATGCGATTCATCCAGGCGAGCGAAAGGTTGCGCATGCCGGTTTCGAGCCGGCCGATCGTCTGCGCCGTGGTCGGCGGCTTGCAGGCCGCGGCGACCTCGGCCAGCGTCAGCCCCTTCTGCTTGCGGATATCGCGGATGCGGTTGATCATCGGATTAGGCTTTCCCCGGAGCGGGCCGGATGCCGGCGGGCAATCCGCGCCCTGTTTACCACATTGGTTCGCATTGAAAAGTCCGGCAAATCCCTAGGCCGGCGGGCGCCGATCACCGCGTCGCGAAATCGTGGCAAAAGCCGCCTTGCAATAGACTGCGCCATACCCGCCGAGGTGCCGTCTCGCGGGTATTGGCCTGCAAATCCGTTTCTGAGCGCCCCGCCTGCAGGCCTTGCTGGTTTACCGGTTTGGTTTTCCTACACGGAAATATCCTGCCAGCGCGCGGCCATCGCAGCGATGGAGGTGGTGATGCAGCGCGAACTGGTCGAACGGGAATTGACCGAGGAAGGCCCGCGCCGGGCAGGCGGCGTGTCGCGGCGGCGGCGCAGCGTGAGGGTCAATCTGGCGGAAAGTCCGCTGACCTGGCTGCATGCGCGTGGCCATCTGGAAGACCGGCTGTTCGCTGCGGGCGAGCAACTCCGCGCCGATTACGAACGCGGGCAGATCGCTCCGGGCATAACCATGCGCTGGGACCCGGTCGAGTGAAGGGCGGGCCGGCGGCGGGCCTATCCCCCACCGAACGCCAGCTGGCGGCGCGCCAGCGTTTCGGCGGCGCGATCGCCGCCGCGGGCAAGGGGCTTGAGGATATCCTGTGGCGCGTGGTCTGCGCGGGCGAGACGGTGCCGGCGGCGGAGAAGGCGCTGGAATGGCCGGCGCGCAGCGGAAAGCTGGTGCTCAGGCTGGCGCTGGACCGGGTGGCGGATTTCTACCGGATCGCGTGAGCCGCTCGGCCGATCATTTGCCGATTGCCGGGTTTTTCCTTCGGTGCCAGATATCGCGCCGTTGCAGCGGGAGGCCTCCGATGTTTGCGCGCATTCCTTCGTTTGTCTTTGCAGTCAGCATGTTCGGTTCCGCCGCCGCGGCCAGTTCCGGAGAAGATTTCGACGCGGTTGCGGCCGCGCCCGCAAGCCATCAGGTGCTGCTCGAGAACGAGGAAGTGCGCGTCCTGCGCGTGACCATCGCGCCCGGCGTGACTGAGCCGGTCCACGACCATCGCTGGCCGAGCGTGATGTATTTCGAACATCCGCAACCCATCACCTACATCACTTACGAACTCGTCGATGGGAAGCCGGTGGAAACGGGCCGCGTGGATGCGCCTCCGTTCGAGGCTTCGACGGCGGAATGGGCGGAGCCAGAGGGGCTCCACGCTGTGCGGAACAGGGGCTCAGAGCCCTTTGTTGCGGTGCGAGTCGAATTCAAGCCGTCGGCAAAAGCGCAGTAGGCCGCCGGATGGCCGGCAGCCGGGTTCGGCTCACCCCTCAACCAGTTCCGCCAGTTCGAGCCAGCGTTCCTCGGCCGCGTCCTTCTCGGCGCGGGCATTCTCGACGCCCTTGCTGATCGTGGCGAAGCGTTGCGGGTCGCTGGTGTAGAGGCCGGGGTCGGAGAGGATTTCTTCGCCCTTGGCGATGGCCGCTTCCAGTTCCTCGATCCGCTTGGGCAGCAGGTCGTAGTCGCGCTGGTCCTTGAAGCTGAGCTTGATGCTTTTCGGCGGCGGGGGAGGGGGCGATGCTGGCTTTGCCTCCGTATCCGCCTTTTTCTTCGCCGTGCCGCTATCTTTGCTGCGCTTGGCTTCCCAATCGGCATAGCCGCCGGCGACGATATCCACCGTGCCGCTGCCGTCGAGGCCGAGCGTCACCGTCACCGTGCGGTCGAGGAAGTCGCGGTCGTGGCTAACAATCAGCACCGTGCCTTCGTAATCGGCGATCACTTCCTGCAACAGATCGAGCGTTTCGAGGTCGAGATCGTTGGTCGGCTCGTCCAGCACCAGCAGGTTGGAAGCCTTGGCGAATTCGCGCGCCAGCAGCAGGCGCGAGCGTTCGCCGCCGGAAAGCACGCCGACCTTCATGTCGACGATGCCCGGATCGAACAGGAATTCCTTCAGATAGCCCTGCACGTGCTTGCGCACGCCGCGCACATCGATCCAGTCGCCCCCTTCGGCGAGGATCTGGCGCACGGTGCGGTCCGGCTGCATTAGCGCGCGTTGCTGGTCGATCATCACGCCGTTCAGCGTCTTGGCCAGCGTCACTTCGCCTTCGTCGGGCTGGATCTCGCCGGTCAGCAGCTTGAGCAGCGTGGTCTTGCCCGCGCCATTGGCGCCGACCACGCCGATCCGGTCCCCACGCTGGATGCGCAGGCTGAAATTGCGGATCACCGTGCGATCCCCGTAACGCTTGGTCACACCCTCGGCGACGATCACCGATTTGGTGCGCGCCTCGTCATCGGTGGCCAGCGCCAGCTTGGCGGTGCCGGTGGGATTGATCATCGAGGCGCGCTGGGCGCGCATCTGCCACAGCTTTTCCAGCCTGCCCTGGTTGCGCTTGCGCCGCGCGGTCACGCCGCGTTCCAGCCAATGCGCTTCCAGCTTCAGCCTGGCGTCCAGCTTCTGCGCCGCGCGGGCCTCTTCGGCATAGACCTGCTCTTCCCACGCCTCATATCCGCCGAAGCCAATCTCCTTGCGGCGGATCGTCCCGCGATCGAGCCACAATGTCGCATTGGTCAGGCGCTTGAGGAAAGTCCGGTCATGGCTGATCGCCACGAAGGCGCTCTTGTAGCGGGAGAGCCAGCTTTCCAGCCAGTCGATCGCCGCGAGGTCGAGATGGTTGGTCGGCTCGTCCATCAGCAGCAGGTCGGGATCGAGGGCCAGCGCGCGGGACAGCGCGGCGCGGCGCTTCTCGCCGCCGCTGGCGCTGGCGGCCGGGCGTTCCATGTCGATGCCGAGCTGGCCGGCGATGGCCTCGATCTCGTGCCGCTGCGGCGCGTCCGGGCCCGAAAGCGCGAAATCCATCAGCGTTTCGCAGCCGGAGAAATCCGGTTCCTGTTCCAGCATGACGATGCGCGTGCCGGGCTGCACCGATCGCTTGCCGGTATCGGCCTCGATCTCATCGGCAATCAGCTTGAACAACGTGGTCTTGCCCGCGCCGTTGCGGCCGATCAGCGCCAGCCGGTCGCGCGGGCCGATATGCAGGTCCAGCTCGCGGAACAGCCAGCGGCCGCCCTGCTGGAGGCCAAGGTTTTCCCATGAAAGTATCGGTGCTTCCGCCATGCCGGCGCAGTTAGGCGCAGGAATCCTTTCAGACAAGGAACTGAGCGGTTCAGCAGCGCGTAACAGGCTGAAGCGCAGCAGCGCCCCATATTCAGTTGGAGAGAAGCATGATCCGCACCGCATTTCCCTTCGCCGCCATTGCCGCCATCGCCGCGCCGGCCAGCGCCGCCGAGATCCAGATCCCGGTGAACGGCCCGGTGCTCGAACTGACTGTCAATGAAAGCGTCGAGGCGGAGCCCGATATCGCCACGGTCAGCGCCGGTGTCACCACGCAGGCGCCGACCGCCGTGGATGCGATGCGGCAGAATGCGGATGCGATGACCAAGGTGGTCGCGCGGATCAAGCAGCTCGGCATTGCCGAGCGCGACATCCAGACCACCGGCATCAATCTGGGCGCGCAGTATGATTACGATCAGGAGAGCCGCAAGCAGGTGTTCCGCGGCTACCAGGCCAGCAACCGGGTGAGCGTGAAACTGCGCGATATCCAGAAGACCGGCGAAGTGCTGGATGCGCTGGTGGCGGCCGGGGCGACCGATCTCGGCGGGCCGGACTGGTCGATAGAGGATGACAGCGCGGCGCGTGCGCAGGCGCGCAAGCAGGCGATGCAAACCGCATTGGCGCAGGCGCAGGATTATGCGCAGATGGCCGGATATTCGGGCGTGCGCCTGCTGGAGATCAGCGAATCCGTATCCTCCCAGCGGCCGATGCCGATGTTCCGCCAGGTCGCGGCCGAAGCGGCCCCGCCGCCGACGCCGGTGCAGCCCGGCGTGATCCAGTCGGGCGTCACCGTTACGGTGAAATACGAACTGACAGGCGCAGATTAATTGCGCCCGCAGGGAACATTCACATCTTGTTCAATGGCCTGCACCTAGGCAGAAACGGGACATGAACAAGCTTATCGCCTCGATTGCCGCCGGCTGCTTGCTGGCTGGCGGCCTCTCCGCCCCCGCGCTGGCACAGTCGCGCGGGGACCAGGCGAGTGCGCGCGAGGAAATGAAGGCCGGGCGCACCATGTCGTCCAGCGAGATCGAGCGGCGCATCCTTCCCAAGATGAAGGGCGAATATCTCGGTTTCGAATATGACGGCGTGGCCAGCGTCTACCGGCTCAAATTCATCCGCGACGGGCATGTGACCTGGGTGGATGTGGATGCGCGCACCGCCAAGATCCTGCGCGTCTCCAAATAGGTTGCCCTGTTCTGTGGTGTTGGCGGAAACGGGCATCCGGTTGACGCGTTTTGCGCAAAGGCCCACATGCTCGGGCCGCGTCACAGCAGGGGACACCAGATGCGCATCCTGATCGTCGAGGACGAGCCGACTCTCGGCCAGCAACTCAAGACGACGCTTGAACAGAACGGCTATGCGGTGGACCTTTCCACCGATGGCGAAGACGGGCATTTCCTCGGCAGCACCGAGGAATATGACGCGGTGATCCTCGATCTTGGGCTTCCAGAGATCGACGGCCTGACCGTGCTCGGCATGTGGCGCAAGGAAGGGCGCAATTTCCCTGTATTGGTGCTGACCGCGCGCGATAGCTGGTCGGACAAGGTGGCAGGGCTCGATGCCGGGGCCGACGATTACCTGGCCAAGCCGTTCCAGACCGAGGAGCTGATCGCCCGCCTGCGCGCGCTGATCCGCCGTGCTTCGGGCAATGCCAGTTCCGAACTCACCGCCGGCAATGTCCGCCTCGATACGCGTTCGGGCCGGGTCACGCTGGCGGGCGAGCCGGTCAAGCTGACGGCGCAGGAATACAAGCTGCTGAGCTACCTGATGCACCACAAGGGCAAGGTGGTCAGCCGCACCGAACTGATCGAGCATATCTACGATCAGGATTTTGACCGCGATTCGAACACGATCGAGGTCTTCGTCACCCGCATTCGCAAGAAGCTGGGTGCCAATGTGATCACCACCATCCGTGGCCTCGGTTACAGCCTCGACGACCCCGACGATCCCTCGCGCGGAGAGTGAGACCGATCCGCTAGCGCCATCGGCGCTCGCGACGGGCTCGTCTTCGCAGGAGGAAGCGATCGCCGCGGGTGCAGCGCCGCCGCATACCGGCAGCCTGTCGCGGCGCATGCTGCTGATCGCGGCGGGCTGGATAACCGTGCTGCTGCTGGTCGGTGGGGTGGGGCTGGACCGCACGCTGACCGCGCAAGTGACCCAGCAATATGACGAGCAGCTGGATTACATGCTCACGGCGATGATCGGCTCGGCCGAGATCGGCCCGCAAGGCGAGGTCTATTTCAACCGCCCGCTGGGGGACCAGCGCTTCCTGCAGCCCAATAGCGGGCTCTACTGGCAGATCAGCGGCAACGGCCAGGAGGACTGGCCCTCGCGCTCGCTGTGGGACCGCACGCTGGACGTCCGTTCCAAGGGGTTCGAACCGGAACCCACCTTTTACAATTCGGACCAGTTTCCCGGCGAACCGCTGCGCGTGGTCGAACGGTCCGTGCAGCTGCCGGGCAGCGACACGGACTGGCAGTTCGTGGTCGCCGGGAGCCGCGCCGAACTCGACGAGCAGATCGCGGAGATTCGCTCGATCCTGGTCTGGAGCTTCGCCGTGCTCGGGATCGGCCTGTTCCTGATGGCCATGTTGCAAACCTGGTACGGCCTCAGCCCGCTGCGCCGCGTGCGCCGGGCGATCGCGCGCATCCGCAGCGAGGGGACCAATCGCGTCACCGATCCGCTGCCGCAGGAAGTGCAGCCGATGGTGGAGGAGCTGAACGCGCTGCTCGCCCATGCGGACCGGCAGGCGGAAGAGGCGCGCACCCATGCCGGCAATCTCGCCCATGCGCTGAAAACGCCGCTGACCGTGCTCACCAATGCGGCGACCGCCCATGCGCCCGATCTCGATGATACGGTGCTGCGCGAAGCGGCGACCATGCGCCGGCAGGTCGATCACCACCTCGCCCGCGCGCGCGCCGTCGGCCGCCGCGCCGGGGGCCATGCGCGCGCCAATGTGCTGGAAATCGCCGAAGCGGTGGAGCGCGCCGTTGGCCGGCTGCATCCGGGCGTGCGCTTCGATATCGCCGGAAACGCCAATGCGCTGGTCACGATCGAGCGGCAGGATCTCGAGGAAATCCTCGGCAATCTGATCGAGAACGCGGCCAAATATGGCGGCGGCAGCGTGTTCGTCACCGTCGATCCCGATCCGGCCGCCGCGCAATGCCTCGTCTGGGTGGAGGATGACGGGCCGGGCATTCCAGCGGCCGAACGCACGCGGATATTCGCCCGCGGCGCGCGGCTCGATACCAACCAGCCCGGCACCGGCCTCGGCCTCGCGATCGTGCGTGACGTGGTGGAAATCTACGGCGGCAGCGTGGAGCTTGGCGAGAGCGAGGATCTGGGCGGCCTGCTGGTGACGGTGAAGCTGCCCCGCGTGGCCGGCTGATAACCGCTTACGGCCAGCATTCGTGCGGGCTCCCGGCCGCTCCGCTCCGCTCCCGTTAACCTGTTGGATAGGTCTGCTTGAGAAACTCCTTCCTGCAGGAGGAGCGAAGATGACCGTCTTGCTGGGAGAAATAGGCAGCCATCTGCACACGGCGGACAAGCGCGGTGCGGAACGTTTTTCGGTGACGCTCGGCCTGTGGGCATCCGAGAAGACAGCGCGCGCTGATCTACAACCTATCGCAGAACGGCATGCTGCTGCGTGTCGAGCGGGACCTGACCGAAGGCGAGCGGATCGAACTCGCGCTTCCGGGCGCGGGGCCGGTGCGGGCGACCATTATCCGGGTGGAGGATATCCACGTTTACGGATGCGAATTCGATGCGCCGATCAGCAAGGAGGCCGTCGATGCGGCGCTGCTGCAGGGCGGCTACGGCCCCAACGAACTCTGACCTGAAACGTCGCCGATAGCCTCGGCGACGGACTATTTCCCCGCCGCCCGCTGGTGGTGGCGGATCACCTCGTCGATCACGAAACGGATGAATTTCTCGCTGAATTCGGGATCGAGATCGGCCTCTTCGGCCAGCTTGCGCAGCCGCTGGATCTGCCGCCTTTCGCGATTCGGATCGGCCGGCGGAAGGGCCCGCTTCGCCTTGTATTCGCCCACCGCCTGGGTGATTCGGAAGCGTTCGGCGAGCATGTGAATCAGCGCCGCATCGATATTGTCGATGCTGCGCCTGAAGGATGCGAGCGCGGCGTCGCACTCCGGATCGCCGCCTCGCTGTGTAGGCGTTTCGATGGGTTGGTCGTGCGACATGCTCGGCTGGGTCGGTTGCGGCTGAATGGCCATGATCGCGCGAAGCTAGCAGGGAATCCGCGCTTGCCAAGCGCGCGTTGACCGGCCATCTGCCGCAACATGAGCGGAGAGGTCATCCAGCTGCAGCGCAAGACGCCGACGCTTGCCCCGATCCTGTCGTTGACCGCCACCGCGATGAATTCGGTGAACGCGATCATCCTCGACAGGATGCAGAGCGAGATTCCCCTGATCCCGGCACTCGCCGGCCATCTGATCGCCGGCGGCGGCAAGCGCATGCGCCCGATGCTGACGCTCGCGGGGGCCGAACTGGTCGGTTACCAGGGCACGCGCCATCACCGGCTCGCCGCCGCGGTCGAGTTCATTCACACCGCCACTTTGCTGCATGATGACGTGGTGGACGGGTCCGAAACGCGGCGCGGCAAGGAAGCCGCCAATATCGTGTTCGGCAATCCGGCCACGGTGCTGGTCGGCGATTTCCTGTTCTCGCGCTCTTTCGAACTGATGGTTGAGGATGGCAGCCTGAAAGTGCTGAAGATCCTCTCCGGCGCCAGCGCGATCATCGCCCAGGGCGAGGTTGACCAGTTGACCGCCCAGCGCAAGATCGAGACCAGCGAGGAGCGTTACCTCCACATTATCGGCGCCAAGACAGCGGCATTGTTCGCCGCGGCCAGCCGCATCGCCGCCGTGATCGCCGAATGCGGCGACCCGGAAGAGCAGGCGCTGGACGATTACGGCCGCAATCTCGGCATCGCCTTCCAGCTGGTCGACGATGCGATCGATTACGACACCGGCACCGAAGAGATGGGCAAGGATCGCGGCGACGATTTCCGCGAGGGCAAGATGACGCTGCCCGTCATCCTCGCTTATGCGCGCGGGAGCGACGAGGAACGGCGTTTCTGGCAGGAAGCCATCGCCGGCTTCCGCACGGAGGACGAGGACTTGGCCCATGCGGTGGAACTGATCCGCCGGCACGACGCCGTCGCCGCCACCCGCGAACGCGCCCGTCATTTCGCCCAGCGCGCCTGCGATGCGCTGTCGATCTTCCCCGACGGCAAGGCCCGCGCGGCGATGGTCGAAGCGGCCCAATTCGCGGTTTCGCGGGGTTATTGAGGCCCGCCGCGGCTATTCCCAGTCGTCACCCTGAACTTGTTTCAGGGTCCATCGTGCCCCACAGACCGACCCATGCGGGAGGCGGAATGGATGCTGAAACGAGTTCAGCATGACGGAGGCCGTTAAGGTGGAAGACCTGCCGATCCACGCTGTCCTGCCGGATTTGCTCTCGGCCTTGCGCGCGCGCAATTCGGCCGTGCTGGTCGCGCCGCCCGGCGCGGGCAAGACCACGGCGGTCGCGCCGGCCCTGCTGGGCGAGGAATGGTGCACCGGGCAGGTGATCCTGCTCAGCCCGCGCCGCGTGGCCGCGCGGGCGGCGGCGGAGCGCATTGCGGACCTGCTGGGCGAAAAAATCGGCGAGAGGGTCGGCTATCTGACCCGGCTCGATAGCCGCCAGTCTTCGGCAACGCGCATTCTCGTGGTGACGGAGGCGATCTTCGTCTCGCGCATTCTCGGCGATCAGGAATTGCAGGGCGTCTCCGCCGTCCTGTTCGACGAGGCGCATGAGCGGCATCTCGATTCCGATCTCGGCCTCGCGCTGGCGCTCGAATCGCAGTCCGTGCTGCGCGAGGATTTGCGCCTGCTGGTGATGTCCGCGACGATCGATGGTGCACGTTTTGCGAGTCTGCTGGGCCGCGATGCGCCGGTGATCGAGAGCGAGGGCAGGGCCTTCCCGCTGCGCGTGGAATGGCTCGGCAGCCGCCCCGAATTGCGGATAGAGGATGCGATGACGAGCGCCATTCTGGCCGCCTGGCGGCAGGAGCAGGGCGATATTCTCGCCTTCCTCCCCGGCGTCGGCGAAATCGAGCGGACTCGCGAAAAACTGGCCGAAAAATTGCCCGATGTGCCGATCCTGCCGCTGCACGGACAGGTGGAGCCGCAGGCCCAGCGCGCCGCCATCCGGCGCGACGCGGAAGGCCGTCGCAGAATCGTGCTGGCGACCGCGATTGCCGAAACCTCAATCACACTTGAGGGTGTGTCGATAAGTGTCGATTCGGGCCTTTCGCGGCGCGCGGAATTCGATCTTGCGGCGGGCGTTACGCACCTCGTCACCCGGCGCGCCAGCCAGGCTTCGGCGGCGCAGCGGGCGGGCCGCGCGGCGCGGCAGGGGCCGGGTGTCGCCTATCGCTTGTGGGAAGAGGCGGCTCATGCGGGGCGCGAACGCTTCGATCCGCCGGAAATGGTCACCACGGACCTCGCGCCCCTGGTGCTGGCGCTGGCGCAATGGGGCGTGGGCGATCCCGCTTCGCTGCCCTGGCTCGATCCGCCGCCACCCGCTGCCGTCTCCGCCGCGCGGGAACGGCTGGAGAAGCTCGATGCACTCGACGGGGAAGGGCAGATCACAGAGCGCGGTCGCCGGATTGCTTCGCTGCCGATGGCGCCGTGGCAGGCGGCCATGCTGCTGTTCGGCGCGGACCATGGTGCGGCCGATCTCGCGGCCCGGCTAGCCCTGCTGCTGCAGGAACGCGGGCTCGGCGGGCGGGGCGAGGATTTGGCGCAGCGGCTGCAACGCTGGGATGGGGACCATTCCAGGCGAGCGGAGGCTTCGCGAAAGCTGGCGAACGGATGGGCGAGGAAAGCACGCGCCCTTCGACAGGCTCAGGGCGAGCGGGATGGGAGGCTGTCCAGAACCACCGCTCGTCCTGAGCCCGTCGAAGGACGCGCTCCGGCGATAGCCGGACAAGCACCGCCCCCCGGCATCCTCCTTGCTTTGGCATTGCCGGACAATCTCGCGCGCCGCCGCGATGCTTCCGGTGAAAGCTGGCTCTCGGCCGGCGGGCGCGGCTATGCGCTGGATGCGGCTTCGCCGCTCGCTTCGGCCGAATGGCTCGCCATCGGCGATGCGCAGGGCAGGGCGCAGGCCGCCCGGATCACCGCCGCCCTGCCGCTCGAGACGGCGGATATCGAACAATGGCTGGGCGCGCGGATCGCGCGCCGATCGGTCTTGCGCTGGACCGGCGAACGGGTCGAGGCGCGGCTGGAACGGCGGCTGGGCGCGATCACGCTGGCGAGTGGGCCTGATCCTGCGCCCGACCCGCGGGCCGTCTCCGCGCTGCTTGTGGAAAAGGCTCTGGAAAACCTTGCGGATATCCTGCCGAAAACCCTCACCGCCCGCGCGGATTTTGCCGGGATCGAGGCATTCCAGCCCGAGCAACTCGCCGCCAATGCCGCGCAATGGCTCGCCCCGCTGCTTGAGGGGCGGCGCGATCTCGCCATTCCCAAGGGCCGGCTGGCCGATGCGCTGCTCGGCCTGCTCGACTGGGACACGCGCCAGCGGCTGGACCGGGTCGCTCCGCGCGAATTCGCCAGCCCGGCCGGCACACATCACGCGATCGACTATTCGGGGCCGGAAGCGCCAAGCGTCGAAGTGCGGGTGCAGGCGCTGTTCGGGCTCGACCGGCACCCGACGATCGGCGACACGCCGCTGCTGCTCAAGCTCACCAGCCCCGCCGGCCGGCCGATTCAGGCGACGCGCGACCTGCCCGGCTTCTGGCGCGGAAGCTGGGCCGATGTGCGCAAGGAGATGAAGGGCCGCTATCCCAAGCATCGCTGGCCGGACGAGCCTTGGGCGGAAAAACCCAGCCTGAAGACGAAAAACGCCTTCAACCGCGCCTGATCGCGCCATGACTCTTGATTTCGCGGGCGATCCGAAGGAAAGCTCCGCCCATGCAGGCCCGTATCTACAAACGACCGAAAAACGCCATGCAGTCCGGCAAGGCGCTCACCGATCAATGGGTGCTCGATTTCGTGCCCGCCGAGGCGAAGAAGCCCGATCCGCTGATGGGCTGGGCCGGCAGCGGCGACACGAAGCAGCAGCTCCAGCTCAAATTCCCGAGCAAGGAAGCGGCGATGGCCTATGCCGAGAAATACGGCATTTCCGCGCTGGTCCACGAGGTTCCGCCGAAGCGGATGAAGATCCAGGCCTACGCCGACAATTTCCGCTAGAGTGATTTCGAGCCGGATGAAGCCATCTGGCGGCCCGGAAATCACGGGAAGCAAGGCGCCAACTTGCATTTTAATCTCCGCCCAGCCATATGCCCGCCCGGGAGTCGGGTGGACGTTCGCGTCTGCTTACCTGGTCAGGTCCGGAAGGAAGCAGCCAAGGTAGATGGCAGCGGGTCGCTCGGCTCCTTTTCTCTTCATGACATTCCGCGCAGCCTTGCCTACCTTCTCGCTCGATGAGTGATTCAGGCGACATGTCCGGCACCCCGCCCTGGGAAGAAGAGGGCGAGGAAGCCAAGCCGAGCGCGGCGGAACTCGAAGCCGCCGGCCAGTCGGCCATGTTCGGCGACCCCGCGCCGCCGAAACAGCCGGAAACGCCTGCGCCTGCTCCTGCCGCCGAAGCGCCTCCCGTCAAGACGACGCCTGCGGAGCCCGCGCAACCCTATCGCGTGCTCGCCCGCAAATACCGCCCGCAGACATTTTCGGAGCTGATCGGGCAGGATGCGATGGTCACCACGCTCGCTCATGCGATCGAGCGCGACCGGCTGGCCCATGCCTTTTTGATGACCGGCGTGAGGGGTGTCGGGAAGACTTCCACCGCGCGCCTGATCGCCAAGGCGCTCAATTGCGTCGGTCCTGATGGACAGGGTGGTTCCACCATCGATCCATGCGGCGTGTGCGAGCCTTGCAGGGCCATTGCAGAAGGCCGCCATATCGACGTTATCGAGATGGACGCGGCCAGCCATACCGGCGTGGACGATGTGCGCGAGATTATCGAGGCGGTGCGCTATGCCGCCGTTTCGGCGCGCTACAAGATCTATATCATCGACGAAGTCCACATGCTGTCTCGCAATGCTTTCAATGCTTTGCTGAAGACACTTGAGGAACCGCCGGCGCATGTGAAGTTCCTCTTCGCCACCACCGAAGTGGACAAGCTTCCGGTCACCGTCCTCAGCCGCACCCAGCGTTTCGACCTGCGCCGCATCCCGACCCCGCTGCTGCAGCAGCACTTCGCCGAAATCTGCCGCAAGGAAGATGTCGAAGCCGAACCCGAAGCGCTGGCGCTCGTCGCCGCGGCGGCCGAGGGATCGGTGCGTGACGGGCTTTCGATCCTCGATCAGGCGATCGCCCATGCCGATCTCGAAAGCGGCAGCGACGAGAAGGCGCAGGTCACCGCCGCACGCGTGCGCGACATGCTCGGCCTTGCCGACAAGGGCGCGCAAAGGCGGCTGTTCGATGCGCTGCTGGGCGGCGATCCGCAGGCCATGCTGGCCGGCGTGGACCAGCAATATGCGCTGGGCGTGGAACCGCTGGCGCTGCTGCGCGGCATGATGGAACTGACGCACCGTATCGCCGTGGCGCAGGTCGGCAATGCAGGCTCCGACGCGCCGACCGAGGAGGAACGGCAGGCCGTGGAGGAATGGGCCGGGCGGCTTTCCGCCGGCCAGGTCCACCGCCTGTGGCAATTGCTGCTCAAGGGGCATGAGGAAGTGCGCAATGCGCCCGATCCTCTCGTTGCCGCGCAAATGGCACTGCTGCGCGTGCTCCACGCCACCGACCTGCCCGATCCGGGCAAACTGACCAGGCAATTGCAGGACATGGCGGCGAATGGCGTCGCGGCGGCGCCCGCCGGTGAGGGCGGCTCGCCCTCCGCCGCGCCGAGCGCTACGGTGGACTGGCGCGAATTGTGCGAAAGGGTGGATCAGGCCGGCAGGTTGCTCGTTGCCAACACGATGCGTGACTGGGTGCGGGTGATTGATCTCGCTCCGGGCCGGCTGGTCTATTCGCTGAAGCCCGGGCTTGGCGAGGATCCCGCCGCCGGCATTCGCGAGGCGCTGAACGAAGCCACCGGCCAGCGCTGGCAGGTCGAAATCGGGTCAGGCGAGGGCATGCCATCCCTGCGCGAACAGGAAGAAGCGGCCAGGGCGGCCGAAGAGGAACGTATTCGCAAGGCTCCGCTGGTGGAGGCGGCGCTGGCCGCTTTCCCGGGCGCCGAATTCGTCGAGGAAGACGAGGCGCCGCGCGGGGACCGCAACTGGAGTAAGCAAGCATGAAATCCATGGAAGAAATGATGCAGGCCGCGCAGCAGGCGGCCGAGACCATCCAGAAGCAGATGAACGAGGCCCAGGTGAAGCTGGACTCGATCGAGGTGGAAGGCGTTTCCGGCGGCGGGCTGGTAAAGATCCGCTGCAGCGCCAAGGGCCGCATTCTCGGCGTGTCGATCGACGACAGCCTGATCGTGCCGCAGGACAAGGGCATGCTGGAAGACCTCGTCGCCGCCGCCTTCAACGATGCGCGCGGCAAGGCCGATCAGGCCGCGAATGAGGAAATGCAGAAGGTGCAGTCCGGCATGGGCCTGCCCCCCGGCTTCAACCTGCCCGGCATGGGGTGACCCGCCGGCCGCCGCCGGTCTCGGCGGGCTAGCCACATCAATCTCCGCTCTTGAGTCGCTGCGGGTGCTCTCCGCGGGCGGACTCGGCTGCGCCGGACATGGTTGGTTTCGAACGGAACGAACAAGCTGGGTTCGAATATCGACAAGATAGAACGTCAATCGGCGAATTCTCGTCATAATATGCCATTCGCGCGCCCATTTTTGCCGGAAACCTCATCCCGCAATTCCATATAGTGCCGCCGCCGGGGGACTGGCAGGCCGGTGACGGCGGCTGCGAAAAGCGCGATCCAGCGCGTCGGCCCCTTCTGGCGAGCAAATATGCGGCACAACAGAACAGGGGTCTTTCAAATGCGCCATCAAGCCAAATCGGATCACGGTGGCCGGGTAGGCCTCGCTCTGGTGAGATCGGTGCTGCTGGTCGGCTCGGCCTCCGTCGCGCTTGCTCTCGGCACGCCGGTCCCGGCGCTGGCGCAGCCGGCGAAGGTGGAACTGGCCGGGCTGGAACGCACCGACGGCTTCATTCCCTTCTATTGGGATGCCGCCGCCGGCAAGGTGCTGATGGAGATCCCCGCCTTCGACGAGGACGTGCTCTATTACGTCTCCGCCGCGACCAATCCGGGCTCGGTGCAGGCCGGTTTCGACCGGGGCATCATCTATACCGCCGTGATCCATTTCGAACGGTCGGGCGACAAGGTGATCGTCAACCAGATGAACATGGATTATCGCGCGACTGGCGGAAGCGCGGCCACGCAGGAGGGCGTGCGCGATTCCTTCCCGACCTCGGTACTGGCCGTCCTGCCCGTCGTCTCGGACACCAATGGCAAGGTTGTCGTGGACGGCACGCCGTTGTTCATGCGCGATGCCGGCTATGTCTCGCGCCGCCTCAAGCGGTCGCGGCAGGGCGATTTCAAGTTCGATGCCTCGAAAAGCGTCTTCTATCCCAAGCGGATGAAGGCCTTCCCCAAGAATACCGAGATCGAGACCGTCGCCACTTTCACTTCCGCCGCGCCGGGGGTTGCGGTGTCCGAAGTGATGCCCGCGCCGGACATCTTCACCGTGCGCATCCACCATTCCTTCCTCAAGGCGCCGGAAGGCTACACCCCGCGCGAGGCCGATCCGCGGATCGGCGTGGGATCGATCGAATTCAAGGACTTCTCCAAGCCGATCGACGAATCCCCGATCACCAACTGGGTGCGGCGCTGGCGGCTGGAAAAGAAGGACCCGAGCGCCGCGCTGAGCGAGCCGGTGAAGCCGATCGTCTATTATTTCGACCCGGCCATTCCCGATCCGATCCGCAAGGCGATGAAGGAAGGCCTGCTGTGGTGGAACAAGGCGTTCGAAGCGGCCGGCTTCAAGAACGCCATCGAGGCGAAGGATGCGCCGCCGGACATGGATCCGATGGATATCCGCTATGCCTATGTGCTGTGGATTCAGCGCGACCAGCGCGGCTTCTCCTCCAGCGGTGCCTTCATCGATCCGCGCACGGGCGAAGTGCTCGGTTCCAAGACGCATATGGACACTTACCGCGTCCGCACGATCGCCAATTACTACGACGCCTATAAAGGCGGCCTTCCTGAAGACGGCAGCGGGCTGACCGTGGCCGATCCGAGCCTGCTGCTGAGCGAGGACGAGTTCGATTCCATGCCCAAGGGGCAGCGCGACATGGCGTTGCTGCGCCAGGCGCTGCTCACCGCGCATGAGCTGGGCCACACGCTGGGCTTCGGGCATAACTGGAATGCCAATATGAACGATCGGTCGAGCGTGATGGAATATCCCAATCCGCGCGTCCGGGTGAAGGATGGCAAGCTGGATATCAGCCAGTCCTTCATGACCTCGATCGGCGATTACGACACCTACATGGTCCGTTATGCCTACACGCCGTTCGCCAAGGGCCAGGAAGAGGCCGGGCTCGACGCGGTGATCGCCGATATGCGCGCCAAGGGCGTGCAGTTCACGCTCGGCAGCGATCCGCGTTACGCCTGGTATGTCGATGGTCTCAATCCCGCCGTCGAGCTGCGCAATATGGGCGCGACGCGGGCGATCGCCCTGGCCAATTACGGCCCGGGAATGCTCAAATCCGGCGAACCCTATGGCGCCATGCGCGATATGCGGCTGTGGATGATCTATCTCCACGAGCAATATGCGATCGAATACGGCCTGCGCTATATTGGCGGGCAGTTCCAGAACATCGTCGTGAAGGACAAGGAGAACGGCCTGGCGCCGACCGAGTTCATCCCGGCCTCCGACCAGCGCGAGATTCTCGGCCTGCTGATGAACATCATCAAGCCGGAGCATCTGGAGATGCCGGAAGACCTCCTGGCCCAGCTCGTGCCGAGCCCGGACGAGAACAATGAGGACCTGTCCGAGGATCCCGTGTTCGACCAGCTGCGCGCCGCGCGCATCCTGTCGGCGCAGGTGCTCGAACCGCTGTTCGACAGCGGCCGCGCGGCCCGTATGATGGCGCTGGCCGCCCGCAAGCCCGACACGCTCACTTTCCCGGAAATGGTCGATGCCGTGCTCGCCAATAGCTGGGAGGTGAAGCCCTCCGGCTCGGCGCAGGACCAGGCGCTGCTGCGCGTGGTGCAGAACGTGGCCATGCTCTCGATGATGAAGCTCGGCGCGGACGAGGATGCGGCGCCTTCCGCGCGCTATTACGTGCTGGACCAGCTCGGCGAGCTGGCCGAGGATCTGAAGGCCCGCAAGGCGTCCGATCCGCTGACCGCGGCCTTCTATCGCGAATCCGCCCGGCAGATCGAACATTACCTCGAAGACCCGAAGGCGCCCGACCGGATCATGCCGGTATGGGGCAAGGAACCGCGCTCGCGCTTCCCGAGCCCCCCGGGGCCGCCGCTGGGAGGCTGATCGGGCGCCCTTCGGCTGCGTCCACAGCTTACGGGCAATCTATATTGCGGTCATGCCACACCGTCCCCATATTCGCAGCCAAACAAGGCGGGTTTAGCGCCGGCCGCGAGATATACGGGTTCGAATAGACATGACTGCATTTCCCCTCCTGCCCCTGCGCGACATCGTCGTGTTTCCCGGCATGGTCGTTCCGCTCTTCGTGGGGCGCGACAAGTCGGTGGCCGCGCTCGAAGCCGCGATGGAAGGCGACAAGGACATCTTCCTGCTCGCGCAGCTGGATCCCGGCTGCGACGATCCCGCGCGCGACGATCTCTACGATGTCGGCGTGGTCGCGCAGGTCCTGCAATTGCTTAAGCTGCCCGACGGCACGGTGCGCGTGCTAGTCGAAGGGCAGGCGCGGGCCCGGCTGCAATCGCTGGTGGAGGACGAAGATCACGTCGTCGCGCAGACCGAGCTGATCGACGAGGACATCGTCTCGGGCAATGAAGTGTCCGCGATGATGCGCTCCGCGCTCGAGCAGTTTGCCGATTATGCCAAGCATAACAAGAAACTGCCCGACGATATCGAGGATGAGCTGGGCGAGATCGACGATGCCGGCCGGCTGGCCGACGCGATCGCCGCGGCGCTGGCGGCCAAGGTTTCCACCAAGCAGTCGCTGCTGACTGAAACCGATCCGCTCAAGCGGCTGGAAATGGTCTTCTCAGTGATGGAGGGCGAGCTTTCCGTCCTGCAGGTGGAGCGCAAGATCCGCGGCCGCGTGAAGCGGCAGATGGAGAAGACCCAGCGCGAATATTACCTCAACGAACAGCTCAAGGCGATCCAGTCCGAGCTGGGCGGCGAGGGCGAAGAAGCCAATGAAATCGCCGAGCTGCAGCAGAAGATCGACAGCCTGAAGCTCTCCAAGGAAGCCAAGGCCAAGGCCAATACCGAGCTGAAGAAGCTCAAGACCATGCAGCCCATGAGCGCCGAGGCGACCGTGGTGCGCAACTATCTCGATGTGCTGCTCGGCCTGCCCTGGGGCAAGAAGAGCCGCCTCAAGAAGGATATCGCCAAGGCGCAGAAGGTCCTCGACAAGGACCATTACGCGCTCGACAAGGTCAAGGACCGGATCATTGAGTATCTGGCCGTGCAGGCACGCACCAACAAGCTGAAGGGGCCGATCCTGTGCCTCGTCGGCCCTCCGGGCGTCGGCAAGACCAGCCTCGGCAAGTCCATCGCGCGCGCGACCGGGCGCGAATTCATCCGCCAGTCGCTGGGCGGCGTGCGTGACGAGGCCGAAATCCGCGGCCATCGACGCACCTATATCGGCTCGCTGCCGGGCAAGATCGTCACCAATCTCAAGAAGGCCGGGACCAGCAACCCGCTGTTCCTGCTCGACGAGATCGACAAGCTCGGCAAGGATTTCCGCGGCGATCCGGCTTCGGCGCTGCTGGAAGTGCTCGATCCCGAACAGAACTCCAAGTTCCAGGATCATTACCTGGAGCTGGATATCGACCTGTCGGACATCATGTTCGTCTGCACCGCCAACAGTCTCGACCTGCCGCAACCGCTGCTCGATCGGATGGAGATCATCCGGCTCGAAGGTTACACGGAAGACGAGAAGGTCGAGATCGCGCAGCGCCACTTGATCGACAAGCAGGTGAAGCAGCACGGCCTGAAGGACGAGGAATTCGAGCTCACCGAAGCGGGCCTGCGCGACCTGATCCGCTATTACACCCGCGAGGCGGGCGTGCGTACGCTGGAGCGCGAGATCGCCCGGCTGGCGCGCAAGAGCCTGCGCAAGATCCTCGAGAAGGAGGTGACGAGCGTCACCATCACCCCCGAGAATCTGGGCGAATTCGCCGGCGTGCGGAAATTCCGCCACGATATGAGCGAGGAAGAGGCGCAGGTCGGCGCGGTTACGGGCCTGGCCTGGACCGAGGTCGGCGGCGCTCTGCTGACGATCGAAAGCGTCACCACGCCGGGCAAGGGCGAAATCAAGTCCACCGGCAAGCTCGGGGAGGTGATGAACGAGTCGATCCAGACCGCCTTCAGCTTCGTGAAGGCGCGGGCGCCTGCCTATGGCATCAAGCCCTCGATCTTCCAGCGCAAGAACATCCATATCCACCTGCCCGAAGGGGCGGTGCCCAAGGATGGCCCTTCGGCCGGTATCGGCATGGTCACTTCGATCGTTTCCACGCTGAGCGGCATCCCGGTGCGCCCCGATGTGGCGATGACCGGCGAGGTTACGCTGCGCGGGCGCGTGCTGCCGATCGGCGGCCTCAAGGAGAAGCTGCTCGCCGCGCTGCGCGGCGGGATCAAGACCGTGCTGATCCCCGAGGAGAACGTTAAGGACCTGGCCGAGATCCCCGACAATGTGAAGGAAGGGATGGAGGTCATCCCGGTTAGCCATGTCGACGAGGTTCTGCGCCATGCTTTGACCGCGCGAACCGCGCCGATCGAATGGACCGAGGCTGACGATCTCGCCAGCCAGCCGGCGCCGCCGGTTCCCCCGGTGCCGCCGGCAACCACCGCGCACTAAGCGATCCGATCAGGACGCCTGCCAGGCGGGCGTGTTGCGATGCAGCGAATCGGGCGGTCCGCCTTGCTGCATCGCAAGGTCGGGCGCGGGCTTTGCCGTGTGGTCACCAATTCGCCGCAAAACGGACGCCGAAAGGCACAAATCCTCGCGATTTCGCGGGATTGCCTTTGACAGTAGCGGCAAAACTCGCTCAATTTCTGTCATCGCAAAGCGATTCAATCGAACATTAGCAGACAACACAATCGAGGGGGTTTTGCGGATATGAATAAGAATGAACTGATTGGTGCCGTAGCGGACACCAGCGGCCTGACTCGCAATGATGCGACCAAGGCCGTGGAAAGCGTGTTCGACACGATCACCGCCGCGCTCTCGAAGGGTGATGAAGTGCGTCTGGTAGGCTTCGGGACTTTCTCCGTCGCCAAGCGCAAGGCCTCGACGGGCCGCAATCCGCGCACCGGCGAACCGATGACCATCAAGGCATCGACCCAGCCCAAGTTCAAGGCTGGCAAGGGCCTGAAGGATGCGGTGAACTGAACCGATTTCGTTAGCGCGGGCTGCCGATATGGTGGCCGAGCGTAATAAGGGCCGCCCCCTGACCGGGGCGGCCCTTATTTTGTCCGGGCGCTACTGATCGAGTTCGATCAGCGCCATGGGCGGTGACTGGGTGCGGATATTCACGTCCCATTGCAGCAACTGGCCGGCATCGCCGGGTTGCGGGCCCTCATCGGTATTGTTGGCCAGGATCTTGCCATCGGTGACGATGCGGAACGTGCCGTCGATCTGCGGAACGTTCGGCGGTGTCTCGGCGGATTCCTCGCCATCGGCGCCCATGCCGCCCGCTAGGCCGGCCATGCCAGCCATCATGCCCGCCATCGGATTGCTCCCGCCTTGCGCGGCGAATCCCGGCGCCTCGATACGCACCACATTGCCCTCGCGCAGATTGGCGATCACGAAGCTGTTCGACATCGGGAAGCGCTCGAAGGTCGGGAAGGCGAAATCATATCCCAGCCGGCTGGTGATCTCGAACTCGACATCGAACAGCCCGTCGCCGCGATATTCCACCTTCTTCCAGCCCTTCTGGCGCCGCATCCGCGCGGCGAGCTCCTCGGCGGCATCCGGATCGGACGGATCGATCCCGCCCAGCATGGCCCGCATCGCTTCGGATTCGCGCTTTTTGTCGGCCAGATCGGCTTCCTGCTTCGCCTCCCATTCGGCGCGTTGCGAGGCGATCTCGTCCTCGGAGCATTCGCGCTCCTCGAAACTGTCATCGTCCCAGCATTGCTCGAGCTCGAATTCGGCATTCGCCGCTTCGGCCTTTTCCGCCATGTCGGCCAGGCTGCCGAGCGCCAGCAGGTAGATCTCGCCATTATAGGTGAAGGTGAAGCGCCCGTCGCGGCGCAGGTCCAGCGTCGCGTCGAAAGCACCGGGCGTCACCATGCAGGCGGCCAGCACCATTGCCCCGACGGCCACCACGGCGGCGGCAGACCATGCTTTCCAGCGTGCGAAGACCATCATCGCTATTCCCCCGGCTTGCGCGCGGCGATGGCATAGAGCGCGATCGCCGCGGCGTTGGACACATTGAGGCTTTCCATGGCCTCGCCGATCGGCAGGCGCGCCAGCGCGTCGCAATGCCCGGCGATATTGTGGCGCATCCCTTCGCCTTCCGCGCCGAGCACCATGGCGACGGGGCCGGAGGGCAGGGCTTCGGCGAATGTCAGTTCGGCTTCGCCGGCCAGGCCGAGCCGCCAATAGCCGGCCTCGGCGATTTCCTCGAGCGCACGGGCGAGATTGACGACCCTGATCCACGGCACGGTCTCGAGCGCGCCGGAGGCCGATTTGGCGACCACGCCGCCTTCGGGCGGGGCGTGCCGATCCTGCGTGACGATTGCCGCGGCGTTGAAGGCCGCCGCCGAACGCAGGATCGCGCCGACATTATGCGGATCGGTGACCTGGTCGAGCACCACCACCGGGCGATCGGGATCGCCGTCCAGCACATCGGCAAGGTGGAGGTCTTCCAGCGGCTCGCATTCCAGCACCAGCCCCTGATGCGGGGCATCGCGCGCGACGAGGCGGGCAAGATCGGCCGCTTCGGCATATTCGACCGGAAAATCGGGCGGCAATTCGCCATCGAGCGAGTCGATACCTTCGCGCGTCGCCCACAGCTTGCGGTGGATTCGCGCCGGGTTCTTCAGCGCGGCTTCCACCGCGTGGCGGCCCCACAGGCGCACATTGCCTTGCGTGCCGCGGCCCGATCCGCGTCCGCCCTGCATGCGCCCCGCGCGCCCGCGCAGGGCCTTCTTGTCGCCTCGTTTCGCCATGATGCTCCCTATTCGGCAGACCTCCTGCCAGCCGCCCCATTGACAGGCAAGCGCCGCTTCGCCATTGAGCCGCGCACTCGGCCGGGCGGCCCATTCCACGGGCCCTCGCAGCAGCGGGTTCTTCCCGCATTCCGGCTCTACCGGTGGACAGGTGGCCGAGTGGTTAAAGGCAGCAGACTGTAAATCTGCCCGCGCAAGCGTACGCTGGTTCGAATCCAGCCCTGTCCACCATCGCCGCCTCCCGGAACGATTACCGGCCTGTCCACCGTCGCCGTCGCTCTCTCACTTGTCGCGAACAGGCCAAGCCCGTAGAGGGTGCGCATGGCCGGAGACCTACGAGATAACAGGGGCCGCGGCGATGCCGAGTGGCGCTGGCCCGCAATCCATCCCGAGGGCCGACAATTCGGCCTGATCGGCGTCGGCATCGCGCTGATCGTCCTGCTGCTGCTGGATTGGGAAATCATCGGCTGGCCGCTGCTGGCGCTGGCGGGCGGCGTGTTTGCCTTTTTCCGCGATCCGGAACGTGTCGTGCCGCAAGGCGATGACATGATCGTCGCACCGGCGGACGGGATGGTCACGCTGATCGAGCAGGTGCCGCCGCCGATCGAGCTGCAGGGGCCGGATTCCAATGGTGGCCCGGGGCTGGGCAGTGCGCCGGTCACCCGCATTTCGATTTTCATGTCGGTGTTCGATGTACACATCAACCGCGCGCCGGTGGGCGGCACGGTGAAGCGCATCGTCTATATTCCCGGCAAGTTCATGAATGCCGATCTCGACAAGGCGAGCGAGGAGAATGAGCGGCAGCATGTGCTGATCGAGCGGGCCGACGGCCGTCCGATCGGTTGCACGCAGATCGCCGGGCTCGTCGCGCGGCGCATCGTTCCCTTCATCAAGCAGGGCGATATCGTCGCCGCAGGCCAGCGGATCGGCCTGATCCGCTTCGGCAGCCGGGTGGATGTCTATCTGCCGCAGGGCACCGATGCGAAGGTGCTGCTTGGCCAGCGGACGATCGCCGGCGAGACTGTGCTGGCAGAGATTGGCCGGATGCAGCTGATCGAAGGCGTGAGCCAGTGATTCACGGATCCGATGAGGATCCTGACCGTCCGGCCGATCTGGGCCCGGCCTGGCTCGGGCCGAAAGCCAGCGAGGACGAGATTCCGGCCGGTCGCCGGCTCGGCAAGGGGCTGGCGCTGCGCGCTGTGCTGCCCAACGCGATCACCGCCGCGGCCCTGTGTTCGGGCCTGACCGGCATTCGCTTCGCGATCGACGGGGATTGGGAAAAATCGGTCTTCGCCATCATCCTCGCCGGCATGCTGGACGGGATCGACGGACGGATCGCCCGGCTGCTCAAGGCGCAATCGCGTTTCGGCGCGGAGCTGGACAGTCTCGCGGATTCGCTGAGCTTCGGAGTCGGGCCGGCGCTGGTGCTGTTCCTGTGGTCGCTGGAGGACCTGCCGCGTTTCGGCTGGTTCGCCTCGCTGGCATTCGCGATTTGCTGCGTGCTGCGCCTCGCGCGCTTCAATGCGCAGATCGACGTGGACGACCAGCCGCATAAATCGGCCGGCTTCCTCACCGGCGTGCCGGCTCCGCTGGGGGCGGGGCTGGCCTTCCTGCCGCTCTATCTGTGGATCGCCAGCGGGGAAGAGATCTTTCGCGAGCCGGTGCTGGTGGCGATCTGGGTTACCGCCATCGCCTTCCTGATGATTTCCAACCTGGCGACGCTCAGCTGGACCTCGATCCGTCCAAGGCGCACGATCAGGCTGGAGGCGATCGCGCTGGCCGGGCTAGTTTTCGCCGCGCTGCTGACCGAACCCTGGTGGACCCTGGCCGGGCTGTGCATCGTCTATCTGGCGCTGATGCCCTATGGCTATGTCAGCTATGGCCGGGTCAAGCGGCAGCGCAATGCGCCGGCGAAAACACCGGCCGGGCCTTTCGAGGCGACCGGGGAGCAGGACTGACGCTGCGCCGGGTGCGGGCGGCATAGTCGGCCGCGGCCCGTTCACGCTCCGCCATTTCGGACAATTCGGCCCGGATCGCCTGTGCGCCGGCCACTCCCTGCGCAAGACTTTGCCAGACGACCGTGATCGCGGCGACAGCGGCGAGGCCGAACAGGAACGAGATCGCGATGGCAAGCATGGGTCACATCCTCGGCTGGGCCCGGCCTATGGAAAGGCCTGTGGACCACTTGTGGAAAACTGCGAATATGGTACATGTTCCAGAACATTCACTCGATGCGGAACATATGTTCTCTTTATGTTCCTGCTGTCAAGCGGTAATCGCGCCCATGCGCGCATTTCCTGCGGCGAATTGAGGGTGGATTTCTCTCGTCCAAGGCGCTAAGGGGCCCGCCGTCGGTCCGGATTCCCTCATCTTGGGGGAGCGCGCGATCGGCAAATTCACATGGAAGGCATTTGCAACCGGTGCCGCCCGCGGGATCTCCGCGAGGCTGTTCCCCGCTTTCCAGAGGCATAACCGGAAAGGAATTTATCTATGGCGGCTCCTACCGTCACCATGCAGCAATTGATCGAGGCCGGTGCGCATTTCGGCCACCAGACCCACCGCTGGAACCCGCGGATGAAGCCGTACATCTTCGGCGCCCGCAACGGTGTTCACATCATCGACCTGTCGCAGACCGTGCCGCTGATGGCGCGTGCGCTGGACTTCGTGTCGGCAACCGTCCGCGCGGGTGGCAAGGTGCTGTTCGTTGGCACCAAGCGCCAGGCGCAGGAGCCGATCGCCGAAGCCGCGCGCAAGAGCGGCCAGCACTTCGTCAACCACCGCTGGCTGGGCGGCATGCTGACCAACTGGAAGACTATCTCCCAGTCGATCAAGCGCCTCAAGAGCCTGGAAGAGCAGCTCGCCGGCGACACGTCGGGCCTGACCAAGAAGGAAGTGCTGCAGCTCACCCGCGAGAAGGACAAGCTGGAGCTTTCGCTCGGCGGCATCCGCGACATGGGCGGCATTCCCGACGTGATGATCGTGATCGACGCCAACAAGGAAGAGCTGGCGATCAAGGAAGCCAATGTGCTCGGCATTCCGGTGGTCGCGGTGCTCGACACCAATGTCGATCCGACGGGCATCTCCTTCCCGATCCCGGGCAATGACGACGCCAGCCGGGCCGTGCGCCTTTATTGCGATGCGATCGCCGCCGCGGCGACCAAGGGCCACAGCGAAGGCGTGGTCGATTCGGGTGCCGATATCGGCGCCATGGAACAGCCGCCCGAGGAAGCCGCCGCCACCGAGGCGCCGGCCGAAGGCGAAGCCGCTTCCGCCTGAACCGATGCGGCGCGCCACGCGCGCGTCACATTCGGGACCTAGCGCGCCGGGCCAGTACAGGGCTCGGCGCCCGCAGACATTAAGAGGACAAGAGAGATGGCTGCTTACACCATCGCCGATGTGAAGAAGCTGCGCGAGAAGACCGGCGCGGGCATGATGGACGCCAAGAAGGCGCTCGAGGAAGCCGCTGGCGATATCGAGGCCGCGGTTGACGCGCTGCGCGCCAAGGGCCTTGCCACGGCGCAGAAGAAGTCGAGCCGCACCGCCGCCGAAGGGCTGGTGGGCGTCGCCGTCGAAGGCACCAAGGGTGTCGCGGTCGAGGTCAATTCCGAGACCGACTTCGTCGCCAAGAACGAGCAGTTCCAGGATTTCGTGCGCAATGCCACGGCCGCCGCGCTGGCGCTGGCTGCCGACGATATCGAGGCGCTGAAGGCTGCCGCCTATCCGGATGGTGGCACGGTGGGCGACAAGCTTACCGACAATATCGCCACGATCGGCGAGAACCAGCAGCTGCGCCGCATGAAGAGCGTCGCTGTCGCCAGCGGCGTCGTCGTGCCTTACATGCACAATGCGCAGGCGCCGAACCTCGGTAAGATCGGCGTGCTCGTCGCGCTCGAGAGCGAGGCTCCGGCCGAAGTTCTCGAACCACTCGGCAAGCAGCTCGCCATGCACATCGCCGCGGCTTTCCCGCAGGCGCTCGATGCCGATGGCCTCGACGCCGATGTGATCGAGCGTGAGCGCGCGATCGCCAAGGAAAAGGCGGCCGAGAGCGGCAAGCCCGAGAACGTGCAGGAAAAGATGGTCGAAGGCGCGGTGAAGAAATTCGCCAAGGAAAACGCGCTGCTCAGCCAGCTGTTCGTGATGGACAACAAGACGCCGATCGCTGACGTCGTCGCGCAGGCCGGCAAGGAAGCCGGCAAGCCGATCGTGCTGAAGGACTATGTCCGCTTCCAGCTCGGCGAAGGCATCGAGAAGGAAGAGAGCGACTTCGCCGCCGAAGTCGCCGCTGCCGTCGGCGGCTGATCGCTTCTATTCGCAATGATAAGCCCCGCGCGGCCGCAATGCCGCGCGGGGTTTTTTCTGCCTGCCGCCTCCGCCACTTGGCACCGCCCCCGCGCCTACTATAAGGGCGGCCATCCCGTATCCCCCGGAGAGGCCAGCCACCCCCATGTCCATGCCGCAAGCCAAACGCATCCTGCTCAAGCTCTCGGGCGAGGTGCTGATGGGCGATCAGCAATTCGGCATCGACCCTGCCTTCGTCGCCGAACTGGCGAAGGAAGTGAAGCAGGCCAAGGAAACCGGGCTGGAAATCTGCCTGGTGATCGGCGGCGGCAATATCTTCCGCGGCATGGCTGGTGCGGCGCAGGGCATGGACCGGGCGCAGGCCGATTACATGGGCATGCTGGCGACGGTGATGAATGCGCTGGCCATGCAGAACGCGCTCGAACAGCTCGGCGTGCACACGCGCGTGCAATCGGCCGTGCAGATGGATCAGGTGTGCGAGCCGGTGATCCGTCGCCGGGCCGAGCGGCATCTGGAAAAGGGCCGGGTGGTGATCTTCGCGGCGGGCGTCGGCGCGCCCTATTTTACCACCGATTCCGGCGCCGCCTTGCGCGCCGCCGAAATGCAGTGCGATGCGCTGCTCAAGGGCACCAGCGTGGACGGGGTCTATGATTCCGATCCGAAGAAAAACCCGGCGGCGACCCGTTTCGAAACGGTGACTTACGACAAGGTCCTCGCCGATAATCTCAAGGTAATGGATGCCTCAGCCGTGGCGCTGTGCCGCGATAACGACATTCCCATCGTGGTCTTCTCGATCCGCGAAAAGGGCAATCTGGCGCGTGTGCTGGCGGGCGAGGGTGTGCAGACGATTGTGAAAAAGGAAGCCTGACAATGGCCAAATACGACAAAGCCGATATCGAACGGCGCATGCAGGGCGCGGTGGACAGCCTTAAGGGCGATCTCTCCGGCCTGCGCACGGGGCGCGCCAATGTCGCGTTGCTCGATCCGGTGGTGGTCGAGGTCTATGGCTCGATGATGCCGCTCAGCCAGGTGGCCACGGTCAATGCGCCCGAACCGCGCATGCTCAGCGTGCAGGTGTGGGACAAGGCCAATGTCACCGCGGTGGAGAAGGGCATCGCCCATGCCGGGCTCGGCCTCAACCCGATGATCGACGGCCAGACGGTGCGCCTGCCGATCCCCGACCTGACCGAGGAACGCCGCAAGGAATTGGCCAAGCTGGCCGGGCAATATGCGGAAAAGGCCAAAATCGCCGTCCGCAATGTCCGCCGTGACGGGATGGAAGCGCTCAAGGAAGACGAGAAGAAGAAGGAAATCTCGGAAGACGAGCGCAAGCGCCTCGAGGACGAGGTGCAGAAGATGACCGACAAATATATCGCCGACGTCGATGCCGCGGCCGAGCAGAAGATAAAGGAAATCCTCCAGCAGTGAGCGGCAAGCCCAGCTCTCCATTCGCTTCGCGCGAGGCCGAGGGGCTCGGGCAGACGGACTCGGCCGGGCCGGGCACGGATTTGCCTGCCATGGGCGATGCCGGCCACGGGGCGCGGCATGTCGCCATCATTATGGACGGCAATGGCCGCTGGGCGAAGCGGCGCCACCTGCCGCGCGCCATGGGACATCGCAAGGGCGTGGAAGCCGTGCGCGCGCTGGTGCGGGGGCTCAAGCCGCTCGGGCTGGAATGCCTGACGCTCTATGCCTTTTCGAGCGAGAACTGGAAGCGGCCCGAGGAAGAGATTTCCGATCTGATGGGGCTGATGCGGCGCTTCATCAAAAGCGACCTGCCGGAATTCATGGCCAATGATGTTCGCCTGAAGATCATCGGCGATTACAGGGTATTGGACCCCGATATTGTCGAAATGCTCGATGATGCTCTGGAACGGACGGCGAAAGGCAGCCACACGCTGGCGGTGGCGTTGAATTACGGATCGCAGCAGGAAATCGCGCGCGCCGCGGCCAAGGCTGCGGCTGCGGGCGAGGTGAGCGTGGAAAGCATCTCCGCGCATCTCGATACGGCGGACATGCCGCCGCTGGACCTGCTGATCCGCACCAGCGGCGAAGTGCGCCTGTCCAACTTCCTGCTGTGGCAGGCGGCCTATGCCGAAATGTGGTTCACCGAGGTGCTGTGGCCGGATTTCACCCTCGCGCATCTCGAAGAGGCGCTGGACAGCTTTGCCGGGCGGGAGCGGCGCTTTGGCGGGCGTTGAGGCAGTAGAGGTTCCGCTGAAGACACGGACATCCGATCTTCGTGTGCGGGTGGTGTCGGCGATCGTGATGCTGGTAGTCGCGGGCGGAGCGCTGTGGCTGGGCGGCTGGGCCTGGCGCATTTTCGTGATCCTGGTCGGCGCCGGGGTGCTGTGGGAATGGCAGAGGCTTGTCCTCCGCTTCGCATCCGCGGCCTTGCCCCGGACGGTCTGGGCGATCGCCGGATTGCTCTATACGGGCGTGACGGTTGCGGCGCTGATCGTGCTGCGTGACATTGGCTGGCCGATAATCGTGGTGTTGATTGCGCTCGTCGTCGCGACCGACGTTGGCGCCTATTTCTCGGGGCGGACTTTCGGCGGACCGAAAATTGCCCCGCGCATCAGTCCTTCCAAGACATGGGCCGGGCTGATCGGCGGAATGATCCTCGCGGTTATTTCGGGCATGGCGGCGCTGCATCTCTTGGCGGATTTCTCGATGGAAGAGCCGACATTCCTGGACGGCGTTTCCTTCGCGGTCCTGGCTGTCGTGTCCCAAGCGGGCGACTTTTTCGAAAGCTGGATGAAGCGGAAGGCGGGCGTGAAGGATTCAAGCAATCTCATCCCGGGCCATGGCGGCCTGTTTGACCGTTTCGACGGGCTGCTCGCAGTGGTGTTCGCGCTTGGGCTGGCTGTTGCGATCGGCTCGCTCTTTCCGGCGGCGTCCACGCCCGTCGAAGTCGGAAGCGTCAAATATCCATGACCCGCTCCATCACCATCCTCGGAGCCACGGGCTCGATCGGCGCTTCCACGCTCGACCTGATCCGCCGCAATCGCGAGCAATGGCGTGTGGTGGCGCTTACGGCGAAATGCCAGGCGGGCGAACTGGCCAGGCTGGCGCGCGAATTCGATGCCGAGCTGGCGGTGGTTTCCGACGAGGATCGCCTGCCCGAATTGCGTGAAGCACTGGCCGGCAGCAATGTCGAGGCGGCGGCCGGACGCGAAGCGCTGTGCGAGGCTGCGGCGCGCGGCGCCGATATCACCGTTGCCGCCATCGTCGGCTGTGCCGGCCTCGGGCCGACCATGAAGGCGATCGAGCAGGGCGGGGTGGTCGCGCTGGCCAACAAGGAAGCGCTGGTTTCCGCCGGTGACGTCATGACGGCGGCGGTCGCCCGGCACGGCGCCACGCTGCTGCCGGTCGATTCCGAACACAATGCGATTTTCCAGTGTCTGGCCGGCAACGATCCCGCCGATGTCAGTTGCATCACGCTGACTGCGAGCGGCGGGCCGCTGCGCCTCTGGACCACCGGACAGCTGGCCCGCGCGACGCCCGAGCAGGCTGTCGCGCATCCCAATTGGGACATGGGCGCCAAGATCAGCGTCGATTCCGCCACCATGATGAACAAGGGCCTCGAATTCATCGAGGCGCATCACTTGTTCCCCGTGGGGCTGGACCGGCTGCGGATCATCGTCCACCCTCAAAGCGTGGTGCATTCGATGGTCGAATATCGCGACGGTTCGACGCTGGCGCAACTGGGCCCGTCGGACATGCGCGTGCCCATCGCCTCCTGCCTGGCCTGGCCTGGCCGGATCGATACGCCCTGCGCGCCGCTGGACCTGGCCGCGCTTGGCGAACTGACCTTTTTCGCGCCCGACGAGGAACGCTTCCCGGCCACGAAACTGGCGCGCGAAGCGGCACAGGCGGGCGGATCGGCGCCGGCCGTGCTCAACGCCGCGAACGAGGTGGCGGTTGCTGCCTTCCTTTCCGGTCAGATCGCGTTCACGCAAATTTCGGCAATCGTGGCGCAAACATTGAATCTCGACCGGCCTCACGCGCCGACCTGCCTCGACGACGTGCTCGCCGTCGATGCCGAAGCGCGCGCGCTGGCCGCCGAAATGCTGGAGCCTGCCTGACTTGTTGGACACCGTACCCTGGTGGATGTGGATCCTCGGCTTCCTGCTGATGCTGGGGCCGCTCGTGACCCTGCATGAGCTGGGCCATTATCTCGTCGGCCGCATCTTCGGCGTGAAGGCCGATGCCTTCTCGGTCGGCTTCGGAAAGGAACTGGCCGGCGTCACCGATCGGCGCGGCACGCGCTGGAAACTCTCGGCCCTGCCGTTCGGCGGCTATGTCCAGTTCGCCGGGGACATGAGCCCGGCCAGCCAGCCGAGCGAGGAATGGCTCGCTCTGCCCGAGGAAGAGCGGAACAAGACCTTCCAGTCCAAGCCGCTATGGCAGAAGGCGCTGATTGTCGCCGCCGGGCCGGTGACCAATTTCCTGATCGCGATCGCGATCCTGGCGAGCTTCAATTACGCAACCGGCAAGCCGGTGGTGCCGCCCGTGGTGGAGGTGCTGAGCGAGGATGGCGCGGCGGCGACCGCCGGGATCGAGATCGGCGACCGCATCCTTTCGGTCGATGGTCACAGGATCGACAATTTCCTCGATCTGCAGGGCCTGATCGCGCCCTATCCGGGCGAGCCCGTTTCGCTGGAAGTGGAGCGGGGCAGCGAACGGCTGCAGTTCGATTTCAACATCAAGACGATCACCGAGCGTGACCGGTTCGGCAATGAATTCCGCCTCGGCCAGATCGGCGTCGCGTCGATGACTGGCAAGTTCGTGCCCGTCGGCCTGGGCGAGGCCGTCTCGCTGGCGGTCGTGCAAACCGGCGACATGGTGAAGCTGATGGTCACCGGCATCTGGCAGATCGTCACGGGCCGCAGGCCGGTGCAGGAGCTTGGCGGGCCAATAAAGATGGCCAAGTTCTCGGCTGAACAACTCAGTCTCGGATGGCCGCAATTCATCTACTTCGTGGCCATGATCTCGATTAACTTGGCATTCATTAACCTGCTGCCAATCCCGGCCCTCGACGGTGGGCACCTGGCTTTTTACGCGGCCGAAGCGGTTCGCCGTAGGCCTGCCAGTGTCCGCAGTCAGGAATGGGCGTTCAGGACCGGCATAGCCTTTGTGCTAGCGCTGATGCTGTTCGTGACCATCAACGATATCGTCTCGCTGCCGATCTTCGGCGGCTAGGGGGTAAAGGAGGCGCCCCGCTGCTGCGGGGCGGGGATAAGGAAGGCACTCGCAGCGCAATTCCGGCATGTCAGCTTGATCGCTTGCGCCTCATCGGGCAAGGGCGCTGCTTTGCTACGGCCGGGAATGACGGTCCCCGCTGGGGATCGGGCCCGCCGGCGCAGCTTACGGGACACGCGGTGTCGAATGAATGGACGGTACATGAGCTCTAGGGCCAAGACGAAACCCGCCTCGCATTTCGCCGCAGGCCTTTTGGGCTGCACCATGCTTGCCGGCCTTCCGGCGGCTGCTTTCGCCCAGGACGATACGGCCGACGGGCAAGATGGCTCGGCAGCGCCGCAGCAGGCGCCGTCCGACACGCCGGCTCCCACGGCCACTCCCGCTCCGGCCAGCGAAGGCGAGGTGATCCGCACGATCGCCGTCGCCGGCGCCCAGCGGCTCGAGCCGGAAACGATCGTTAGCTATATCCATCTGCGGCCAGGCGACCTCTACACGCCGGCTGCGGGCGACCAGGCGCTGAAGGATCTTGCCGCTACCGAGCTGTTCTCGGATTACCGGATCCGCAACAATGACGGCAATATCGTCATCACCGTGGTCGAAAACCCGGTGATCAACCGCATCGTCCTTGAAGGCAACAAGCGCCTGAAGGACGACAAGATACTGCCCGAAATCCAGCTTTCTCCGCGGCAGATCTTCACCCGGTCCAAGGTTCGAGCCGACGTCGCGCGCATTATCGAACTCTACAAGCGCCAGGGCCGCTTCGCCGCCACGGTCGAACCGCAGATGGTCAAGCTCGACCAGAACCGCGTGGACGTGGTGTTCGAAATCACCGAAGGGCCCAAGTCCAAGGTCCGCAAGATCAACATCATCGGCAACGAGAAGTTCTCCGACGGGGAACTTAAGGGCGAGATGGTGACCAAGGAAGCCGGGCTGCTGAAGATCTTCAGTTCCGGCACCAGCTACGATCCCGACCGGCTGGCCTTCGACCAGCAGCAGCTTCGCGCCTTCTATCTCGAGCATGGCTATGTCGACTTCCGCGTGGTTTCGGCCGTTGCCGAGCTGACGCCGGACAAGAAGGACTTCATCATCACCTATGTGGTGGAGGAAGGCCCGCGCTACAAATTCGGCAAAGTCGAAGTGGAGAGCCAGCTGCGCGATTTCGACAGCGATCGCATGACCCGCGCCCTGCCGATGCATGAAGGCGACTGGTACGACGGCAAGTTGGCCGAGGATACGATCGAGCAGCTGAGCGAGACCGCCGGCACTTTCGGCTATGCCTTCGCCGACGTTTCGCCCGAATACGACCGGCATCGCGACAGCCTGACCATGGATGTCCGCTTCGTGATCAAGGAAGCGCCGCGCGTCTATGTCGAATCTGTCGACGTCAACGGCAACACGCTGACGCAGGACAAGGTGATCCGCCGCGAGTTCCGTCTCGCTGAAGGCGACGCCTTCAGCTCGCTGCAGGTCAAGCGCTCCACCGCTCGCATCAACTCGCTGGGCTATTTCCAGGAGAATTTCGAGATCGACCAGGTCGAGGGCAGCGCGCCCGACCGGATTGTGCTCGAAGCCAATGTCGAGGAGCAGGCGACCGGCGAATTGTCACTCTCGGCCGGTTTCTCGAGCCTCGAAAGCTTCATCTTCCAGGGCTCGATCAAACAGCGCAATTTCCGCGGCCGCGGCCAGACCGTCGGCCTGTCGCTCAACTATTCCAGCTATTCGCGCTCCGGCTCGATCAGCTTCACCGAGCCTTACCTGTTCGACAAGAACATTTCGGCGGGCCTCGACGTCTATCGCCGCGACTACAATAACGGCTATTACAACCGCCGCAGCGCGACCTACAAATCGGCCACCACCGGTTTCCAGATGCGCGTCGGCGTGCCGTTGACCGAATATATGTCGGTACTCGGCCGCTATACCTTCAACTATGACGACATCACGATCGACGAGAGCAGCTATTTCGCCGACCTCGACGGCGATGGCGTGCAGTCCTGCGAACCGCTTCTGGCGGGCCGCTATCTGTGCGAAGCGATCGGCACGCGAACCAGCTCGATCCTCGGCCTGTCGCTGGTCTATCGCAATCTCGACAGCGTCGTTCGCCCGACCCGCGGCGAATCCGCGCAGGTCGGCGTCGATTTCGCCGGTGTTGGCGGTGATACGCGTTATATCCGCTTCAACGCCCAGGCAGCCAAATACTGGAATTTGGGCAGCAATTTCATCTTCTCGGTCACTGGCGAAACCGGCCTCATCAAGGGGCTGAAGGATCGCGGGCCGGGGCAGGACGACGTGCTGCTGACCGACCGTTTCTTCCTCGGCGAGCCGCAGATTCGCGGTTTCGACATTCGCGGTGTCGGCCCGCGCGTGATCCGCCGCTTCTACGGCACAGATGAGAACAACGAGGTTGTTCTCCTGCCCTACGATTCGAAGAACAATTACGACGACGCTCTGGGCGGCAAGGCGATGTATCTTGCCAAGGCGGAGCTCGAGATTCCGCTCGGCTCGGGCGCGCGCGAACTGGGCCTCAGGCCGTCCATCTTCCTCGATGCCGGTGCGGTGTTCAACGTCACCAACCCGACGCTGGTGAACAGCCCCTATCCGGATGGTTTGTTCATCCCGACCCGCGATAGCGATGGCAACGCGCTCTATTATCAGAACGTGTATGACAGCGACGGCAATGTGACGGGCACATCCGTGGTCACCAACGCGACGAGCCCGGATGGCGAGGACAACACCGCCATCGGCAACACGATTGCGCCCTTCGTCGAGCAATTCCTCGGCGATACGCCGAAGCCGCGCGTGGCGATCGGCATCGGGGTCAACTGGAACTCGCCCTTCGGGCCGTTCCGGATCAACTTCGCCTATCCCCTGCTTAAGCAGGAAGGCGACGACACCAAGAGATTCTCCTTCAACGTAGGAACCCAATTCTGATGAAGCATCTTCTCAAGCCGGCGCTTGCTGCCGGCATCGCTCTTGCCTCGCTCACCGCGCCGCTGGCCGTGGCGCCCGCTTCCGCACAGGTCGTGCAGGGCGTCGGCGTGGTGAACCTTCCCGCCGTGATGGCCAATACCTCGGCCTACAAGACCGCCGAGGCGCAGCGTCCGGTCACCTACAAGACCCAGATCGACCAGGCCGAAGCGCGCCGCACGCAGATCCAGGCGCAGCTCCAGCCGCTGGTGACGAAGTACCAGACCGACAGCCAGGCCGCCAATGCCGACCAGGCCGCGCTGCAGCAGCTGGGCGCGCAGATCCAGCAGATCCAGGAAGCCGGCCGCCGCGAACTGCAGCAGATTCTGAACCCGGTCGCCCTCAGCCAGGCCTATGTCGAGGAACAGATCAACGACCAGCTGCAGACGGCGCTGAAGAACGCGGCCGACAAGAAGGGCGTTACCCTGATCCTCACCCCCGACAATGTCGTCTATGCCGACAATGCCTACAACATGAACCAGGCCGTGCTCGACGAACTGAACACGCTGATCCCGATGGCGCAGCTCGTGCCGCCCGAAGGCTGGGTGCCGCGCGAAGTTCGCGAACAGCAGGCGCAGCAGCAGCAGGCGCAGGCCGCGGCGAACGCGCCGGCAGCTCCGGCAGCCGCGCCGCAGGGCGCTCCGGTCGGCCGCTGAGCCACGGGCCGGGAGTGAAGGAATGAGCGAGGCGGCAGCCTACGACATCGCCAAGGTGCTTAAGGCGCTGCCGCATCGCTATCCGATGCTGCTCGTCGACCGGGTGAAGAGCCTGAAGGCCGATGAGGAGATTCACGCGGTCAAGGCGGTGAGCTTCAACGAGGCTTTCTTCCAGGGTCATTTCCCCGGCCGGCCGATCATGCCCGGCGTGCTGCAGATCGAGGCTCTGGCGCAGGCGGCGGGCATCCTCGCGGTGGAGACGCTGGAACTCGCCGGAAGCGGCAAGCTGGTCTATTTCATGGCGATCGAGGAGGCGAAGTTCCGCAATCCGGTGGAACCCGGCTGCCTGCTCGATCTCCAGGCCGGCTTCATCCAGAAGCGCGCCCGCGTCTGCAAGTTCTGGGGCAAGGCGAGCGTGGAGGGGACGACGACCTGCGAGGTCAAGTTCACCGCCATGATCGCCGACGCGCCTGAAAGCTGATCGCCACCACCGCCCGTGAAGGCGGGCGGGGCTTGCAAAATCGCGGCAGTGCCCGTAAGGGCCCCGCTTTCCCGACATTGCCCGGCCGGTCGGAACCGGCTCCATGCACGAAGGACATTATGCCATGAAGGCCGATACGCATCCCGATTACCACATGATCAACGTCAAGATGACGGATGGCACCGTGTTCCAGACGCGCTCCACCTGGGGCAGCGAAGGCGACACGATGTCGCTGGACATCGACCCGACGAGCCACCCGGCATGGACCGGCGGCACGCAGCGCCTGCAGGATGGCGGCCGCGTGGCGCAGTTCAACAAGCGTTTCGGCGGCATTTCGCTCAAGAAGAAGTAAGCCGCGCAAGCAGCGGATTTACGAAGAGGGCGGCCTTGCGGGGCCGCCCTTTTGCTATGCGCTGTCCGCCTCGAAGCGCAGCCACCCCGCCAGGCGCGGCCGGTTGCCGTCGCTGGGATGGTTGACGCCGTCGCTCACCGGCAGTTCGGGGAAATCGTAATAGGGGCTCAGTCCCGCGCAGGCGGCGTTGACGCCATACTGGCCGGGGTCGGACCTGCGCTGGTGGAAGCAGTGAATGCCGCAGCGCGAACAGAACCAGTGCTTCGCCACCTTGGTATTGAACTGGTAGCAGTTCAGCAGTTCCTCGCCCCCGGTCACTTCCAGCGCGTCGATCGGCACGCCGATCATCACCGCGCCTTTCATCGAACAGATCGAGCAGGTGCAGCGATTGGCGTGGGCGTCCTGCGGGAAATCGACCGTGAAGGTCACTCCGCCGCAATGGCAGGCGCAATCGCGTTTCGTCAGGGCTTCGCTCACGGCTTCACCAGCCCCAGACCCGTTCGCGATACCATTTGGTGATCACATATTTGGCGCCCTTGCGCACTTTCATCCCGTGATGGAGCGTGGCGGCGTTGAAGCTGCCATCAGGGCGTTTGTTGTTCCAGCAGACCAGCTTGCCCGCTTCAGGCTGGAAGGTCTTGTTGATCACCTTGAAGCGCGTCGCGCCGCCGGCCTCCACATCGTTCAGATAGATCATGAAGGTCCAGGTGCGGTTGCCCGCCACCGAGCAGAACTTCTGGAAGTCGCGGCCATTGGGCTCGAAATAATCGGTATGCGCCTTGAACTCCTGCCCCACGGCGTAGCGCTGCCCTTGGATCGGCTCGCCATGGGCTGGGTCTATGCCGTTGAGCGTGAACAACCGCTCTTCCAGTTCGCGCACGGCGGGCAGGTTCTCGTCGAGGTCGCATGTCTCGCTGGTGCGGAAGTAATTGTCGCCCACTTCGTCGGCGATGGTCGAGGGGCGGCGGTCCTTGTCGATCAGGTCGATCAACCGCTGGCAGAGTTCCGGCGGAAGGAAGTCCGGCCGGTCGAACAATTCCAGCCGCGGCGTAGGCACGCGGCGCATACCCGGCTGCGCGGCCAGGTGCTCGGCAGAGGTTTCTCCCGGATTCGCCATCGCAACGGTGATAGCTTGCCGCATCGCTGCCGCAAGCGCTTCACGCCCACGTAATAATCTTGCGCGAATGTCATATGCGCGCAGTTTTCACTTTGCTTCGTGCTTTTGCTGTGCAACAGGCTCGCGCCCGCGCTGATCGCCGCTTGACCGGCTGGCGCAGGGCCCTAACAGCCGCCCCCAAGCGGCATAGGCTGATGGCGATTGTAGCTCAGTTGGTTAGAGCGCCGGTTTGTGGTACCGGAGGTCGCGGGTTCGAACCCCGTCAATCGCCCCATTCCTTCCCATTCCTGCCGCCCGTGTGACACTCCATTTCGGGGACTGGTAAATGGCGGCGTTTTGGACCGAGGCTGACTGGGACGAACACGAGCAGGTGGAGGTAGTGCATGATCGCGCTTCCGGCCTGACCGCGATCATTTCGGTTCACTCGACCCATCTCGGCCCCGGCGCGGGCGGAACGCGCTTCTGGCACTATGCCGATCCCAAGGGCGCGATGCGCGATGCGCTGCGCCTCTCGCGCGGCATGAGCTACAAGAACGCGATGGCCGGCCTGCCGATGGGCGGGGGCAAGGCGGTCGTACTGCTCGACGAAAATCGCACTAAGACCCCTGAAATGCTTGCCGCCTTCGGCAAGGCGGTGAACGATCTCGGCGGGCGTTACGTGACGGCCGAGGATGTCGGCGCCAGCGTGGCCGACATGGTCGCCATTTCCGAGCAGACGCTGCATGTCTGCGGCCTGCCTGTGGCTGAGGGCGCCGTCGGCGGCGATCCGGGCCCGTTCACTGCGATGGGCATCTTCCTCGGCATCAAGGCCGCCGTGGCGCACAAGCTCGACACGGACAGCCTCGAAGGCGTGCGCATCGCGCTGCAGGGCTGCGGCAGCGTTGGCGGCGGTGTGGCAAGACTGGCTGCCGGCGAGGGCGCGCGGCTGACCGTGGCCGATATCGACGCGGACCGCGCGAAGGCGCTGGCGGCGGATATCGGCGGCGAGGCGGTTGCCTCCGATGCGATCATGGGCGTGGAATGCGAAGTGTTCAGCCCCAATGCGCTGGGCGCCATCCTCGATGATGCGAGCATCCCGGCACTCGATTGCCCGATCGTGGCGGGCGGGGCGAACAACCAGCTCGCCCGTTCCGAACACGGCAAGCTGCTGGCCGAGCGCGGCATCCTCTATGCACCGGATTACGTGATCAATGCCGGCGGGATCATCGATGTCGGCCTCGAATATCTCGGCCGCCGTGACGGCAAGCCCTATACGATGGACGATCTGCGCGAACGCATCGGCCAGATTCCCGAGCGGCTGACCGCCATCTGGCGCGAATGCGACGAAACCGGTGAACGACCCGACGTGGTGGCCGACCGCATGGCCCAACGGCTGATCGGCCGCGCCTGACGGAGAACGCACGGCGGGGGCTCGGTTGACTCTGCCCTTGCCGGGTGGTTCAGCACCTGTCAAAGCGGCCCGTCCTAGCGACAGCCAGACAGATTGATGCACGGTTTCGCCAATCCCGCCCGTTTCCTGAGGATCGCCCGCTGGCTCACGCCAGTGCTGGTCCTGTCCGGCCTTGCGCTGTCGACGGCGGCTGTCGCCTGGGGGCTGACCAACGTCCCGCCCGACCGGCTGATGGGCGAGACGGTGCGGATTCTCTTCATCCATGTTCCTTCGGCATGGCTCGGCATGGGCGGCTGGACCACGATCGCCATCGCCAGCCTGGTCGAGCTGGTCTGGCGGCATCCGCTGGCCGGGATCGCCGCCCGCGCGGCCGCCGTGCCCGGCGCGGCCTTCACCGCTATCTGCCTCGCCACCGGCTCCATCTGGGGCCGCCCCACCTGGGGAACCTGGTGGGTGTGGGATGGCCGCCTCACCAGCATGCTGGTGCTGCTGTTCCTCTATTTCGCCTATATCGCGCTGTCCGGCGCGGTCAGCCGCGAGGGCGCGCCGAGCCGCATCCCGGCGATTTTCGGCCTTGTCGGCGCGGTCAACGTGCCGATCATCAACCGCTCTGTCGTGTGGTGGAACTCGCTGCACCAGCCGCCGAGCCTGACGATGGGCAAATCCGCAATCGACCCGGTCTTCCTCTGGCCTCTGCTCGCGGCGACGATCGGCTTCTCGCTGCTGTTCGGCGGGGTGATCCTGATGCGCATGCGCGCGCTGCTGGCCGATATCCAGGCCGAGGCGCGGTTGCGGCGCAAGGCATTGGGAGCGGCCTGATGCGCGAGGGACTCGATCAATGGGATTTCGTGATCGCCGCCTATGCGGTGACGGTGATCGGCACATTGCTGCTGGTCGTCTGGAGCTGGCTGGCCATGCGCGCTGCCGAGAAGCGGCGTGAAGACGCCCGGAAGAAGTGACACCGGATCGATGACCTCCGTTCTCAAGCCCAAACACCAGCGGCTCGTCCTGCTCGTCCTCGCCCTCGCGGCGCTGATCGGCGCGGGGCTGCTGGCGGCATGGGCGCTGCGCAACCAGGCCAGCTATTTCTACGTGCCGAGCGATATCGTCGCCACGCCGCCCGCGCCGGGGCAGGCCGTGCGGCTGGGTGGCATGGTGGAGAAGGGCTCCATTCAGACCGCGCCGGACGGGGTGACGGTGCATTTCGTGGTCGGAGACGGCAAGGCGCGCGTGCCGGTGGTGTTTGCCGGGATCGTGCCGGACCTGTTCGTCGAAGGCTCCGGCGTGGTGGCGGAAGGTTCGATGGGCCCGGATGGCACCTTCGTCGCCAGCAATTTGCTCGCCAAGCATGACGAAAAATATATGCCGCGCGAGTTGGAGGATATGACCGACGAGCAGGCGCGGGCGACCGTGGCGGAAACCACCGAATGATTGCCGAACTTGGCCTTGCCGCTCTCTGGCTCGCCGCGTCGCTGGCGGCATTGCAATTGCTTGCTGCCATCATCGTCGTGCGCGGGGGCGGCACCGAGGGCGAGGAGAGCATGGGCGGCCTTGTCCGCCCGGCGGCCGTGGTTCAGGGCCTGCTTTGCGCCTTGTCCTTCCTTTGCCTGCTGCTGGCTTTCGTGCGCACGGATCTGTCGGTGGCCCTGGTCGCCGAGAACTCGCATTCTGCCAAGCCGATGATCTTCAAGATCGCCGGCGCCTGGTCCAACCACGAAGGTTCGATGCTGCTGTGGGTCACGGTGATGGGGCTGGCCGGCGGTTTGATCGCGCTGGTTGAACGGCGTTTGCCCAATCGCACGATGATGGCGACTCTGGGGGCGCAGGCCTTCGTCGCGCTTGGCTTCTATGCCTTCCTGTTGATCAGTTCGAATCCGTTCGAGCGGCTCAATCCCGCTCCGGCCGAGGGCAATGGTCTGAACCCGCTGCTGCAGGATGTTGCGGCCGCCTATCACCCGACCACGCTATATGTCGGCTATGTCGGCCTCTCGGTCGCATTCAGCTTCGCCGTCGGCGCCTTGCTCACGCGGCAGGTGACGCCCGAATTCGCCCGCGTGATGCGCCCCTGGGTGCTCGGCGCGTGGATCTTCCTGACGCTCGGCATCACTGCCGGCAGTTACTGGGCCTATTACGAGCTCGGCTGGGGCGGCTGGTGGTTCTGGGACCCGGTCGAGAATGCCTCGCTGATGCCCTGGCTCGCGGCGACGGCGCTGCTTCATTCCGCCAGCGTGCTGGCCGCGCGCGACGCACTGCGCGCCTGGACGATCATGCTCGGCGTGGTCGCCTTTTCGATGAGCATGATCGGCACCTTCCTTGTCCGTTCGGGCATCCTCACCAGCGTCCATGCCTTTGCCGTCGATCCGGAGCGGGGGAACTTCATCCTCGCGCTGCTGGCGATCTATATCGGCGGCGCGCTGACGCTGTTCGCCCTGCGGGCCAGCACGGTTTCGGAAGGCGAACGGTTCTCCGTGCTGAGCCGTGAGGGTGCGCTGGTTATCAACAATGTCGCGCTCTCGGCGATCCTCGGCATCGTGCTGCTCGGCACGCTCTATCCGCTGGTGACCGAGGCTTTCGGCGTGCGCGTTTCGGTCGGCCCGCCCTATTTCAACCCGGTCAGCGCGATCTTCTTCTTTCCCATGCTGCTGGTGCTGGCGGTCGGCCCGCTGCTGCGCTGGCGCAGGGACAGCTTCGACCGGGTCAAGCTAACGATGATCGCGGTGCTTGCCGTGCCCGTCCTGGTGGCGATCGCGATGTGGGCCATTACCGGAATCGGCCTGCTGCCGCTGCTCGGCATCGCGCTTGCCGCTTGCGTTGGGGTTGGCAGCTTCATGCCTCTCAGGGGCCGTTCGCTGCGCCGCCTGCCACTGCCCGTCTGGGGCATGGTGATCGCCCATTTCGGGATCGCCGTGGCGCTGTTCGGCGCATCGGCTAACAGCGCCTTCACTGTCGAAAAGCTGGTTGCCGCGCAGCCTGGCGACAAGACCGAAGTCGGCCCCTGGACGATCACCCTCGCTGCGGTGACCCCTGTTGCCGGTCCGAACTGGACCGCGCTGGAAGCGCGTCTGGGCGCCAGCTACGAGGGCGACCGGGAGGTCGAGATCGACCCACAGGCGCGCAATTTCTGGGCCCCGCCGCAACAGACCACCGAAAGCGCGCTGCTGACGCGCTGGAACGGCCAGCTTTACGCCGTGCTCGGCGGCGAGGCTGAGGGCGGACGCTGGCAATTGCGGCTATGGTGGAAGCCCTTCGTGACCTTCATCTGGTATGGCGGCATTCTGATCGCGCTGGGCGGGTTGCTGGCGCTCATCGGGCGTGTTTCGGTCGATCTCAAGCGCCGTTCCGCGCGCCGAACGGTGGAGGCGCGCCGCGCCGTCGCCGGGGAGGCGGTCGCATGATCAGGCTGCGTTGGGCGGTATGGATCCTCGTCGCGCTGGCCGCGGGCCTGCTGGGCCTGTTCGCCTACCAGCTCCGCCAGCCGAAGGACGAATTCGTCCATTCCGCGATGATCGGCAAGCCGATCCCGGCCTTCGACCTGCGCCCGGCCATCGAGGAACGGCCCGGCCTTTCCAGCGCCGATCTGGCGGATGGCCAGCCCAAGCTGGTCAACATCTTCGCGAGCTGGTGCGTGCCCTGCGCGGCCGAAGCCCCGCAGCTCGCGGAGCTGGAACGGAACGGCGCCAATATCGTGGGCGTTGCCATTCGCGACCGGCCTGAGGATCTGGCGGCCTTCTTCAATGCCTATGGCAATCCTTTCAGCCGCGTCGGCGCCGACGATATCAGCGCCGTGCAGCTCTCGATCGGTTCTTCCGGCGTGCCGGAGACCTTCGTCGTCGATGGGAAGGGCGTGATCCGTTACCAGCATATCGGCGATATTCGCGAAACCGACATACCCGTGCTGCTCGAACAATTGCGGAAGGCAGAATCGTGATCGCGCGCTTCGCCTGCCTTCGTATCGCATTGCTCGCGCTGGCGCTTGGCCTGTTCGCGCCGCTGCCTGCCGCCGCGCAGGATTCGCTGCCGCCGGCGCCTTACGCCTATCGCCAGCTCGACGATCCCGAACTGGAGGCCAAGGCGCAGGCGCTGATGGAGACGCTGCGTTGCCTCAAATGCCAGAGCCAGTCGATCGCCGATAGCGATGCGTCCATGGCGGGCGATATGCGGCACCAGGTGCGCACCCGCATCGCCGCCGGGGAAGATCCCGAGGAAATTCGCGCCTGGCTGATGGATCGCTATGGCGATTATGTCAGCTACAAGCCGGAGGTCAGCTCCACCACATGGCCGCTCTTCGCGGTTCCGGCGCTGCTGGTGGTCGTCGCGCTGCTGATCATCCGGCGCCGCCTGAAAGGCACGAAATGACCTGGCTGCTTGCCATCGCCCTTGCCGTCGCCGCTTTCGCGGTCGCCGCCTTCGCCTTCCGCGTCGGCCGGCGTAGCTGGACGACGCTGGCCGCGGCGCTGACCTTCGGCCTTGCCGGCTATGCGCTGCAGGCTACCCCTAATCTGCCCGGCGCGCCGACCAAGGCGCACACCGAGCCTGCTCAGGAAGGCTGGGCGCTGGTCGATGCCCGCAAGGAGATGATCGCCGACAGCAAGCGCTCGAAAAGCGAAAAGCTGCTGGTCGCCGATGCGATGGCGCGGCAGGGGCAATATGCCAATGCAGCGGTGCTGCTGCGCGGAGCTGTGGAAGAAAATCCGCGCGATTCGGAAGCCTGGCTGGCGCTCGGCAATGCGCTGGTCGAACATGCGAACGGTGTGCTGACCTCGCCGGCGCTGCTCGCATATCGCCGCGCATCGCAAGCCGATCCCGGCAGCCTCGGCCCCGGTTATTTCTTCGGCCTGGCGCTGATTCGCGACGGAAGGATACCCGAAGGGCGCCAGGTTTGGGTCGAAACGCTGCAAGCCGCGCCGAAGGATGCCGCCGGTCGCGCGGCGATGAAAGAACGGCTTTCGCGCCTCGACGAGCTGCTGAAGCAGATCGAAGCGAACGCCCCGGCACAGGACAGTCAATAAGATGCTGCGGCGCAGCACGTTGCGGGCAGTGCCACGCGCTGCTAAGCGCCGCGCTTCGCCGCGCATGAGTCGCAAGAGGGGCCGTAAAACCCGATGAGCGCTGCACAAGGTGACGAGCGTACATCCGCCAAGCTGAAGCTGGCGGCAGGAGCTATCGGTATCGTCTTTGGCGATATCGGTACGAGCCCGATATATGCGTTCCGTGAAACATTCGTCGGCCCGCATCCGCTGGCGATCGACGATGCCCATATTCTCGGCGTGGTCAGCCTGATCTTCTGGTCGATGACGCTGGTCGTCTCGATCCAGTATGTCGCCATGCTGATGCGCGCCGACAATAACGGGCAGGGCGGCACGCTGGCGCTGGTCGCGCTGATTTCGCGCTATATCCGCAAGTCCAATTATGGCTGGCTGACGGTGCTGCTGGGCGTCTTCGCCACCGCGCTGTTCTATGGCGACAGCATGATCACGCCGGCGATCTCGGTGCTTTCGGCGGTCGAGGGCCTGACGGTGGTTGATCGAAGGCTCGACGGCCTGGTGATCTTCATCGCGCTGGCGCTGCTGGTGGCGCTGTTCATGATCCAGAAGCGCGGGACGGCCAAGGTCGGCGCGCTGTTCGCGCCGGTGATGGTGCTCTATTTCACCGTGCTGGCCGTCCTCGGCATCATCCACATCGTCCAGATGCCGAGCATCCTGATCGCGCTGAACCCGTGGTACGCGGTGCAGTTCTTCATGCTCGACAAATGGCTGGCCTTCCTTGCGCTCGGCTCGGTCGTGCTGGCGGTGACGGGATCGGAAGCGCTCTATTCCGACATGGGCCATTTCGGGCGCGGACCGCTGCGTCTGTCATGGTTCGGCTTCGTGATGCCATGCCTGCTGATCAACTATTTCGGCCAGGGCGCGATGATCATCGGCATGGGCGATGCCGCCGCGGCCGAGGCGATCACCAATCCGTTCTTCTTCCTGGCGCCCGAAGACCTGCGCCTGCCGCTGGTGTTCCTCGCGACGGCGGCGACCTTCATCGCCAGCCAGGCGGTGATCTCGGGCTCCTTCTCGGTCACGCATCAGGCGATCCAGCTCGGCTTCATTCCGCGCCTGTCGATCCTGCACACCAATGACGAACATCACGGCCAGATCTACATCCCGCTGATCAACTGGACGCTGTGCTTCTCGGTGATCCTGCTGGTGCTGTTCTTCCGCAACTCCTCCAACCTCGCCTCGGCCTATGGCATCGCGGTGACGGGTGCGATGCTGATCGACACCTGTCTCCTTGCGGTGCTGTTGCTGGCTGTGTGGCGGTGGAAATGGTGGATGGCCCTGCCGGTGGCGCTGGTCTTCTTCATTGTCGACGGCGCCTATTTCGCCGCGAACGTCACTAAGATCGGCGATGGCGGCTGGTTCCCGTTGCTGGTGGGCGCGATCGCCTTCACCCTGCTGACGACATGGGCCAAGGGCCGCCGCCTGATGCGGGAGCGGATGACCGAGGTCAGCCTGCCGCTGGACATCTTCGCCAAATCCGCCCGCAACAGCGCGGCCACCGTGCCGGGCACCGCGATCTTCATGAATTCGGGGACCAGCGGAACGCCATCGGCGCTGCTGCACAACATCAAGCACAACAAGGTGCTGCATGAGCGCGTGGTGGTGCTGACGGTGCAGATTGCCGACGTGCCCTATGTCGACCATGAAAAGCGCGTGGAGTGGAAGGAGGTCGGCGACGGCTTCTACAAGGTGAAGCTGCATTACGGCTTCATGGAGGAAACCGACGTGCCGGACGCGCTGAAGACGATCGGCACATGTGGCGCGCCGTTCGAGATGATGCAGACCAGCTTCTTCCTCTCGCGCCAGACACTGCTCAGCGCGGAGAAGCCCGGCATGGCCATCTGGCGCGAAAAGCTGTTCGCCTGGATGATGCGCAACGCGGCGACGCCAATGGAGTTCTTCCGCCTCCCGACCAACCGCGTGGTCGAACTGGGCAGCCAGGTCGAGATCTAGGTTTAGGCGAGGGCGCCCCGGCGGCGTTATTCCGCACGTCATCCCAGCGAAAGCTGGGATCGTCGTCCGCTCGGTGCGACCTCTGACGAGGGCGAGACCCCGTAAAATTGGGCAGAGCAAGTGCAGCACTTGTTCTGACGTCCGATCCAGACCGAAAGCGATCCCAGCTTTCGCTGGGATGACGGAATTGGTCAGGGCCGCTGCTTGCGCTGCTCTAACGTCTCACTCGAAGGGCGGGTTCTGCACCACTTCCTCTTCATCGCCGGTCGAAAGGCCGTGGCGCAGCAGCATGGGGAGCTGAGTGAAGGTGAACAGGAAGCTCAGCGGCATGAACACCCAGACCTTGGCGGTCAGCCAGTCGCCGAAGCTCAGATAGAGCCGCATTCCCTCGTTCAGCGCTGCGAGGAAGAAGAAGAAGATGCCCCAATTGCGCGAGAGCTTGAGCCAGCCTTCCTCGCTCAGCCCTTCGAAAGCGGCTTCCAGCAACCATTGCAGCAACGCCTTGCGGCGCATCCAGCCGATCAGCAGCACGGTGCCGAAGAAGAGATAGAGCACGGTCGGCTTGATCTGCACATAGAAGGGATCGCGCAGCAGGATCGTAAGACCGCCGAAACCGACGATGAGGATCGTCGAGAGCATCAACATGCGCGAAATGGTGCCGAGCACCCATTTGGACAGCGCCAGCGCGATCAGCGCGGCGACGATGAAGGCGCCGGTGCTGTGCACCACGGCCAGAACCACGCCGATGCTGTCGGTCTTGTCCTTCGGCGCATAGAGCCAATAGACGCCGAGAAAGGCGATCAGCGGGCCATAATCGATCGCGACGCTGAGCCAGCCGGAACCTTTTTTCTTCTTCTCTTCAGCCATCAGGCCACTCCCGCAATCACGCGCGCGACGAGGTCCGGGTCGAAGGGCCGCAGATCGTCGATCTTCTCGCCCACGCCGATCGCATGGATCGGCAGGCCATATTGTTCCGCCGCGGCAACCAGCACGCCGCCGCGCGCCGTGCCGTCGAGCTTGGTCATGATCAGCCCGGTCACGCCGGCCACTTCCTTGAACACGTCGATCTGGCTGAGCGCATTCTGGCCGTTGGTGGCATCGAGCACCAGCACCACGTCATGCGGCGCTTCGGGATTGAGGCGGCCGAGCACGCGGCGGATCTTGGCCAGTTCGTCCATCAGCTCGCGCTTGTTCTGCAGCCGGCCGGCCGTGTCCACGATCAGTGCGTCGATACCCGTCTCGGTCGCCTGCTTGACCGCATCGAACACGATGCTGGCCGGATCGCCGCCTTCGGGCCCCTTGACGATATCGACGCCGATCCGTTCGGCCCAGACGCCAAGCTGGCCGATGGCCGCGGCGCGGAAAGTGTCGCCGGCGGCCAGCAGCACGCCGTAATCCTCTTCCTGGAACCAGTGCGCGAGCTTGGCGATGGTGGTCGTCTTGCCGCTGCCGTTAACGCCGATCACCAGGATGACCTGCGGGCGCGGGAAGGCGGTGATCTCCAGCGGCTTGGCGACCGGGCGCAGGATCGCGGCGATCTCCTCGGCCACGGCTTCCTTCAGTTCGCGCTCGGTGATCGAAAGGCCGAAGCGCTTTTCGGCCAGCTTCTCGCGAATGCGGCTGGCGGCGCTGGGGCCGAGGTCGGACAGGATCAGCGCATCCTCGACATCGTCGAGCGTCGCATCGTCGAGCTTGGCGGTGCCGACCACTCCGGTGAGATTGTCGGAGAGGCGTTCGGACGTCTTGCGGAAACCGCCGAACAGGCGGTCGGTCCAGCTGGATTCGCTCATCGAAGGAGGCCTTCCTCGAGCCTGTGGGGAGTGACGGTGAGGATCGTGCCCGGCGACGTGCCTTCGGGAACGGCGACGCGGGCGAAATTGCCCGAATAGCCGGTTCCGTCGGTCTCGCTGAGAACGGAGAGCGGCCGGTCGATCAGCGAAGCGAGCCAGTGCGCGCGCGTGGCGGCGACCTGTTCGCGCATTTCGCCGGCGCGGCGCTTGATGACGGGCTTTTCGATCTGCGGCATGCGCGCCGCCGGTGTGCCCGGGCGCGGCGAATAGGGGAAGATGTGCCCATGCACGATCCCCAGCTCGCGGATGATCGAGAGATTGGCGGCGTGCATGCCTTCATCCTCGGTCGGGAAGCCCGCGATCAGGTCCGCCCCGATGGCGATATCCTGCCGCCGCGCGCGCAGGCGTTCGACGAGCGAGACGGCATCGGCGCGCAGGTGCCGGCGCTTCATCCGCTTGAGGATCAGATCGTGGCCATGCTGCAGCGAGAGATGCAGATGCGGCATCACGCGGGGTTCGGAGGCGAACAGCTCGAACAGTTCCTCGTCGATCTCCACGCCGTCGAGCGAGGACATGCGCAGCCGCCGGAGCGTGGGGAAGCTGTCCAGGATCGCGCGCACCAGCCGGCCGAGCGGCGGCGCATCGGGCAGGTCGTGGCCCCAGCTGGTCACGTCCACGCCGGTCAGCACCACTTCGGGCGCGCCCTGGTCCAGATGGCGTTCCACCTCGCGCAGCACTTGCGGGATCGATAGCGAGCGGCTTTGCCCGCGTCCCTGCGGGATCACGCAGAAAGTGCAGCTATGATCGCAGCCATTCTGCACGGCGATGAAGGCGCGGGTATGCAGCGGCGCCACCGGCTCGGGGCGGGGCGGCACGTTCCATGCTCGCGCGTCGAGCTTTTCGGCATTGGGCACCAGTCCATCCACCTCGGGCATGGCGGAGAGCTGGCTGCGTTCGATATCGGCCGCGCATCCAGTCACCAGCAGCCGGGCATCGGGACGCGCACGGCGGGCGCGGCGGATGGTCTGGCGCGTCTGCCGCACGGCCTCGGACGTGACGGCGCAGCTGTTCACCACCACCACATCGCGCTCATCGGCGAGCAATGCGCGGATGCGCTCGCTCTCCGCGATATTGAGCCGGCAGCCGAGCGAGTGAACTTCGACCGAACCGCTCAAGCGTAATCCCCCCAGTCGAAGGAGCCGCGAAAGCTCTCCGATGCCGGGCCGGTCATGGTGATGCGATTGTCGTCCTCGCCCCAGTCGATATGCAGCGGGCCGCCGGGCAGGTTCACGGTGACGGAGCGATCGACCAGCCCGCGGCGCATGGCGGCAACGGCAGTGGCGCAGGCTCCGGTGCCGCAGGCGCGGGTAAGGCCGGCGCCGCGTTCCCACACGCGCAGGCGGATGGAATCGCGGCTGTCCACGCTCGCGACATTCACATTGATCCGTTCGGGAAACAGCCCGTCATGCTCGATCATCGGGCCGAGGATTTCGAGATCGACCTTCTCGCAATTGGGCACGAAGAATACCGCATGCGGATTGCCGACATTGACGGCGACGGGCTGCTCCAGCTCCTCCCAGCCGACCGGCAGGGCCATCGTGTCCATCGCATAGGCGAGCGGGATCTGCTCCCAGCCGAAGCGTGGCTCGCCCATGTCGACTGCCGCGCCGCCGTGGCTCGGGCGAACCTCGATCGTGCCGCCGGCGGTTTCGATCGTCGCCGGGGAGCCGTGGAGCAGAGCGACCGCGCGCGAGGCATTGCCGCAGGCTTCCACTTCGCCGCCATCGGAATTGAAGATGCGCATGCGGAAATCGGCCGCGCCGCTCGGTTCGAGCAGGATCACCTGGTCGCAGCCGATGCCGGTGCGCCGGTCCGCCAGCGCGCGTGCGAGGGCGGGCGTGACGGGCGGTAGCTGGACCTCGCGCGCATCAAGCACGACGAAGTCGTTTCCCAGCCCGTGCATCTTGGTGAAGGAGGCGCGCATCGGAGCCACCTAGGAGCGGTCGCGCGCGACCGCAATGGCTGCGCGGTCAGACCGCCTTGCGATGCGCGGTTTCTTCGGCCGTATCCGCGCTTTTCGCCTTCGCCGCCAGCTCGCCCTGCACCAGCAGGTGCATCTGCGCGAGCCGTTCGCGCGTGGCGGTGGCGTCTTCCGGTTTGCCGTAGAGGAAACCCTGGCCCTTCAGCTCGCCCATGCCGAGCAGGGCCTTGAGCACGTCGGGGTTTTCGACGCCCTCGGCGGTCACCGGCAGGGCAAGCCCGCGGCCGAGCGAGATGATCGCCTTGACCAGCGAATTGCTGGCGCCTTCCGAAGCCAGTTCGGTGACGAAGCTGCGATCGATCTTGAGCCGGTCGAAGGGCAGCGAGCGCAGATGCGACAGGCTGGAATAGCCGGTGCCGAAATCGTCGAGGCTGATGCGGATGCCCTGGTTCTTGAGGCTGGTGACGGTCGCGCGGACGGTGGCCATGTCCTCGTGCAAGCAGCTCTCGGTGATTTCGATCTCCAGCCGGCCCGGCGGAAAGCCGCTATCGGCCAGCAGCCGCAGGATCTTCTGAGCGAACCATGGATCGCGCAGCTGCACGGGGGAGATATTGACCGACAGCGTCAGCTTCGGGTCCCATTCCCGGGCGTCCACCAGCGCCTGCCCGATCAAGGATTCCGAAAGCTCGGAGATCATGTCGATATCTTCGGCGATCGGGATGAAGGTTTCCGGGCTGACCAGCCCGAATTGCGGCGATTGCCAGCGCGCCAGCATCTCGAAGCCAACCAGCTCGCCGCTGACGAGATCGATTTGCTGCTCGTAATAGGGAATGAACTCGCCGCGGGCGATGCCGCGGCGGATGCCGGTTTCCAGCTCGTTGCGGAAACGCAGCTCGTCTTCCATCGGCGCTTCGAACCACACATAGCGGTTCCGCCCGCGCTTCTTCGCTTGGTACATGGCGATATCGGCGCGGTGGATCAGCGCGTCGCTGTCGAAGGGATGGTCGGCGCCGCTATCGTCGCTGCTGCGGGCGATGCCGATCGAAACCGTCGCTTCGACCCGCAGCTCGCCGTCGAAGACGGGGCGGGAGATCTGCTCGATTAGGTTTTCGGCGCATTGGTCGATACATTCGCTGCGCGGCGCCTCGAAGGACAGGGCGCAGATGAACTCGTCGCCGCCGATTCGCGCGATCACGCTGTTTTCCGGCATAGTCTCGCGCACACGGCGGGCGATCTCCATCAGCACCGCATCGCCCATCTTGTGGCCGTTGAGATCGTTGATCTGCTTGAAATTGTCGAGATCGAGCATCAGCACCGCGACATCGCGATGGTTGGAACGGGCGGAGCGGCACAGCGCGTCGATCGCCGGGCCGCCGCTGCGGCGGTTGAGGCATCCGGTGAGCGGATCGGTTTCCGCCAGCTGCCGGGCGCGCATTTCGGCCTTGCGGCGCTCGGCCACTTCCCGCTGCAGATCGGCGTAGCGGCGCCAGCCGAAGATCAGCAGCGCAATGTTGAGCAGGACGGCATTGGTCAGCAGCGTGTCCGGGGCGGCGCCTGTGCCGATCCACGAACGGACGATCTGCGGCATGACGGTGCCGCCGGTCCCGACGAACAGGATGAGCGCGGCGACCGCGATGCCCAGCGCAACGAGGTCGCGTTCCGCCTTGCCCAGGCTGCGCGGACTGTCGGCGTTCGTGTCGGCGGGCGATGTTGCCAAGGTCGGTCCCCAAAATCCTCCATGCCTTGTGGCGTAGTAAGCTCAAAAATCGGTTAATTGCGCCGCCCGGACCGAAAGGTTAGGGCTCCCCGCGAAAAGGAGGACCGGATGGCAGGACGCTATTGGCTGATGAAATCGGAACCCGCTGCGTTCAGCTGGGACGACCTCGTGCGCGACGGAGAGACCATCTGGGACGGCGTGCGCAATCACCGCGCCTCCAACAATATGCGGGCGATGGAAGTGGGCGAACTGGCCTTCTTCTACCACTCCGTGACCGGCAAGGAGATCGTCGGCATCGCGAAAATCAGCGAAGCGGGGCTGACCGATCCGACCGATCCGGAAGGCAAATGGGCGACCGTGAAGATCCAGCCCGTGCGCGCGCTGGAACGGCCGGTGACGCTGAAGGAAGTAAAGGCCGAACCAACGCTCCAGGAGATGGAACTGGTCCGCCTTTCGCGCCTGTCCGTGGCCGAAGTGCGGCCAGAGGAGTGGGAAAAAATTTGTTCGATGGCAAAGGCTTAGATTCGGAACATCCAGGCATCCCCGTCCGTTGAAAGGGCAAGACGGCAGGCATCCGCCGCCGCCCGACAGACAGGAGTAAGACCATGGGTGAACTGAAAGACAAGGCGAAAGGTATCGCCAATGAAGCCGCCGGCAATGTGAAGCAGCAGTCCGACGATCCGGAAACGCGCGCCGAAGGCCGCGCGCAGGAACGCAAGGGCGAGGCGCAGAATCTCAAGGGCAAGGTCGAAGGCGCGCTGGGCGACAAGGTCTGACGCCGCCGCGATCGAAGTGAAAGGCCGCTCCGCAAGGGGCGGCCTTCGCTTATGCGCTGGCGGCCTTTGCCCGCAGCCCGCTGACCGTGGCGCCGCTGGCGCTGAGCTGCTCGATATCGGTCAGGCAGTGGATCAGGCGGATGCCATAGAGCGATTTCGCCTCGGCCAGGGCGGCGGCGAATTCGGCGGTGATTTCCGCCCGCCAGGCCTTGGCGCCGAAAGCGCGGGCATAGGCGGCGAAATCGGGATTGGCGAGTTCGGTGGAGGCGACGCGCCCGGGATATTCGCGCTCCTGGTGCATGCGGATCGTGCCGTAGGAGCGGTTGTCGATCACGATCACCAGCAGGTTCGCGCCGTACTGGCCGGCGGTGGCCAGTTCCTGCGCGTTCATCAGGAAATCGCCGTCCCCGGCGACGGCCACGACGCAGCGATCCGGATACCGCAAGGCGGCGGCGGTCGCGGCCGGAATGCCATATCCCATCGCGCCTGCGGTGGGCGCCAGCTGCGAGGGAAAACCCTTATATGGCCAGTAACGATGCCACCATCCGGAGAAATTCCCGGCGCCGTTGCAGATGATCGAAGCGGCAGGCAGTTCGCGCCGCGCGGTGGCGAGGCATTCGGCCAGGTCGAGCCGAAAATCGCCGATGCCGGGTGTGGACCATTCGCGCCATTCGCGATTCGCCTGCGCTCCGGCATCGAAGGGAATCGCCTCGCCATCGTCCCACAGAGCGGCGCTTTCGGCGAATTCGCCCATGTCGGCGCAGATAGCGAGATCGGTGCGATAGACGCGGCTGAGCTCTTCCGGGTCCGGGTGGACGTGGATCAGTTGCTGTTCCGGATGGTCGGGGGTCACCAGCGTGTAGCCGTCTGTGGTGGCTTCACCGAGCCGGGCGCCGACCACCAGCAGCAGGTCCGCCGCCTTCACCCGTTCGACCAACGCGGGGTTGGGACCGTAGCCGAGATTGCCGGCATAGACCGGCGAATCCGGCGAGATCGCGTCCTGCCGGCGGAAGGCGGTCGCCACCGGGAGGCCGATCCGTTCCGCGAACTGCGCGAAATAGTCATGCGCTTTCCTGTTCCAGCCCGCGCCGCCGACAATCGCCACGGGAGCCGCGGCATCGCCGATCATCGCCATCATCGCGGCCAGGGCATCGGGGCAGGGCGACTGCGCCGGACGGTGGACATAAGGGCGCGGCACAGCCGTGAGACCGCTTTCATGCAGCATGTCTTCGGGCAGGGCGAGCACGACCGGGCCGGGCCGCCCCGAAATCGCCGTCGCCCAGGCGCGGGCGACATATTCGGGGATGCGCGAAGCATCCTCGATCCGCGCGGCCCATTTGGCGATCGGGCCGAAAAAGGCCGGGAAATCGACCTCCTGGAAACCCTCGCGGTCGCGCATTCCCCGGTCCACATCGCCGACGAACAGCACCATGGGCTGCGAATCCTGGAATGCCACATGCACGCCGATGCTGGCATTGGTGGCGCCGGGGCCGCGCGTGACGAAGCACACGCCGGGCCGCCCGGTCATCGCCCCGTCGGCACAGGCCATATAGGCCGCGCCGCCTTCCTGCCGGCAGGTGACGGTTTCGATCTCCGGCCGGTCGCGCAGCGAATCGAGCACTGGCAGGAAGCTTTCGCCGGGAACGGTGAAGATGCGCTCGCAGCCCTGTTCGGCCAGGCAATCGACGAGCAGGCGGGATGCGGTTCTCTCCATGAGAACGGGAATTAGCGGCCGGCGGGGCATGCGGCAATCGCGCGCATCCTGTCCCGCCTGTGGACAGGCACCGTGGGGAGGCTCGCAAATGGTTAGTATCGGGTTAACCCAAGGCCATGCGCCGCTCACTTGTTCTCACGACTGATTCTGCGAGGCACCCTTTCCGGGCCTCGCTGCCGCCGCATGTGTTCAGCCGGATGGCCGACGATCTGGAGCCGCGCGCACCCTGGCGCGAGCGGCTGGCGCTGAACAGCGAGGACGTGCGCAGCTTCCTGATGACCTATTGCGCCTGCCTGGTCGCGGTCACGACCTTCATCATCTGATCGGCGCTACGCTTTCCGGCCTGGCTGTCAGGCCGTGGCCGGCGCCATCTTCTCCGCGCGATGCAGCATCGCACCGAGCCATGCGGAAACGAGGCACATCGCCGCGCTCAGCAGCAATTGCTCGACGATCGGGATGCCCGCGGCGCTGAGCCCGCCGGCGATCAGCGATCCGGCCACCATCGCCCCTGAATTGACGATATTGTTCGCGGCCACCGTGCGCGCCGCCTCGGCCGGTGCGCATTTGGTCGTGAGGAAGGCATAGAGCGGCACCACGAACATGCCGCCGGCAATGGCGATCAGCAGCAGGGTGAGCAGCACCAGCGGGGCGAGCGGCTGGGTCAGGAATTCGCCGATACCCATCAGCGGGCCCGCGCCCATGCTCGATTCCCATGCCCGGCAGACGAAATAGAAGGCGGCGACGAACACGCCCATGGCGATCACCGATGCCGGGGCGAAACGCGCCGAGACATCGCCTTTCAGCAGCGCGTTGATCGCCACCGATCCGATCGCCACGCCGACCGAGAAGATCACCAGGAACAGGCTCGCCACCTGCTTGCTGGCCAGCAGCACGTTCTTGGCCAGCGGCGGGAACTGGATGAACAGCACTGCGCCGATGGTCCAGAAGAAGCTGATGGCGAGGATGGCGTAGAACACTTCGCGCTGGCGCATCGTCTTGCGCACCAGCTTGACCGAGGATCCGACGGTCCAGAACAGGAAGACGAAGGGCGCCATCAGCATCCGCGCCAGCCCGCCGAAATTGCATACGATGCATTTGAGATTGGCGATCGTCTCGAACTCGCCGGGGTCCTCTTCGGTCAGCGGCGGGGCGGGGGGCACCTGCCGGCTGGTGAAGAAGCCGATCAACGCGGTGACCATCACCAGCCCGGCGGCCACTTCCACGGCGATGAATCCGGCCAGGATCGTGCCCGCGAGGATCGCGATATAGGTGCCAGCCTCCACCAGCCCCGTGCCGGCCAGCACCTCCTGATGGTTTAGGTGCTGGGGCAGGATCGCGTATTTGATCGGCCCGAAAAAGGTCGAATGGATGCCCATGGCGAACAGCGCCAGCAGCATCAGCGGGATCGCCGCGCTGGTGGTCAACAGGCCCTGCCAGGCCATGACCAGCCCGATGGCGCCGATCGTCATGATGAAGATCTCCGCCGTCTTCACCATGCGGATGATCATCGCCTTGTCACGCATGTCGGCCATCTGGCCGGCCAGCGCCGAAAGCAGGAAGAAGGGCAGGATGAACAGGCCGGATGCGATCGCGCTGAACTGCGCCTCCGCCTCGGCCGAGCTGTAAACGCTGTACACCACGAACAGCACCATGGCGTTCTTGTACAGGTTATCGTTGAAGGCGTTCAGCAGCTGGGTGGCAAAAAGCGGCAGGAATCTCCGCTGCTTGAGCAGATAGGTGGAAGTCAGCATGTGCCGCCCGGATCAACCTTTAGACTATCTCGGCCATCGCCTTAGCCGCCTCTCGGTTAAGAACAAGCGTAGAGGCCACTTTTTCCATCCCGCCAGACAGGCTAGGGCGCAAGCCACATGCTGACGCTTCCCAATATCCTCACCCTGTCGCGCATCCTCACCGTGCCGCTGCTGGCCGCCCTGCTGTGGTGGCCGCGCTGGGAATTCGGCTATGGTCTGGCCTTCGTGCTCTACAGCCTGATGGCGATCACCGACTATTTCGACGGGATGCTCGCGCGGTCGAGCGGGGCGGTGAGCAAGCTCGGCATTTTCCTCGATCCGATCGCGGACAAGATCATGGTCGCCGCGGTGATCCTGGTGCTGACGGCCAAGGGTGTGCTGACCGGCCCGCATGTCGGCGATCTGCATGTCATCGCCGGCCTCATCATCCTGATTCGCGAGATTGCCGTGTCGGGCCTGAGGGAGTTCCTAGGCGGGCTGCAGGTTTCCGTCCCGGTCAGCAAGCTGGCCAAGTGGAAGACCGCGTTCCAGCTCGTCGCGCTGGGCGCGCTGATCCTCGGGGAGGCGCTGCCGGCCTTCGTCTGGGTCCATCTGACCGGCCTCGCCAGCCTGTGGGCGGCGGCGATCCTGACGCTGATTACCGGATGGGACTATTTACGGGTCGGCTTGCAGCATATGGATTGAGTCGGGTCGAAACGGATCGCGGGGGCGATTCGGAGCCGAAACCGGGGGGCAGTGGTGAGCGAGCAGGCTTCGCATCCTGACGAGTTTGACCTGATCGAACACCCCGCGCTGTTCCAGCAGGAACTCGAATTCGTGCGCGAGGAGCGGCTCCGCCGCAGCCAGCAGCAATTCGAATATATCAAGATGAGCCTGATCAGCCTGACCGTTTCCATGCTGGTCGGCGTACTCGGGCTGATCGGCCAGAGTGCCGCCAAGGAGACCGCGCTGCTGGCGATGCAGGGCTATGTGCTGCCGATCGCGCTGGTACTCTCAATCATTTCCTTCACGCTGTTCCTGTTCTGGATCGACGATGCGCTGACCATTGCCGGGCTCGACCGCTTCATGCGGCATGTGGAGGAACGCGTCGAAGGGCCGCAAACGATCCTCTATTACGGCTTCCGCGACCACCTGAACCAGTCGCGCGCCTTCAAGCTGAAGCGGTGGATTTTCGACACGGCCATATTGGTGACCTTCTTCAGCCCGCCCGCCTTGTTCGCGATCTTCGTGCTGACCTTCAACCGGGTGCACGTGCCGGACTGGATCTTCGCGATGATCATGGCGGCGATCCTCGCCATCCTGGCGGTGCCGCTGCTGCTCTGGCGGCGCATGGTGCGGTCGCTCTACGGCGGGTGACTTCGCGCCGTTGACCGGCGCCGAACTGTCGAAATGGACGATTGACGGTTGCCCAGCATGCGCTGCGGTGCGACAAGCCTTATTGCGGTGCAGCATCGGGCTGAATCGCGCGCGGGCCGGTTGGGTGGCGCGCGTGGTCCTCTCCAGCGGCCGCTATTCGCGGGGGCAACGCGATGCGCGAGGAAACGGGCAGCCATCTCGCTTATCTCGACGGCTGGCGCGGCATCGCCGTGCTGACGGTTGTCGCCGGGCACTTCCTGCTCGACGAAAATCTGTGGAACCAGACCAGCCGCTTCGGCGTGGAACTGTTCTTCGTGCTTTCCGGCCGGCTGATGGCGGAAATCCTTTTCGTCAGGAAAGCCCCGCTCGGCACATTCGTGCTGCGGCGCTTTTCGCGCATATATCCGGCGCTGCTGGCTTACGTGGTGATCGTCAGCATCGCCGCATTCGGCTCGCGCTTCGAGAACGGTCCGGTTGCGGCCCTGGCAGCCCTTACTTTCACCTTGAACTACGCGATGATCTATACCCACCAGGTCGCGTTGCTGGACCATATCTGGTCGCTATGCGTGGAAGAACATTCCTATATCGTCCTGGCCGGCATCACCTTGTTGACGCGAAGGTTGCGGGTCGCGGCGCTGGGGATCGTCGCGGCGATCGGCGTAGGCGCCTTTACCAACGGTGTAATTCAATCGGACTTATTCGGGCGAGGCTATTTCGAAGTCTTATGGCGGAGCGATGTCGCCGCCGCCGGGATTTTCCTGTCCGGCGCGCTTTGGTTGAAAGTCAGGGGGCGGCGAGTGCCAGCCTGGATTCCGGTGCTTGCCTTCGCCTCAGCGATCCTGGCCCGCGCCATGCCGGGGGCCTTGCTCAGCTTCGGCCTGGCGACAACGCTGCTCGCAATTGCCATAACCACGATCGAATCGGCGCCGGCAATCGTCCTGCGGGCGCTGTCCGATCCGGTCGTCACCCGCATCGGGGTTTGGTCCTACTCGATATATCTCTGGCAGCAGCCGTTTTATAAGCTGAATCGTGATGGCGCCGCGCCGACCTGGCTCCTGTTCTGTTTCGCCGCCGGTTGCGCGCTGGCCAGCTTCTACGCGGTCGAGCGTCCGGCACGGGCATTCCTGAACGCCCATTTCCAGCGATGGGTATTGGCCAGGACGGCTGCGCGATAGGCCGTTTCGGCGGCTGGCCCGATGGCTATCCCGCCCGCAATTCCTTTGCCAGCAGGCGGAATTCCTCCGCGCGGGGGGAGTTCTTGCGCCAGGCGAGCACGATTTCCCGACTGGCGCTGGCCGATTTGAGCGGGCGGGCCACCACGTCGGTGCCGTTCAATATCCCGGCTTCCACGGCCATTTCGGGCAGCATGGTGAGGCCGAGGCCGTTATCGACCATCTGCACCAGCGTGTGCAGCGAGGTGCCGATCATGGTTGCGCTGGCGCGCAGCTCGGGCCGGTTGCAGGCGGCGAGGGCGTGTTCCTTCAGGCAATGCCCGTCTTCCAGCAGCAGCAGCCGCCCCTCGTCTATCATCGCGGGGGGAATGACTTCTGGCGGATCGCGCGGGTCGTCCTTGGGGAAGGCGACGAACAGCCGGTCGTCGCAGATATGCTCGGTCTCCACTTCGCCGGTGGCGAAGGGCAGGGCCAGCAGCACACAATCGGCGCGGCCGTGATGGAGCGATTCGATCGCGTGGTCGCTGGTTTCCTCGCGCAGGAACAGCTTGAGGTTGGGCCGTTCCTTGCGCATCCGGGGCAGCATCCGCGGCAGCAGGAAGGGCGCGATGGTGGGGATCACGCTCATCCGCAATTCGCCCGATAGCGGCTTGCCACTGGCCTGGACGAGATCCGAAAGCTCCTCCGCCTCGCGCAGCAGCCGGTGCGCCTTTTCGACCACCGCATTGCCGAGCGGTGTGAAACGCACCACCCGCCGGCTGCGCTCCACCAGCGTTACGCCGAGCAGTGATTCCAGTTCGCGGATGCCGGCGGAAAGCGTCGATTGCGAAACGAAACAGGCATCCGCCGCGCGGCCGAAATGGCCATGCTCGTGCAGCGCCACAAGATATTGCAGCTGCTTGATCGTGGGGAGGTACGTGCTCACTCCGCTATCTGGGGCTCCGTTGCGGCCGGGGCGATCTCGTCGATATGGGTCATCTTCAACCGCCCGTTCTCGACCGCGAAGGCCAGCTTGCCTTCGACCAGCTCCAGCGCGTCGCGCCCGAACACCTCGAATCGCCAGCCTTCCAACACCGGCAGCTTGCGCACACCGGCGGCCAGCGCCTCCAGCTCGTCGGAACGGGTCAGCAGGCGGGCGGCGACGTCGATCTCGCGGCTGCGGATCTTGAGCAGCAGCTTCAGCAGGTCCGCCACCAGCGCGCCTTCCTTGCCCAGCGGCGCGCCGCGCTTGGGCTTTTCGGGCATTTCCGAATCGGGCAGCGGCCCGGCATCGCGCAGCACGCGCATCAGCCGCTTGCCGATATCGTTTTCGCGCCATGCCTGGCTGAGCCCGCGCACCTTGGCGAGATCTTCCTGCTTCTTGGGCGGATGGCTGGCGAGATCGGCCAGAGTCTCGTCGCGCATGATGCGGCCGCGCGGGATGTTCTTGTCCTGCGCCTCGGTCTCGCGCCAGGCGGCCAGGTCCTTCAGCCGGCCGAGCACGGTGGCATTGCGGCTGGGCGCGCGGATGCGGTGCCAGGCGAGCGAGAGATCGTTGGCGTAGTTCGCCGGATCGGCGAGCTTGTCCATCTCGGCATTGAGCCAGCTGCCGCGCTCGGTCTTGATCAGTTTTTTGAGGATCTTGGGGAAGATCTTGGCGAGATAGGTCACGTCGCCGATCGCATATTCGATCTGCCGCTCGGTCAGCGGGCGGCGGCTCCAATCGGTGAAGCGTGCGCCCTTGTCGATCGTCTTGCCGAGCCAGCTTTCCACAAGATTGGCATAGCCGATCTGTTCGCTCTGGCTGATCGCCATCATCGCGACCTGCGTGTCGAAAATCGGATGCGGGGTCTTGCCGGTAAGGTTGTAGATGATTTCCACGTCCTGCCCGCCGGCATGGAAGATCTTCAGCACATCCTCGTTCTCGGTCAGCAGTTCGAGCAGCGGCGCGAGGTCGATCCCGTCCGCCAGCGGGTCGATCGCCGCGGCCTCTTCCTCATTGCCCACCTGCACAAGGCACAGCAGCGGGTAATAGGTGTTCTCGCGCATGAACTCGGTATCGACGGCGATGAAGTCGGATTTGGCGAGCCTATCGCACAGCTCGGCGAGTTCTTCGGTTGTCGTTATCAGCGGGTGTATTTTCATCTCGACTTTTCTATACGGCGGCGATTGCCATGCGGGCTGCTTGACAAGTGGGCGACCATCCCCTGTTAGCGCCGGCTTCCTAGCGCCATAGACCCGAGAAGTGAAAGAGTCAGCGATGCACGCTTATCGTACCCACAATTGTGCCGCCCTGCGCGCCGAGAATGTCGGCGAAGAGGTCCGCCTGTCGGGCTGGGTGCATCGCAAGCGCGATCATGGCGGCGTGCTGTTCGTCGACCTGCGCGACCATTACGGCCTGACCCAGATCGTGGCGGACGAGGATTCGCCGGCCCTGCCGCTGCTCGATGCGCTGAAGCTGGAAAGCGTCGTCACCATAGACGGCGTGGTGAAGGCGCGCAGCGAGGCGACGGTGAACGCGAACCTGCCGACCGGTGCGATCGAGGTCTTCGCCCGCGGCGTGACCGTGCAGAGCAAGGCCGAGGAATTGCCGCTGCCGGTGGCGGGCGAGCAGGACTATCCCGAGGATATCCGCCTCAAATATCGCTTCGTGGACCTGCGGCGCGAAACCATGCACCGCAATATCATGCTCCGCAGCCAGGTGATTTCCAGCCTGCGCCGCCGGATGCAGGACCAGGGCTTCACCGAATTCCAGACGCCGATCCTCGGCGCATCCAGCCCCGAAGGCGCGCGCGACTATCTCGTGCCCAGCCGCCTGCATCCGGGCACGTTCTACGCGCTGCCGCAGGCGCCGCAGATGTTCAAGCAGCTGCTGATGGTCGCCGGCTTCGACCGTTATTTCCAGATCGCGCCCTGTTTCCGCGACGAGGATTTGCGCGCCGACCGCTCGCCGGAATTCTACCAGCTCGATTTCGAGATGAGCTTCGTCACGCAGGAAGACGTGTTCCAGGCGATCGAGCCGGTGCTGGCGGGCGTGTTCGAGGAATTCTCCGGCGGCAAGAGCGTGACCCCGGCGGGCGAGTTCCCGCGCATCCCCTACAAGGAATCGATGCTCAAATACGGCTCCGACAAGCCGGACCTGCGCAATCCGCTGATCATCTCCGACGTTTCCGCCCATTTCGAGACGAGCGGCTTCGGCCTGTTCGAGAAGATCGTAGGCGGCGGCGGCGTGGTCCGCGCGATTCCCGCGCCGGGCACGAACGAGAAGAGCCGCAAGTTCTTCGACGACATGAATGACTGGGCGCGGCGCGAAGGCTTTGCCGGGCTCGGCTATGTCACCCGCAAGGGCGGCGAATTCGGCGGACCGATCGCCAAGAATCACGGCCCCGAGAACATGCAGAAGATCTACGACGAGCTCGGCCTCGGCAAGAATGACGGGCTGTTCTTCGCTGCTGGCAAGGAAAAGGACGCCGCCAAGCTGGCCGGCGCCGCGCGCACCCGCGTGGGCGAGGAACTGGAGCTGATCGAGCAGGGCTGCTTCAGGTTCTGCTGGATCGTGGACTTCCCGATGTTCGAATATGACGAGGAAGAGAAGAAGGTCGATTTCAGCCACAACCCCTTCTCCATGCCGCAGGGCGAGATGGAGGCGCTGGAAACGCAGGACCCGCTCGATATCCTCGCTTGGCAGTATGACATCGTCTGCAACGGCTACGAGCTGAGCAGCGGTGCGATCCGGAACCACCGGCCGGACATCATGTACAAGGCTTTCGAACTGGCCGGCTATTCGCAGGCCGATGTGGACGAGAACTTCTCCGGCATGATCGAGGCTTTCAAGCTCGGCGCGCCGCCGCATGGCGGCTCTGCGCCGGGTATCGACCGCATCGTGATGCTGCTGGCCGACGAGCCGAATATCCGCGAAGTCATCGCCTTCCCGATGAACCAGCGCGCGCAGGACCTGATGATGGGCGCTCCGAACACGGTGAGCGCCCGGCAGCTGCGCGAACTGCATATCCGGCTGGCCGAGCCGCCCAAGGCCAATGGAGGCGACAAGGCGCGCGTGGATATGGCGGGGCAGCCCTGACCCGAACGGAACGGGGAACGCATGGCGAGAGTTGTTACAGCGGGAAGGCCATGCCCCTTGCCAGCCAGCACGGCGCGCATTACGGCAAAACCAATTTTCAATCTGCCAGAATTTCGAGAGGGCAAAAAATGAGCGATACCGCCGACCGCGTGAAGAAGATCGTCGTCGAACATCTCGGCGTCGAGGAAGACAAGGTCACGCCGGACGCCAGCTTCATTGACGACCTCGGGGCCGACAGCCTCGACATCGTCGAACTGGTCATGGCCTTCGAGGAAGAATTCGGCGTCGAGATTCCCGACGACGCGGCCGAGAAGATCAATACGGTCGGCGACGCCAACAAGTATATCGAAGAGCACAAGGGCTAAGCCCGGCTCAGCCCCGCCGCGAAGGTCCCGCCGGACGCGGACGGGGATGAAAGGCTCAGCCGGAACCGGCTGGGCCTTTCGTGATTTTGGAGAGTGAATATGCGTCGTGTGGTGGTAACCGGACTGGGCCTCGTCACCCCGCTGGGGGCTGATGTCGAGACGAGCTGGGCGAATATACTCGCTTCGAAGAGCGGTGCGGGCAGCATTACCCGCTTCGATGCGTCCGATCAGAAATGCACCATTGCCTGCGAAGTGAAGGGCAAGGACCACGAATGGGGCTTCGATCCCGACAAGCGCGTGGATTCGAAGATCCAGCGGCAGGTCGATCCCTTCATCGTCTATGGCATCGATGCCGCCGGGCAGGCGCTCGAGGATGCCGGGCTGACCGATATGGACGAGGCGCTGAAGCGCCGCACCGGCTGTTCGATCGGATCGGGCATTGGCGGCCTGCCGGGGATCGAGAAGGAATCGATCGTCCTGCACGAACGCGGCCCGGGTCGCGTCTCGCCGCACTTCGTCCACGGCCGGCTGATCAACCTGATCAGCGGGCAGGTCTCGATCAAATACGGGCTGATGGGGCCGAACCACGCCGTCGTCACCGCCTGCTCCACGGGCGCGCATTCGATCGGCGATGCGGCGCGGATGATCAAGGACGACGATGCCGACATCATGCTGGCGGGCGGATCGGAAAGTACGATCAACCCGCTGGGCGTGGCCGGTTTCGCCCAGGCGCGCGCGCTCAACACCAGTTTCAACGACCGCCCGCAGCAGGCCAGCCGCCCCTATGACAAGGGCCGCGAAGGCTTCGTGATGGGCGAGGGCGCCGGCGTCGTCGTGCTCGAGGAATATGAGCACGCCAAGGCGCGCGGGGCGAAGATCTATGCCGAAGTGGTCGGCTATGGCCTGTCGGGCGATGCCTATCACGTGACCGCGCCGCATCCCGAAGGGCTGGGCGCTTTCCTCGCGATGGAAATGGCGCTGCGCAAGGCGGGGATGACGCCGACCGATATCGACTACATCAATGCCCACGGCACCTCGACCATGGCCGACACGATCGAGCTGGGCGCGGTGAAGCGGCTGATGGGGGACGATCTTTCCGGCGCTTCCATGAGCTCGACCAAATCCGCTATCGGGCACCTGCTCGGCGGCGCGGGCGCGGTGGAGAGCATCTTCTGCATCCTCGCCATGCGCGATCAGATCGTGCCGCCCACGCTCAATCTCGACGATCCGGACGAGGGGACCGAGGGCGTCGATCTCGTGCCGCATGTCGCCCGCAAGCGCGAGGTTCGCGCCGTGCTCAACAACAGTTTCGGCTTCGGCGGCACCAATGCCAGCCTGGTGATGAAACAGGTCGACTGACATGGTCAGGCGCGGCTGCCTGTTCGTGGTCGCGCTGCTCGCCGCAGCCTTGCTGGCGCTTGCCTGGTTCGGCTGGAGCTGGTGGGGCACTTCGGATGTCGAGGAGGACACGAGCTTCATCGTGCCTTCGGGATCGAGCCTGACGGCGATCGCCGGCAAGCTGGAGGATGAAGGGCTGATCGCCTCCTCCAAAGGCTTCCTGCTGCGCGCGAAGCTGCTCGGAAGTTCCGATCCGGTGAAGGCCGGCGAATTCCTGCTGCCGGCCGGCGCCAGCCCCGCCACCATTCTCGATACCTTCCAGCATGGCGAGGTGATCCGCCGCTATGTGACGATCCCCGAAGGCATGCCCTCGGTGATGGTGCGCGAACGGCTGATGGCGGAACCCCTGCTGACCGGCGAAGTGAAGGTTCCGGCGGAAGGCTCCGTCCTGCCCGAGAGCTACGATTTCGAACGCGGCGAGGCCCGCAGCGCCGTCCTCGCGCGAATGCAGGCGGCGATGAAGGAAACGCTGGCGGAACTCTGGAAGAAGCGCGCCCCGGACATCGCCGTGAAGACGCCGGAGGAAGCGGTGATCCTGGCCTCGATCGTCGAAAAGGAAACCGGCATCCCGAAGGAGCGGCGCATGGTCGCCGGCCTTTATTCCAACCGGCTCAAGCAGGGCATGATGCTGCAGGCCGATCCGACGATCATCTATCCGATCACGCGCGGCAAGCCGCTCGGGCGCCGCATCCGCCAGTCGGAAATCGCCGCGGTCAACAATTACAACACTTATGCGATGGTGGGCCTGCCCAAGGGCCCGATCACCAATCCCGGCCGCGCCTCGATCGAAGCCGTGCTCAACCCGGCCGAGACCCGGGCGCTCTACATGGTGGCCGACGGATCGGGCGGGCATGTTTTCTCGGAGACGCTCGAAGAGCATAATCGCAATGTCGAGAAGTGGTTTGCCCTGCGCCGGCAACGCGGCGAGATGTAGCAATTGCACCGTGCTTGCAGCCCCGGTGCAAAGCTTGCGTATTGGCGGTTGACCGGGGGGCGGGCCCGCCCTAAATGCGCCGCCTTGCCGGCGCTTTCGCGCTGCGGCATTCCCTTCGTGGAAGCCCTTTGGGGCGGAGTAGCTCAGGTGGTTAGAGCAGCGGAATCATAATCCGCGTGTCGGGGGTTCGAGTCCCTCCTCCGCTACCATTTCCCAGCAAATTCGGCCATTTGGGGGCTTAGAGGCCTGCGTCCTCGATGCCGTCGAGACGCCGCGCAATGGCCAGAAACAGGCGGATCAGCAGCGGCACCAGCACGATCGACAGCACCACCTTGGCCACGGCCTGTCCGGCTATCAGCTCCGCGATCGGGCGGACGCCGTAAAAGGACACGGTGATGAACACCAGCGTATCGACCACCTGGCTGATAAGCGAGGCGATCGCGCCGCGCAGGGCGACGAAGCGCGTGCCGATCGTCGCCAGCTTGTCGAACAGATAGACGTTCAGCGTCATGGATACGCCATAGGCGAGGATGCCCGCCGCCATCAGCCGCCAGCTCTGGCCGAGCACGATCGGGAAGGCCGCCTTGGCCGGTTCGTACATGTCGGGATCGGTCGGCAGCTGGATTACCGTGAAAGTCAGCAGGATGGCCATGACCAGCGGGATGAAGCCGAACCGCACCAGCATATCCGCCACGGGCTTTCCGTAATGCGCCGAAACGCTGCTGGAAATCGCCACCAGCAGGAGGAACGGGAAGATCCCGGCTTCGACCGCCAGTGGCCCAAGCGCCACCTGCTTGGCGCCGAGCACACCGGCGATGCAGACCATGCCGCCATAAAAGGTAGCGAAAACGAACAGGGCTTTGGGGAGTTTGGCGGCAAGTGGCTGGGGGGTACCGGACATGGATCGATGCGGCTTTCGGCTGTTGGGAGAAGGGGAGTGTGACAATCTCAAGAACCCTGCTTGAGCGCAGACGGCTTTTGCTTCAATAACCCAGTCTCCTTAACACCCGGGACTTTCCCCATTTTCCTGCAGCCATGCCCCAAGCCCTGACCAGCCTGCTCGGCATCGCCGCGATCATTGCCATCGCGGTTCTCCTTTCGACAGACCGTCGAAACATCCGCCCACGCGTGGTGCTGGCGGCGTTCGCGCTGCAGGCTGGCATGGCGCTGCTCGTCCTCCGCGTGCCGTGGGGCAGGGCGGCGATCCGCGGATTGTCGAACGGGGTTTCGGCGCTGCTGTCCTACGCGAATGACGGCACGGAATTCCTGTTCGGATCGGCCGAAAGCAACCCGCTATCCGGCACTTTCGTGATTTCCGCGCTACCGGTGATCATCTTCTTCGCCTCGCTCGTGTCGATCTTCTATTATCTCGGCATCATGCAGCGCGTGGTACGCTGGCTGGGTGGTGCGATCGGCTGGCTGACCGGGATCAGCCGGGTCGAATCCCTAGGGGCGGCGGCCAATATCTTCGTCGGCCAGTCGGAAAGCCCGCTGGTCGTGCGGCCCTATCTCGCCGCTCTCAAGCCCTCGCAGCTCTTCACGCTGATGGCCGTGGGCATGGCCGGTGTCGCGGGCACGATCCTCGCCGCCTATGCCGGGGTGCTGGGTCCCGAATACCTGCCTTACCTGCTGGCCGCGACCTTCATGTCCGCGCCCGGGGGCATCTTGATGGCCAAGCTGATCATGCCCGATACGCCAGGCCAATATGTTGACGAGAACGGCGAGATCATCCTGCCGCGTTCGCGCATCAGCGCCGAAGGGCCCGCTGCCCTGACCGAAGGCGAGAAGCCGCATGAGGTGGAAGTCGCCGAGACCTTCGAGGACGGGCGCGTTCCGGCGAATATCATCGAGGCGGCCGCGCAGGGCGCACAGACCGGCGTGAAGCTGGCCGTGGCCGTCGGCGCGATGCTGCTGGCCTTCGTCGCGCTGGTCGCGCTCGCCAACGGGCTGCTCGGTGTGGTCGGCAGTTGGGTCGGCTATCCGGACCTGTCCTTCCAGCAGATCCTCGGCTGGATCTTCTCCCCGATCATGTATCTGATCGGCATTCCCTGGGACGAGGCGGGCCGCGCCGGCGGATTGTTCGGCACCAAGGTGGTACTGAACGAATTCGTGGCCTTCATCGATCTGAACGGGATGGATGCCAGCATGCTGAACGACCGCTCGCGCGCGATCGTCACCTTCTCGCTATGCGGCTTCGCCAATTTCAGCTCGATCGCCATCCAGATGGCGGTGACCGGCGGGCTCGCACCCAACCAGCGCCCGGTAATCGCCAAGCTTGGGCTGCGGGCGCTGGCGGCCGGCTCGCTCGCCAATCTTATGAGCGCGGCTCTGGCGGGCTTGTTCCTGCAGATGTAAACGGGCCTGCATGACCGAAGTCGCATCCGTATCGCTCACCCGCCCGCTCACCGAATTTTCGGATGAGCTCGGCCAGTCCTTCACCGAATATGGTTTCGCCATCGTGCGCGACCACGCGATCGCGCCCGAGCTGATCGAGCGCGCCTGGGACCTCTCAAAGCAGTTCTTCGCGCTGCCGGAGGAGGTGAAGCGGCGCTATCACCTGGCCGGCAAGGGCGGTGCGCGCGGCTATACGCCCTTCGGCACGGAGAGGGCCAAGGACGCGCAGATCAACGATCTCAAGGAATTCTGGCATGTCGGGCGCAGCTTGCCGCCGGGCGATCCGCTGGAAGAATTCATGCCGCCCAATGTCTGGCCGGACGAGATCGAGGGCTTCAAGGAAACTTTCGAGGAACTGTTCCTCGCTTTCGAGACCACCGGCCGCCGCATCCTTGCGGCCATCGCGCTGCATCTCGACCTGCCGGAGAACTTTTTCGACCCTACGGTGGAGAACGGCAATTCCGTGATGCGCCTGCTGCATTACCCGCCAGTGTCGGAAAGCGCGGATGGCGCGATCCGCGCCGCCGCGCATGAGGACATAAATACGATCACATTGCTGCTCGGCGCCGAGGAATCAGGCCTGCAATTGCTGTCGCGCGAAGGCAAATGGCTGCCCGTCGCGCCGCCCGAAGGCGCGCTGGCGGTGAATATCGGCGATATGCTTCAACGGCTGACCAATGGCGTGATGCGTTCCACCACGCACCGCGTGGTCAACCCGGTCGGCCCGGCCGCGCGCCGGGCGCGCTATTCCATGCCGTTCTTCCTCCACTTCCGCCCCGATTTCGAGATCAAGGCGCTTGCCCAATGCGTCGAAGAGGGCCGCGAAGGCGAAGTGGAGCCCCCGATCAGCGCGCATGACTACCTGATGCAGCGGCTGCGCGAGATAAACCTCGTGTGAGGACAGAAGGGACGGCTTCCGGCCCGTCCTGCCGCAGTGCAAAAACTTCTCCGGCGATGTTGCAGCGCGGCAACATCGGGCAAAATATCTTTATATTTCAATATCTAATGGAGGCAAAAACCACTAGTCGGAGAGGCTGGTACCACCTGTAACCGTTTTGTCATCAACATGACACGGTTGTGTCTCCCTCGGCCCATAACGCAAGCCGCGCTTCAGGGAATCAGACGAGGGAATACACCCATGAAATTCAAATATCTTCTGGCGGCCAGTGCGATGGGGCTCTCGGCCGCAGTCGTGATGCCGGCGCCCGCTGCGGCACAGCAGATTACTTCCGGCATCGAAGGTAAGGTTACCGACGAGTCGGGCATGTCGATCGCCGGCGCGACGGTGAAGGTCACCGACACGCGTACCGGCAATACCCGCACCATCACGACCGGCCAGGGCGGCGGCTTTGTTGCGCCCAACCTCGTCACCGGGGGCCCTTACACTGTCAGCGTCAGCGCCGGCGGCTTCGAAGGTCAGACGATTTCCGGCATCAACATCACCACGCAGGGCAACACCACCCTGACATTCTCCCTGTCCAGCGGCGGCGGCGAGATTGTGGTGAGCGCTGCGCGCGTGCAGCTGAGCCAGCTCGCGGTTGGTCCGGGCCAGGCCTTCACTCAGGAAATTATCGAGAACGCGCCCAGTTTCGGCCGCGACGTGCGTGACATCATCCGCATCGATCCGCGCGTGAGCCTCGACCGCGAGGATACCACTTCCGGTGGCGACGGGCAGGACCACATTTCCTGCCTCGGCGGCAATAACCGCACCAACGCCTTCACAGTGGACGGCATCAGTCAGGGCGACATTTACGGCCTGAACGGCACGGGCTTCGCCTCGCGCAGCTCCACTCCGATCCCTTACGACGCAGTTCGCGAAGTGCAGGTTCAGTTCGCGCCGTTCGACGTTGAATACGACCAGTTCACGGGCTGCGCGATCAACGTGATCACGAAGTCGGGCAGCAACGAATATCACGGCAGCGCCTTCTTCGAATATTCCGACAACGGGATGCGCGGCGACACGGTCGAAGGTCAGGATGTGGCTCCGGTCGAATCCGAGAAGCATTGGGGCGTCTCGCTCGGCGGGCCGATCATCAAGGATCGCATCTTCCTGTTCGGCGCCTATTCGCACCAGGAAACCGGTCTTGCTTACGACAACGGTCCGGTCGGCGCGGGCTATCCGAACGATTCGGGCGGCGTGACCCTCGACCAGTTCAACACGGTTTCGCAGATTCTGGCCGATCAGTACGGCATCGACACCGGCCCGCTGGTGACCAATCTGCCCTATGAGAACGATCGCTACTTCGTTCGCGGTGACATCAACATCACCGACAATCAGCGTCTCGAACTGACTTACCAGCATCTCGACGAGAAGACGGTCAAGGAAGACGACTACTTCAGCAGCGGCAACGGCTCGACCGTTACCGGTCTCAACAACTTCTACAATAGCGGCACCAAGTCGGACTATTTCTCCGGTCGCCTCTATTCCAACTGGACCGACAACTTCTCGACCGAGATCCGCTATTCGCACTCCAAGGTCACCGATCTTCAGGATCCGGTCGGCGGCGGCGAGGCGCAGACGGGCAATCCGATCCCGCGCATCATCGTTGGGGTCGAAGATGGCAGCGATTATGGTGCCGTCGAAGCCGGGCCGGGCCAGTATCGCGCGGCCAATGATCTGCGTACCTGGATCGACCAGGGCAGCTTCATCGCCAAGTACAATATGGGCGATCACAACTTCAAGATCGGCGGCGATTTCAACCGCGTGAAGCTGTTCAACCTGTTCGTGCCTAACGCGACCGGCACGCTGGTCTTCAACTCGATCGACGACCTGCGCAACGGCATCCTGGCGGATGGCGACGAGACGACCGGTTACGCATCCAGCATCAACGATGGCTCCTCCGCCGGTGCGTGGGGCAACTATTCGGCCACGGGCGACGTGAACGACGCGGCCGCGGACTTCGTTCGCACCGTCTACTCGGTCTTCGCCCAGGACGACTGGCAGATGGACGACCAGTTGAGCGCCACCCTCGGCGTTCGCATGAACTGGATGAAGGGCGATCACCCGACCGCCAATCCGCTGTTCGAGGATCGTTACGGCTTCGCCAACGATACCGGCTTCGACGCTTTCGGCCCGATCTTCCTGCCGCGTCTTGCGATGACGTATGACATGGACGATTTCGGCGCCTTCGGCCGGCCGCAACTGCGTGGCGGTTTCGGCATGTTCACGGGTGGCGATCCGCTAGTCTGGTTCGGCAACGCGTTCCAGAACAACGGCATCACCTATGGGCAGGGCACGACCAACGATCCGGGTTGTCCCGCCGGGCCGATCAATGTTCTGTCGGGTGGTTCGTTCAGCGGCGTGCCGAGCTGTATCGCCGCAGGCGGCCAGGCACAGGCGGCAGCCGGCCTGGCCGATACCCAGTCGATCGATCCGAATATCCGCTGGGCCAAGGTGATGCGCGCCAATCTCGGCTTCGAATCCGATCTCGACTTCACCGAGACCGGCTTCCTCAGCGGTTGGCATGTCAATCTCGACTACATCTACAGCCACTATATCGATCCGTTCAACGTGGTCGATCTGTCGCAGACCCCGAACATCACCAAGGGTATCGACGGCTACACGGTTGACGGTCGTCCGATTTATGCGGCGATCGATCCGACCGATCCCGATGCTGCGGGCTGCGGCGCGCAGCTGACCAGTGCCTCGCCGGTGGTGTGGGACAATGTGACGGCGCCCTGCTTCAACCGCATTGGCCGTGACGACGAGATCATGCTGACCAATTCGGACGGCTATGACACGCAGGTCGCTTCGATCTTCCTGTCCAAGCAGTTCGACCGCGGTATCTTTACCGAGGGCGGTTCGGTGTTCCTCTCGCTGGGCTACGCCTATACCGACGCGAATGACCGGCGCACGCTGGGCAGCTCGCAGGCGACTTCCAACTATGACGGTGTGGCGGCCTTCGATCGCCAGAACGTCGCGGAAGCGCGGTCGCTCTATGCAAGCAAGAACAACATCACGCTGTCCGCCAGCTTCGCCGAGGAATTCCTCAGCGACTTGAAGACCCGCCTGAACATGACGTTCGTGGCGCGTTCGGGCCGGCCTTACAGCCTGACCTTCGCTTACACGAGCGGGGTGTTCAACGACTCGTCTTCGGGTACGGATAACTCGCTGATCTACGTGCCCGCCGGGCTCGATGATGCGAATATCTCGCCGGATTCCAATCCGGATGCCGTGGCGGCCCTCTACAACTTCACGCAGAGCATGAAGTGCGCGAAGGGCTATGCTGGCATGACGATTGCCCGCAACAGCTGCACCAACGATTGGTATTTCGACCTTGACCTGTCGCTGTCGCAGGAAATCCCGGGGCCGATGAGCGCGCTCGGCTTCAAGGACGACAAGCTCAAGCTGTTCGCTTCGATGGATAACTTTCTGAACTTCCTCGATAGCGATTGGAACGTCCAGCATCGCCGTAACTACAACGGCTTCCAGACGCTCAACATCTCGGGCGGGGTCGACGGCCAGGGCCGGTATATCCTCGACTACGACCGTGGCACGACGTCGCCGCAGGAAACGTTTGACGATGATCAGTTCGTCAACACTTCCTCGTCGGTCTGGCGCCTGAAGATCGGCATCAGCTACGATTTCTGATCGTCGGCTGAGACTGAAGAAATGGGAACGGCGGCGCTTGCGGGCGCCGCCGTTTCCGTTTGTAACGTATAGCCGTGCGGCATTTTGGTTCTCGGCCCGGAGGAATGACGATCGTGCAACTGGCGATGAAATCGGTTCGCAATGGCCTGGCCGCATTCCTTGCTGTGCTGGCTCTCTCGGCTTGCGCGAGTTTGCCCGAGAAGCAGGCCGCAGCGCCGGGGCCGATTTCGCTCCAGATCCTCGCGCTCAACGACTTCCACGGCAATCTCGAACCGCCCGGCGAAGTCGCCTATTCCGATGGCGGCGAGGCGAAACGCGCGCCGCTGGGCGGCGTGGCGCGGATCGGTGCGACGCTTTCCGGTCTGCGCGAAGGGCACGCCAATACTATCACCGTCGCTGCCGGGGACATGATCAGCGCCAGTCCACTTGTTTCGGCGCATTTCCTCGATGAGCCGGCGATCGAAGCCCTCAACACGATCGGCCTCGACATCACTTCGGTCGGCAATCACGAATTCGACCGCGGCATCGCCGAGTTGCGGCGGATGCAGGATGGCGGATGCGGCAAGAACACCTCACGCGAACCTTGCGCGCTTGAACCTTTTCCCGGCGCGCAATTCACCTATCTGGCCGGCAACACGGTGGATGACGAGGGCAACACCGTCTTTCCCGGCACTGCGATCCGCCAGATCGGCCCGGTCCGGATCGGGTTCATCGGCATGACGCTGAAGGATACTGCCTCGCTCGTCTCGCCGGCGGCGACGCGCGGCTGGCATTTCCTGGACGAAGCGCCGACCGCCAATGCGCTGGCTGCCCGCCTGCGCGAACAGGGCGCGGACGCGGTGGTGCTGCTGATCCACCAAGGTGGTTGGGTAGATCCGACATTCAACACGGATGATTGCCCGGGCCTGACCGGGGATATTCTCCCCGTGCTCGATGGGCTCGATCCCTCGATCCTCTTGGTCATCTCCGGTCACACGCATAATGCCTATGTCTGCAAGCTGGCCTCGACGGACGGATCGCAGCGTTTGCTGACCAGCGCTGGCCGCTACGGCTATTTCGTTACCGATATCGAATTGCAGCTCGATCCGGGCGGAAAGCGGATCGTGGGAATGGATGCGCGCAACGTGCCGGTCCTGCCGGAAAACGGCGAGCGGGCCGACACCGAAGCCATCGTGCGGCGCTATGTCGCTGCGGCAAAGCCGGTAGCGGAGCGCGTGATCGGCCACCTCGCCATGCGCGGGGAGGACGACGATTGCATCGAACTCTGGACGGAGGATCTGGTCGCGGATTCCCAACTCGCCGCCACTGCCGATCCCGAATATGGCGGCGCGCAGATTTCCTTCATCAATTCGGGAGGCGTGCGTGCGCAGCTGGTGCCGGGTGAGGGCGGCGCGGTTACTTACGGGCAGATATTCCCCATGCTGCCATTTGGAAGTTCGCTTGAAGTGCTCGACATGTCGGGCGCCCAGATCAAGCAGGTGCTTGAACAGCAATTCTGCGGCGAGGATACGGTGAAGGTCTGTTTCTCCACGCTCGCGCCTTCGGCCGGATTCACCTATTCCTACGATCTGTCCCGGTCGCGCGGTGAGCGGATCGTGTCGATGCGGCTTGGCGGCGAACCGATCGTTGCGGAGCGGCGCTATCGCGTCACCGTGAACAATTTCCTTGCCAATGGCGGCGATGGTTTCGCTGCTTTCAACGAGGGGATGGTTGTTGCCGAAGCCGGGCTCGATCTGGATGCGCTCGAAGAATATATCGCGCGCGGGATCGATGCGCCGGCTTGCGGAAGGGTTCGCACAGCCGCCGCGCAATAGATGCAAATCGGTCACGGTTTTATCGCTTCGTCCCGTGTGGGACGCGCCGCGCCGCAAGAAACCCTTGCCGCACACGGTGTTATGCGTTTAGTTGCAGCAAATTAGTGAAGTGGTGGAGAACAAGATGCGTAAGTATATTCTCGGATCGGCGGTCGCGGCACTCGTCGCTGGCACCAGCGCGGCCCAGGCCGCACCTGTCTCCGCTCCCGTCGCGGACAGCCGTAGCTCGTCGCCGGTTGACGATTCCGAACAGCTCGGCGCGCCGATCCTGATCGCGCTGCTGGCTGCCGGTGCGCTGGCAGTGGTTCTGGTCGGTATCAACGACGACAATAACGACGAAGATCTTCCGACCAGCCCGTAACAGGCTGATCCGGCACCCTTGACGGGGTAACCGAATTCGAAGGCCGCCGGAGCGATCCGGCGGCCTTTTTCGTTCAGTACCTGAAGGCCGATCGATTGCGCCATACGCGCAATTCCGCGGAGATTGGCGCACCAACGACCCGCATCACCGATTGACCCTCGCCCGGTGATAGGTAAGGCCTGTAGTAATGGACGGGCAGATCACACTCGAAGCTCCGCCGGCACTGGAGGAGCTGCTGGGCGAGGGCGCTCTCTCGCTGTTCCTGGATTTCGACGGTACGCTGGTAGAGATTGCCGAGGGGCCCGAGGCGATCTCGGTCCCGGCCGATCTTGGCGAGCGGCTGTGCCGTTTCGGCGATCGGCTCGATGGACGGCTGGCCCTGGTCAGCGGCAGGGCTATCCCCAATCTGGAAAGCCATCTGGGCCTGCTTCCGTTGGCGCGCGCGGGTTCGCACGGCATCGCCAGGCTGATGCCCGACGGTTCGCCCTTGGGCGTCGAGCCGGAAGCACTGCCAGCCGAGGCGCTGGCGCTGCTCGATGCCTTCACCCGCGAAAGCGGCCTCATGCTCGAAACCAAGCCGCATGGCGCGGCGCTGCATTTTCGGGCGGCGCCGGAACTGGAGACCGCCGGGCTGCAATTTGCCCAGGAGATCGCCGCCACGCATGGCCTGCAGGTCAAGCGCGGGAAGTTCGTGATCGAACTCGTCCGCCCCGGCGCAGACAAGGGCGGTGCGGTGCAGGCATTCATGGAAGTGCCGCCTTTCGCCGGTTCGCGGCCAGTCTTTATCGGCGATGACATCACCGATGAGGATGGTTTCGCGGCCGCCGGCGAGCTTGGCGGTTTCGGCATATTGGTTGGCGATCGCGCGCCCAGCGGCGCGCAATACCGGCTGCGGGGAGTGACTGACGTATATGAATGGCTCGGCCTGTGAGTGACGGTGAACCCAATCTCGAACTCTGGCCGATTGGCAATTGCCAGGTTTCCGGCCTGATCGACAACCGCGCAGCCCTCGTCTGGGGCTGTGTTCCGCGCGTGGATGGCGATCCGGTGTTCTGTTCGCTGCTCAATGGAGACAGCGCCAATGTCGGCGTCTGGCGGTTCGAGTTGGAGGGGCAGGTTTCGGCCACCCAGAGCTATGACCGCAATACGCCGATCCTGATCACCCGGCTGGAGGCGGAAGATGGCAGCGTGGTGGAAATCTCCGATTTCTGCCCGCGCTTCGAACGGTCCGGCCGGATGTACCGCCCGGTCGCCTGGGCGCGCATCGTGCGGCCGATCGCCGGCGCTCCGCGGCTCAAGGTCACGCTGAAGCCGATGCGCGACTATGGCGCGCGAGTGGCGGAAACCACCAACGGCACCAACCACATCCGCTATCTCGTCGGCCCGCAGGCATTGCGCCTCTCCACCGATGCGCCGGTGGGCTATGTGCTCGATCAGCGCACCTACAGGGTCGAGAGCGACCAGCATTTCTTCCTCGGCCCGGATGAGCCCTTCGGCGGCAATATCCGCTCCGAAGTGCGGACGATGGAAGCGCAGACGCGCAAATACTGGCAGCTCTGGGTGCGCGGGCTGGCGACGCCGCTGGAATGGCAGGACGAGGTGATCCGCTGCGCGATCACGCTCAAGCTTTGCCAGCATGAGGAAACCGGCGCGATCGTCGCCGCGCTGACCACCTCGATCCCCGAAGCGCCCAATACCGAGCGCAATTGGGACTATCGCTACTGCTGGATCCGCGATTCCTATTACACGGTGCAAGCGCTCAACCGGCTCGGCGCGCTCGACGTGCTGGAGAAGTATCTCGCCTATCTGCGCAATATCGTGGATGATGCGAAAGGCGGGCAGATCCAGCCGCTCTATTCGGTCATGGGCGTCGCCGAACTCGACGAGACGACCGCGCCGTTCCTTTCCGGCTATCGCGGTATGGGGCCCGTGCGCCGGGGCAATGCCGCCTATATGCAGGTGCAGCATGATTGCTACGGCCAGATCGTGCTGCCCACGACGCAGGCCTTTTTCGATAAGCGGCTGCTGCGCATGGCGACAGACCGCGATTTCGCCAGCCTCGAACAGGTCGGCGAAATGGCCTGGAAGATGCACGACCAGCCCGATGCCGGCTTGTGGGAGTTCCGCACGCGGCAGGAGGTCCACACCTATTCGGCGGTGATGAGCTGGGCGGCATGCGACCGGCTGGCCAATGTCGCGGCCTATCTCGGCAAGGAAGACCGCGCGGCGCTGTGGCGGGAGCGGGCGGATGCCGTTCATCGCAAGATCGAGCAGGAAGCCTGGGTCGAGAATGGCGAGGGTGGGCATTTCGGCGCCTCCTTCGAAAGCGACTATCTCGATGCCAGCCTGCTGCAGATGGTCGAACTGCGCTTCCTCCAGCCCGATGACGAGCGCTTCCTCAACACGTTCCGGATGGTGGAGCGAGACCTGCGCCGGGGCGAGCACATGCTGCGCTATGCGGCGGAGGACGATTTCGGCCTGCCGGAAACGGCCTTCAATATCTGCACCTTCTGGCTGATCGACGCGCTGGTGCGCTCGGGCCGCAAGGACGAGGCGCGCGAGCTGTTCTGCACCATGCTGGCGCACCGCACTGCTTCCGGGCTGCTCTCGGAAGACATGGATTTCGAAACCGGCGAACTTTGGGGGAACTTCCCGCAAACATACTCGCTGGTAGGAGTGATCAACTGTGCGGGATTGATATCGAAAAGCTGGAACACGGTGCGTTGACTCGTCTTGTCGTCATATCCAACCGCGTGGCCGTGCCGAAGGCTCGCGGCGCGGCTGGTGCGCAGGGCGGGCTGGCCGGCGCGCTTAATTCGGCTCTGAGGCAGAATGGCGGCATCTGGTTCGGCTGGTCCGGCCAGGAAACCGACGAATATACCGGCGATATCAATGTCCGCCGCTCCGAAGACGGGGTGACCACGGCGACGATCGACCTCGAGACGCAGGACATCGAGGAATATTACAACGGCTACGCCAATTCGACGCTGTGGCCGCTGTTCCACTATCGCATCGACCTGACCGAATATGAGCGCGAGTTCGGCAAGGGCTATGAGCGCGTCAATGAGCGCTTCGCCGAAAGCGTGCTGCCGCTGATCGAGCCCGGCGACACGGTGTGGGTGCATGATTACCACCTGATGCCGCTGGGCGAGCGTTTGCGTGCGCGCGGCGTCACCAACCGGATCGGCTTCTTCCTGCACATTCCGTGGCCGCCCACGCGGCTGTTCGTGTCGCTGCCCTATCACGAGCGGCTGGTCCGCTCGATGCTGCATTACGATCTGATCGGCTTCCAGAACGACGAATGGCTCGAAAGCTTCCTGCATTATTGCCGCAAGGAACTGGGCGCCGAAGTGGACGACAAGGCCGGTACGATCCGGCTCGATGGGCGCACCTCGCACGCCAAGGCCTATCCGATCGGCATCGATTACGAACACTTCATGTCCAAAGGTAAAACCGGCGATGCGCGCCAGGCCCAGCAGCGGCTGGAATCCAGCACGCGGCGGCGCACGGCGATGATCGGCGTGGACCGGCTGGATTATTCCAAGGGCCTGCCCGAGCGGATCGACGGCATCGGCCGCTTCTTCGATCACTATCCCGAGCGCGTGCAGGACCTCGTCTATATCCAGATCGCACCGCCGAGCCGCGAGGATATCGGCAGCTACCAGGATATCCGCGCCACGCTCGAGCAGAAGACCGGGCAGATCAACGGCGCGCGTTCCGAAGTGGACCTCGTGCCGATCCGCTACGTCAACAAGGGCTATCCGCAGTCCGAACTGTTCGGCTTCTATCGCGCCTCCAAGATCGGCCTCGTCACACCGCTGCGCGACGGGATGAACCTCGTTGCCAAGGAATATATCGCCGCGCAGGATCCCGAGGACCCGGGCGTGCTGATCCTCTCCCGCTTCGCCGGCGCCGCGCAGCAATTGCAGGACGCGCTGCTGGTCAATCCGCACAGCCCGGATGACGTGGCGCATAATATCCACCTCGCGCTCGATATGCCGATCGAGGAGCGCAAGGAGCGGTGGGAGAAGCTGATCGTCACCGTGCGCGACGACAATGTGCTGCGCTGGACCGAGAATTTCATCTCCGACCTTACCGCGATCGAGACTGCCGAGCGGGTCTGACGCAGCCTAGTCCTCCCGCGCGAGGGCTCCGGCGAAGCTCTCCCGATCGACATTGCCGCCGGACAGCACGATGGCCGTGCGCGCATCCAGCGACACCTTGCCGGCCAGCGCCGCAGCCAGCGCAGCCGCGCCGCCCGGTTCGAGTACCAGCCTGAGACGCGCGAAGGCGAAGCGTTGCGCGGCACGGATCTCCGCCTCGCTCACGGCTACTCCTGCAACCCGGCCCTGCATGACGGCGAAATTGATCGGCCAGGTGCTCGGCGTCTGCAGCGCGTCGCAGGCGGTAGGCGGCGGGTTCGGCCCGACGCTCTCGATTTGGCCCGATGCGAGGCTGCGGGTGACGTCGTCCCACCCTTCGGGCTCGATGGCGAGAATCTCCGCTTCGGGGCAGGCGAGGGCGAGGCCCGCCGCGAGCCCGCCGCCGCCGCAGGGCGTGACGATGCGCATCGGCGCGCCGCCCGCCAGTTTTTCCATCTGCGCGGCGATTTCCACGCCGGTGCTGCCCTGTCCCTCGATCACCCAGGGGTCGCCATAGGCGTGGACGAAGGCGCTGCCGCGCTCCTCGGCCAGGGCGCGGGCGATGGCGTCGCGATCCTCTCCGCCCGGCCGGTCATAAGTGACGATCTCCGCGCCCAGTTCGCGCACCCGTTCCAGCTTAACCTTCGGCGCGTCGCTGGGCATGACGATCGTCGCATCCATTCCCAGCCGCCGTGCCGCCCAGGCCACGCCCTGCGCATGGTTGCCGCTGGAAACCCCGATCACGCCGCGCGCGCGTTCCTCGTCCGAAAGATCGCTCAGCCGGTGCCAGGCGCCGCGAATCTTGAACACGCCGATCGGCTGCAGGCATTCGGCCTTCGCCCACACGGTGACGCCCGCGATTTCCACCGGGAGAAGCGGCGTGGGCGGAAGGATAGCGGCGATCTTTCCGGCTGCCTGCAGGACACCCTCGCGCGTCGGTTGCCGCGATTCGCTTTTCACCTTGTTTCTTCCTTCGCTTTGCCGGGGGCTGGAACACTTGGAACAGTGTTATGGAGCAGAAAATTCGCCGCGGGAAAGGGGCGCTTTCGGCGTATTTTCAGCGATGCGTTCCTGCCGTGTCATGCGAGCTAACTTGGCCGGTTTCGCCGATGTAGGAAATCGCTATGGCGGGGATCATCTTGCCGCGGCGAGGCGTTCGCCAAGCGGCACAACACAATTCCGTGGGAGATATCATGTCCACAGTCCTGGTAATCGGCGCGGGCGGCGTCAGTTCGGTTGCGGTCCACAAGATGGCGATGAATGCCGGCATCTTCACCGATATCCACCTCGCCAGCCGCACCAAGAGCAAATGCGATTCCATAGCCGCCAGCGTGAAGCAGCGTACCGGCGTGGAGATTTCGACCTACGAGATCGACGCCGAGGAAGTACCGGCGATGGTCAATCTGATCCGCAAGATCGGCCCTTCGCTGGTCGTCAATCTGGCGCTGCCTTATCAGGACCTGCCGATCATGGACGCCTGCCTGGAAGCGGGCGTCGATTATCTCGACACCGCCAATTATGAGCCGAAGGACGAGGCGAAGTTCGAGTATAAATGGCAGTGGGCCTATCACGACCGCTTCAAGGAAGCGGGGCTGATGGCGCTGCTGGGCAGCGGTTTCGATCCCGGCGTGACCAGCGTCTTTTCGATGTGGCTCAAGAAGCACAAGCTGAAGACCATCCGCCAGCTCGACATTCTCGACTGCAATGGCGGCGATCATGGGCAGGCCTTCGCCACCAATTTCAACCCGGAGATCAATATCCGCGAAGTGACCGCTCCCGCGCGACACTGGGAGAACGGCGAATTCGTCGAGACGCCGGCGATGGGCAAGAAGGTCGAATTCGACTTCGAGCAGGTCGGCCCGAAGAACATGTACATGATGTATCACGAGGAACTGGAAAGCCTCGCCAGGTTCATTCCCGAGCTGGAGCGCGGCCGTTTCTGGATGACCTTCGGTGACGAATATATCAAGCACCTGACCGTGCTGCAGAATGTGGGCATGACCGGGATCGAACCGATCCGTTTCCAGGGCAAGGACATCATCCCGCTCCAATTCCTCGCCGCCGTGCTGCCCAAGCCGGAAACGCTGGGCGAGACGACCAAGGGCAAGACCAATATCGGCGTGATCGCCACCGGCGAAGCGCTGGACGGCAGCGGCGAGAAGACCTTCTACATCAAGAATATCTGCGACCACGAGGATGCCTATGCCGAAACCGGCAACCAGGCGGTGAGCTACACCACCGGCGTCCCCGCCATGATCGGCAGCGCGATGGTGGTGCAGGGCATCTGGAAGGGCGAGGGCGTCTTCAACATGGAAGAGATGGACCCCGACCCCTTCATGGAGATGCTGAACGGCCACGGCCTGCCCTGGACGGTCGAGGAACTGCCGGGGCCGGTGGAGTTCTGATCCGTGTGCAGGATATTTATCGCTGCGATGGCCGCTCTCACCCTCGCAGCCTGCACGCAGGCAGGCGAGGGCGAGGGCACGCCGCCATCCGCCAGCCCCATGCCGGAAAAGGTTATGTCCGCCGCCGATGCCGCGGCCTGCGAGTCCTCAGGTGGCGTGGTGGACGTGCGCGGCCGGCTGCAGGCGGAAATGTGCGTCCACCCCTTCGCCGATGCCGGCAAGCAATGCTCGGACAGTTCCCAATGCGAGGGCAAGTGCATCGCTTCCGCCAGCGCGGCAGAGGGGGAGAGCGATACGGCCGCCGGGAGCTGCCAGGCGGACGACCGCCTGTTCGGATGCTATGCCGAGCTTGAGGACGGGCAGCGCGTCCGCGCGATTTGCGTCGATTGATCGGTGACTATCGGGCTGGGTTGCCTCTGCCTGTGTAAGCCACGCCCAGCCGGAACACGGCCCACACTACGCCCAGCAGCGCGGTCGCTTCGAGCAGGAGCGTCATATCCGGCTGGAACAGGCGCAATGTCGCAAGCGGCGCCCCGAACAGCATCGGCACCAGCCACAGGCAGGCCCAGGCCAGCGCGATCATGGCAAGGAGCGGGAACCACAGGCTGAACCGGCCGGATATGCCGGACTTCGCCCTCAGCGCTTCGCGTTTGCGCCATGCCCACAGGATACAGGCAAGGAAGATCGGCGGAGCGATCGCCAGCGCCAGGAAGGTCGCCTTGCGCCACAATTTCCCGCTATCGACGGGTTCGGGCAGGCCCAGCGCGCGCGCGACGATGCCGTAGCGCAGCACGGTCGATTCGCCGAAGCCCATGCCGCTGGTCGAATTGGCCAGCACCACCACCGCGCGTTGCTGCGATGGAATCATCGCCGCCACACTGTCGAAGCCCGGGCTGTTTCCGTTGTGATAGACGCTGCCTTCCCCGGCATCGACGTTCCACCCGAAACCGTAGGCCGGCGAGGCCGGGCCGGCGGCCTGCATCATCTCCTGCTTGCCGGCCCGCGAGATGATGTCGTCCTTCCCGTTCATCATCATCTGCAGGTAGCGGGCAAGATCGCTCGCGCTGGAAACGATGCCGCCTTGCGGCGCGGAGCCGGGCCCCATCCAGGTCTCTCCGATCGGACGCATCGATCCAAACCAGGGCGTGTGGCCGCGCGCCATCGGCAGGCTTCGCCCGCCGCCCGCTACGAAGCTGTGCGTCATGCCGATCGGATCGAGGATGCTGGCCTGGATATAGTCGGGATAAGGCTGGCCGCTGACGACCTCGATCAGCCGGCCGAGGATGAGATAGTTGGCGTTGGAATATTGCCAGGCGGAGCCGGGGGCGTTTGCCGGGCCTTCGTCGGCATACCATTTCGCGCTGCGGGCGATCGCATCCGCGCCTGCCCGCACCTCCTCAGGCCGTGCATTGCCCTGCATCGTGGAATAGCCGCTGGTGTGGCTCAGAAGCTGGCGTATCGTGATCGACCCGGCGGGCTTGCCGGCAAAGGTCTTCAGGTAGCGCCCGATCCCGGCATCGAGATCGACCTTGCCCGCTTCGACCAGTTGCATCACGGCGAGGGCGGTGAAGCTCTTGCTGATCGATGCGATGAGGAAGGGCGTATCGGGCGTTACCTTTTCGTCGCCCCCCTTCATCACCACGCCGCGCGCGCCGACAGCCGCGATCCGGCCGTCCTCCACCACGGCATAGGCGATGCCGGGCACGCTGGAGGAGCGCATTTCCGCATCCACGAATGCGTCGAGTGAGCCTCCCTGGCCGGCCGCCTGCAAGGCAGCCCCAAGCCCAAGCGCGAGCATCGCCAGCAACCGGCGCATCCTGTTTCCCCCCTGTAAATCGGGCGCACGATAGCAGGCTCGATGAAGCTGCCAACCGCCCGGCATTGGCCCGATGACTTGCCGCCTGATTGGCCTTAAGAGGCCGCATGACCATGGAAACGAGAGCCGGCGACCCGGGCGCCTTTGCCCATTTCGACCTCAGCCGCGTGGATTCGCCGGCCTTCGTCGTCGATGCCGCGAAGCTGCGGGCCAACCTGCAAGTGCTGGCCGAAATCCGCGATGCGGCGGATATCAAGGTGCTGGCCGCGCTCAAGGCGTTCAGCATGTGGTCGGTCGCGCCGCTGATCGGCGAATATCTCGATGGCGTATGCACCTCCGGCCTGTGGGAAGCGCGGCTGGCCAGCGAATATTACGATGGCGAGATCGCCACCTATTGCGCGGCCTACAAGCCGGAGGATCTCGAGGAGATCTGCCGTATGTCGGACCATGTGATCTTCAATTCGCCGATGCAGATCGAGCGGGCGAGCCTGATCCTCGACCAGATGCGCGCGCAGGGCGGCGATTTCGATGTCGGCCTGCGGATCAATCCGCTCAGCCCGGAAGGCGAAGTGCCGCGCTATGACCCCTGCGCCCCGCATTCGCGGCTCGGCTTCCTAATCGACCAGCTTGAGGACGAACATCTCGCCATGGTCGACGGCATCCATTTCCATACTTTGTGCGAGCAGGACCTGGAGCCGCTCAAGCGCACATGGGACAAGGTGTTCGACTATGTCGAACCCTATTTCGGGCAGATCAAATGGTTCAATTTCGGCGGCGGGCACCACATCACCCGCGCCGATTACCAGCGCGAGGAACTGGTCGGGTTCCTGCGCGACGTGAAGGAGGATACCGGCGCCGAGGTCTATCTGGAGCCGGGCGAGGCGGTGGCGTTGGATGCCGGCATCCTCGTGGGCACGATCCTCGATTCGCACTGGAACGGCCTGCCGCTGGCGATCACCGACGTTTCCGCCACCTGCCACATGCCCGACGTGATCGAGGCGCCCTATCGCCCGGCCATGCTGCATGAGCAGGAACAGGGTGGCGGCGATCCGGTGCGGCTGGGCGGCCCCTCATGCCTCGCGGGCGATGTGATCGGCGATTACCGCCTGCCGGTTCCGTGCCAGCCGGGCGAACGTTTCGCCTTTCTCGACCAGGCGCATTATTCGATGGTCAAGACCACCACATTCAACGGCGTGCCGCTGCCGAGTATCTGGCTTTGGGACAGCGAGACCGACCAGCTCGATCTGATCCGGCGCTTCTCCTACGAGGATTTCCGCGATCGCCTGAGCTGAGACGGCCAGAAGTTCCACAGGACGAACAGGCCGAACACCGCCAGCAGGGCCGCCCAGGCGACCGAGAGCGGATCGAGCGTGCGGTCCATGCCCATCACTTCGAGAAGTTCCTTGATGGTCTTGGGGATGCTGGCGATGCCGAACAGCGCGATCGCCGCCAGCAGCCAGTTGGTGAGGCGCGACGAATAGGCGGAGGCGAGGCTGGCCGTATCTTCCACGAGGTTCTCGTAGCGGTCGAGCATGTCGTGCGCGTCTTCGAAGCGCTGGCGTGTGCCGCGCGCCTCGCGGATCGCGGCCAGCAATTCGCGCTCCGTCTGATATCGGAAGACGTTGCCGGACTGGTGGATCGAACACCAGCGGAAGATTTCCAGCCTGTCGCGCAGGCTTTCGTCGATGATGCGCTGGCGCGAGGGGATGATCGTCATCCGCACCATATTGTCCGCCAGCCGTCGCAGGTTGTGGAGCGGCGAGGTCGGGCCGATTTCCTCTGGCGGAGCCTCTTCGGCAACGACGCCGAAAACCATGTCTTCGATCCGCCGTTCCATGTCGGACACGATCAGCTCGTCATGCATGGCGATCATCCAGGTCAGCAGCGCATAGGGGCAGGCCCCCACGCTTTCCTGCGCATTGCGCAGCGTGCGCCAGTTCTTGCCGACCGCGAATTCGAAGGCCGGGTGGACGAAGAACAGGTTTTCCGGCGCGACCGATACGGGGCGGGTCGAATCGTGGATTTCCGAATCGTCCTGGCGGGGGAAATCGGGGACGCCCTGGGTCATTCCGGCAAAGGCGAGCAGTTGGCGGGGGATCCCCGTATCCTCTTCCGCGGGGCCGAAGCCTCGCGCATGGTGGATCTCGCAGGGGGCGTTTCGCGCGGGAAGGTTGGCGCTGTTCCATTTCCTGTCGGCGTCGAGCACCGCCTTGGGATGTGGCTTCGGCTTTTCATCCTCCGGCCCGGCGACTTCTTCGGGCCGCTTCATCCGGTAGTGGAAATAGGCATGCCGCGCCGTGTCGAAGAGCGGCTCGTCCTCGATCTGCACCATGGCGTTGCACAGGTCGTCCGCCTTCGGTTCCAGTATTTCCTGGCCTTCCGGAATGATGCCGAAGGGACGCAGCACGTCGCCGATGGCGGTGGCTTCCTTCGGCTGCTCTCCGTCCCGCGCGGGAGCCAGTGCCAGGAGGCGGCGGTTGACGAACTCCAGCAGCGAGCCATGCGTATCGCCCCAATGGATAGAGAGGAATTTCTCGTCCTTCGCCAGCTCGGGACTTACCGCGAGTTGCTCGGCCTGGATGATCGCATATTCGTCGAGCGGAGAGCGCATGCCGGGCCGGTTGGACAGCACCAGCAGATAGAACATCAGCCCGCTTTCGAAGATGCAGAAATGCTCGTGCATCGCGAGATCGAGCATCCGGCGGGCTGGCGGGACGACCTGCAGCTCGACCTCGGTCCCTTCATAGTCGTAGCGCCAGCTCTCGTTTCGCTGGAGCGTCACATGGCGCGCATCGGCCTGCGCATCGGCGGCGAGCAGCAGCGGCCGGCCGTTCGTGCCCGGCGGGCCGGTCGTGATATCGTCGAGAAAGGACTGTGAAGCGCCGAACAGGCTTTTCGCTCTTTCCCGGTGCGCGGTTGTCAGCGGGGAGCCGGCTCCCGATCCGATCACCGCATCATAGACATGCGAGATGCGATAGGCCGAGCGGAGCGGCTCGTCGGTTCCGTTGCCGACGCGCAGGCGAAAGGCGAAGGCCAGCGAGGCCCGATCGAAGGGCGGGAAGAATGGGCATTCCCGAAGCTTCAGCGCGCTGGTTTCGCTCATGCGCCGGTGATCGCGGGCAGGGGGGCGACGGGTAACTCGCCCGCATCCTCGAGGAAATCCATCATCGCTTGCGTATCCGGGCTGGCGGCAAGGTCCGCGCCCAGCGCATCGGCCAGTTCGCGGATAAGGGCTGCGACGCGCGTTGCGGAGATCGTGTCCAGCCGCTTGGCCGGATCGAACACGATCAGGTGCAAACGGTGCGGTTCGCTGTCCGGGCGCAGCGCGGGCATGACGTAATCGAATACGATCCAGCGGGCGCCCAGCGCGGCGAGGCGGCGCTGCCGCTTGTCGGTTTCTGCGGCTTCGCTTTCGTCCGCGGCGTCCTCAAGCCGCTCGGTCTCCGCCAGCATCGGCACGTCGCCGCCTGCCAGCCGGTCGAGTATCTCGCACGCGAGGCCGACGAGTTTACGGCCGAGCCCCCGGCCGCGTTGCTGCGGCGCGACGGTGAGATAGGTCAGCAGGCCGCAGCGCGCGGTGCGGTAATATTCGATCGTCGCGCCGCCGATGGGCTGGCCCTCGGCATCCAGCAGCATGGCGACATCAATCAGCGGCTGCGGTGGCGGCGGATAGGGATCGGCATCGAGCAGGCCCGACCAGTAGGACGGATCCTCGCGGATCGACGCATCGGGAAAGGCCGGGCCGTAAACGTCGCGCTCATAGGCGGTGAGCAGGCGATCCCGCCGTTCGCCCGGCAATTCCGACAGCCGGACCGTTTCGCATGCGGCGCCGGTTGGATCGAAATGCTGCGTCATTGCTTGAGTCGCGGTTCCGGTAATTGCCAGCGCGGATGGTCCGCTATGCCACGGAGATTCGCGGCAAGAAAATACAAAAACCTCTCGCAGAGCCTGGCGGCGAAGTGATTGGGCGGGAAGGGCAACGGCCCATCGCAGCACAGGCGCGATTCCGCGCAGCATGGGAACATTCCCCCGCACCGGACCATTGGTTTTCAGGCTGGATGAGAGGCTGCTGAAAATTCATTTGCGATTAGGTTTGGAAGCCCTATATGCGCCTTCCGCTGCCCCAAGGGGACTTCCTAACCGCAAGGCAGCCTAGTTCAAACTTACCGTTTGGGGGTCCCTTGAGTTGCACACCTATCTCGACGCTCGGTCTGTAGTCCGCGATCTCGCGCCGGACGAACCGGTCATCATAAACCGACCGCATGCTGCGGCGCGTGCGGCCCGATTCTTCGCCCAGAAGTTTCCGGGCAAGTCGATGTATGCGGTGAAGGCCAATCCTTCGCCCGATCTGCTGCAGATTTTGTGGTCCAACGGCATCACGCATTACGACGTCGCCTCGATTGCCGAGGTGCGGCTCGTGCGCTCGTTGCTGCCCGAAGCGACGCTGTGCTTCATGCATCCGGTGAAGACGGCGCGCGCTATCCGCGAAGCCTATCGCGAACACGGCGTGCGCACTTTCAGCCTCGATACTGTCGAGGAACTGGAGAAGATCGTCGAAGCGACGAAGGATGCCGATGGCGCTCCCGCGAAGGACCTGCGCCTTTGCGTGCGGCTGCGCGTGTCTTCCGAATATTCCGAGCTCAGCCTGGCGTCGAAATTCGGCGTCGACCTAGCCGATGCCGCGCCGTTGCTGCAGGCGACCCGCCAGGTGGCCGACTGGCTCGGCCTGTGCTTCCATGTCGGCAGCCAGGCGATGACGCCGTTCGCCTATGTCCAGGCGCTGGAGCGCGTGCGCGCCGCGATCGCGGATTCGGGCGTGGTGATCGACATGGTCGATGTCGGTGGTGGCTTCCCCTCGGTCTATCCGGGCATGGAGCCTCCGCCGCTGGAGGATTATTTCCAGATCATCCACCGCCATTTCGAAGCGCTGCCGATCGCCTATAACGCCGAGCTGTGGTGCGAGCCGGGCCGTGCGCTGTGCGCCGAATATTCGAGCCTGATCGTCAAGGTGGAGAAGCGCCGTGGCGACGAGCTGTATATTAATGACGGTGCCTATGGCGCGCTGTTCGATGCCGCCCATGTCGCATGGCGTTTCCCGGTGCGTGCGCTGGAGGACGACCTGATCCAGCCCTTCGCCGAATTCTCGTTCTACGGGCCGACCTGCGACGATGCCGATTTCATGAAGGGCCCCTTCATGCTGCCGGCTGATATCCAGGCGGGCGATTATTTCGAGATCGGCATGCTGGGAGCTTATGGCGCGGCGATGAAGACCGATTTCAACGGTTTCGGCACGGCTGAGGCAGTGATCGCAACCGACGAGCCGATGTCGAGCCTCTATCTCGGCGATCGCCCGGTTCCGGTGACGGACAATGTGGTGAGCCTGCGCTAGGCCAGGGGGCCGATTGCGTCCCGATCCCGCACACCGGCTGGTGTGCGGGATGACTTCGCCTTCCGAGTGAGTCACACATATTGAGGTTGGATTGCAGGCAGGTCTCCTGTCCGGCAACGGCCGAAACTATCGCGTGCGTTCTTGGTGCCCGCGGGTTAAATTCATTCTTTAAGAAGCGAACTTGTTCAGGAGTGCGAGTCGATGCCTAACAATGCTGAAGACCGTCAGAGCAATTCTGTTGCCGCTTCCGACCGCCGGGCATTTCTCGGCAATTGCGGCAAGTTTGCTGCCACCGTGCCGCCCGCAATGGCGGTTCTTATGTCCACCTCGCTGGTTTCGCCCGCGATTGCCCAGTCGGGCGGTGTGCCGGAAGGCAGCAGCGGCGGCCATACGGACGGTTCGGGCATCCCCAAGCCGCCGACCCCCGGCCACTAAGCGCCTCGGCAAGCCGGTGTCCTCACTGGCTCTTGGAGCTTCGACCGGCGACTTGGCCAGAAGGGCCGTTTCGGCGACCGATTGAGCGCTTTTTGCGAGGCCTCGGGCACCCCTTGGTCTCAAAATGGCACAGGCCGAAATAGGGTCTGGATTGAATGGTGAATCTCGGGGAAAGGATAAAAATCCTGCCGGAGATTCGAATCCCATGTCCGATTCCATTCAAGATGAGAGCCTGTCCGCAGGCGCAAGCGACCGCCGTGCTTTTCTCAGCAGCTGCGGAAAATTCGCCGTCACGGTTCCGCCCGCAATGACGGTCCTGATGTCGACCTCGCTGGTCTCGCCTGCCATCGCGCAGTCCGCCGGCGTTCCGTCCGGTCATTGCAACAATGGTGTCGGCAATGGCTTGGATTGCGCGCCTCCGGGCAACCCGCCGGTCAATGACGGGGATGGCTCCGGTCAGGGCAATCCCGGCAACCAGGGTAATCAGGGCAACCAGGGCAACGGCCACCACTAAGCTGGCCGGGCCGGGCGCCCTCATTCTTTTGTGACACATTCCCCCTATGATCCGGCTATTCCAGTGGTGGAATAGGCCGAGGGGAGGAATGTGGGCGCATCGTCCGAATTATTACCGAGCCTGACTTTCCGCTGGGCGGAGGGTGGCGAGCTGTTCAGGCTTGGCGGTCGAAGCATGTTCTTCTCGCCCGCGCGGCAGAGCCTCGTAGAATTGAATGAAAGCGCGGCCTCGCTGGTGGCCGGCATGCGCGGCGGCGTGTCTGCCGAGGATGTCGTCGCGGCATTCTCTTCCGGGCAGGACAGGCAGGAAGCTGCACACGCCGCGGCGGATTGGCTGGCCGGGGCCTGCGAAAACGGCATTCTCACCGCCGAACTTCCGCCTGAAGCGGCGTTCGAGGCGAGGTGCGGGATTTCCATCGGCGGCTATGCACTCGATCTCGCTTTCGACGATCCGGCGCTGTGCGAAAGCTGTCTCCCGGCCTATGCGGCTCTGCCTTCCCACCATGGCGAGGCTGCCCGCATCGCCGTCTTCCGGTTCGGCTCGGTCATAGCGCTGCTGCCGGATGGCATGCCGCCGCAATTCGTTGCGCCGGAGCGGCTGGCGACAAGGTTTCGCCACGCCATTCTCACAAGTATCCTGCGGCAAACAGCTTATGTGGCGCTACATGCGGCTTGTCTCACCGGGCCGGAGGGAGCGATCCTGCTCTGCGGCAGTCCCGGCACCGGCAAGAGCACGCTGACGCTTGCGCTGCTCCAGCGTGGCTGGGGCTATGCCGGCGACGATATCGCCTCTGCCGATGCCACGGGAAAGGTGCGCGGCCTGCCGCTGCCGCTTACGCTCAAACAAGGCTCCTGGCCGATTGCCGGTGATTGGGTGGACCTTGCACCACTACCCGTTCATCACCGCGAGGATGGGGCCCTCCTCAAATACTGGCCGGTCGCGCCGGTCGCGCCTGAATGGCGGCCGGTCCGAGCCGTGATCCGGCTTGCGCGCGAAGAGACGCGGCAGGTGGCATTCGAGCCGTGGGAGCCTGTGGCGGCGCTGCAGACCCTGTTCGGCGAAGCCTATTCGGTCTCGGGCCGCTCCAGCGCGGACACGGTTCGTGGGATGGTGGACCTCATTGCCGGCGCAGAATGCCTCGATCTTTCCTATGGCGAAGCGGTGGATGCCGCAGGCGCATTGTCGGAGCGCTATGGCGTCCCGGCGTGACGATCTGCTGGCGCTCGCCCAGTGCCTGCGCGGCTCCGTGCCTGCCAGCGCGGATTGGGAGCGGCTGCTGGCGTTGGCGAACCGGACGCTTGCGACGCCGGCGCTGGCCGAAGCCCTGCGCGGCAATAGGGGCGTGCCCGGGGAGGTGCATTCCTTCCTGCAGGAAATCGAGCGCCGTTCGATCCGGCGGAACATGCTGCTGCGCGGGCAACTCGAAGAGGCGCTCCTGCGGCTGAACCAAGTCGGAGTGACGCCGATCCTGCTCAAGGGAACCGCCATGCTGGCGGAGAAACCGGCCGGCACTTTCAGCCGCATCCTCTCCGATCTCGACCTGTTGCTGCCGCAGGATGCGCTCGAGCCCGCGATCGCTGCGCTGGGCGAGCTCGGCTATTCCTACCACCTGGAAGCGCCGAATGGCTGGGACGTGCATGCACTCGCGCGTGAGCAGGATGCGGGGATGATCGACCTGCATTGGCGGATCAAGATCGCGCAGCCGCTGATCGACCATGCCTTCCTCGCCGCCGGTGCGCGCGAGGTTGCGCTGGGGCAGGGCAGGGCGCTGGTGCCAAGTGCCGAGCATCAGGCGCTGGTGCTGATCCTCCACGATCAGGTGCAGGAATATGACTATGCGCGGGGCAATATCGACCTGCGCCACCTGGTCGACCTTGCCGCGATATCAGGGGCTGGACGCGTCGATTGGGCGGCGCTGCTTGCGCTTGCGGAAGCGAGCCATGTCCGCAACGCGGTGCGGGTGCAGCTTTGCAGCCTGACGCGGCTGCTCGGCGTGGATGTGCCGGACGCGGAGGCGGGCGGCGTGTGGCCGCGCCTGCAGCATTGGCGCCGCCTGTTCCAGTTGCGCCACTCGGCAGCGGCGCCGCTGTTCACGCTGCTGACGCTGGCCTTGGACCCGCCGCTGAACCCGCCGCTGGAGGCCGGAAGGGCGGGGGTGCGCCATCCGGACCGCAAGCCGTTCTGGCGCTTCGCCCGGCTATGGGAATTGATGCGCAAGGCCCCGCTTCCCACCAAGGCTTGAGCCATTCCCAATGCGCGTTCCAGGCAAGGGCCTCCGCGCCGGAAATTCCGGGCGGAGGCGTTCTGCTCGGGTCTAGTCGAAGATGCTGATGCCGCGCGATTCCCGCTCCGTGGATTCGTGCAGGATGCCCTCGCTGGGGATCTCCGGCTTGAATTTCTCATGGCAATCGAGGCAGTTGGTGACGAGCTGGTCGCCCAGCGCCCGCCATTGCTCGACATCGGTCGATTTCGCTTCGGCCAGCGCGAGGGTCTTCTGGCCGATGTCGGTCAGGTCGTCGGAGAGTTCCTTCCATTCGGGATTGGCCACCCATTGCGCATCATATTCGCCGGTGCCCTTTATCTGGATGACCTTGCCGCCCAGGATCATGTCATAGGCGGAGCTGCGCACCAGATCCCAATCGTGATCGTCGCGCGGCAGGTCGCCATTGCCGACCGCGAAGAGATAGTCCGCCGAATGATCGATCAGGCCGACCATCGCCGCATTGATGCTGACCGGCAGTGTCAGCTCGGTGGCGGGCCCGTCGCTTGCCGCCGCCTCCGGCTCGGAGGCCTGCTGGCACGAGGCCAGGCCGAAAGCGAGGGCGATCGTGGCAAGTGCGGCGAATTTCGGAATTCTTCTCATGGCAGCCTCCAAGTCTATGTTTTTCGCGGCCGGCCGGAGGGGACGAACCCGTTTTAACTCCCCGTGCGGCGTGGGACGCGGCTTGTTTCCGTCAAAGTGATTGGTCGACGGCATTCGGTGGAAAAAGCTTAGTGAACAAATAATGCTGACAGGAAACCATTTGGCGGGTTAGGAACCGGCCGACAGAACAGAAGATCGGTGGGAGAATGTGATGCGTTTCAGTCTGCGCATGGGCGTTTGCGCGCTCGGCCTCGCAAGTGTGATCGCGGCGGTGCCGCCAATGGCGGCTTCGGCGCAGGAAGATTTGACGGTCCTGCCGCCCATCCCCGAGGATTACACTCCGCAATTTACCGGATGGGGGGAGCCCGACCTGCGCGGCGTCTGGCCGATCGATCACCTCAACGGCTTGCCGCTCCAGCGGACCGAGGAGCAGGGCAACCGCGTGTTCCTCAACGAGCAGGAACTGGCCGAGCGGCAGGAACGGATCGACCGGCTCGCCGGGCGCTATGCGGCGGAGGATTCGGAAGACAAGATCGGCCAAGGGCATTGGGTGGAGATGGGGGTGCCCAACCGCCGCACCTCGCTGCTGGTCGAACCGACCAATGGCCGCCTTCCGGAAATGACCGAGGAGGGCAAGCGCCGTTCGGCGTTGATGCGTTCGAGCTGGCGGCGCGGGCAGACCTTCGACTGGCTGACCGATTTCGACAGCTGGGACCGCTGCATCACGCGGGGCCTGCCGGCTTCGATGATGCCGATGATGTATAATAACGGGCTGCGGATCTTCCAGGCGCCGGGGCTGGTGGCGATCCAGATGGAGATGATCCACGAAGTGCGGATCATCCCCACTGACGGTCGCGCCACCATCCCCTCGCAAATCCATAACTGGATCGGCGAAAGCCGGGGCCATTGGGAGAATGGCAACACGCTGGTGGTGGAAACCGATCACTTCCGTCCCGGCCCCTCGGCCACCAATATCGTCACCTCCGGCTCACCGCCGGAGAACGACACGCCGATCAGCACGGAGGCGAAGCTGACCGAGCGCTTCACCATGACCGGGCCGGACAGCATCGTGTACGAATCGCATTGGGAAGACCCGGTGATCTTCACCGCGCCCTGGGGAACCCGGCTCGATTGGAAGCGCGACAGCGATTACCAGTTCTTCGAATATGCCTGCCACGAGGGCAATGTGCAGCCGCGCAACTATATCAGCGCTTCCCGTGCGCAACGAGCGCAGGAAGCGGCGGCGGATGATGGCGGGGAATAGCGGCTAGGCGGAAATGCGCTGGCTCTCGTCCGATGCGCCTTCATCGCGCGTCCGCGCGGTGTGGACCCGGTCGCGGCCATGCGCTTTGGCATATAGCAGCGCGGCATCGGCGGTCTGCACCAGCCGGTCATAAACGCAATTTTCCGGCGCGCTGGCGACACCGACCGAGACGGTGATCGAGCCAAGCTCGTCGCCTTCATGCGTCAGCCGCAGGGCGGCGATCGAACTGCGAATTTCCTCCGCCCGCAACACGGCCTGTTCGGCCTGCATCCCGGTCAGCAGCAGCAGGAATTCCTCGCCGCCATAGCGGAAGGCGAAATCGCCCTTGCGGGAGAGGCCTTTCAGAACGGCGCCGACTTCGCGCAGCACGATGTCGCCGGCCTCGTGGCCGAAAGCGTCGTTGAAGCGCTTGAAGTGATCCACATCCAGCATCAGCGCGGCCACCGGCACGCCGCATTGGCTGGCCAGCTCGACCTCGTTCTTGAGCACGGTTTCGAGCTGGCGTCGATTGGCGAGCCCGGTCATCGGATCGTTCATCGCCATCTCCTGCAAAGCATCGCGCAGGCGGAGATTGGCCAGCGCCAGGCCGATATTCTCGGCCAGCATGGTGAGATAGAGATCGGCGGGATCGGCGGTGCCGGCATCGTCACCCCTCCGCTCGAGATAGAGCAGGCCAAGCGTTTCGCGTTGTGCGGAGAGCGGCAGGCACAGCGTGTCGGGCATTTCGCCGTTTTCGGTGCCGAGGTGGTCGCAGGGAATGTCCACGCTCTGCCCATTGGGGCGATGCGGCATCCCGCGGCGCAGGGCCCAGCAGGCAAGCGGCGGGAATTCCGGCTTGGAATAGACGGGATTAAGCCAGTTGCATGTCTCGACCATCGCGTTGCGGCGCTTGTCCAGCACATAGAGGCGGCCGGTGCGGCCGGGCGCGATCTCGGGCATGAAGCGAACCAGCACGCCTTTGAGGTCGTCCACGCTGTCGCAGCCCTGCATGCGCTGGGTCATCCGGGCCAGCAGGTCGCGCATGGCGCTGTCGGCGGCGCGCTCCGCTTCGAGCCGCTGGCGTTCGAGCCCGTTCTCCCGGAACAGGCGCACGGCCTGCGAAATGTCGCCGATTTCGTCGATCTGGTTGATCGCCGGCGGCTCGGCCTCATAGTCCTGCGCGGCGAGGCGATTGACCACGTCGCTCAGCTTCACCACCGGGCGCAGCACCCGCTGCTTGAACACGAAATAGAGCACGCAAAGGAACAGCAGGCCGGTGATCGCGAGCACGATCTGGGCGATCGTGGTCCACAGCCGCGAAACCTCGGTGGCGTGCTGCACTGCGCCCTGGGTGCGCTGGTCCAGCTGGCCGCGGAAACGCTCCAGGAATGCTTCGGACTGGCCCAGTTCGCGCTCATATTCGGGGCCGAACAGCAATGCGCGGGCGCGTTTCTCGTCGCCATCGGCATGGGCGGCCAGCGCTGCCTCCTGTTCGTCATGCAGCGTATCGGCCCAGCGGATCGCGCTTTCCAGCGTCGCCAGCTCCTCGCCCGATGCGCCGGCATCGCCGATGGCGCTGATCCGCTTTTCGACCGTACCGAGCTGTTCGGCCTCGCGGCGATAGAGCAGCTCGTAGGTCGGATCGCCGGTATTCACATATTGGCGCGCATTATCCGTCAGCGCGTAGATATCGTCGCCGAGCCGGGCGGTCGCCTTGTCGAGCGTATAGCGCTGCTGCACGGCTTCGCGCTCGCGCTCTTGCGCGCCGGTGGCGAGCAGCATGGTCGTCGCGGAAACCAGGGTGAGGGCAACGGTCGTACCGTAGGCCCAGTTGGTGATCGTAGCCAGTCTCATCTTGCAGACCTGATAGGGTCACAAGATCGAATAAACGGTTAAGTTTACCGGAAAATCACCACGATTTTCAGGCCGCCTGGCGAAGCTCCAGCTCCAGCCTATCCCAGATTTCGACCAGCGCTTCCGTCAGCTCGGTCATCATCGCTTCGGAATGGGCCGGGCCGGGAGTGAAGCGCAGCCGTTCGGTGCCGCGCGGCACGGTCGGGAAATTGATCGGCTGCACATAGACGCCGTATTCGGCGAGCAATATGTCGCTGATCTTCTTCGCGCGCACCGGATCGCCCACCATCAGCGGCACGATATGCGTGGTGGAATCCATCACCGGCAGGCCGGCATCGCGGAACTTCTGCTTGAGCAGCGCGGCCGCCGCCTGCTGCGCGTCACGCTCTTCGCTGGAAGCCTTGAGGTGGCGCACGGCGGCAAGCACGCCGGCCGCGAGCACCGGGCTCAGCGAAGTGGTAAAGATGAAACCCGGCGCGTAGGACCGGATGCAGTCGATGATCTTCTTGTCGGCCGCGATATAGCCGCCCATCACGCCGAACGCCTTGCCCAGCGTGCCTTCGATGATGTCGATCCGGCCGGCCGCCTCGTCCCGCTCGGAAATGCCGCCGCCGCGCGGGCCATACATGCCCACGGCATGGACCTCGTCGATATAGGTCAGCGCGTTATACTTTTCGGCCAGGTCGCAGATCGCGTGGATCGGGGCGATGTCGCCGTCCATCGAATAGACGCTCTCGAAGGCGATCAGCTTGGGCAGGGCCGGATCTTCCGCCGCCAGCAGCTCTTCCAGATGCTCCACGTCATTGTGGCGGAAGATGCGCTTTTCGGCGCCGGAATTGCGGATGCCGGCGATCATGCTGGCATGGTTCAGCTCGTCGGAGAAGATCACGCAGCCGGGCAGCAGCTTGGCCAGCGTGGAAAGCGTGGCATCGTTGGAGACATAGCCGCTGGTGAACAGCAGCGCGCCTTCCTTGCCGTGCAGGTCGGCCAGCTCTTCTTCCAGCTGGATGTGGAAATGGGTGTTGCCGCCGATATTGCGCGTACCGCCAGAGCCGGCGCCGACATCGTGCAGCGCCTCTTCCATGGCGGAGATCACCTTGGGGTGCTGGCCCATGGCGAGATAATCGTTCGAGCACCACACGGTGATCGGCTTGGGCCCGTTATGGCCGGCGAAGCAGCGCGCATTGGGGAAGGCGCCCTTGTTGCGCAGAATGTCGATAAAGACCCGGTAACGGCCTTCCGAATGCAAGCGATCGATCGCCTGGTCGAAAATCTGGTTGTAGTTCAGCGGACCTGTCCGTCTTGCACCGCATGTCCAGTCGCGGCCGTGAGTCCCGCGCGATTTAGGGGATGAAGTGCCGTCTTTAAAGCACGGAGTTTGCGAAGGATTCGCATTAAAATGGATCAGCATGATCGAGCCCGTAAGTCGCCAGAGCGGGAAGCAATGTATCGAACTGCGATCCATCGCCGGTGTAGAGCGCGAAATCGGGCCTTTCGCGGCTGAATTCCTTGTCCCCGGTCAAAAAAGCGATGCGCCGGGCAATGCCTTGCGCGCCATGCACGAACCGCACGCCGGGGCCGAATTCGGCGGCGAGTTCGGCCTCCACCAGCGGGAAGTGGGTGCAGGCAAGCACCACCGTGTCGATCTCCGCGCCGCCCGGCTGGCTGCGCAGGCCCGCCACCGCGTCGGCGAACACGCCGGCATCGACCCGGCCGCCGCGCAGCTTCGTTTCCGCCGCGGAGACGAGATCGGGCGCGGCGAAGCGGATCAGGCGCTTGTCGGCGGCGAATTCGGCCTGGAGCTTGTCGACATAAGCCTGGCGGATCGTGGCGGCGGTGCCGAGCAGGCCGATCGTGCCGGTCGACGTCATCGAGGCGGCGGGCCGTATCGCCGGCACCGTGCCGACGATCGGCACATGCAGCACCTCGCGCACCATGCCCAGCGCGATGGTGGAGGCGGTGTTGCAGGCGATGCAAATCAGGCGCGGGCGATAACGCTCCGCCAGCCGCCCAAGCAGCCCCGAAACCCGCGCGGCAACTTCCGCCTCGGTCTTCTCGCCATAGGGCAGGCCCGCCGTATCGGCGGCATAGATAACCGGCGCTTCGGGCAGCAGCTTGCGCAATTCGGCCAGCACCGTGAGCCCGCCAATGCCGGAATCGAAGAGCAGTATTGGGGCGGATACGTTGGCCATCGCGGGCGGATGGCTGAGCGCTCCGGATGCGTCAAGTTCAGCTTGCAGGCGGTGTCTGCAGGTTCGCTCGCCACTCTGCAGGGATGCCGATGCGTACCAGCGTACCACGCGACCAGTCGTGATATTCAGGATAGGAAACGCGGCCGTCGCCATCCTTGTCTGCGAGCTCGTAGAAACCGTCAGTGGCCTCCTTCGTCGTCATCTGACGCACTGCCCCGGTGTCGACGGCGTTCCCGTGCCCGTCATTTTCGTAAACAGGTTGCGGGGTCGAAGGCGGGCTCACCGGAGATTCTCGGCCCTCAAGGAAGCCGGATTTGTCCTCGTCGAGATAGTCGAAGGTGGTTTGCGTGATGACGGCGATCTCTGCTTCCGTTGGCTGGACCATGTCTTCGGGCCGATATCCCCGGTATCCGACATTCTCTCCTGCTCCGGAACTTGGCAGAGCTCCGTAGCTCTCCTGTGTCCCGGAAGCCTGCATGGCGAGGGCGAGCGTGGCTGCGACAAGAATACTCATAGTGGCTACTCCAAGCGTCTTTGCGTGGGAGCCACTTCTCTGGCCGCTGTCGACTGGTGCTTCGAGGTCCGCGGGGTGGGCTCCCAGGTGCTGGTACCCTTCCGCTTCCGCCAGCAGCTGCGCTGCTTCCAAAGAGGAGGTCACGTTCAGTTTGATCCGCGCCATCTTGAGCCGCTTCTCCACCGCATGATGCGAGATATCGAGATCGAGCGCGATTTCCTTAGCCGTCTTGCGACCCAGCCAGGCGCGCAAGCATTCCTTTTCACGCTCGGTCAGCCGCGCGATTTCCGCCTGATCGCCGGTGCCGGCATTCGGATTGCTCGCTTCCATCGTGCCGATGATAGACAAGGCGGGGCGCAAACCAAGGTACGGGCGGCTGGTACCGCGTCCTCGAAAGACCCGGGTCATGGCCCGCGCCTCCGCCGGTGATCGCACGGCTTCGGACCAGATTCCCTCTGCCAATTGCCCGGTGAGCGGCTATGCAGCCGGGTCATGGACTGGCTTTACGCATTGCTGCTGGGCTACGTGCTCGGCTCGATACCCTTCGGCCTCCTGCTCGCGCTGGCGGCGGGCAAGGGCGATATCCGGCAGATCGGCTCCGGCAATATCGGGGCGACCAATGTCTTGCGGACGGGCAGCAAATGGCTGGCCGCGGTCACGCTACTGCTCGATCTCGGCAAGGGCTATTTCGCGGTCTGGCTGGCCTGGCGGTTTTTCCCGATGGCCGTGCCTCTGGCCGCCTTCGGTGCGGTCGTGGGGCATTGTTTCCCCGTCTGGCTGCGCTTCAAGGGCGGCAAGGGCGTGGCGACCAATGCCGGGGTCAGCTTCGGGCTCGCCTGGCCGATCGGTCTGGCTTACGCGCTGGTCTGGCTCGGCGTGCTGGCGCTTTCGCGGATCAGCTCGCTGGCCGGGATGAGCGCGGTGGTCGCGGCCGCAATCGCGGCGGCGGCGATGGGCTATAGGGAATTCGTGCCCGTGCTGGCGGGCATTGCCGTGCTGGTGATCTGGCTGCACCGGGCCAATCTGAAGCGGCTGGCGGACGGCACCGAACCCAAGGTGGGCGGCAAGAAATGAGCACGGCGCCGGCCTTGTCGCAGGACGAGGCTTTCGCCCGCATCCGCCTGCTGCGCTCGCCCAATGTCGGGCCGGTATCCTATGCGCAATTGCTGCGCCGCTTCGGCGATGCGCGCTCCGCGCTGGAGGCGTTGCCCGATCTCGCTGCACGGGGAAAGCGCGCCTACCGCGCCGCGCCGGCCGAGGCGATCGAACGGGAGGTGGCCGCCGCGCGCAAGGCCGGGGCCCGCTACCTGTTCCATGATTCTCCCGACTATCCGCCCCTGCTGGCGCAGATCGAAGGCGCGCCGCCGATCATGATGCTGCGCGGCGATGCCGCGCTGGCCGCGCGGCCCTGCGTCGCGATGGTCGGCGCGCGCAATGCCTCCGCCGCGGCGATGAAGCTGGCGCGCGACTTTGCGAATGCGCTGTCTGCAGAGGGCTTTACCGTGGTTTCCGGCCTCGCGCGCGGGATCGACGGGGCGGCGCATCAGGGCGCGCTCCCGGCGACAATCGGCGTGATCGCCAGCGGCATCGACATCGCCTATCCGCCGCAGCATGAAGAGCTGCAGGAGCGGATCGCGCAGGAGGGCCTGCTGATCGCCGAACAGCCCCCGGGCACCGAACCGCGCGGCAGCCATTTCCCCAGCCGCAACCGCATCATCGCCGGGCTCGCGGCGGGCACGCTGGTGGTCGAGGCAGCGCCGAAATCCGGCTCGCTGATCACCGCGCGGCTGGCAGGCGAGGCGGGAAGGGAGGTGATGGCGATCCCCGGGAGTCCGCTCGATGCGCGCAGCCACGGCTGCAACCAGCTGATCCGCGAAGGCGCGGTGCTGGTGCAGACGCCGGACGATGTGATGGAGCTGCTCTCCGGTTTCGACGGTGCGCCGCGTTCCAGCTTTCGCGAGCCGACCGGCGGATGGGATCACGCGCCAGAAGATATCGCCGGCGCCGAACCCGCCGATATCGCCGGCATGTTGACGACTGCGCCGGTGGGCGTGGACGAACTCGTCCGGCAGAGCGGCGCAGGTGCCGGAGAAGTGCAGATGGCGCTGCTCGAACTGGAGATTGCCGGGCGGCTCGTTCGCCATGCCGGGGGACGGGTATCGTTGAATGGGCATCCCAGTGCGTTTGGGAATTCGTGATCCCGAAAGGGGATGGCACTATTTTCGGGAAGCGGGAGAGCAGAACAGGGATGGCATTCATACAGCGCGAAAAACTCTCCACTCGCGATCTCATCGCCGGAAGCTTTGCAGTGTTGGGGCGCAACTGGCGGCTGATTGCCCTCCTGCTCGCCGTGCTTTTCGCGCTATTCTTCGCCACAGACGTTTCGCCGGTGCCCGCTGATGGAATCTTGGCGACCCTCACCCTGGTGGCGTTTTTCGCCGGCGAGTATCTGCTGTTTCAGGCCATGCTGCGCGAAGAGCGCTATTCGCCAGTTGGCGACCGCTTGCGGATATTCCGCTTTGTCGGTCTGGCGATCATGGTGTCGCTCGGTGTCTCGCTGGCGATGAATCTCTTTGTCATTCCGGGGATCATCCTGGGAGCGCGGTGGATCATGGCTCCCTCTTTCCTGATTGCCAGTGAGCGGGGCGCTTTCGCGTCGCTTGGCGAGAGCTGGTCTGCGACAAGCGGCAATACACTTGCGATATCGCTCGCCGCCACGGCGCTGATCGTGATGGTCATGGGCATGCTCGTCATAGCAGGGGCTGTCGAAGACATGTTGCCGTGGCGCATGATGGAAACAGTCTCGGTCTTCGTCCTCTATATCTGCCCAAGCGTCCTGCTCATGGGGCTCTCCGTTGCGGTGTTCGAGCGGCTGAGCACGGAGGGTGCAGCGTTGTCCGACGTGTTTGAATGAGAAAGCAGGCTCCGTAACATGCCCGCTTGACGAATCTCTTCAAGCCTATCCACCCTCGCGCGTACGTACACGTAAGGATCGCGTCACTTCATCATGCAGCTCGTTATCGTTGAGTCGCCCGCCAAGGCGAAGACCATCGAGAAATATCTCGGCAAGGACTTCAAGGTCCTCGCCTCCTACGGCCATGTCCGCGATCTGCCGCCCAAGGATGGCAGCGTGCGGCCGGACGAAGGCTTCGAGATGGATTGGGAAGTCTATGCCGACAAGCGCAATCGCGACCAGGTGAAGGCCATCGCCGATGCGGCGAAGAAATCCGACCGCCTGATCCTCGCCACCGACCCCGATCGCGAGGGCGAGGCGATTTCCTGGCACGTTCTGGAATTGCTGAAGAAGCGCAAGGCGCTGCCGGCCGATGTCGAGCGCGTCACTTTCAACGCCATCACCAAGCAGGCGGTGACCGACGCGATGGCGCATCCGCGCGGGCTCGATACCGATCTGATCGACGCCTATCTGGCGCGCCGCGCGCTCGATTATCTGTTCGGCTTCACGCTCAGCCCGGTGCTGTGGCGCAAGCTGCCCGGCGCCAAGAGCGCGGGCCGCGTGCAATCGGTGGCGTTGCGGCTGATCGTCGATCGGGAGCGCGAGATCGAGGCTTTCGTCCCGCAGGAATACTGGTCGGTCGTGGCGCAGATGGAGCAGGACGGCACCGGCTTCGAAGCGCGGCTGGTCAAGTTCGACGGCGAGAAGCTGGAGCGGCTGAGCATCGGCGATAAGGGTACGGCCGATCGGGCCAAGGCCGCTGTCGAGGCCGGGCGCTTCACGGTCGAGGAGGTCGAGACCAAGCCGCTCAAACGCAATCCGGCGCCGCCTTTCACCACTTCCACCTTGCAGCAGGAGGCCGCGCGCAAGCTCGGCTTCTCGGCCAGCCACACGATGCGCTGCGCCCAGTCGCTCTACGAGGCGGGCGCGATCACCTATATGCGTACCGATGGCGTGCAGATGGATGGCAGTGCGATCAGCGCCGCCCGCAAGGCCATCGCCGATCGCTATGACGGGCATTACCTGCCCGAAAAGCCGCGCATCTATCAGACCAAGGCCAAGAACGCGCAGGAAGCGCATGAGGCAATCCGGCCGACCGATTTCACCAAGGACCGCGCCGGTTCGGGCGACGAGGCCAAGCTCTACAGCCTGATCTTCAAGCGCGCGATGGCGAGCCAGATGGCCGCCGCCAGCCTCGAACGCACGACCGTGACGATGCGCGATCCGACCGGGCGGCACGAATTGCGCGCCACGGGGCAGGTGGTGAAGTTCCTGGGCTTCCTCGCCGTTTACGAGGAAGGGCGCGACCAGAAATCCGATGATGACGAGGATTCGGGCCTGCTGCCGATGATGAGCAAGGGCGATTCCCCGGCCAAGAAGGGCGTGGACGCCACGCAGCATTTCACCCAGCCGCCGCCGCGCTTCTCCGAAGCCAGCCTGGTCAAGCGGCTGGAGGAGCTCGGCATCGGCCGGCCCTCCACCTATGCCTCGACCATCCAAACTTTGCGCGACCGCGAATATGTGCGGATGGAGAAGAACCGCTTCTTCGCCGAGGATTCAGGCCGGCTGCTGACCGCCTTCCTCGAACGCTTCTTCCCCCGCTATGTCGCTTACGACTTCACCGCGGGGATGGAGGACGAGCTCGACGAGGTTTCGGGCGGGCGCGCGGAATGGAAGGCGCTGCTCGAAGCCTTCTGGCGCGACTTCAAGCCCAAGAGCGACGAGGTGATGGAGCGCAAGCCCTCCGAAGTCACCGAGGTGCTCGACGAATTCCTGTCCGATTACCTGTTCCCGCCGAAGGCGGACGGCAGCGATCCGCGGCAATGCCCGAAATGCGTGGCGGAAGGGCGCGAAGGCGGCCGGCTGAGCCTGCGCGGCGGGCGCTACGGCGCGTTCATCGCCTGCGATAATTACCCCGAATGCACGTTCCGGCGGAAATTCGGCCAGCCGGGCGAGGAGGGCGAGGCCGAGGAAACCTCGATGGGCAAGGATCCGGAAACCGGGTTGGAGGTCGAGCGCAAGGTCGGCCGGTTCGGGCCCTATATCCAGCTCGGCGAGGGCAAGGAGGCCAAGCGCGCCTCGATCCCCAAGGATCTGCCGGATTTCGATCTCGAATGGGCGCTCAAGCTGCTGAGCCTGCCGCGCATTGTCGGACAGCACCCGGAAACGGGCAAGGATATCGAAGCGAATATCGGGCGTTACGGCCCCTATCTTCGCCATGACGGCAAATATGCCAAGCTGTCTTCCACCCGCGACGTGTTCGAAACGGGCATGAATGCGGCCGTTTCGCTGCTGGCCGAAGCCGCCAATCGCAAGGGCGGCGGGCGGACCAAGGCCGAGCCGATCAAGACGCTCGGCGTGCATCCCACCAGCGGCGGCGAGATGAAGGTCATGCCGGGCCGCTATGGCCCCTATGTCACCGACGGCACGACCAATGCCACGATCCCCAAGGACGTGAAGCCCGAGGATGTGACGGAAGCGCAGGCGGTGGAACTGATCGACGCCCGCGCGGCCAAGGCGCCCGCCAAGAAGAAGGGCGCGCGGAAGAAATCTCCGGCCAAGAAGAAGGCTCCGGCGAAGAAGACGGCAGCGAAGAAAGCCCCGGTTGCCGCGAAGGACGAGGCATGAGCGAGAAATTCGCCCGCCACCGCCAACCCTGGCGGTCCGACGAGGTGGCGAAATTGCGGACGCTCGCGGGCAAGGGCAAGGGGCTGAAGGAAATCGCCAAGGCGCTCACCCGCACCGAGGAATCGACGCGCGACCGGGCCAAGATCGACGGGATCGCCATCGCCAAGAAGAGGTGATCCCGTGCGGCCCGATGCTGTGGAAGAATAGCGGGCTGCCGAAAAAGAACGCGCCTGTCGTGCCGCGACAATGATCTCGCCTGCAAAATGATCTAAACCCTCCGTCCCAAAGGGGGAGGATAGCCATGATAAATGCAATAATTCCGCTAATGGCCGCCGCCGCGCTGGCCGCGCCGCAATTGCGCGACAGGCTCGCCGATGCCGATGTCCCGGTGAATACCGGAGAAGGCAGCGCGATCTACGAAATTTTCGTGGCACCGGACGGGTGGGTCGACGATTGCGACGTAGTCAAGTCGGACTACACCGCCCGTCAGGATGAACTGGTCTGCCGGCACTTGCTCCGCGAAAAGGCCAGGAAGTCCGCTCGCGGAACAGATGGCAAGCCGGTTCACGCAACGGTGCTGGTGACGCGCAATCGCGGCAGTGGCGACCCGATGGAATATCCGTTTCCTCCCGATATCGTGCTCGATGTCGCCGCCGCGCCGGGTATGGAGAATGGTGAAAAGGTCGTCGCGCTCAACGTGCTGGTCGATGCCGACGGCGTGTTGCAAAGCTGCGAGGCGGCCAGGAAAGGCGACGAGACCTTTGCCGATGCGGCTTGCCAGCAGGCCAAGGCGATCGAGTTCCGCCAGCGGGAGGACCGCAACGGCACCGCCGTGCCCTATCTGACGGAAGTAACGGCCGAATTCGTGGCGGATAGTTCCGCAACCTGACGATCTGGCGGCGGCAGGGTCTTGAATCCTGCCGCCGCGATCGTCACATGGCGGCGATGCTGCAAGCGCGAGATCAGGAACCGGCGGAGGGCGATTCCCCCGCGGCGGATATGCCGCCGACCGCACCGGCGCCCGCGGCGGATCAGAACAAGGATGATGGCTTGCCCACGCCGCGCCGCTGGTGGGCCATCGCCGCGATCAGTTTCGGCACGTCGCTGTTGGTGCTCGACGGCGCTATCGCCAATGTCGCCTTGCCGACCATTGCCCGCGATCTCGGTGTTACCAACGGGGCCGTCACCAATGTGGTGACGATCTACCAGCTCGTGCTTGTGATGGTGCTGCTGCCCTTCGCCAGCGTGGGCGACAAGATCGGCCACCGGCGGCTCTACCAGTATGGGCAGGTGCTGTTCATGATCGCATCGGGCCTGTGCTTGGTGGCGAGCGATTTCACCTTCCTGCTCGTGCTGCGCGCCCTGCAGGCCCTGGGCGCCGGCATGGCGCTCAGCGTTTCGGCGGCGATGCTGCGGCAGATCTATCCGTCCAGCAAGCTCGGCACCGGCATGGGTATCAACAGCGTGATCGTCGCCTCCTCCAGCGCGGTCGCACCGACGCTGGGCGGCTACATCGTCGGCCATCTGAGCTGGCAATGGGTGTTCGTGGCGGCGGCACCGCTGGCGGTGGTTTCGCTGCTGCTCGGCCGTTCGCTGCCCGATCCCGAACCGCAGGACAAGCCGGCCGAATGGGTCAGCGGCTTGTGGAGCGCGGGCACGATGCTGCTGGTGATCGGCGGCATACAGGTGGCGACGCATGACAATCTCGGCATCGGCCTGGTGCTGACGCTGGCCGGCATCCTCTCGATGGTGCAGCTCGTGCGGCGCGAACGCGCCCGCACCGCGCCGGTCGTGCCGGTGGACCTGCTGGCCAAGCCCGTGCTCGGCCTTTCCGCGCTGGCGGCGATCACCTGCTTCATTTCCGCGGGCTCGCTGATGCTGTCCATGCCGTTCCGGCTGGAAGAGGCGATGGGCTACGCGCCGCAGGAAGTGGGCCTGCTGCTGCTGCCGTTCCCGCTGACCATGCTGGTGGTCGCGCCCGCTGCAGGCTGGATGTCCGACCGGATCGCACCGACCAAACTGGGCGTCACCGGCATGGCCATCGCCATTGTCGGCCTGCTGTTCCTCGCCGCCCTGCCGGACACGGCGCGCCCGTTCGACATCGCCTGGCGGCTGAGCCTTTCCGCGCTCGGCTTCGGCCTGTTCTTCGCCCCCAATTCGCGCCTGCTGATCGGCCGCGCCCCGCGCAACCGGGCGGCGGCGGCGGGCGGTCTGCTCTCGACCTCGCGCCTGCTGGGCCAGACGATGGCGGCGGTGGTGGTCGGCATATTGCTGGCCGGCGGAATGGGCATGGGCCCGACCCCGCTGCTGGTCGCCTGTGCGCTCGCCGTGGTGGCCGCATTGTGCAGCATGGCGCGGTTCCGGACGATGAGGGCGGCGAAGAGCGGGACATCCCTAGGCAGCTCTTGAACCCGAGCCTCATTGACGTCAGCACGGCGAGGCTGAGGGTTTGGAGTTAATTATTGATGCCGATCTTTCCTCTTATTGTCGCCAGCTTGATCGTGGTGCCGCAACCCAATCTCCGCATGGCGGAGAAGATGCAAAAAGCTTACCCGACGATAGCGATTCGGGAGGGCATTTCGGGGGCGGCATATGTTCGTTACTGGGTGAACCCGGAAGGGAAGGCATATCGCTGCGAAATATTGGATACCCTGGGGAGTGAAATTTTCGGCACGACTGCCTGCGACCCCCGTCGGAAATTTCGGTTCGTTGAGCCGAAGACCCCGGATGGAGAACCGTCCTACGGAATGATCACTACCTTGGTGAAATTCTCTCTCAACGACAGCGGGGGCAATGTCGTCAGCAAACTTCCCGAAATGCCCAACGTTCTCTTGCCGGTGACATCGGAGGTTGCGGGTGAGGCCGCGACTGATTTCAAGATCGCGGCAGCGGTGCAAGCCGATGGCGTAGTCAGCCACTGTGAAGCTTTGGAAGACGCGCCGGTTGAGCTTGCCGATCTGGCTTGCAGCAAGATTATAGACCGTAAGATCAGTGCCGGGACAGATGCCGATGGCAATCCCATCCCTTATGTCGCCAGTCTTCGTGTCCGTCCCGTTTCCGGTGATGGCGAATCAAGGCCGTAGGTATTTCGACAGGGTGCGAGAAATGACCGCACCGAATTACTTCACCCAGTCCAGCCCCATTTCCTCGTAGATCTCGCGGCTTTCTGCCCAGCGTTCGTCCACTTTCACGTGGAGGAACAGGTGCACTTTCACGCCCAGCATCTCGCTCAGTTCCGCGCGCGCGGCTTCGCCGATGGCCTTGATGCGGGCGCCGCGCTTGCCGAGCACGATGGGCTTCTGGCTGTCGCGGGCGATCACGATCTGCTGGTGGATTTCCACGCTGCCATCCTTGCGGTGCTGGTAGCTCTCGGGCCGCACCGCGCTGTCATAGGGCAGTTCCTCATGCAGCTGGCGGTATAGCTGTTCGCGCGTCACTTCGGCGGCGAGCAGGCGTTCGCTAGCGTCGGACACCTGGTCCTCGGGATAGTGCCACACGCCCTCGGGCATCAGCTCCGCCAGCCGCGCCTTCAATTCGGGGACGCCATCGCCGGTCAGCGCCGAGACGAAGAACACTTCGGCGAAATCGACCATGCCGGCGAGTTCCTGCGCCAGTTCGAGCAGCGGCTCCTTCTTGCTGGCATCGACCTTGTTGAGCACCAGCAGCTTGCGCTCCGGCCGGTCCTTCAGCGCTTCCAGCAGCGGCAGCAATTCGTGCCGGCGCTGCTTGATGGGATCGACCACCAGCAGCACCGCATCGGCCGCCACCGAGCCTTCCCAGGCGGCGCTCACCATCGCCCGGTCCAGCCGCCGCCTCGGCTCGAAAATGCCCGGCGTATCGACGAGGATGATCTGCGCCGGGCCTTCCAGCGCGATGCCCATCAGCCGCGCACGCGTGGTCTGCGCCTTGGCGCTGGTGATCGCGACCTTCTGCCCCACAAGCTGGTTCACCAGCGTGGACTTGCCCGCATTGGGCGCGCCGATCACCGCGACCAGGCCGCATTTTTCCGTCATTCTACAATTCGCCTGCCATGCACATCCTTCGACAAGCTCAGGATGAGCGGATATTGTTCGATCGTCCAGTTCCGCTCGTGCAGAGCCTGTCGAAGCACGCGCGCGAAGCTCACCCATATTTCTCCATGAACAGGCGCGCCGCTTCGGTTTCGGCCTCCTGCTTGCTGCCGGCACTGGCTTCCACCGCGCCGACATTGTTGACGCTGACGCGCACCGTGAAGCGCGCCGCGTGGTCCGGGCCGCTCCGTTCGACCACTTCATATTCGGGCGGCTTGCGGCGATTGCCGGCGGCCCATTCCTGCAGCGCGCTTTTGGGATGCTTGGCGCGGCCGGCATGGCCTTCGAAGGCGCTGCGCCAGATCACCAGCACGATATCGCGCGTGGCGGGAAAGCCGCTTTCGAGCAGGCTGGCGCCGAGCAGCGCCTCGATCGTGTCGCACAGCACGTTGTCGCTGTCGGCCGCGCCGTCGTCGCGCGCCTGCTTGCCCAGCCGCATATGCTCGGGCAGGCCGATCTCGCGGGCGATCGCGGCGCAGGTCTGGCGGCTGACCAGCGCATTGAGCCGCTGGGCGAGCTGGCCTTCCGTGCCGCTGTTCTTGCGATAGAGCCATTCGGCCATCGACAGGCCCAGCACGCGGTCACCGAGGAATTCGAGCCGTTCGTAATTGCGCTCCGCCCCGGTGCTGCCATGGGTCAGCGCTTCGAGCCACAGCGCCTCGTCGCGCACGGCGAAGCCGATCGATTCCAGCCAGCTGCGCGTTTCGCCGAGCGGGAGCAGGTCCGCCATGATCAGATGGCGTGCCCGATGCGCGACCAGCGCGCGGCGGAGAACCATGTCCAGGGCTTGAGCCAGGACGCCGTGCCGTCGGTGGAGAAGAAGATGAAGCCGGCGCGGCCGACCACGTTTTCCACCGGCACCAGGCCGACGCCTTCACCGGCGATCGCCGGGTAGCGGCTATCCATCGAATTGTCGCGATTGTCGCCCATCACGAACAGCCTGTCGGCCGGCACGATCACCGGATCGGTATTGTCCTGCGGGGTTATGCCGAAATCGAGCACGTCATATTCCACGCCATTGGGCAGTGTCTCGTGGAATTGCGGATAATGGCAGGTGAAGCCGCCATCGGCCTCGCGCTTGGTGAAGCTTTCCACGCGGCAGCCTTCGTTCGGCGTCACGGGCAGCACGAAATCGGCGATCCGCTGCTTCCGTACCGGCTTGCCATTGATGTGCACCACGCCTGCGATCACCTGGATCTGGTCGCCCGGCAGGCCGATCACGCGTTTCACATAGTCGGCGCGGTCGATCGGATGCTTAAAGATCACCACGTCGCCGCGTTCCGGCGAGCCGTTGGGGATGCGCCCGCTCCACAGCTTGATGTCGAACGGCATGGAGGCCTGCGAATAGCCATAGGGCCATTTGGCGGCGAACAGGAAATCGCCTTCCAGCAGGTCCGGCATCATCGATTCGCTGGGGATCGAGTGGCTGGAGAAGACGAAGGTGCGGAAAATCGTCACCACGATCACCAGCTTGACGAGGAACATGAGGAAGCTGCCTTCCTCCTTCTTCGCCTTGGCAGGGGGTGTTTCCGGCTTCCTGGCCACCGTTTCCGAGGCCTTTTCCGATGGTTTGTCGGGGGGTGTTTCGCTCATCGGGGCGGTCATGTTGGGCGAGGGCGGGATCGTCAAGCCTGCAGCCTCGCAGAGCTGGGCCGCGCCGGGGCGGGACGGTTCGCCTCCGGGGGCGGCCGCGGGGCCCGAAACCGGCGCAGCCTTGCGGCATTGCGGCCAACTTACCGGTTGCAATCATGTGCGGACTGCCTAGCCCTTCGGGGCAGGAAGCAGAGGAGAATATCCGTTGAGCGACGCGCGCAAGGCAGCCTGGAAGAAGCTGGCCCTCCATCCCGATCCGACTCTGGCGGAGCTGTTCGCGCAGGATCCGGGGCGCGTGGAAAAGCTCACCGGGCGGCTGGAGCCGGGCGAGGCGGGCATCCTGTTCGATTGGTCGAAGACTCACCTGACCGATGCGCTGCTGGGCGATTTCGAAGCGCTGGCCGAAGCCGCCAACTTCGACGAGATGCGCCGCCGGCTATTCGCCGGCGAGGTGGTGAACCCGACGGAGAACCGCGCAGCCGAGCATTCGGCGCTGCGCGGCGTGGGCGTGGAAGCGAGCGTAGAGGAGGCCGAAGCGCTGCGCGCGCGGATGAAGCTGCTGGTCGAAGCGATCCATGAAGGCGCGCTTGGCGAGGTGAAGCATCTCATCCATGTCGGCATTGGCGGCTCCGCGCTGGGTCCGGCGCTGGCCGTGGATGCACTGGCGCGCGACCTGGCGCTGGTGGACGTCCATGTCGTCTCCAATATCGACGGGGTCGCGCTAGAGGAGGCGTTCGAGGCCTGCGATCCGCAGACCACGTTGGTCGCGGTCGCCAGCAAGACCTTCACCACGATCGAGACCATGACCAATGCCCAGAGCGCGCTGGCCTGGCTCGAACAGAACGGCGTCGAGGATCCCTATGGCAGGGTGATCGCGCTCACCGCCGCGCCTGAAAAGGCCGTGGAATGGGGCGTGGACGAAACCCGCATCCTGCCTTTCGCGGAAAGCGTGGGCGGGCGCTATTCGATCTGGTCCTCGATCGGCTTCCCGGTCGCCATCGCCATCGGCTGGGAGGAATTCCAATCCTTCCTCGATGGCGCGGCTGCAGTGGACGTGCATTTCCGCGACACGGACGGCGCGGCCAATCTGCCGCTGCGCGCGGCCTTCGCCGATCTCTATTATGCCCGCATCAAGGGGGCCGAAACGCGCGCCTGCTTCGCCTATGACGAGCGGCTGGGCCTGCTGCCCGATTACCTCCAGCAGCTGGAGATGGAGAGCAACGGCAAGAGCGTGACCGCCGAGGGCGATCCGGTGGACGGGCCGACCGCGCCGATCACCTGGGGCGGGGTTGGCACCGATGCGCAGCACGCGGTGTTCCAGTTGCTGCACCAGGGCACGCATCTGGTGCCGGTGGATTTCATCGCCAGCATCGCCCCGGGCGACACGCTCGATCCCGCGCATCACCGCATCCTGCTGATGAACTGCTTCGCGCAAGGCGCAGCGCTGATGGCCGGCAAGCAGAGCGACGATCCGGCACGCTCCTATGCCGGAAATCGCCCCAGCACGACGATCCTGTGCGACGATCTCGATCCCGCCACGCTGGGCGCACTGATCGCCTTTCACGAGCACCGGACCTTCGCCAACGCCGTGCTGATGGGCATCAATCCCTTCGACCAGTTCGGTGTCGAGCTGGGCAAGGAAATCGCCAAGAAGATCGAGAAGGGCGGGGAACGCTTCGATGCCAGTACCGAGGCGCTGCTGGCGAAGGCCGGGCTCGCCGATTAGCCGTATTCGCAGCGTCCGGAAAGGGGCTCGGCAAGGTTGCATGACCGGGGCGTTTCGCCGCCCCGGAAGCGCTGCGCCATGCGTTTGCGGCATGAACGATCCCGTCACGTAAGCCGGCCGATGTTTCGGATTCCAGCGCAGGCGGCGCTCGCGGCGATGATCTTCGCCGGAATTCCCCAAAGCCTTCGTGGTAACCTGCAGCCGATACGAACTGGCGTTGGGACGGGGCACCATCGAGAAATCTGCGGGGAGATTCTATGAAGTATCGCACCAAATTGTTCGGCTTTACCTCGGCTCTGGCTGTGCTGGTCGCGGGCCTTTCCGCCTGTAGCCAGGAGGCCGGTGACGGCACGGTCGCCGAAAGCGGCGGCACGGAAAAGCCGCTCGGGATCCGCCCTTATGGCGACGAGGACATCAAGATCGACATGTCGAAGGTCCATAATGAGGACCTGAAGAAGATCTACGATTACATCGACGATCACATCGACGAGCATGTGATGAACCTGCAGAAGTGGATCCAGCAGCCGTCCATCTCCAATACGGGCGAGGGGATCCAGGAATCGGCGCAGATGGTCAAAGGCTTCTTCGACCAGCTCGGCTGCCAGAAATCCGAAGTGTACGATGTCGGCGAGACCAAGTGGGGCCAGCAGGGCAACCCGGTCGTCTATGCGCATTGCGACGAGGGCGCCGACAAGACCATCGTGTTCTACTGGATGTACGACACGATGCCGATCACCCAGCCGGACCTGTGGAAGGCGCCGCCCTTCGAAGGTCGCCTGGTCGAGCAGGCACCCTACAAGAAGGTGCTGATCGGCCGCGGTGCGACGAACTCCAAGGGTCCGCAAATGTCGATGTGGAACGCCCTGATGTCGATCAAGGCGGTCACCGGCAAGCTGCCCGTGAACGTGATCTTCGTGGCCGAGGGCGACGAAGAGCGCATGTCGATGGGCTATAACCAGTTCGTCACCGACCATCCCGACTTGTTCAAGGATGCCGATGCGATGTACCGCTTCGGGCGGCAGAGCGCGGGTGGCGGCACCTCGATCCGGGCCGGTTCGGAAGGCTGCCTGTTCGTGGAGTTGAAGACCAGCGGCAAGAGCTGGGGCCGCGGCCCCGTGCGGTCCAACATCCATGGCGGCAACAAGCGTTCGGTCGATGCGCCGGCATGGCGGCATATCCAGATGCTCTCGCACCTCACCTCGCCCGACGGCAACACGGTGCTGATCCCGGGCTTCTACGACAATATCAAGCCGCTGACCCCCGCCGTGGAGCAGCGCCTGCGCGGCATGGCGAAGAATTTCGACGCCAAGATCGCGGCCGACAATCTGGGCGTCGCCCGCTTCATCTCCGACGATCCCTACGAGATCGTGAAGATGGCGCGCGCCGGCACCTCGATGAACCTCGATGGCATCTGGGGCGGCAACATGTTCCCGGGCGGTTCGGGCGCGATCCTGCCGAACGAGATCATCTCCAAGCACAACTTCCGCTACGTGCCCAATATGAGCGGGCCGGACATCGTGAAGAAGCTGCGCGCCTATCTCGACAAGCTCGGCTACCAGGATGTCGAGATCAATGTCGTGGGTGACGTGCCCTGGGCGGAGACGAGCTCCGACAGCGAATATCACCGCGCCGCCTATTCGGGGCTGGAGGCGATGGGGCTCACCGTCACGCCGCCGAGCAATGTCGAGGCGATCATGGGCGGCTACTGGCCGGCCTATCTCTTCTCCGGCATCGAAAGCCCGCTCGATATCCCGATCGTCGGCGGCATGGCGGGCCTTGGCGGCAACGCCCACGCGGCCAACGAATATTACGTGATCGAAGGCGCCGGGAAGACTTACGGCATGGCCGGTGCGGAAAAGTCCGTCGCCACCGTGCTTTACAGCATGGCCGGGCTGAATGGGCCGATCGCTTCGATGGAAGAGATCGAGGCCGTCCAGTAGGAACGGCGCGAACGGGCCCAGCGGGTCAGCCGCCCAGGAGCCGGGCCATCCAGCCGCGTTTCCGGGTTGGCGGTGTCGCACCGCCGACCCGGTACAGGAAATTGCCCAGCAGTACCGCCTGCTGCTTGGTCATGAAGAAGGGATGGGTGAAGACGGGCTCCTCCTCGTCTTCGGCATTATCGCCGCTGCCATTGGCCGCGCCCACGGCGACGCCCTGCATCTTCAGCAGGACGCGTTCTCCGAAATCGTCGGCCGCCCAGCCGACCAGCACGCGCAGCTCTTCCTGCTTGTCCGCGGGTACATAGTCCTTGCCCAAGTTTTCTCTCCCTGTGCAGCGTCGCCTTGCGCAACGGGGGCTTGCGCGATCCGTCCTGGTCGAGGGAGGAGGGCGAGGGAAGGCGGCCCGTCATCGGCCGCCGCTTCTCGATGAACGGCCGGGTCGGCTCCGTTCGCATGCTTATCCCCCCAGGCGTCAGGCCGGCGCGCGGGCAGGTTATCGGGAATCCCGGCAAACGGGAACTGGGTCTTGCGAGGTAGTCAGCCGGCTGGAGAGCGGCGGATCGTCATGAAGCGCAGCCGCTGCGGGCGCCCGATATCAGGGCAGTCCTAATCGTTGGAAGCGGAGAGCGGCGCTTCGATCGGCATTTGCCGTTCGGCGCGTGCTTCGGCCGCCTTGGTGCGCTCTTTTTCGATCGTGCGCGCGCGATCGGCCATGTCCTGCCATGCAGCCGCCGATCGCAAGGCGCGTTCGCGCACATTGTCCAGCGTCGCCGCCTTGGCCTCGGCCGCAGCTTCCTTGGCGCGTGCGTCGTAGAACTCGTAAGTCTGGGCCATGGCAGAAATCCCGCTGGATCGTATGAAGGGTTCGGGGAGGCCGCGCGGCCTCCCCGAAGAAGTCGGACGGCTCAGGCCGCGGCGAGATTGACCGCCGATTCCTTGCCATTCCGGCCGCGTTCCACTTCGTAGGAAACGCGCTGGTCACGCTCGAGCGTCTGCATTCCGGCAGCCTGCACGGCGGTGATGTGGACGAAGCTGTCGCTTCCGCCGTCTTCGGGCTGGATGAAGCCATAGCCCTTGTCGGCATTGAAGAACTTTACGGTGCCGATCGGCATAGTGGTTTCCTTTCAAGAAACATCGGTTGCCCGGTGCGCGACATGCGCCCGGGTCGTGCGTCGGGTCGTCAATTGAAAGGAAGTCGTCGTCGAATGCAGGCCGATGCCGATAAGCAGGCAGCCTTGGTCCTATCGCCGAAGTCCGTCGCAAATTTCGACGTCAGCACGGGCTGTTTAGCACAGGGTCCGCCAAACACCTAATTGTTGCGCCGCATCAATTGGATTGACTTTTTCCGGTTCTTCGCCCACATGCCCGCCATCGAAGCAAAGGCAGCGTGAACTGGCGGCGAGCCGCCCCGGCCATGCTTCGGTCGATTTCCAAAGCTTCCCTTTTCACGCGGGCGGTTTTTCCGGGTTCCGCGAGAGCAGTTTTCGCGGGTCGCCCTTAACCCCGCGAATGCGCGCCCGGCATCCGGCGCGCGCTGCCGCATGCAATGCGAGTTACACACTCTGATGACTTTCGAACAACTCGGGCTTTCGCAGCCCGTCCTCCAGGCGCTCACCCTCAAAGGGTATGAGACGCCGTCGCCGATCCAGCAGCAGGCGATCCCGTATGTGCTGGAAGGGCGCGACCTGCTCGGCATCGCGCAGACCGGCACCGGCAAGACGGCGGCTTTCATGCTGCCTTCGATCGACCGTCTGGTGGCCGCGGGCAAGAACCCGCAGCGCCGCGCCTGCCGTATGCTGGTGCTGGCGCCGACGCGCGAGCTGGCCGGCCAGATCGCCGACAGTGCGCGCGATTACGCCAAATTCGCTCATCTCAAGATCGCCACCTGCTTCGGCGGCACTTCGGTCAACCGCAACCGGCAGGAACTGGCGCGCGGCGTCGATATTCTGATCGCAACGCCCGGCCGGCTGGTTGACCTTGCCGACCAGGGCGCGCTCGATCTCGGCTCGGTCGAGATCCTCGTGCTCGACGAGGCGGATCAGATGCTCGATCTCGGCTTCATCCACGCGCTGCGCAAGATCGTGAAGCTGCTCCCTGCCGTGCGGCAGACGCTGTTCTTCTCTGCCACCATGCCCAAGGCGATCAAGGATCTGGCGCGCCAGTATCTCACCGATCCGGCGCAGGTTTCGGTCGCGCCCGCTTCGACTACGGCCGAGCGGGTCGAACAATATGTCTGCATGGTCAACCAGGCCGAAAAGCAGGCCCTGCTGGGCCTCGTCCTGCGTGACGGCTTCAATGCCGGCGAGATGGACCGCGTGCTCGTCTTCACCCGCACCAAGCATGGCGCGGACCGGGTCGTGCGCAAGCTGGGCCAGGTCAATATCCGCGCCAATGCCATTCACGGAAACAAGAGCCAGCCGCAGCGCGAGCGCGCGCTGGGCGAGTTCCGCGACGGCAAGGTGCGCGTGCTGGTCGCCACCGATATCGCCGCGCGCGGGATCGACGTGTCGGGCGTGAGCCATGTGATCAATTTCGAACTGCCCAACGTGCCCGAGCAATATGTCCACCGCATCGGCCGCACGGCGCGTGCCGGGGCGGACGGCGTGGCGATCTCCTTCTGCGCGGCGGATGAGCGCGAATATCTGCGCGATATCCAGAAGCTCACCCGCGTGACGCTGGACCGCGTCGAATTGCCGGAAAACTTCCGCATGGAAGTGGAGATGGTGAACGCCAATTCGCCCAAGGCCGAGGATCGCCCGAGGCGCGACGACAGCCGCCGGGACCAGCAGCGCCGGAATGGCCAGGGTGGCGGTCAGGGCGGTGGCGGGCGCGGGCGGAACAACCGTCGTCCCAAGCCGGCCGCGGAAGCCAAGCCGCGCGAGGGCGGAACTCCGGGTGGATCGGGCGGCAATCGCAACCGCAATCGCCGCCGGCGTTCGGGTGGCGGAGCCTCGGCCGCGCGCGGCCGGAGCTGATCGCGCCTCGGGGGCGGCTCAGTCGCCCTCGGACTCGCGCCGCAAATCGATGAGCGCCGCCAATGTGCGGCGGGTGGCCGCTATGTCCTCGGCGCTCACGCGGGCGGCGAGGGCGGCATCCACCCGCTCGCGCGCCTCGGCCTGGATCTGGGCCGCGGCTTCCCCGCGCTCCGTCAGCGTCACGATCATCTGCCGGCGATCGTCCTCGTCCGGCGTGCGCGCGAGATAGCCGCGCGAAACCAGCGTATCGACCAGTTGCCCGGCGCCCTGCTTGGTGATGCGGAGTTCCGCCACCAGCTGCCGGATCGGCACGCCGCCATTATCCAGCGCCAGCCCGCCGATCAGGTAAAGCCCGTTGCCGGGAATGTCGTCGAAACCCGCCTCCTCCAGCGCGCGGCGCATGGCCTTGCCATAAGTGACGCGGGCATGCCGCAGCAGAGCGGGAATGACGACGTGGTCGTACCAGGGGGGGTCGTTTTCCATGAAGCGTGGGTTACGCCACACAAGATTAACAGTCAATCGGATTGACTATCAATCTTGTTTCCTATCTCGCCGAAGCCGGTGGTTGGCAAGCGCGCCGCGCCTCTCCATATGCGGCACTCTTCCTGGACGAGGACCCGCACATGGCCGAATACGACTACGACCTCTTCACCATCGGCGCCGGATCGGGCGGCGTCAGGGCGAGCCGGGTCGCCGCCGCGCATGGCGCGAAGGTTGCCGTGGCGGAGGAGTATCGCGTCGGCGGCACCTGCGTCATCCGCGGCTGCGTGCCCAAGAAGATGCTCGTCTATGGCGCGCATTTCGCCGAGGACATGCAGGACGCGCGCAATTTCGGCTGGACGATGGACAATTGCCGGTTCGACTGGAAAGTGCTGCGCGACAATGTGCTGAAGGATGTGGACCGGCTCAACGGGCTCTACACTCAGACGCTGGAGAATCACGGGGTCGATATCATCCCCCAGCGGGCCACCGTTTCCGGCCCCAACGAAGTGACGCTGGCGGACGGCACCAAGCTGACCGCGCGCCATATCCTGATCGCGGTCGGCGCCCGGCCGATGGTTCCCGAATGTCCGGGCCACGAACTGGGCATCACCTCCAACGAGGCGTTCCATCTCGACGAATTGCCGAAGCGCATCCTGATCGCCGGCGGCGGCTATATCGCCAATGAGTTCGCCGGCATCTTCAATGAGTTCGGCACCCATGTGACGATCATCAATCGCTCCGACGTGCTGCTGCGCGGCTATGACGAGAGCATGCGTGACCGGCTGCTGCAGATCTCGCTGATGAAGGGCATCGATTTCCGCTTCAATGCCGAGTTCCGCGGCATCGAGAAGACCGAGAAGGGCTGCCTCAAGGTCTCGATGACCAATCACGAGGATCTTGAAGTCGATTGCGTGATGTTCGCCACCGGCCGCGTGCCCAACACCGAGGGCCTCGGGCTGGAGGAAGCCGGGGTGAAGCTGGGCAAGAAGGGCGAGGTGATCGTCGACGAATACAGCAAGTCGAGCGTGGACAGCATCTATGCCGTGGGCGACGTGACCGACCGCGTGCAACTGACCCCGGTTGCCATCCGCGAGGGGCAGGCCTTCGCCGACACCGTGTTCGGCAACAAGCCCAGCACGGTCGCCTATGACTGCATCCCCAGCGCCGTGTTCAGCCATCCGCCGATCGCCGGCGTGGGCATGACCGAGGGCGAAGCGCGCAACAAGCTGGGCGCGGTAAAGGTCTATCAGTCGGACTTCCGGCCGATGAAGAACGTGCTGGCCGGCCGCAATGAGCGCGGGCTCTACAAGATGGTCTGCGACGCGGCGAATGGCCGGGTGGTGGGCATCCACATGATCGGCCCCGATTCCCCTGAAATCCTGCAGGCCGCCGCCGTGGCGGTGAAGGCCGGGCTGACAAAGGACGATTTCGACGCCACCGTGGCGCTGCATCCCTCCATGGCCGAGGAACTCGTGCTGCTGAAATAAGCGCCGCGCCATTCATGGCAGCTACAGGCGCGATGCCTATCACGCGCGCCCATGCCCTGCAGACGCTGGATATTGGCGGGCGCAGCACTTGTTACTGCGGCCCCCGCAATGGCTCATGGCGATCATGTGCATGAAGGCCAGAGCGCCTGGAGCATGTGGCAGCTGTCCCCGGAAATCCTCCTCGGCCTGGTGGTCGTCGGCCTGATCTACTGGCGCGGCAGCCGCCATGGGCTGGTCGGCAATCGCTGGCGCATCGCGGCCTTCTTCGGCGGGATCGCGGCGCTGTTCGTGGCGCTGATCTCCCCCGTGGAGGGGCTGGCCGACCATATCTTCGCGGTCCACCAGGTGGAGCACATGCTGCTGCGCACCGTGGCGCCGATGCTGTTCTTCCTGTCCGTGCCGCAGGCGGCGCTGGTGCGCGGTACGCCCGCCGGCCTGACGCGCTTCTTCGCCGGCTCCGGCTGGCTCAGGCGGGTGATCGGCTGGCTGCGCTTCCCGCCGATCGCGACATTGCTGTTCCTCGCCTCCAGCTATTTCTGGATGCTGCCGCATTTTCACGACATGGCCATCCTCGACGAGCCGATCCATTATCTCTGGCATGTCAGCCTGCTGCTTTCGGGCCTGATCTTCTTCTCGGTGATCTTCGACCGGCGCGCGGCGCCGCAGGGGGCCGGGCTGGGCACCAGGCTGGCCATGTTCGGCGCCGCCGCGCTCGGCAACATCATCCTCGGCGCCTTCCTGACGCTGAAATCCGTGCCGCTCTATTCGGCCTATCTCGAACTCGGCCATATGTGGCACGTTTCCGAACTCACCGACGAGCAGACCGGCGGGATCATCATGTGGATTCCCGGCACGATGATGTTCGCGCTCTCGGCCATGTGGATCATCTATAGCTGGGGGCTGGAGGAGACGCGCTTTACCGAACGGCGCATCCGCAGCGGGCGCGACATGGTGGCGCGCAGCAGGCAGGGCAACAGCGCGCTCGCCTTCGGCCTTGCCGCCACGGCGCTGCTGATCCTCGTCCTCGCCATATCGGTGGTCAGCATGATCGACCATCCGCCCGGCCATGGCCGCGATTTCGGCATGGCCGGCTCGATTCCCGGCTGACGGCGAAGCCCTTGCCCGCTTCCCCCGCCGGCTCTACCCATCGGGGATTGGGCCGCAGGGAGAGCGCATGTCCGCCAATATCGAAGAACTCGAACGCCGCCGCGCCGCCGCCCGGCTCGGCGGAGGCGAAAAGCGGATCGCGGCGCAGCACGCCAAGGGCAAGCTGACCGCGCGCGAGCGGATCGAGGTGCTGCTCGACGAAGGCTCGTTCGAAGAGCTCGACATGTATGTCGAGCATAATTGCGTCGATTTCGGCATGGCCGAGCAGCATATTCCCGGCGACGGCGTCGTTACCGGCAGCGGCACGGTCAATGGAAGGCTGGTCTTCGTCTTCAGCCAGGATTTCACGGTTTTCGGCGGCAGCCTGTCCGAACGTCATGCGCAGAAGATCTGCAAGGTGATGGACATGGCGATGAAGGTCGGTGCGCCGATCATCGGCCTCAACGATTCCGGCGGCGCGCGCATCCAGGAAGGCGTGGCGAGCCTGGGCGGCTATGCCGAAGTGTTCCAGCGCAACGTGCTGGCCAGCGGGGTGATCCCGCAGCTCAGCCTGATCATGGGCCCCTGCGCGGGCGGGGCGGTCTATTCCCCGGCGATGACGGACTTCATCTTCATGGTGAAGGACAGTTCCTACATGTTCGTCACCGGGCCGGACGTGGTGAAGACGGTCACCAACGAGGTGGTGACGCAGGAGGAGTTGGGCGGGGCGGTCACCCATACCACTCGCACCGGCGTCGCCGATCTGGCGCTGGAGAACGATATCGAGGCGCTTTCCGCCGCGCGCGATTTCATCAGCCTGCTGCCGGCGAACAATCGGGACGGCGTGCCCGAACTGCCGACCAGCGATCCGTGGGACCGGATCGAGGACAGCCTCGACACGCTCGTGCCCGCCAGTTCCAACCAGCCTTACGACATGCACGAACTGGTGCGGAAGGTGCTGGACGAAGGCGAATTCTTCGAGGTCCAGCCCGCCCATGGCGGCAATATCCTGTGCGGTTTGGGCCGCGTGGAAGGGCGCACGGTGGGCGTGGTCGCCAACCAGCCGATGGTGCTGGCCGGCGTGCTCGACATCGACGCCAGCCGCAAGGCCGCCCGCTTCGTGCGCTTCTGCGACGCTTTCGGCATCCCGATCCTGACCTTCGTGGACGTGCCCGGCTTCCTCCCCGGCACCACGCAGGAGCATAACGGCATCATCAAGCACGGCGCCAAGCTGCTCTTCGCCTATGCCGAGGCGACCGTGCCCAAGATCACCGTGATCACCCGCAAGGCCTATGGCGGCGCCTATGACGTGATGGCGAGCAAGCACCTGCGCGGCGATCTCAATTATGCCTGGCCGACCGCCGAAATCGCCGTGATGGGCGCCAAGGGCGCGGTGGAGATCATCTTCCGCCAGGACCGCGACGATCCGGAAAAGATCGCCCAGAAGACGAAGGAATATGAGGACCGCTTCGCCAACCCCTTCGTCGCCGCCTCGCGCGGCTATATCGACGAGGTGATCATGCCGCATTCCACCCGGCGGCGCATCGCGCTGGGTTTAAGGAAGCTGCGCGGGAAGCGGCTGGAGAATCCGTGGAAGAAGCATGATAATCTGCCGCTTTAGCCGTCAACGTTGACAGGCTATTCCTGAAGGAGTGGGCCGGAGATTGGGTGATGTGGGAAGGTATTCAGGCTACTCTAATCTCAATGATACCCGTTGCTATCGGCAGCATTATCACATTTCTTGGGACTATATCCCTACCAATATTTCAGTCTCGGCAATTGAAGTGGCAGGCGAAACGTGAAGATGCGGCTTTGTATCGGGAAAAGGCTTCTGAAGTATTTGAAGAAGTAGATCATATCCTTAACCAATCACATAGAGCATTGATCTCCTCACTAAGCGGTTGGGCGAGCGAAGCAGAGGATAAACCTGAGCGCATTGCAGAACTCGGTAAACTTCGCTCCTTAGTGGCCACCTATTTCCCTGATTGTTTGAAGCTGCTCGATAATTTTGATGCCAAAAGCGGTGAGATTTTTGACCGGATGGGAACGGCGGTGACCGGCGCTGGTAAGGGCAAGCTACCTGAGGCGGACGCGATCAGGGCCATACGCGCGTTGGCTGTCGGAGAGCATCAGAGATTGGTTATTAAATTCGCGAAAGAACTTAGGATTGCTATGACCAACGAGGTAAAGAAGCACGCACCGAGTTTATAGAAGTACCTGATTTACATTGAAGCGGCCCGATGCATGGATGCTGAAACAAGTTCAGGATGACGGCGTTCGTTGAGCAAGGTGGTATGGGGAGGGGCGATGCCGACCATCTTCACTATCGGCTATGCGCAGGCCACGCAGGCGGCGCTGATCTCGGCGTTGACAGAAGCCGGCGTCGAACTACTGGCCGATATTCGCTATCTCCCGCTTTCGCGTCGGCCCGGCTTCTCCAAGAACTCGCTCAAATCCGCAGTCGAGGAAGCCGGCATCGCCTATCGCCATTTCAAACATCTCGGAACGCCCGCCGAGGGGCGGGAAGCCGCGCGCAAGGGGGATTATGCGACGCTGCGCATCGTCTATGCCGGGCAGCTCGAACTGCCCGAGGCGCTGGCGCAGATGGCGGAGCTGCGCGATCTTGCGCTGGAACGGCGGGTCTGCCTGCTGTGCTATTGCGGAGAGCGCAGCCAGTGCCATCGCGGGCTGCTGATCGAGGCCTTGCTGGGCGATTTTGCGGTGGTCGATCTGATGCCGAACTTGGGCTGATTGGTTTCGCGCGAAGACGCTAAGACGCGAAGGATTGGTTTCCGCCGCGAAGCGGCATTCTCCCACGAGAAAGTCGGGTTATGAAGATGTAGGCCGCTTCGCGGATTTCTCCTTCGCGCCTTGGCGTCTTCGCGCGCACAAACCCGCCGCCACGCTTTCCTACGGCACCGCGCTCCGCGCATCATTCCCGCCGCTCTTTCCCATCGTCGGCCCCTCCAAAGCACGCGGCAGCGCCTCGCCGGAAGGTTACACGCTTCCGGCGACGAACCGCCCGCATCTACCTGTAAAACAGCCGAAACCCGCCCTCTGCCCGGCTTCAATTTCCGGCCATCGAGCGTTCCACGCACCCTGCGTCAATGCGCCGGTTCGTTCTCGCCCATCAGCCGTTCGGCCAGCAGCAGCTTGAACGCCGCGAAGGCGACCAGCCCGATCGCCGCGCTGGCCACATGGATCAGCCAGAATTGCGCCGTGTCCATGGTCGAGAGCCAGCCGCCGATCTCGCCGACGATCTGGTTCGCCAGCACGAAGGAGAGGTAATAGATCCCCACCACCGTGGCGTTGAGCGCCTTGGGCGCGAGGCGGGTGAACAGGGCAAGGCTGACCGGCAGGATATGCGCGAAGCCGATATTGTTCATCAGGTGGAACATCAGCGGCCAGAACAGCCCGATCTTGCCCGATCCCTGCGTCGCCGCGGCGATCACTAGGCACAGCCCGCCGGCAATGGTGAAGACGCTGCCGATGATCATCTTGCCGAGCTCGTCCGGCTCGCGGCCGGTTCGCGTGCCGTACCATTTCCAGAAGGCGGCCACCGCCACCAGCATGGTGAAGGCGGTGGCGGCGTCGATCGCCACCATCCATGTGGTCGGCATGGTGATGCCGAAGAAGGTGAGCTGGAACTGCTGGTCGGCCCAGACGAGATAGGCGTTGGAGATCTGCTGGTTGGTCAGCAGTGCGATGCCCATGACCGGGACCAGCACCAGCACCGCGACGATACGGTTGCGGTCCTGCCGGCTCAGCTTCTCGCGCGGAGCGGATTTTGCGCGTTTGGCGGGGCGGTTGTCGGCGGGCAGATAAGGCCGCGCCATCAGATAGAGCACCAGACCGGCCACCATCACCACGCCCGCTGCGCCGAAGCCCCAGTGCCAGCCCACATCCTCGCCCAGCGTGCCCGAAATCATCGGCGCGATGATCACCGAGACATTGATGGCGATGTAGAAGATCTGGAAGGCCATGGCCCGGCGATTGTCGCCCGGCCCGTAAAGCTCGCCCACCTGGCTGGCGATATTGCCCTTGAACAGGCCGACGCCGACGATCAGCGCGAGCAGGGCCAGCAGGAAGGTGCCTTCGAAGGCCATCAGGAAATGGCCCAGCGCCATGATCGCGCCGCCCGCGATCAGCGCCGCGCGCCGGCCGAGCCAGCGATCCGCCGCGATGCCGCCCAGGATCGGGGTGAGATAGACCAGCGAGGTGTAGTCGCCGAAAATCGCCGAAGCGAGCGGCTGCCCCTCCGCCCCGCCATAGCGCCATTGCTGCAGCCAGCCGAGCCCTGCGACATGGCTGAAATGCTCGGGCAGCAGCAGGTACTTGACCATGTAGAGCGCCAGCAGCGTCTGCATGGAATAATAGGAGAAACGCTCGCATCCCTCGACGAAGGCCAGATAGCCGAGGCCTTTCGGATGGCCGAGAAAGGCTCGGTCACCTTCCTTCTCGAATGTCTCTAGGTCGGGTTCCGGCGTGGCTTCGGCTGTCGTCATCTCTGCGTCCCGTCCTTCTCGTTGGCGGCGGGACCGTGCGGTGCGAGGCGGCCGGTCCCGATCAATGCGCCTGCAGCTCCTCGCTCAGGAACTCGGCCACGTCCTCCAGCGACACCTGCTTGTCGAGGAAGGCCTCGCCGATGCTGCGCAGCAGGACGAAGGGCAAGGTGCCCGCATCCATCTTCTTGTCGTGCAGCATGTGCCCCGCCAGCGTCGCGCCGTCGCAATTGAGGCCGAGGGCGGAAATCTCGCTCGGCAGGCCGGCGGAGGCCATCGCGGCGGCGACCAGCGCGGCGTCGGCATCGGAGATATAGCCCCTGCGCGCCGAATAGCGCGCCGCCAGCACCATGCCGAGCGCCACGCCTTCGCCATGCAGCAGGCGGTCGGAAAAGCCGGTCTGCGCTTCCAGCGCATGGCCGAACGTATGGCCGAGATTGAGGAGCGCGCGCGCGCCGGTCGTCTCGCGCTCGTCCTCGGCCACGATGCGGGCCTTGGCCTTCACGCTCTGCGTCACGGCGAATTCCTGCGCGCTCTTGCCGCCGGTGACGACTTCCGGCCCCTCGGCCCGGCACCAGTCGAAGAAATCGCGGTCGCCCAGGATGCCGTATTTGATCACTTCGGCATAGCCGGCGCGCATTTCCCGCGCGGGCAGCGTGTCCAGCGTATCGAGATCGGCCAGCACCAGCGCGGGCTGGTGGAACGCGCCGACCAGGTTCTTGCCGGCGCTGGTGTTGATCGCGGTCTTGCCGCCCACGCTGCTATCCACCTGCGCCAGCAGGGTAGTGGGAAGCTGGATGAAACCGCAGCCGCGCTTTAGGATCGCCGCGGCGAAGCCGGTGAGATCGCCGATCACGCCGCCGCCCAGCGCGAGTATATGGTCGCCGCGCTCGACTTCTTCGGCCAGCAGCCAGTCCATCACCAGTTCGAGCACCTGCCAGCTCTTCGCGCCTTCGCCGGGTTCCAGCACCAGGAAATGCGGTTCGTACCCGGCATCGCCCAGCGATTGCGCCACCGTGTCGCGCCAATGCTGCGCAACATTCGTGTCGGTGACGATCGGCACGCGCTTCTTGCGCAGCAGCTTGCCGCATTGGCCCGCGACATCGGAGAGCAGCCCCGATGCGACGCGCACTTCGTAGCTGCGCCCAGCGAGTTCGACCGGAATTATTGCCATTCTTGTAAAGCTCGCAGGATACGGTTGACGGCCTCGCCATGCGGGCCGGAATCGCTCATGACCTTGATCGGAGCGGTTGCATAGGCGGTCTCGCGCTCGGTCTTGAGCCGGGCGACGATTTCCTTCGGATCGCCGCCGCGCAGCAGCGGGCGCGTGTCCTTGCGGGTCACCCGGTCCACCAGCGTCTCGACATCGCAATCGAGCCAGATGGCGATGCCGCGTTCGAGGATCAGCCGGCGCGTATCCTCCTGCACGAAGGCGCCGCCGCCGGTGGCGATCACGCTCGGCCCGCCTTCGATCAGCCGCTGGATCACGCGCCGTTCGCCGTCGCGGAAATAGGCTTCGCCGAATTGTTCGAACACTTCGCTCACGCTCATCTGCGCGGCTTTCTCGATCTCGTCATCGGCATCGGCGAAGGGCAGGGCGAGCAATTGCGCGAGCTTGCGGCCGATCGTTGACTTGCCGACACCCATCATGCCGACCAGCACCAGCGGCCGGTCGATCGACGCGGAGAGCTGGCGCAGCTCGCTGTCGGAAAGGCTTTGCGTTTCGATCGTCATTGCCGCCGAGCCTATAGATGGGCTAACCGCCGGTGCAAGTTTACGAAGGAACTGCAATCGGTGGCGATGCGCCGGGGAAAGATCTTGGTCGGGATTGTTGTGCTGCTGGTGCTGTTCCTGCTGTTCGCCTGGTATGATGGCGGGCGCGAGCCGCAGCATCTGATCGAACAGCCGGTGCAATTGCCGGAGGGCCTGCGATGAGGCGCTCCGTCCTGCTGGCCGGCGTCGCGCTGGCGCTCAGCTCCACGCTGGTGCTGGCCGCGCCCGAATCGCTGCTGCCGCCGAGCTTCCGCAATCCGCCGCCCGCGCCGACCCCCACGCCGACGCCGCGGCCCACGCGCACGCAGGCCGCGCCGGCTCCCGGTGCCGCCCAGAATGCGCCCGCGCCCTCCGCCAGCGCGTCTCCTGTGATCCAGCCGCTGCCGGGCTTCGGCATCGGCGAGGCGCCGTCCGGCCCGGTCTCGCTACCCGAGGATTTCCCCTCGCTGGCCGAACTGGAAGCGATGGACCCGGACGAGGCGAATGGCGTGCTCGGCCTCAAGCCGGCTTACGACGTTCCCCCGGCCGCCCGCCGCGCCATGCGCCGCGTGGGTGTGATCGGTTCGGGCGAGGGCGGTTTCCCGTCCGGCTCGCTCGCCGGGCAACCCGCCGCGCTGGTTCGTGCGGCGCTGGAAGGCACGCGCGGGCCGCTGGTCTCGCGCTGGGGCCATATCCTGCTGCGCCGCGCGCTCGCCAGCCGGCTCGACGCGCCGAAGGACATGGACCCGGCGGAATTCGCCGCCTTGCGCGCCGCCCTGCTCAACCGGATCGGCGAGCCGGTGGCGGCGCGGGCGCTGGTGCAGGATGTCGATTCCGACAATTACGATACCGCGCTCGCCACCGCCGCTTTCGACGCCTATCTCGCCAGCGGCGATATCCTCGGCATCTGCCCGGTCGCGCGGCTGCAGGGCGGCTTGCGGAAGGACCCCGATTGGGAACTCGCGCGCCAGATATGCGCCGCCTATGCCGGCGAGGCGCGCAGCGCGGATCGCGATCTCAACCGCATGCTCGGCCGCGGCACGGCGCCGCGGATCGACGTGTTGCTGGCCCAGCGCTTTGCCGGGGCCGCCGCCGAAGGGCGCCGCGCGGTCAACATCGAATGGGACGATGTTGAGGAGCTGACGCCGCTCCGCTTCGGCCTGGCCCGCGCATTGGGCGTGGACCTGCCCGAACGGCTGACCGACGGGGCCGGCTCGCAATATGTGATTTCCGACGCGCTGATCCCGGCCGTGCCGCTGCAGCGCCGCGCCGCAGCCGCCGAACTGGCGGCTTCGCGCGGGGTGCTATCCTCATCGGCGATGGTCGATCTCTATTCGCAACTCTGGTCGCTCGGCGATCTCTCGGGCGACGAGCGGGCCCGCGCGGTGACCTTGCGCGAAGCCTATGTGGCGACCGATCCGGCAGACCGCCTCGCCGCCATGCAGAGCCTGTGGGACGAGGGTGGCGATTGGGGCAGCGAAGTGCTCACCGCCTATGCCGCCGCCCGCCTGCCGGTGGACAGCGCCTATTCCGACGACGCGGCGCGAATCGTCGCCTCCATGCTGACGGCCGGGCTCGACCGGAATGCCCAGCGCTGGAGCGGCGCGGTGAACGAGGGCAGCGAGGCATGGGGCCTGCTGGCGGTCGCCTCGCCGGAGCGTTCGGCCACGATCGGCAGCACTGCGGTGGATCGCTTCCGCGACGACGACGACAGCACCAATTTGCGCAAGTCGCGCTTCCTGCTGGCGGGTCTCGCCGGGCTCGGGCGGCTCGATTCGGGCGATGTGGCGAGCCTTTCGGACAAGCTCGGCGTCGATCTCGATCGCGACAGCCCGTGGAGCCGCAAGATCGACCGCGCCGGGGAGCTGGGTAATGGCGCCTTGGTCTCGCTGTTGGCGGGCCTTGGCATGCAGGGCAGTGGCTGGAACCAGATGACCGCGCGGCAGCTGTTCCATATCGTCCGCGCGCTCGATCGCGCCGGGCTCAATGCCGAAGCGCGGATGATCGCGGCCGAGGCCGTGGCCCGGGCCTGACGCGCTTTCCCGGCGACTTGCCGGAAGCTACGATGGGCCGATGTCCGCGCCGATAGAAGACTTCCTCACCATGCTGGCCGCCGAGCGCGGCGCTGCCGCAAACACGCTTGCCGCCTATCGTCGTGACCTCGAGGGAGCGGAGGAATTGCTCGGCGATCTTGCTGTCGCGGACCGTGCGGCGCTGGAAAAGCTGGGCCCGGCATGGGCGGGGCTGGCGCCATCCACCGTGTCGCGAAAATCCTCGGCCCTGCGGCAGTTCTACGGCTTCCTCGTCGATGAGAAGTTGCGCAAGGACGATCCCTCGCCGGCGCTGCCGCGCCCGCCCGCAAGGCGGCCGCTGCCCAAGATCCTCTCCCATTCGCAGGTGGAGGCGCTGTTCCAGCGCGCCGAACTGGAGGCCGAAAGCGAAACGCCCGCCGCCCTGCGCCAGCTTGCCCTGCTCGAACTGCTTTACGGATCGGGCCTGCGCGCCACCGAGCTGGTGGCGCTGCCGCTGGCCTCCGTGCCGCGCGATGCGCCGTTCCTGACCGTGACCGGCAAGGGATCGCAGCAGCGTATGGTGCCGGTCTCCGGCCGGGCCCGCGCGGCGCTTTCGCGCTGGCTGGCGGTGCGCCCGGATGACGGCCCGTTCCTCTTCCCCTCGCGCGGCAAACACCTGACGCGGATACGTTTGTACCAGATGCTCAAGGAACTTGCCCTGCGCGCCGGGCTCGATCCGGCGAAGCTCAGCCCGCATGTCCTGCGCCATGCCTTCGCCACCCATTTGCTGGAGGGCGGGGCCGATCTTCGCGTGTTGCAGACGCTGCTCGGCCATGCCGATATCGCCACCACGCAGATCTATACCCATGTCGATGCCGCGCGCCTCGTGGCTCTGGTCAACGAACGGCATCCCCTTGCGGGCGGCGGGAGAGGCGGTTAGCGCAGCGCGATGATTTCGTACCTTGAATTTGAAAAGCCCGTCGCCGCGCTCCAGGAGCGCATTGCCGAGCTGCGCGCAGCCGCCGATGGCGACGATGTCGATATCTCCTCCGAGCTGCAGAAGCTCGAGGCGAAAAGCGCCGATCTGCTCGCCAATGCCTATGCTTCGCTGACGCCGTGGCAGAAGACCCAGGTCGCCCGCCATCCGCAACGCCCGCATTTCCGCGACTATGTCGCCGAAGTGTTCGAGGACTTCATCCCGCTCGGCGGCGACCGCCTTTATGGCGAGGACGAGGCGATCATGGGCGGCTTCGCCACGCTCAATGGCCGCAAGGTGATGCTGATCGGCCATGAGAAGGGCAATGACACGCAGAGCCGGCTCAAGCACAATTTCGGCATGGGCAAGCCCGAGGGCTATCGCAAGGCGATCCGCCTGATGGAACTGGCCGGGCGCTTCAACCTGCCGGTGGTCACGCTGGTCGATACGTCGGGCGCCTTTCCCGGCATCGAGGCCGAAGAGCGCGGCCAGGCCGAAGCGATCGCCCGCTCGACCGAGGCCTGCCTCGCGCTGCCGGTGCCGATGGTCGCCGCGATCGTCGGTGAGGGCGGATCGGGCGGCGCGGTGGCGCTGGCCAGCGCCGAGCGTGTGCTGATGTTCGAACATGCGGTCTATTCGGTGATCTCGCCCGAAGGCTGCGCCTCGATCCTGTGGCGCACGGCGGAGAAGGCCCCACAGGCGGCCGAGGCGATGAAGATGACCGCGCAGGACCTGCTCGGCCTGGGCGTGATCGATCGCATTGTGGAGGAGCCCGTGGGCGGCGCGCATCGCGATCCGGCGGGCGCGGCGCAGGCGCTCGGCGCCGCGATCGGCGAGGAACTGACCATGCTTTCCGGCAAGTCCAGCAAGCAGCTGCGGCGCATGCGCGAGGATCGTTTCCTCGCCATCGGCGACCGGCGCAAGCAGGGCCGACGCAGTGGCCGCTCGGGAACATAGCCCACAGGCAACGGGTTGCATCGCCTGAGAGAAGGACGGCACTGGTCGTCCCGGAGAATCAGGGGAGTTCCGCATGTCCGTCGCCAGTTCCAGACCCGTTCGCACCATCGCGCTGAGCTGCGCAGCCGCCTGCGCGCTATCCGCCTGCGCCACCGTGCCCGGGGCGGGCGTCGCGCCGGGATCACCGATTACGCAGGCGGAAGCGCAGCAGGGTGCGCAATATCACGACCAGTTCGTGGCCGAATTCGGCGGCGAGGTGAGCGGGCCGCAGGCGAACT